>Ga0209284_10000505_pt1 | contig 63517 bp, 63 predicted proteins | sample FRY03_FD_187211 | JGI IMG/M metagenome (GOLD analysis project Ga0209284, IMG submission 187211) | Freshwater microbial communities from Lake Fryxell liftoff mats and glacier meltwater in Antarctica - FRY-03 (SPAdes) (version 2) | ecosystem: Environmental > Aquatic > Freshwater > Ice > Glacier...
CCTTGCAATTATCACCAATCTGCCACCGAACCATCCGAGTTGAACCATTGTGTTGGCGCATCTGCGATATATGGATGTTGCTTTGCTGCAGTTCCATTGATGCTCGCACCTATGCCAATGCCAGTTGGTGGATAAATATGCCCATCTTTAATCTCCGGAGCGCCTTCAACAACATCGGCTCGCCAAGGCACATCAGCTCGCATAACTTCTTGGATTAAGAAATTAGGAGTAACCAACCCTAGGTGAACGTTGACCATTGTCGCTATCGGGCCAAGTGGGTTATGCGGCGCCATGACCACCCCAAAGGTGTCACAAAGCGCTGCAATCTTGCGCAGACCAGTAATGCCGCCCGCATGGCAAACATCCGGTTGAGCGACATCCAAAATTCCTGCTTGCAGAAATGGTAAATAATCTTGGGTCGTATAAAGCCGCTCACCGGCAGCCAAAGGAATTGAAACTTTTTCCTTAACCCTTTTCATCGCCTCAAATTGTTCTGGTTGAACAACTTCCTCAAGAAAATATGGATGGTACGGCTCCAGAACTTTGGCGAAGGCAATTGCCATCGCAGCTGATGTTCGACCATGAAAATCAATCATGATGTCGATCTGATCTCCGGCAGCTTCGCGTGCCGCTTTCATTAGCAAATCAGTATGTTTCAATTTATCGGCGCCATCAAGCGGGGCAGATTGTGGAACTGCGAGAATTTTTACCGCGGTAAAGCCTAAATCAATACTTTCATGCATTTTCTCCGCAAAGGAAGTAGCGGTCTCAGAGTTATAGACTGCTTCAGAATTACCTCCGCCTAGATGGTCATACAATCTAACTCGATCTCGGGCTAATCCGCCGAGCGCCCGCCAAAGTGGAACACCCAGATCTTTGGCAGTGATATCCCAAAGCGCTTGATCTATTCCGCTAAGGGCAGACATTGATATAACTCCGCCCTTGAAAAAAGGATGGCGATACATAATCTGCCAATTGCGTTCAATATCTAGTGGATCTCGGCCGATGATTAGCGCTCCAACGTTTTCCACCGCTCCTACTACGGCCAAAGTTTGAAACTCTACGGTGGCTTCGCCAAGACCATACAAGCCGGCAACATCAGTATCGACTCTTACAATTACCCAATTTCGCATTTTGGCGTTGATAATCATCGTTGAAATCTTTGTGATCTTCATTTGCTACTCACAATCTCAAAAGTAACCCAGGATGTTATATATCCATTTCCAGAAACAACTAAAGCTGCTCCCTCTTTGATCGCTTCATCCAAGGATTGTACGGGGGAGGAAAATGGTTCAATAGTTATTAACCGATCGCGGCCCCAAAGTGGCCAGCCCTTAATTCCGCCCCAGACCATCCATATCCAGCAATAGGGGAAAGTTTGCTTGTCCCACTCCATCTTCACCGATATGCCTAAATTCTCATTGCGCAGTACTACCTTTGGCGCCATCATCGGACCAAGGATTAGGTGACCATCGGTGCCATCATTTTCCGGAAGAATAGTTATGTCCGCCAATGACCCATCGACTAGTTGGGCTTCTGGCCAGATAGATTTACTGGGCGCTGCAAATCTGTAGCTGGGACTGGGGTAATTTGGTACGGTAATAGGCTCTCCATTATTTACTTGCAATTCGGCGCCGGCTGCAATTAATTGGCCACCTAGCGCCAAGTGCTGCCCCCATTGAAAATCGATTGGCTCAGCACTTTGGTTTTCAACCCGTTCATCAAAGCGAAGCACCCCATCGGTTAATGTCATTACCCGAATTAAACGCAGTGGAAAGCGTCGAAGATTAACCGAGAACTCCACTGACATTTCGCTTTCGCAATCTTTTAGAATTCGATAATCCCAAGAGAGCATGGCTACTTCCCCGTGTCCACCAATTGATGCGCCGTGATAATTAATTGGGTACTGAGCTGCTGGCAAGACTTCCTGCCAGCCACCACTAAAGTGATCGAGGAAGTTTCCCATCTGCGCACCAATGCTTTGAGTTGCCGGACGATGCCGGACGATATCTTCAACTCCGTGCCAAAGTAAATCTTGATCGATTAATTTAGCCCGCAGTTCCAAGATTTCGGCGCCACGGCTCAAACTTATTTTCACCAATGCTAAAGGTGAAGAAAGTTCGATAATTTCATGGCCTTCCCAAAGGTAAAGCCGGCCAAAATGCCCACTGCCTCGCCTGACAAATGGATCGCGCGGACCGAGCTGTGTCATGAGTGCAATTCTATTCGGCTAGACCAGTTTGGATATTGAGCCCAAATTTAGCGCCTAGCTCTGGGTCAAGATCTCCTACGCCCAGCGCCGCCGTCCAAGCACCATCTACTGCGATGCTTTGACCGGAAAGATATGAAGAGAGTGGAGAGAGCAAGAAGGCAACTACTTCAGCGATCTCGGTTGCTTCGGCAATTCGCTTAAGCGGAGTTAGTTTTTCAAGTGCACTCCGTCGTTCAACTGGATCTGGAGCATCAATAAAACTTTGTTTCAAAGCGGGCGTCATAATTGCGCCGGGGGCAACAGCATTCGCCCTAATTCCATATGGGCCATAAACAACCGCCACATTTCGGGTTAGCGCATCAACAGCGCCTTTGGTCATTTCATAGACCGCATGGTCGCGCCAAGCGCGCCGGCCATGAACAGATGAAATATTAACTATGGTTCCCGGAAGTTTAGCTTCAATAAAGGAATGGACCGCTTCTGCACAACCAAAAAAAGTTCCGATTTGATTGACGGCAATTAACTCTGCTAAAACCTTGGGGTCATCTGGAAAATCATGGAGCGGGGCTCCCCGAGTCCAACCAGCACAATTGACATATGAAGTTAGCGGGGCGGTCTGGTTGGCTAACGCCACCGCTTTTTTGTGGGTATCTCGCTCTGCTACATCACCGACGCAAATAAAAGCTTTCCCACCCGTTGCAACAATCCCACTTTCAACCTCAGGTAATAATTTCGCATTTACATCGACCAAAATCACAATGAACTCTTTTGCCAATCGTTCGGCAATAGCTCGACCAATTCCAGAGGCCGCGCCAGTTACTACAACTGAGTTATCCATTTTCATTTACCGCCAACCGGAAAATGACACATCCATAAATGCGTCGGTGATCCTTTAGTAAATGTGAGTTTATCACTAGCGCATTGCGCTAAGTCACGGCCCACGGTGCATCTACTTCGATAAGTACAAGCATCTGTCGGATTTGGGCTCGGAAGTGTTTGAACATCCATATTGTTTTGCCGTTTTTCATCTGGTGGCACTGCTAATGGCACAGATTTCAATAAATCTACAGTGTATGGATGCTTGGAATCAATAAAGACATCCTTGCGATCACCTTGTTCCACTATTCGACCACGGAACATGACCGCTATTTCATCTGCAAGATAATGGGCAACACCTAAATCATGGGTAATGAAAAGATAAGTCAGTCCTAGTTCATCACGCAATTCGCGGAGCAGATTCAAAACTTGAGCACGTACCGAAACATCCAATGCAGAAACCGCTTCATCTAAAACAACTATCTTTGGGTCTAGCGCCAGCGCTCTGGCGATCGCAACTCTTTGGCACTGTCCACCAGATAACTCATGTGGGCGGCGGCGTAGATGCTCTTCTTCCAATCCAACTGCTTTAAGCAATGAGATAACTTTGTCGCGGCGACTTATTTTGTCTCCAACGTTAAATGCAAGTAGTGGACCTTCAATAATCCGTTCAACGCAATGTCGGCGGTTCAACTGGCTATAGGGATCTTGCTGCACCACTTGAATGCTCTTGCGGAGTAACCGCATTTGCTCATGCTTTAGGCCGCCAAGTTCACTTCCCAGAATATTGACAGAGCCAGAATCTGGCTGATCTAGCCCAAGTAATATCCGAGCAGCTGTAGTTTTTCCACTGCCAGATTCACCCACTAATGCCAAGGTCTTGCCCTGCTGTAGTGAAATCGAAACTTCATCTAACGCTTTGACATCGCCTCTTTTGGAAACAAATGTACGGGTCACATTATTTAGTGATGCCACAACTGAAGTAGTACTCATTTAACGCACCTCTTGATTGAAGATAAGTTCATCGGCACGGAAACAAGCTGCCATCGCATCCCCGTGAGCACTTAACAGCGGAATGCTCGCAGAACAAGCGGGCTCGGCGAAGTCACAGCGAGGGGCAAAAACACAGCCCGAAGGACGATTATCCGGCCTTGGAGGCTGGCCAGCAATTGATTTAATCGGCTTGGTGACATCTAAGGTGTAATCGCATTTTGAATCAAGCAGAGCGCGCGTATATGGATGGACTGACCGGCTAAATACTTGTTGCACCTGCCCGTGTTCAACAATCCGGCCGGCATACATAACTAATATCTCATCTGCGTATTGAGCCGCGACGCCCAAATCGTGGGTGATTAATAAAACTGAAAGTCCGCGCTCTGTCGCAGTCTTATCTATCAGCGTGAGCACTCGCTCTTGAGTGGAAACATCAAGGGCGGTAGTCGCTTCATCGGCAATTAGTACTTTGGCATTGCCGCTAAGGGCAATTGCAATAACTACTCTTTGGAGCATTCCACCTGACATTTCAAATGGGTATGAATCAATTCGTTTTTCTGGTTCTGGAATGCCTACGCTTCCAAGTTGATCGATTGCGATTTTGCGTGCCGCTTGTTTACTCATCGGAGAATGAACCCTGATGCTCTCAATTATTTGCTCACCAATTCGCATGATTGGATTTAAGGCAGACATCGGGTCTTGATAGATCATGGCAATCTCCCCGCCGCGGTAAGGAAGAAACTCTTTTGCCGACAATTTCATAATGTCTTTGCCGCCCATAAAAATCTCACCAGCATCTACTTGTACTGGATCCTTAATTAGACGCATTAACGCCAATGCGGTAAGTGATTTACCACTACCAGATTCGCCAACAACACCGATTTTCTTACCAATGGGCAAATCAAAAGAGATATTGTCCACTGCCAATACTCGCCCGCCCCGAGCTGGAACTGAAACCGAAAGGTTTCTAACGCTTAAAGCGTTTAATTTATTATCTGCTGGCTTCATGATGAGGACTTCCGGCTATCCAAGGAGACGCGGATCCGCTCACCATATGAATTAAAAGCCAGAATTGTAATTGTGACCGCTAGGGCCGGAAAGAAAACAAACCAACTAGTGTTCCAGATTTTGGCATAGCCTTGTAGCATCAAAGTTCCCCAAGAAGCATTTGGTGGTTGAATACCCAGGCCGATAAAACTCAAAGTTGCTTCTAGCATTACCGCTGATGCCGCATTGATACTTAACTGAACCAATAGTTGTGGTGCGATGTTGGGCATCACCTCAGTCATGATCAATCGGTTGCGAGTTAACCCACTGGCAGTGGCCGCAACTACATAATCCTCATTTAATTCAGTAACAACAGCGCTGCGCGCCATTCTGGCTGTCGTCGGAGATAATAAAAATCCCACGACTAGCGGCAATGAAATAACACTTGCACCGACCGCTGAAATGCAGACCAAGGCAAAAAGGATTTGTGGGATTGCCATAGTGGAGTCAGCGGTCCGCATTAAGAATTCATCCACCCAGCCGCGCCTGATTCCGGCCATAACTCCCCAGAGGGTGCCCAGGACCAGCGCGATGACAGTAGCTGCGATAGCGATCAACAAAGTGATTCGCCCGCCATAGAGCACTCTTGAAAATAAGTCGCGACCCAGATCATCCGTGCCAAATAAATGTGCCCTACTTGGCCCTAGAAAAGGTAAACCGGCTGCAATTTTGTAAGGGTCGTATGGTGCCAAAAGCGGCGCAGCCAAACAAGCAGTCAGAATCCCCAAAATTATACTTACCGAAAAGGAGAACCGTTGTTTTACGACTTTGGCAATCTTTATTAATCCAGCCACGTTAATTACTCCTAGCCGATTTAGAAACTCGAAGTCTTGGGTCAATGATGGCGCACAAAATATCAAATACGAAAGTGGTCAAAATAAACATACTGATAATTGCAATCGCAACCCCCTGAATTACTGCATAATCACGCGTTGATGCACTCTCTATTGCAAGTGAGCCAATCCCGGGCATGCCGAACATATATTCAATAACTAAAACTCCGCTTAAGGTGTAACCAACTATTAAACCAAGCATCGTAAGCGTTGGAACCAAAGAATTAGGAAGGATATGTTTAAAAAGAATTTTGGAATTGGATAATCCCTTGCCCTCTGCGGTTCGAACGAAAGATGATTGCTTTACCTCCAACATTGACGCCCGCAGGTATCTAATTAAATATGGAGTAGCAGTTAATCCGCCAGTAATCGAAGGCAAAATCATCAACTTTAAATTGCCAAAGAAATCTTCATTAATCGGAACATAGCCTCTTGAAGGCAACCATTGGTACTTGAGCGAGAAAACTAAGATCAAAATAATTCCAATAATAAAACCAGGAACCGAAAGGCCGATCGAGGTGAAGTAGCCGATCAAACGATCTAGTAATTTACCGGGCTTACGAATTGATAATGGTGCCAAAACCAAGGAGATAACTGCTGCGAATAAAATAATGAGAAAGGTTAATTCAAGGGTTACTGGGAGCCGGGCCTTTACCAAATCCACTACTGGGAATTGGGAAAAATATGAAATTCCTAAATTTCCCTGCAACGCATTTATTATCCATTTAAAAAGTTGCACGAAGAGCGGGTCGTTTAAGCCCGCTGCTTCGCGCAACGCCTTTAGCGCTTCCGGAGTTACAGGTGTTGCAGCTCCGAGTCTTGCCAGCACCGGATCGCCGGGCAGTATTCGAATCGACAAGAAGACGATAATCAAACTTGATACCAAAACTATCAAACTCGATATTGCTCGCCGACGTAAATACTGCCCCACGTAATCCGTTACCTCTTTTTCTCTAACTTACTTTGATGGTTTGAGTTATTTTACTGAAACGCTCTCAAGGTGGAGTTGTCCGCCACCCTCAACCCAAGCGCCCTTCACATTTGCTTTCGCAGCGTGAAGTACGTTAAATACGAATGGAGTGATAAGTGGAAGTTGAGCATTCTCAAGCTTTTGAGCATCACACCAGACTGCTTTGCGAGCAGTCTTATCCAAGGTTCCGATTGCCTTCTTGTAGAGGGCATCGTAAACGGTGCTGTTCCAGTTTGATTCTGCGCGACCTGACAACAAGAAGTTCATGGAGAATGCAGGCTCTCCAGGAACTGATTGGTAGTTAGGCAGCAATAGACCTGGGTAGCTCTTGCCAGCTGGATAGAACTTTGCGGCCCATGTTCCAACTTCATTGTTTTGGATATCCATGGTGATTCCAATTTCCTTCAATGAGGCCTGAAGTACTTGACCCATTGCATCGAACTCTGGAAGTGCCCCTGAAACACCCCACCAAGTGAATTTAGTAAGACCGGCTTCGGCAAATAGCGCCTTAGCCTTGGCTGGATCGTAGTTGTAAGCAGTTAGGCCTCCAGCAGTTCCACAATTCCAGGCACTCTTATCTGGAACTATGGTATTGAAAGAGCTTACTTGACCAAATCCGTAGTACGCGGCTTTAAGAATCTGGGCACGGTTTACGGAGTAGGCAACTGCCTGACGAGCCTTCAAGTTATTAAATGGGGCGCTCGTTAAGTCAAACTCCCATGTAACTGAAACGCTAGATACTGGAGCCTTGAGTACCTTGAGTGACTTATCTTTTGCCAATGGAGCGGCATCGCCAAGTGGTAGTTGGTACAAAACATCAATATCGCCGGTACGAAGCGCCGTTACAGCAGCGGTCGCATCAGCGGTCTTAACGAATTTGATTTGGGTCAATTTCGGTTTAGTGCCAAAGTAGTTTGTATTTGGAACCATTTCCAAAGATACGTTTGGAGTAAATGAAGCTACCTTGTATGGACCAGAGGTACTTGGTTTGGTATTGAAGGATGAAACTTCGCTAACTTTGATTACCTTAACCCAAGCAATTCCTTCTGGGAACATAGCATTTGGTGAATCCAAGTTGAAAATTACCTTATTGCCAGAAGTTGTAACGCTGGTGATCATATTTAACTTATTAGCTTCTTGGGTAACCGTCTTTGGATCGCGGGCGTAATCGAATGAGGCCTTTACTGCTTTGGCATCAATCGGAGTTCCATCAGAGAACTTGGCCTTTGAGCGCAATCTGAAGGTCCACACTGTAGCCTCTTTGTTTGCCTTATATGAAGTAGCAAGATCTGGCCTGACAGTTCCATTTGGCTGCCACTTAGAAAGACCTGACCAGAGAAGTGGGAATAGCGTCTCTTCAAATGCAAATGTGCGGATGATTGGATTCAGTTGTGGAACTCCCTGTGTTGATCCGACAACAATGGTGGTCTTGGCAGCCTGAGCTGGCCCAGCCATAGAGCTCAGTGACATTCCCAAAGCCATCGCAATCACCGCCGCGTAAATCTTTCTCCGGCCTGATTTATTACGTGTCATATCTCTACCTTTCATAATACAGATGATAGCCGCAGAAAATTTGCCACGGCTAAGGTAACGCAAAACTAAACTGTCACAGCGAATGAGTCAATTGAATATACGCCTAATCCGCACCTGATTCGGATAGACCAAACATAAAGATTTGTTATAAAAGAGTATAGAAACAGAATAAAACATTATAAAATCTGCGATTAACGCGGTATTGGAATCCATTTCGCCCCGCCAGCCAACGCGGTAACTTCATCTGCTAAATCTGGCATTGTGAACTTCCATCCGTAAATATCTTGGGCCGCCGTTTCATTGCGACGGGCAAAGATCAACTCCTGCAACGGATCAACATTTGCACCGGGGGCAGAAAATTCAATTGAGAAAGTAGGCGCATCGATAATGGATGCCACTTGCGAATGCCAAGAATCATAAACATGCCAAGAAATTGGAATATTTTTTTCGGCCAAGTAATCATTTAAGAGAAAAATCCGAGATAGCCCACCTTGGCAGGTCGCATCTAGTCGAATAATGTCTACCGAGTCAGTATCTAACAGCGCTTGTGGGTGATAGAGGTGTGATTCGTCATCCCCGGTTGCCACAGGAGAGGATTGCAATTTACGCAACTTACGGAGTTGATCCATATTTCCTGGAACAAATGGATCTTCAACCCAAGCCAGATCTAATCCGCCCACGATTTTCACCGCATCTTCGGCGCTCCGACAGGACCAAGCAAGATCAGTTGCTACTGGACAGAGTTTGGTTTCGAGTGCGGCTTTAATTCGTTCCCTAGTTAACTCCGGAGTCAGACCCACTGGAAGTTTTACCCCAACTGCACCTGCCGCAACCGCTGCAGCGACCTCCCAAGCAATCTCTTCTGGGCCCCGCGATGGTGGATAACCGATCACTGCCCATTTTGGAATCGTCTTCTCGGTTTTGCCAAATCGCGCCAACACCGTGCGCTGCTCATATTTTGCAACCGCATCATGGGCTGCTAAATCAACTAGGGATAAACCGCGAAGCGATGCCCCGGCAGAAAGTGCTGGACTACTTTGGCGCATTAACTGGTCATATGTGTCAACTGGATTACCAGTAAAGATTTCTTTATACGGCACGGCGATTAACTTTGTTATGGCTTCAACTAATGGCGCACTTCGGTCCAACCCGAAGGCGCTACCAACTGTTCCATCTACGAGTTCAACGCTGACATGACAAAAAGTACGAAATCGCATTAAGTATGAACCTAATTGGATGGGATCGGGTAAGTTAATTTTAATCTGGCGAGCACGTACCTCTTTTATTTTTACATTTGCGCTTTCCATGAACACTCCCCTTACTTCTCTTTTATATCTGGCGCGCTCATATTGACTCTCAATCGCGCTGATTATTGGAGTTTCTGCTTGATCAATTGAATTCAGATTCTAGCCGATTTCATTTGAGACGCTAGGGGGTGGAGCCAATTGATTTGTTTGTTCGGTTACTCCGCACGCAAGAAAAGAATCGGCATGGTCGCTAGTAAATTTCCAACGCATTAATTAGCCTTTCCCATACAGACAAATGGCCAGCTATTTGGATATTTCGAAAGGTTCAGTATGAAAATTGATTCCGTTGATCTCTTTTACCTGCGCATGCCAGAGGTTCTCGATATTGGTGATGGCAGCCAAGATTCATTGCTCTGCCGAGTAAGCGCTAATGGCCATGTTGGCTGGGGCGAAGCGGTCTGCTCGCCAATGGCCGGTATTGCCAGTTGGATCACTCCAATGTCTCATAGCGGTTGTCATCCAGTTATTGATTCAGTACTGGGTCAACCACTAAACAATCCTGCAGATATAGCTAGCGTTTATAACGCGGTCCGTAGAAATTCATTTTATGGGTTACTGCAAAGTGACCTATTGATTTCGGGTATTGAAATCGCCATGTGGGATTGTTTGGGTCGAGCGAAAGAGGTGCCTATTTGGCAACTCTTAGGCTATAAAACAAACGAGCGCAAATTACCTTATGCCTCCGTACTTTTTGGTGATACACCGGAGCAGACAAAACAAAAGGCGCTGGATATGAGAGCCAAAGGATTTAAAGCAATAAAGTTTGGCTGGGGTGGATTTGGAACCACCACAGTTGAGGCTGATGCAGAACATATATTTTCAGCGCGCGAAGGTATCGGCGATGGCGCGTACTTAATGATTGATGCTGGAACGGTCTTTAAATCTGATATTGAAGCGGCATCAAAACGGATACCCGCTTTGATGGATGCAAAAGTTCTCTGGTATGAAGAGCCCTTTGATGCCAACGCGCTATCGGCATATGGTGAATTAGCCAAGCGGGCGCCAGGGCTAAAACTAGCTGGTGGGGAAGGGGCGCATAACGCTTATCAAGCAGAGCAACTCATTGATTATGGCGGAGTTGGCTTCATCCAAATCGATACGGGTTATGTGGGCGGCATAGGCAACGCTTATCGAATTGCGCAATACGCTAAGGAGAAAGGGGTGCAATATGTCAATCACACCTTTACTTCGCAATCAGCACTTTCATCATCACTGCAACCTTTTGCTGGATTAAAGGGCTCAAACATTACTGAATACCCAATGGAACCCAAACTACTCTGCCAAGAATTAACTCTTGATCGAATTGAAATCGGCAGTGATGGCAAAGTAGAGGCACCTAGCGCTCCTGGTATGGGGATAAATATTAATTTGGAGGCAGTAAAGAAATATTTAGTTGAGGCAGAGATTAAAGTTGACGGAAAGATTCTTTACCGAACGCCAAAAGTTTAAAGATTAAGCAACGGTTTCTGGAAGTTGGTCTGGCGCAGAATAACTCTTGCCAATAACGGCGACGACATCTCCCGGAGTAACTCGAGGGAAACCTCTCATAAGTCCAACTACGCCAGATTGACGAGCACGAATTTCGACTGGTTGGCAGTTCGGGCTATCCATATTATGAATTAGCCCGATGATCTCACCTTCCGCAACGCTATCGCCAACCCCTTTTACATTTTCATAGACTCCAAAATCACTTGCTAAGTGGTATGAATTTGATCCACGTAAATCAATACAAATAGCGGCGGGTAGGCCCAGTTCGGCGCGAGTTTTCGGATCACCTTTAATAACTTTCAAGTAGCGCAGGCTATTTCGAACTCCATCCTTAGCTAAATTGGTGGTCTCAAGGGTGGCAATTCCAGCTCCGCCCAACTCGGTTGTGATCAACTCTTTGCCGAGGTGTTCCACCATTCCGGAGAGTAAGGTTTTAGGATCAGTGCCTGGTTGCTCGGGAAGAATGCATTGGTGTGGCGCATTGAAGGAGATCATACTTTTCATCATCTTTGCGCGCTGTTTCACATCACGGGCCCAAACCATTGTGGCGCAGGGAATGAAGTAATGTCCACGGCCACCGCTATGTAGTTCAAGGACCGCATCAACAATCGGAAATAACTCTGAACTTAGATAGTAAGCCAATTTCCCATGGACCGCCCCTGACTCATCGCCGGGAAAGATCCGGTTGAAATTTGTTCCATCTGGCCATAACCGGGTGGCAGCTTTTGCCGCCTCCTGTGAAAGGCATGGTATGACAATAATTCGCCCAGTTACATCTTTAGCTTCTAACTCTTGGGCGATCTCCCGCGCAGCAAACTGGCCTTCGTACTCATCGCCATGATTTCCAGCCAAGATTAGAACGGTTGGACCAACGCCGTTCTTAATTTTAATAATCGGGACTTGATAATTTGCCCAACCACTGTTATTAGTTGAGTCTCCGATAACTAAGTAGCCAGCTGATTTCCCTTCGGCGCCAAGGTCAATTGAAGCGGAGACAGTTGTACTCATGAGTGGATCAATCCATTTCCGTAATAGCAGCCCGTTTAACGCCCACAACGCAAACACAATCTCCGGTTCTCACAGGAGGAAATCCGCGGATTACTCCTGCTACCCCGCTAATTGGTGATTTAACAAGAGTTGGCGCAATATCTGGATGATCGACATCATGAATTTGTCCCACAACATCTCCGGCAGCAAGTTCACTGCCTAAAGAAACCAAGTTCTCGTAGATGCCCGCCTTAGGAGCGTTGATAAACCCGCGACCATCTCTAATGTCAATGATGGTGGCCAGATTGCGCCCTTGTTCTGCGCGGGTGATTGGCGGCGCTTTCAAAACTCCAAAGGCTTTCAAGAAATTCGCTAACCCTTCATTAATTACTTTAAGGGATTGCGGGGTGGTGTAGCCAGAGCCACCGAATTCTCCGGTCGAAACAGATTTACCCTGTCGTTCTGCATCTCGGTTTAACAATGAATATGGATTTGTTCCAATTTGTTCTCCGCCAACCATATGGAAATCAGAGTTCCAAGAAAGCATGTTCTTGAGCAACTTCTGCCGTTGGGCTAAATCTGCGACCCAAGTCATATTAGAACCGGGGATGAAGTACATACTTCGTCCACCACTATGCATATCTAGTACCCCATCGCAGATCGGAAAAAGTTCGGTGCTCATAAAATGTGCCAATTTCCCGTGAATCGCCCCATTTTCATTACCTGGAAAGACACGATTGAAATTAGCGCCATCTGGCCACAATCGGTCTCCATTTCTAGATGCTTCTTGCGAGAGACAGGGAATTATTATTACTCTCCCACTGACTTCAGCTACTTCTAATTTCCGAGCTAGCGTCGCCGCAGCGATTTGACCTTCATACTCATCACCATGATTGCCGCCGAGAACTAAAACGGTGGGCCCCTCACCATTCTTGATTGAAATTATGGGGACTTGATAATTTGCCCAACCACTGTTATTTGTTGAGTCTCCAATTATTAAATAACCTTTATTTTTTCCAGCAGCAGATAAATCAAAAGAACAAGCTACTGTCGTACTCATTTGAAGAGAGTAACACCATCCAAGTATATTTTGTTAGATTCAGTCAAAATCTTTGCACCATTAAATTCTCTTTCTTTAACTTAGCTAATCCGTAAATAACATCTGAAGCAGCCTGACAGGCAGATTCAAAAATAATCTTGCCTTTTTCGGCAGTTGCTAAAGTGGGATCTCCCATCACTCCCTCTTTGGAATCTCGTCGAAAATCCAAGCCAATTCCCAGAAATCCTGGCTGTCTAAAATCAATACAAGACCAAGGGCTCCGCTGCTCGGGCAAATCTGATCTTATTTCTGCGACATCCACAAGCTCTGGGCGCAAGTAAAGAGCTAATGAGGTCTCCATTTCACAAGCATGTCCCATTCCGCCAATAGGTGAATCTCCGATTCTGACAAGCGTTTCATGAATCGACTGCCAATATGAAAACGAGGAGATTGATATGCCAAGATCAAAACTAATTTGAGAGGTGGCGGCAGTGATGATGCCTGCATTCCCACCATGGCCATTGAGAATCAAGAAGCGATAGAAGCCATGGCTCTTCACGGACTCTATTAAGTCGTGCAGTAAATGGTAGAAAGTTTCAAGCCGAAGTGAGAGCGTCCCTGGATACCCTTTGTGGTGCGGGGATGTTCCCCACCAGATTGGTGGCAACACAATTACGCTCATTAAGTCGGATTTCTTAGCCACATATTCTGCTATCGCATTAGCATTGAAAATATCAGTATCAACAGGTAAGTGCGGACCATGTTGCTCGATTGCACCTGTGGGAATCACAAAGATTGTTTTATCGGGATCAAGGTTTTCGATCTGCTTCCATGTGTGATGAATCCATAAGGATCCTTGATACAAATTAGCCACGGAGCCAATCTATCAAAGAGTGGCAGAGTAATATAGGCTTTAGAACAATCCCTGAATCAGCACCTGTATATGGAGATTTATTATGAAGCAGGTACAAACCGTATTAGGACCAGTTCCTGCCGATGAACTGGGTTTCATTCTCCCGCACGAACATCTTTTGGTTGACACTTATGACGTGCGGCGTAGTTCCGAAGGAGTTCTACTAGAGCTCGAGACGATGGTCAGTGAAGTTGCCGATTACAAGAACTTTGGTGGCCAAACAATAATTGATCAAACAACTTTTGGTCTCCATCCCGATCCAATTGGGCTTCGCACAATTGCAGAGAAAACCGGCGTTCATATTATTGCTGGAACGGGTTTCTATCATCAACAGTATTACCCCGAGTGGCTAAACGAATGGTCAGTAGCAGATATAGCTAAACGAATGGAAGAGCACATCACATCAGGATTCCCCGGAACCGATATTAGAGCGGGAATTATGGGAGAACTGGGTACCCATCACAGACATATCACGCCCACCGAGGGGAAAGTTCTGCAAGCAGCAGCGCTAGTACAAAAAGAAACCGGAATACCAATCGCGACTCACGCTTTATTCACTGAAATCGGTCTAGCACAGTTGAACATATTAGAAGAAAGCGGCGCGGATCTAGAAATAACTGTCATAGGTCATTGCGACACCAACCGCGACCTTGAATACTCGAGAAAACTTCTTAGACGTGGAGTGTGGATTGCTTATGATGCGGTGGGACAACTCGACAAACAACGTGATGAACTTCGAGCACAGTCCATTGCGACCTTAATTTCCGAAGGCTGGCTGGGTAGAATTCTGATTAGTTCTGACATTGCGGGAAGATCACGGCTGGTGATTCATGGTGGTGAAGGATTTAAATATCTCATTACTAAATTCCTTCCTAAACTAAGAGAAATTGGAGTCACCGAAGATCAGATATCTACTTTGACCAAGAAAAATCCACAAACATTTATCTCAGGTCGTTAAGAATTATCTGCTAAAACTCAGTAAAGCAAAGACCCTCCACTAACGTTAATTGTGGCACCGTGAATGAATGAACCGTGATCAGAAGTTATAAATACCGTCACAGAAGCCACTTCTTCAGGCTCTCCGATTCTGCCTAACGGACAACTCTGGGTAATAGCCGCAACATTCTCAATTGTATTATCGTTGTGCTGCATAGGGGTATTAATCTGACCAGGCGAGATAGTGTTAACGCGAATTCCATACTTCCCAACTTGTTTGGCTAATCCGCGCGAAAAAGTAACAATTCCCGCTTTCGATGCAGAGTATGCATCGGCTCCATAAAACGATCCGAGCATCCAGGAGGGTGAAGTGAAATTCACAATTCTCCCTGGTACTTCTTGGCTTATCATCAACTTAGAAACCGAACGATTCAATAAGAAAGTCGATTTGAGATTTACAGACATCTGATAATCCCAATCTTCTTCAGTCAGCTCCCATAGCGATTTTCTTCGCAACGAAGCCGCGACGTGAGCTAAGACAAATATGGATCCATATTTCTTTAATGTGAGGCCAACTACCTCTTGACACTTATCGGAATACTGGAGGTCTGCCGTTAAGAACAAGTGATCTTCTGGATGCCTAAATTCCGTTCGCAATTTTTCGAGAAGTTCAGTGTTCCTTCCAACTGCTACGACATGAGAGCCGACTTGTTCGTAAAGAAGCGCCGTCGCTCTACCAATGCCACTAGTTGCGCCCGTGACAATTACGACTTTACCTTCAAGTCCCTTGCCAATCGACAAATCAGAAAACATATTTCATTACAGTCTTCTCAATCACTTCAATTCCAAGCCCAGGTTTATCAGGAACTGAGATCCTTCCATTGACTTGCCTAAATGGTTCGGTTATCAAGTCATCCTGCATTGGGTTTTCATCTGGCTTAAGCTCTTGAACCAAGCAGCGAGGAGTGGATGCCGATAGCGCCAAGGATGCAGCAGTGTTTATTGCACTAGACCATGCATGAGAGTTAAACCATAGCCCCGCAGTTTCTACCAGTTTTATAATTTGCAGCGCTCCAGTAATTCCTTCGACTCTTCCAACATCACATCCGATCACATCAAGTGTCCCTGAGTTGATCGTCTCTGAATAGCCACGATAATCCCATTCCCGTTCGCTACCCGCTATTAAGGTCTTTGTATGGGTGCGCAATTTTCGAAAGTGTTCAAATTCCCAAGGTTCAAAAGGCTCCTCAATCCACTTAAGACCGAATTCTTCCCAAGCATTTACCCGCTTGATGGTTTCATCCAAAGTCCAATTCAGTGATTGTCCGCGATCCATCATTATCCAAGCATCAGGCCCGACAGCCTCTCGCAAATCACGCACAAAATTTATATCGCGTTCCAATTCATAGCCGATTCGAGCATCTCCGCGTTTGCCCATACCGATCTTGAAGCCAAGAAAACCTTGCTTAACATACTGCGCATGTCGTTCAACTTCGATATCCAGATTTGCATTAAAAACATGGGTTGAAGCTAGCGCCGGAAGATCGGTAACCTCATTGGAGTCCCGCTTCCCGATCATTTCAATCAATGATTGCCCAGTTATCTTTCCTTTGAGATCCCATAGCGCGATATCAATAGCCGAGAGAGCAAAATGCCCAAGCCCGCCACGATAGGAGTACCACCAAATTTGCTTTCTAATATCGCGCCAAATTCCTATATTGTGCAACGGATTTTTCCCAACCAGAAATTCACGAAAATCTTCGATGATTGCCGCGGTACCTTTTGAACTCCCGGGAAATTGAGTGATTGCCTCACCCCATCCAACATTGCCATCGGAAGATTCAATCTTAACGAAAGTCAAATATCTTGTTGCCATAGAATCATTCGGCTCTGGATACTTGACAGTGAAGACATCAACTTTGCTGATACGTGGGCTACCTGACATTATTTTTCCTCATCATTCTTCGCTACTCATTGGTTTCTTCGTAACCGTCTTGGGAGATGGTGTTGGTGCTCGATTCATCGATGCATGAAACTCTCTCCATATGTGGGGAAGGCAGGAGGTAGTTGTGCAAGGGTTATCCACCCGGGCGTTGCCGAAATTATTCTTTCAACTGAATTAACAACCATATTCTGTGATCCAGCCTGAGCTCCAATTCCTGGAGATAAATTAATTGTTTGATGAATCTTTCCATTGATACTGAACTCAATTTCATCTTTCGCAAGTTGAGAAATACTCTGCAAATCAACATGGCCGAAAAAGTGAGAAGTGAACCAGATTTCTCCATCCACAATTGAAGTATAGGTTTGGTTAACACCTGCACTATAGCCAGGTTCGACATTGAAACGATTCTCGATTGAGATTGTCTCCGTTGCTAAAACTGGAAGCAGCTCTTTCTTTATTGAATCAATCTGTAAACCTAAGGCGTCAGCCACTACTTTCATGGATTGCGGGAATCCAGCATGACCCAAAATCTCACCAGCACTGACTTTTTTACGAAACTCTTCTTCGCTCCAACCCACGCCGATTCTTCGTAAGACTGTTGCGCTAAACTTTGAAATGTCGACTGTTCGTCTTACCGTAATCTTCGCTCCGCGCGGAGTTGCGCCAAGAAGCGTTAAAACTAAGGCATCGAAGATTAATCCAGGGTTGACACCACAGCCTGCAATACTAACTTTGTGCTTCTTGGCTAAGTCATCTAATTCCTTTGCAAGATCAGCGTCGACCGCCCAGGGATAAGCACACTCTTCTGAAGATACAAGTACGTTAGAGCCAGAGATAACCGCTTCGCGTACATACGTAGCAACATCCTTAAAAAGTGTGGTTGTCGCGATAACTACAACATCAGCACCTGATGTTAGCGCTGGCTTCTCTTGATTTCTCTGGTAAGGCCCCGAAACCCGATGTTTGCCCTGCTCATTTAACGCTTTGCCAACAGCTAAACCTAATTGGCCTGCACCATAAATAGAAACTGTGGCCATCAATTAGTTCGATCTACTCGATACTCCGTAATAAAGTCTTTGATAATCATACAGAGAGTGTATTGCCCGCGAGCGCTGTATTCATTTATTCATGGTTCTACGCATTAGAAAGTGTCGCCATGAACACATAGTAATTTTGCTAGAAAGTGGCAAGATTGCTCTGTGACCAAACCAGTCGTTGCTCTCAAATCGGTAATTATTCGATTCGCAGGCGATAGCGGCGATGGAATGCAATTAACTGGTGACCGATTCACAATGGATACGGCAAGTCTTGGAAATGATTTATCAACGCTTCCAAACTTTCCAGCCGAAATTCGTGCGCCTCAGGGAACGCTGCCAGGGGTTTCATCTTTCCAATTGCACTTTGCTGACCACCAAGTTTTAAGCCCTGGAGATGCCCCCGATGTTTTAGTAGCCATGAATCCTGCGGCGCTTAAAGCCAACATAAACGATATGCCACGTGGGGCCACAATAATTATTGATAAAGATGAATTTACTGCGCGGAATTTGAAAAAGGTTGGCTATGAAGTTAGCCCGCTCGAAGATGGCTCACTCGATAGTTTTAACGTACATGCAATTGCGTTGACATCAATGACCGTTACAGCCCTTGCTGGCATCAGCGTTTCAAGAAAAGATGCTGAGCGATCCAAAAACATGTTCGCACTCGGTGTTCTGACCTGGATGTATCACAGGTCAACTGATGCAACACAAGCATTCTTAAAAGCCAAGTTTGCCAAAAACGAAGATATTCTTAAAGCCAACTTGTTGGCCTACCAAACTGGTTGGAATTTCGGTGAAACATCAGAGGAATTTATAACCTCCTATGAAGTTGCACCAGCGAAAATGAAACCCGGAAAGTATCGCAATATAAGTGGAAATACTGCGCTGGCTTACGGTCTAATTGCTGCATCCCAACAGAGTGGTTTACGTTTATTCCTTGGCTCGTATCCAATTACTCCAGCCTCAGATATCTTGCACGAATTATCAAAACAGAAGAAATTTGACATTGTTACTTTCCAAGCCGAAGATGAAATTGCAGCCGTTGGCGCAGCCCTCGGCGCTTCTTATGGTGGCTCCCTTGGAATCACAGCAACTTAGGGGCCTGGAGTTGCTCTCAAGAGTGAGATGATCGGTCTCGGCGTAATGCTGGAATTGCCACTAATAATTATCGATGTGCAACGTGGTGGTCCATCAACTGGTTTGCCAACTAAGACAGAGCAAGCCGACTTATTGCAAGTCATGTTTGGCCGCAACGGTGAATCCCCTGTTGCAGTAATTGCAACTTCTACTCCAAGTGATTGCTTTGAAATGGCGATGGAGGCTGCGCGAATAGCAACTACTTATCGCGTCCCTACTTTTCTTTTATCCGATGGTTACATTGCAAATGGCACCGAACCATGGAGGATTCCAGATGTTGCTACTCTGCCTGATTTATCGGTGGAATTTGCAAAGGTTCAAGAGAACTTCGCGCCTTATGAGCGCAACCCAGAAACATTGGCTAGACCATGGGCAATTCCAGGAACTAAAGGGATTGAACATCGAATTGGCGGACTTGAAAAGGCTGATAAGACTGGCGAAATTTCATATGAACCTGCCAATCATGATTTCATGGTGCGCACACGGGCTGCGAAAGTTGAAGGAATAAAAGTCCCGGACATCATCGTCGATGATCCAAGCGGGGATGCAACAGTTCTCTTCCTAGGTTGGGGTTCAACTTTTGGTCCGATTTCAGCGGCTGTTCAAGCGCTTCGCGATAATGGCGAGAAAATTGCGCAAGCCCATACCAAATATCTAAATCCTTTCCCAAGTAATTTGGGTGCACTATTAGAAAAATATCCAAAAGTTATTTTGCCTGAAATGAACTTGGGCCAACTTGCGATGTTGCTTCGTGCGCGTTTCCTTAAAGACATCATTAGTTACAATGCGGTTCGTGGAATGCCTTTCTCAACGGCTGAATTAGTCGAAGCTGCGATGGGAGTTCTCCATGACTGATATTGCACTAACTAAGAAAGATTTCACTTCCGACCAAGAAGTTCGTTGGTGCCCAGGTTGTGGTGACTATGCGATTCTCTCGACTATGCAATCCTTCTTGCCAGAACTTGGAATCCCCCGCGAAAATATTGTCTTTATCTCAGGCATTGGTTGTTCTTCGCGTTTTCCTTATTACTTAAACACTTTTGGTATGCACTCAATCCATGGACGCGCACCTGCGATTGCTTCAGGTCTTGCAATTTCGCGGCCTGATTTAACGGTCTTTGTTATTACAGGTGATGGCGATGCTTTATCCATCGGTGGCAACCACCTTATTCACGCGCTACGACGCAACGTTGAATTGAAAATTTTACTTTTCAATAACCGCATATATGGGTTGACTAAGGGTCAATATTCACCGACGAGCCCGCAAGGACTCATTACTAAATCAACTCCGGCTGGTTCCTTGGATACTCCATTTAATCCGATTTCGTTGGCGCTAGGTGCTGAAGCGACATTTGTTGCAAGGTCGATCGATAATGACCGCAAACATTTAACGGCAATTTTGCGCGCCGCAAGTGCGCATAAGGGTTCGGCCCTTATCGAGATTTATCAGAATTGCCCAATCTTTTACGATGGCGCTTTCAGCCAAGTAACAGATGCCGATTCAAAAGAGGCATCCCTACTTCAACTCATTCATGGCCAACCAATTAAATCTGCAAAATACGGAGTTATTCGAAATGGCGTCAATATCGAACTTGCCGAATTAGCGAATATCGATGAGAGCGAAATAGTTATTCATGATGCCCATAACCCAGACCCATCGTTTGCTTTCGCGCTTTCGCGCTTATCGGGTTCTGATTTAGAGCATGTTCCAGTTGGAATCTTTCGTGATGTAGAGCGCGCTGGATACTCCGAGATGGTCAATGATCAATTAAAAGAAATTATTAAAACCCAAGGCGCTGATAATTTAACAAAGTTGCTAAATAGCGGAGATACTTGGGAAGTTTAAGAAATTGCCACCACGTCAACAACGAAAATTAACGTTTCATTTGCACCAATTGGCCCACCACCTGCTGCGCCATAACCTAAATCTGGTGGAATAACTAACAAGCGGCGGCCACCAACTTTCATCCCCGGGATTCCCTGTTGCCAACCAACAATAACATTTGCTAATGGGAATGTTGCAGGCTGACCACCGCTCCATGAAGATTCAACAACTTTTCCAGTTGACCATGCCATCAGCGTGTAATGCACAGTCATCGTCGATGTAACGACAGCAGCAGTTCCAGTACCCTCGATAATATCTTTAGTAACCAGAGTTGTTGGCGGCGTCCCACTGGGTGCGCCAATTGTTGGCTCCGCCCCCGCATTAGCGGTAACAGTTGGAAGATTTGAATCTGAATTCGATGCCACTTTTGAACCTCCGCAAGCTGTAAGAACGAGCATGGATAGCGCAATAAGCGCTGCAATAACTTTCTTATTTTTCATTTTTCCCATTTTCGATTTGAGTGATGAGTTTAAAATCTTCCCCACCAAGTTGGCCTTGTAAACGATAAAGCTCGAGTTTAGCGCGAGTATCGGCAATATCTAAATTACGCATCGTTAGTTGACCAATGCGATCAACTGGACCAAAAGCGCTATCTTGCGTGCGCTCCATCGATAGTTTTTCCGGTTGATAAGAGAAATCTGGCCCGCTGGTATTTATTATCGAATAATCATCACCGCGGCGAAGTCGCAAAGTTACTTCGCCAGTTACAACAGATGAGACCCAACGTTGCAATGATTCACGCAACATTAAAGATTGTGGATCCAACCAACGCCCTTCATAGAGCAAGCGACCTAAGCGACGCCCTTGGGCGTGGTAGTTTGCAATCGTATCTTCATTATGAATTGCACTAATTAAACGCTCGTATGCAATAAAGAGAAGTGCCATTCCAGGGGCTTCATAAATACCACGGCTTTTAGCTTCGATAATGCGATTCTCAATTTGATCACTCATACCCAAACCATGACGACCACCAATTGCATTTGCTTCACGCATTAGCGCAACAACATCGGTGAAATCTTTTCCATTGATAGCAACCGGGCGCCCTTGAACAAATTTAATTTTTACATCTTCGCTCGCAATCTTTACACCTTCGTCCCAGAAACGAACTCCCATAATTGGTGCAACTATTTCTATTGAGATATCAAGGTGCTCTAAAGATTTTGCTTCATGTGTTGCACCTAATATATTGGCATCGGTTGAGTATGCCTTCTCAGTTGCATCGCGATAAGGCAAATTGCGCTTGGCAAGCCACTCTGACATCTCTTTGCGGCCACCTAATTCTTTAACGAAATCCGTATCTAGCCATGGCTTATAAATTTTAAGTTCAGGATTTGCAAGTAAGCCATAACGATAAAAACGTTCAATGTCATTGCCTTTATATGTTGAACCATCGCCCCAAATTCCAACTGAATCGGCCAGCATTGCTCGAACTAAGAGCGTGCCAGTTACAGCGCGCCCAAGCGGTGTCGTATTGAAATACTGTTTTCCGCCAGAGCGAATATGGAAAGCTCCACAAGCAATTGCAGCTAAACCTTCTTCAACAAGTGATGTTTTGCAATCAACAAGGCGCGAAATTTCGGCGCCATAATCTTTAGCGCGCAACAGAACCGAATCAATATCACTTTCGTCGTATTGGCCAAGATCTGCAGTGTAGGTACAGGCAATTGCACCTTTTTCGCGCATCCATGCAACAGCCACAGATGTATCGAGACCGCCCGAAAATGCGATTCCGACTTTTTCTCCAACTGGCAGAGATGCTAGGACTTTGGACATAGCGCTAAGTCTAACTTATGCGGGCTGTTCCAAGTTTCTTTTCAAGGGCAGGAGTCAGAGCCCATAGCGCGGTCATTTCTCGATATTTATCGATGACTAGAGCATCAGCTTTCGCATCAGTTTTCACTGCGCGAATCATCAAGTTTCGCGGTGTGTGATCGCCGCCAATAAATTCAATTACTTCAACTCGATACCCATGAATGCGCAATAACTGCGAGCGAAGCGAATCGGTGAGCAGATCGCCTAAACGCTCTTTCATTAATCCCGATGTCGTAAGTATGGACCACGGCTCTGGAATGATTTTCATTTGGCTCTGTAAATCGTGGTGACAACAAGGGGCAATCAACATTAATTTCGCGCCATTTTTGACTCCCCATGCGATTGCATCATCAGTTGCCGTATCACAAGCGTGCAGAGCGATTACTACATCAACGCTTTGCGCTGGCGTATTAGCAATATCGCAAACTCGAAAAGAAATACTCTCTGAAATTCCTAATTTATTTGCGATTGCACTATTGCGATCGCCAAATTCGGCGCGATTATCGATTCCAGTAACTTGCACATTTTTGCCTTCGCTGCGAAGGAATTGGTGTGTTGCAAATGTTAGATAGGCATTACCGCAACCAAGATCAACAATGCGCAATGGATTTGATTCGCTAACTTTGTGAATTTGGTCTGCACCAATTGCAGAATTAAGTGCTGGTGATAACAAGCGCAAGAATTCATCAACCTGCTTGTATTTATCTTGCCTAGAAGGCTTGATTTTTCCAGCAGCATCAGAAATTCCAACTTCGAGCAAGAATGGATCACTCGATTCCAATAAGCGTGCTTTGGTTCGATCGTGCTGCAAGTTTTGAGCAAATACACCCTTACTCTGATGAATTAGAGCCTCCCCTTTCTTTGTAATACGAATAGAGAGCGAGCCAGTTTTATGTTCAACCAATATATTTGCAAAGCCACTTTTTAATAATTCCTCTATATTTACATTTTGAATCTCAGAATTGTGAGTAAAATCCTTGCGTCCATCAAATTCAACGAATTGCAACAAAAACTTCTCTTTAATTAATACTGGACGAATATCGATTCGTTCGAATTTTGGCTCCATATTGCGTCGGCGACCAGATAAAACTGCGCGCACAAAAGTTTGGGTATCGAGAATTAACAAGGTTGCCTGATTAAGTGCAGCTTCCAGCGCTTCAGGCATAATAATGAGTAATCGAGCTGGCCAGATTCATTAGGTAAGTCTAATTCAGGAGTAATTAATTAGTCATGAAGATTGCGCGGTAATTCAACATGAATCGCCAAACCGCCGAGTGAACTTGGCTTTAATGAGAAAGAACCACTGTGTTTTTCTACTACTGCACTCATGATGCTCATACCTAAACCAGTGCCACCTGTTTGTCTTGATCTGGAACGGTCAAAGCGTTTTAAACCACGAATTTTTTCGCCATAAGAAGTTTGCGGCAATCCAGGCCCGCCATCTTCTATCGTGAAGGAAATTGTTTTTGATGAAGCACTTAAGGCAATTCCAACTGGTGCATTTTCTGGGCAATGTTGGCGAATATTGATAAAAGAATTTTGAAAGAAGCGCTGCATGTATTTCTTTGAGCCATAAACTTCATGGCTAGATTCGATATCGAGATTTAAGTGATGTTTTGGTGCGAGTAATGCGAAATCTTTTATATTTTCTTCCAATAAAGCAGAAATATCGAAAAGTTCAAAATCAACTGCGCGTTCTTCTCCTAATTCAGCCAAAATTAATAAATCAGCGATAAGTGATTCCATCCGAGCGATTTCAGTTGCTAAGCGCATAAAGGCGCGTTCTTGTTCTTCTCCTGTAATTAGTTTTTTTGCGGCAAGAAGTTCTGAATAACCTTTAATTACGGTCAGTGGTGTACGCAATTCATGTGCTGCATCGCCTAAAAATTCCTGCATGCGCTCTAGTTGGGCTTTCTCTAACTGCGCCGAACTGCGCCGAACTAAAAAGGCTGAAAGCAGCGTCGCTAAAATGTTGGCAAAAATGATAAAAAAGAGCAAACGAAAGAGATTCTTGCCTAAAGATTTATCAGCATCTTCGATGGATGCGGCAACTAAAATGTTTTCGCCCTCGGCAAGGGGGAGCAGTTGAATGCGCAAATGTTGATTTGCACGCACCGAAATATTTCTATTAACTGCATCTTGCAGAATGCGAGTCGGAATTACAACATCAGAAATTTTTCTAGATTCGCGAAGAAAAGTTGCTTTCCCTTTTGAATCAAGAAAAATAATCGCTAAATCAAAATGGTTTTCCTCCGCTGTCAACACCGCTTGATTAAGGGAGTTAGGCAAATTCTTGATGGATTCATTAATTACGAGATTTATTTCGCTATCAATCAAATCAATGTCACTCTGATAGGCACCAAATACTGCGAATCCACCTATTAGTATTGAAAGAACTGAAGTTATTAAAACTGTAACGATAAGTTGCCGAGACCTGCTTTTCATGCAGATTTTTTAGGTTCCTGAATCGAGAACCCAACTCCGCGCACAGTACGAATACCTTCAAAGCCATCTTTATGGCATTTCTTGCGCAGATATGAAATATAGGTATCGACTACGGTGCTTTCGGAAACAAAAGTGATACCCCAGACTTCATCGAGCAGCAGCGTCTTACTTAGGACACAACCCTTCTTTTCCAGAAGAATTTGCAGCAAACGAAATTCGGTAGGTGATAAATCTATGCCTTCACCATTAAAAGTTACAGTATGCATTTCTTCATTCATAATTATCGGGCCACAGGTTAATTTCTTGGTTACAGTAGTTGGAATAGTGCTCCGTCGCAAGATTGCTTTAATGCGTAGAATTAATTCTTCAAGACCAAAAGGTTTAATGACATAATCATCGGCGCCAATTTTCAAACCGCGTGCGATATCTGTTTTGGCATCGCGCGCAGTTAACATTAGGACTGGAACTAAATTATTTGCCGACCTAATCCTTTCAACTAGGTCAAAGCCATCCATCAGTGGCATATTTATATCAATAATCATCAAGTCCGGTTTGTTGCTTCGCAATACAGTCAGGGCGGACATTCCATCGTCAGCTTCAATAGTTTCAAAACCTGCGATGCGTAAAGTATCGGTCAGTAGAGCGCGAACTCCAGGTTCGTCATCGACGATCATTATTAGTTGAGGCATAGGAGAACTCTTGCACGACAGGGCTATAAAGCCAAGAAATAATGAGCAAACACGTGCGCTTTCACAGGAAAATCACAAAAATCCACGCCATCATTTTCCTATGCAAATGCATAGAACCTCTTCCCTTGTTTCTATTCTGTTATCTGCATCCATTATCTTTTCTACCCAATCCTTTGCTGCGCCTTCACCAACTCCAACTCCAACTCCAACTCCAACACTTAGTGTGATAGATGAATATTTAAACGCCTTGGATAAATTTGAGATGGAGATAGAAGTTTATTTTGATGCCATGAAACTCCGAGAAGAAATGCGCGATATGATGAATGAAACTTTCGCTAGCGCTGTTTTAAAATCAACCCGTGACGCGAAAATTGCAACGCGCCGAGCAACGAGTGCTGCAAATAAAAGTGCAATCATTGAACAAAGAAAACTGGCTATTCAGAACGCCGTCTTACAGCGCAGTGCTGCAATTGCAGCCCTGGGGCCAATGCCAGTAAAGCCTATTGAGCCAATTAGGCCTAAAGGCGTAATGGAATTGGCACCTTTGTCGAAGAAAGAGAAGAAAGAGAAGAAAGAGAATAGAAAATCCACGACGTCTCCATTAGATTACGACGAATAATGGCTATTCTTGAAGTATGAAAGAAATTAAGAAGCTTAACTTGTGGTTTGCAGAGAAAATTCCTAAAGAGAATTAGTAATCTGGCGCAATTGGTCGGCATGAGCAACAACATGGTTATTTGTGTAACTCAAGATATCTGACAAGGTTACTTCGCCCTTTTCAGCATGAATGCCTACTCGTGACCAATCAGAATCGCTGACAAGCGATAAAATATTAGCAACAACTGCCTGTAAACCAGAAATTGCTAGCAAAGAATCAGAAGCGTTGCGCTCTGCGTATTTAAGTCGAGCGGGAGAAATTTCTTCATCAAAAGCGGCAATTGCTGGTTTATCTGCCGTTAAAATTTGCAGAAAACGAGTTGCAAAGTGCGCATCAAGATCGGCCATATGATGAAATACAAAGGCCGCTGACCACTGATCTGGCGCAGGTTTCTTTGCGAACTCTTCAACACTAATTGATTGTGCAAGTTTTAGAAACTCTTTAGCATTTAAGACATATTCAGCGAGTAGAACTTTTGACATCTAAAACCCTTTCAGAAAATCGTTATAAAAGCGATACTACCACTAAGCGCGTTCAGAGATTCTTGCATTTGGTCAGACTCATTCCTGCCTTTATCTTTATCCCATGAAATCATCTCCGTGGTGGAAAGAGTCTGTGATTTATCAGATTTACCCTCGTTCTTTTTATGACAGTAATGGTGATGGCGAAGGTGATCTGCCCGGAATTACTAAGAACCTGCCTTACATAAAGGAACTAGGCGTTGATGCAATTTGGCTCTCACCTTTCTATAAATCCCCCAATAAAGATGGTGGTTATGACGTAGCAGATCCTCGCGAGGTAGATGCTCGTTTCGGAAATCTCGCTGATGCTAAGTTGCTCTTTAATCGGGCTCATGAATTGGATTTGAAAGTATTAGTAGATGTTGTACCTAACCATTTCTCGGATCAACACAAGTGGTTTCAAGCCGCCATCAAAGCAGCTCCCGGTTCGAGCGAACGCGCACGTTTTCACTTCTATGATGGAAAGAGCGATGGAACTCCCCCAAATAACTGGATCTCATTATTCGGTGGTCCATCTTGGACTCAGGTAGAAGATGGCCAGTATTACCTGCATCTCTTTGATTCTTCACAACCCGATTTAAATTGGGATAACCATGATGTGATGGAAGATTTCGAAAAAACGTTGCGCTTCTGGCTAGATTTAGGCGTCGATGGTTTTCGAATTGATGTGGCCCACGGCTTAGTTAAGGAAAATATTTTAAATGACCATTATGACCCGCAAGGTTTAAGTGATGCACTGCGCCTAGATTTGCAAATGGATAACGCTAAACGCAATGAATTATTAAGTACTGTGCCCTTCTTTGATCGCGATGGTGTACACCATATTTATCGCAAATGGCGCCAGCTTTTTGACTCATATGAGCGCGATGTTATGGCCGTTGCTGAAGCATGGGTTCATCCGCCAGTTAATGCAACTCGCTATGTACGCCATGATGAATTACATCAAATATTTAACTTTGATTTACTTGTCGCACCTTTTGATGCTACTGAGATTTTCGCTTGCGTAGATCGAACTTTGACCCTAAATGCAACAGTTGGCGCATTCGCCACTTGGGCTTTGAGTAATCACGACACTCCACGCATTGCATCTCGCATTGGTGATGCAGAAGCACGGGCGCTGGCTTTATTTGTTTTTGCGCTACCAGGTTCCTCTTATGTATTTAACGGCCAAGAACTTGGTTTACCCGATGCAGATATTGCAGATTCAGATCGGCAAGACCCGGTTTTTATAAGAACTCAAGGTGCGCAAAAAGGCCGTGATGCTGCGCGCGTTCCGCTGCCTTGGAACGGTGATACCTCTCCATTTGGTTTTACATCTGGAAAACCTTGGTTGCCCATTCCGCAAAAATGGAACGGCCTAACAATTGAAAAGCAATTAGAGGATCAAAAAAGTTCTTACGCTCTCTACAAAAAAGCTTTAGCTCTGCGTTCAGATTTCTTCGTTGGCACAGGCGATATTAAATGGACGCATCGCGGCGAAGCTGGCATTGTCGCATTTAAACGTGGCAACACCCAAATAATTCTCAATACAAGTAAGGAAACTAGAGAGCTTCCAATTTTCGGAGAGCTTTTATTAGCAAGTGATAGAGCCGTAGCGCTTACCTCTAACTCAATTTCAATGCCACCTGTCAGCGCTGCTTGGATTAATTCCTGAAAGAGTTCATCGCGTGTAAAGAATGAAGAATCGGTCATATGAATAAATTGCCGCACCTAGCGGCTCTGCTACTATTCGCGAGTGATTTCAACATTTAATTGGCAAGTTACCATTGCCGCACTCTTAATAATTATCGCCCTTGACTTTTCATTTGCAATTTATCGGCGGAATCAAGAGACAACCTTACGAGAGGCATCTCTCTGGAGCCTCTTTTATGTCTCTCTTGCAATAGCTTTTGGTATCTATCTCGGTCAGTGGTTTACCAAGGAAGGTCAACAAGAATTCTTTGCAGGCTGGCTCACAGAGTATTCACTCTCCTTTGATAATCTCTTCGTCTTTGTTCTCATTCTGACTCGCTGCAAGATTGAGAAAGAGCGCCAACAACTAGCGCTCCTAATCGGCATTTTGATTGCACTTGTCTTACGCATCATCGCAATCACTCTCGGCGCTGCAGCTATCGAACGCTTTGAAGGTATCTTCTTTCTCTTCGGTGCATTCTTGATTTATACAGGTATTCAACTTTTTCGGGAAAGTCATCTTTCCGAAGGAGTCGAGAAGGAAAGCAAGATCATCACAGCGCTGACAAAGAGAGGTTTTAAGCCTTTCACAATCGCTCTCATATCCCTTGGGTTAACCGATTTGGTTTTTGCTTTAGATTCGATCCCTGCAATCTTTGGTCTTACTCAAAACATTTATATTGTAATCACAGCAAATATATTCGCGCTTATGGGATTGCGCCAACTCTACTTCCTCATCGGAGGTTTGATGCAACGTCTCGTCTACATCGGTAAAGGTCTCTCAGCGATACTTGTCTTCATCGGCGTGAAACTTGTCTTCCATGCATTCCATGCTGTTGACGTGCATAGCATTGCAGGAATTTATATTCCAGACATTGCTATTACTCAGAGCCTCACCTTTATCGTTACCTCTTTAAGCATTGCGACTATTGCTAGTTTGGTAAGTACTCGTAATAAGAAATAGCTACTTAGTAATTTAAAAAATTATTGCTAGTTCCTGCTAGATAATGTGAACTCACTTATGCGTCTTAAAATTCATCGTCATCAATCCAAGAATTAGCCACAGAATCTTCTTGGCCTTCCATCCATGAAAGAAATGAACCAACGGCACGAAAGGCTAAAATGACAACCGTTACTGCGGCTGCGATGCGGCGAACTGCTTTGAACATGTTCTAAAAATACTCTTAAAAAGTAAATCTCGCTCTATATAGCCGTTAACGAGAGTTCAATGTCGTGCCACAAATCATCAACATTTTCGCAACCAACTGATAAACGAATTAAAGTCTCTGGAACGACCAAGCTTTCAATTGGCCAGCGGCGGCGGCGCTCCCAGAGCGATTCAATTCCACCAAGGCTAGTTGCATAGGTAATCAATTCTGATTTTTCGCAGACTTTATCGGCCGCAGCGGCGCTTCCGTGGATTTCAAAAGAAACGAGGGCGCCAAACCCTGGATATCTAACACGCGAGACTTTGGGATGAGTTGCAAGGCGTTTGGCCAATTCTTTTGCATTCTCTTGTGCTCGCTCGAAGCGCAGTGGGAATGTTCGAATTCCGCGAAGAGCAAGCCACGCCTCAAACGGCCCCGGAATTGCGCCATTGAATTTGCGGGCATCTTCTAAACGCTTATAGATAGAAGGATCAGAAGTTGAAAGTGAGCCCAGAACAACATCGCTATGGCCTGCAAAAAATTTAGTTACCGAGTGCATAACGATATCAGCGCCCATTTCAAGTGGTTTTTGAATAAGAGATGTGGCAAAAGTGTTATCTACTCCCACGCCGATGTTTTGCGCCTTGGCGGCTGCAATTATTTTTGGCAAATCAGCCACATCTAAACAAGGATTAGTTGGTGACTCTAGCCAAACAAAGGCGGCTCCCTTCATTGCAGAAATAACGCTAGTGGTATCAACTAAATCGACAAAGCGGACTTCTAGGCGACCGGAATCATGCAAACTATTTAATAGCACCATTACTCCGCTGTAACCCTGATTTGATGCAACAACAGGTGCACCGATAGGGAGAATTGAAAATGTGGCACTAACTGCAGCCATTCCTGATGAAAAAGTTAGGGTTTGCCCTCCTTCAAATGCACTGATCGCACTTTCTAGTCCAACCCATGTTTCATTTCCATAACGACCGTAGCCAACTGGACCGCCTGAATGAAACGTTGCATTTAAAGAAATCGGTGGATTGAGTGGGGCATCAGGAGATTTTGGTGGACGCCCTGTTGTTATCGCGAAAGTCTCTGGGTGCTGGGAGTTTTCTTTCTTTTTCATGTACAAATCCTATCCCAGAGCCAGAACTGCCATAGCCGCATTATGACCAGGGATTCCACTTACTCCTCCGCCACGTTTCGCACCTGCCCCGCAAATGAAAATGCGCGCATCATCTGTTTCAACTCCCCAGCCAGGATTCTCGTCATCTTCGCGAAATGGAAAATCCAAATCTTTATGAAAAATATTTCCACGAGGCAAGCCAATATCACCCTCGATATCTTGGGGAGTCTTTGCCTCAATCGCTAATTGCCCGTCAGAAGATTTTGCAATTACACTCTCAATTGGTTCAACTAAATGTTCATTAATAGAATCCAGTGCTAATTGCAGCGCCGCATCGCGCCCAGCATCGTGGTTCTTATCAAAAAGATCTGCTGGCGTATGCAGACCAAAAAGGGTCAAAGTCTGGTAACCCTGTGCTTGTAAATCTGCCCCGAGAATCGATGGATCGGTCAGAGTATGGCAATACATTTCAGTTGGTAATTTGGTTGGTAATTTTCCTCCTTTGGCTTGAAGATATGCCTTTTCAAATTGAGAAAAACTTTCATTAGAATGAAATGTTCCTGCAAATGCCTTGCGCGGATCGATGCCTGATTTCAATTGGGGCAGTTTCTTTAGCAACATATTTATTTTTATTTGCGAACCATCCAAACTCGCAGGTGTTGGTTTGCTTCGTAACTTTGCCAAAGTTTGTGGGGCGGCATTAGATAATAAATAATCACCAACGTATTTAATTCCATCTTCGGTCGTCGCAGTTACTTGCGTCTCATCAGATTCAACTTTAAATACTGGGTCATTGGCCCGAATTGTTACACCTGCCAGAATTGCCACGCGTTCTAATTCTGTAACTAGCGCGCCCATACCGCCTTTGGGAACTTTCCATTCGCCTGTGCCATTACCCATCAAATGGTATAGAAAACATATATTTGCTTGTAAGGAATTAGCAGAAGCAAAAGTGCCGATTAGTCCATCGGTTAGAATAATGCCCTTTACAATATCGTTGGTAAACCTATTGCTGATTACCTCACCAATAGGTTTTTCAATCATATAATTCCAGACATCCGGCGCACCGCTTAGTTTTTTCAATTCGCTGCGAGTCGGAAGTGGTTGCAATACCGATGGTGCAATCCGTTTGGCAAATTGGGCAATTTCACCATAAAAACTCTGCCAAGATTTTGCTTCAGCGCCACCATTTGGCAATTGATTAAATGAATCCTCGGTTTCTCTATCCCAAGTACGAGCAACGTATAGACCTTTTGATTCTCCCTCGGCATTGAAAGGTGTGTAACTAGATACTTTTCGCGAAATTGTTGTGAAATTTAGTGCTAAATCACTAACAATTTTGTCAGGAAACAGTGAAACTAAATATGAGTATCTAGAAAGCCGAGCATCGAATTCTGGAAAAGCTTGAACGCTAGTTGTTGCTCCGCCCACTTCACTTTTACCTTCAAGGATCATCACTTTCTTGCCAGCTTTAGCCAAGTAAGTCGCGGCTACTAAACCATTATGGCCGGCGCCAATTATGACAACGTCATATTTGTGGCTAGTCATATTTAGTTAGAGCGCTTTGGTGATTCGATGAATTGCTTCAGTAATGATTTCTGGGCTTGTAGCAAAATTCAAACGCACAAATTGCGAACACTGAGCCCCATAAGAATTTCCAGGATTAAAGGCTACTCTGCCTCTTTCGATAAGAGTTGCTGATGGATTTTCGCCCAAATTTAGCGCACTTAAATCTAACCATGCGAAATAAGAATTATGCGGAATGTGGTATTTTACTGATGGCAATTGCGAACTAAGTAAATCGCGAATCATAAACCTGTTTTTATCAAGTAAATCAATCACGGTATCTAGCCATACTTCACCACTTTGAAAAGCTGCAACCGTTGCAAATCCACCTAAGAGTGATGCGCGATAGTGCATAGCCGGTGGCAGCGCCTTTAATTTCTCATTGATCAATTCGCCTTGGCTAACAACTATTGCTGCCTTAAGGCCCGCAATATTCCAACCTTTACTTGCCGCCGTTACGCAGACGCCGACTTCTTGCGCAATTGGGCCAAGAGTTAAAAATGGAGTGAAGGTGCGATCTTTGTAAGTAAGCGGTGCATGAATTTCATCGCTAATAATTAATACTCCATGTTTTTTTGCAAGATTTGCTAAACGCAAGAGTTCTTCGGCTTCAAAAATTCGGCCTAATGGATTGTGTGGACTACATAGTAAGTGGACTTTGATTCCACTGACATACGCTTTTTCAATTTCATCCCAGTTAATAAGCCAAGGGTGTTCGTCATCTGTTTCATCGGTGGCATTAATAAAAGGAACATCTACTTTTTCAAGCAGGGTTTCATTAATCCAGCTGTAAAAATTCTGGTAAACAGGCGACATAATTAAAATCTTGTCACCAGGTTTTGTAAATACTCGCAATGTTTCAACGACTGCAACACCAACATCTGTGGCCAAACGAACTTGGCGCGGATCAACTAACCAACCCCACCTATTTTTGGCAAAGTGGGCAAATGATGTTCCAAGTTCAGGAATTGGACCGAGATATCCAAGATCTGATTTATTAACCATTTCGAGCAAAATCTCTTTAATGGGCGCAGCAATCGGAAAATCCATTTCCGCAACAGGCAGAGGCAAAATATCCTTTGGATAGCTGCGCCATTTTTCGCTTCTATGGGTCTGTAATTGCGATAGTGCAGGTGCAGCAACGTTTTTATCGGTCATTCTTCAAGTTTATCTGTATTAGATAAGAAAAGAGTAATTTACAAAACCGGATTGAATTAAGGAGTAGGTTATTGGTTATGAACGCAATTGCCCGTCTCAGGACTACGTAGACTGGCTATTGATGGCTCTAGTTACCCAGGCAAAGATGAAGAGCATTGTTGCGCAAATTTCTGCCTACGATAAAAAATTTGCACCACTTATTGCACGCAGGCCACTTTGCACTATCGGGCGAAGTCAAAGCCCTGAAACTAACTTTCAATCTTTAGTCTCTTCAGTTATTTCACAGCAATTAGCGACTAAAGCGGCCGAAACAATTCATAGACGGCTTAGCGCTCTTTGCAAAAGCAATATAACTCCAAAAAAGGTTGCAGCTCTGGATGATTTAGCGTTTCGCGAAATTGGTGTTTCGGGAGCAAAAGCGCGCACGATCAAGGGCTTAGCTCTTGCAGATTTAGAGAAGCGAATTCCAGTCAATAAATTGCATGAAATTCAAGATGATCAAGAAATTGTCAAGATGCTAACTTCACTCTGGGGAATTGGCGGCTGGACCGTTGATATGTTCATGATCTTTCAACTTGGGCGATTAGACATCTGGCCAACTGGTGATTTAGCTGTTCGCCGAGGCTGGGATATGGTCTATAAAAATAAAGAAGAGACTGGCGCAAAGTTTTAGATTTAAAGGGCGAGAAATTTCGACCATATAGGAGCGTAGTTGCTTGGTATTGCTACCAAATGGTACACGAATCTAGAAATCTAGATTTTTAATTATCTTCTAAAATCAGTGAAACCGAATTAATGCACCAACGTTGGTCAGTTGGGTTATCAAAACCTTCGCCTTCGAAAACGTGACCTAAGTGTGAACCGCAAGCCGCGCAGCGAACTTCGGTACGCATACGCGGTGCCAGTGAGTGGTCTTCGATTAATTCAACTGCGTCATCTTTTGTCGGTGCGTAAAAAGATGGCCAGCCGCAACCGGAATGAAACTTGGTTTCACTGCGAAAGAGTTCTGCACTGCATGCCTTGCACTTATAAATTCCGACTTTATCGCTATCGGTATATTCGCCAGTAAAGGGTCGCTCGGTCGCAGCGCTTCGCAACACATCATAGGAAAGCGAATCTAACTTAGATTTTAATTCGATTTCATCTATTTTGACTGGATAAATTTTTTTATTCATGCTTGAACCGCCGAAGTTGGATATGGAATGCCAGTGCTGGAATGACAGTCATAGCCATTCGAGTTTTTGGCTAAGTATTTTTGGTGGTAATCCTCAGCAAGAAAATACTCAACACCCTCACTACTCTTAATTTCGCTAACAATTGGGCCAATCCCCGCAGCACTTAATGCGCTTTGATATTGACCTCGCGATGCGAGCGCAGTGTTGAATTGCTCACCACTTGTTGTAAAAATCGCGCTGCGATATTGCGTGCCGATATCTCCGCCTTGTCTATCTAGCGATGTTGGATCGTGCATAACCCAGAATTCTTCTAATAATCTTTGATAGGTAATAGAACTTGAATCAAAAGTTATGCAAACCATTTCGGCGTGCCCAGTTCGACCGGTACAGACTTCTTCATAAGTTGGATTTGTGCGATCTCCGCCCATATAGCCAACGGTTGTTTGCAATACGCCATCTAATTGCCAGAAACGGCGCTCGGCCCCCCAGAAACAGCCTGTTGCAAAGTATGCGACTTGACCCATAGGCACCATTGTTTCAGGCCCACGGCAATCGTGCACGCGCTGATAAAGTGCGCATAGCACCTGCGCCCCCGTAGCTCAGGGGATAGAGCACCGCCCTCCGAAGGCGGGTGCACAGGTTCGATTCCTGTCGGGGGCACACGTCTAGGTACTTGATATAAATCACTCAACAATATAAAAGAGAGCGCCCTTTGCTGTTGTTAAAGGCGCAATAACACGAGAGAATTAAGCCCTTACGCAATCTTTAAATGCGTATTTTCAAGTAAAAGGTATCTACTTGTGTTTTGGAATTGGAAAGGGGCTTCGCGGTGGACTGGAGACATCAAGCAGCGTGCCGCGATGAAGACCCTGAACTTTTCTTTCCTGTTGGAAATACCGGGCCAGCAATTACCCAAATTGAAGAAGCAAAAAAGGTTTGTCAGCGCTGCATCGTTAGAGATCCATGTTTAGCATGGGCCTTAGAAAGCGGACAAGACGCCGGTGTATGGGGTGGGCTTTCTGAAGATGAGCGTCGCGCGTTGAAACGTCGAGCCGCACGTAATCGTGCGCGTCTAATAGATACGCAAAACAATTCACACTAAATCGGAAATCTCAATTTCGCGCTAGTTCCTTGCGCGGTTGTAAGAAGATTAAGTTCTCCTCGTAGTTCATTTTCAGTTAGCGTCCTTACAATTTGCAAACCTAGATTTGAAGAATTAACTAGATCAAAATCTTCAGGCAGGCCAACGCCATCATCAGATATTGTTATTAAGCATTCGCTTTGATCACGCGAAACATCAATTGAAAGCAAAGAGCCTTCAGACTCAAGCCCATGTTCCAACGCATTATGTATTAGTTCGGTAATTACAAGTGCCAAAGGGGTAGCAAGGCGCGGTTCTAACGAGCCCAGAGTTCCTGATCTTTGAATTTTGAGTTGGGTCATGCGCGGACTTAAATCCAAAGAGTGCGTAATCAAACTATCTAGTACATCATCGAAAGCAACTGATGCATCGGAACTATTTGAAAGTGTTTCATGCACAAGGGCTATAGATGCGATTCTACGCACCGCTTCTTCAAGAGCGGCGCTCGCCCTTGGATCTTCGATGCGGCGTGACTGCAAGCGCAGGAGCGCCGAAACTGTCTGCAAATTATTTTTAACGCGATGATGAATCTCGCGAATTGTGGCATCTTTAGTAACTAATTCACGTTCTCGTCGACGCAATTCAGTCACGTTCTGTAAAAGCACGATGGCGCCAACTCGGTCTACGCCTTGTATCAAAGGCAAGACAAGTAAATCAATTGTCCCACCCTTATTCTCACATTCAACACGCTTTAAAGTTTTTCCACTGAGTAAAGATTTTAGGCTTTCTTCATGCGCATTGTGTGTGGCTTTATTAACTTTTTCCGCAATATCGCCTAACGAGAAAGTTTCCAGCTCGCTATCCCAGCCCATGCGATTAAACGCAGAACGAGCATTGGGGCTTGCATATGAAATAACCCCACTGACATCAAGACGAATTAAACCGTCTCCAACGCGTGGCGCTGGGTCAAAAAGTGAACCAGCATCAGGATATGGAAAATTTCCTTCTGCAACCATTCGATATAACTTGTGTGCAATTTCGCGATAATTTAATTCCAATCGACTCGGCGATCGCATGAGATCAGCATTTCTATGACGCGAAATCACCGCAATTACTTGTTCCTCAAAGAGAACAGGAATTGTCTCTTCTTTAATCATCAAATCGCCAACTCGTTCTGGCTCAGAATCACGCATAATTTCAGCGCTCGATAGCGCTTGATCGATTCGCCCACGCGCACCCCATGTAATTTCATCGCCGATAACATCGTGGGTAAAAACAGTGGCGGCAGTCGTTGGCCGTATATGAGCAATTGCAATATGTCCAGTTGGCCAGCGCTTTGCATCTTTGCGAATTGGAACCCAAAGGATTAAGTCTGCAAATGAGAGGTCTGAAAGCATCTGCCAATCGGCTATAAGTTCGCGCAACCTGTGTGCTTGCGCCGTAGTTAACGGGCTTCGTCCTTGGATTAAATTCGAGAAAGGCATCTCTCTACCTTTGGCCCGACCATATTTTTAATTGATCTTCAATCTCTTGAGTTGCAAACCAGATTAATTCATCATCAGCTTCACTACATTCAAAGGCACATTGAACACTTCCCCAGCGCACGGGTTTTATTAACTCAATGCTATTTTCTAAGTGTTCTCCAATTTGATCCAAGCTAATTTCGATTGCAAGGATTATCGAAGGCGAATTTTTTAGCGCAATTTGGGCCGCTAGCAGCGAAAGTTGGTACTCGACTTCCTCTTCATCTAGTTCACTATTATTCATTAAATATTTAATCGTCCCAGCAAAGGCGCGCTCGACCTTTAAAGTCTCGCTCTTGTGAAAAGAATTGAGATCATCGATTGATATGGGTAAATAGCAACGCATGAGCCAATGGTAATAGAAACTAGCGATGCAATTCGCTGGCAATTTTCGCGATTGATTTACGCATCGCTCCACGCTCATTGACCTCAACTAAAGTCGAGTGTTCATCTTCGGCAGCAATAACCGATCGTGGGTCACGTGCGATTGTGCGCACAGAGCGTGGTCGCAACGGTGTGACTGCTTCAAGGAAGTATTTTTCCTCATTTTCGCCCTTGCGCCCCGAGGAGCGCATATTTAAAAGAAAACTTAATGGGCTTCGAATTGATGTTTTTTCAATAAGTGAAGTTACTTGGGTCAATCGATGTGCACCTAATAAATCGGGTCTTGCAACAATCATTAAATCATCTGCGAAATCACAAGACCATGTTGTCATGGTCGAAGTCCATCTTCTATCTGTTAAACGATTTGATAAGCCTGAAATCGAGCCAATATCAATTACTACATGATCGAATTGCGCGCCAAATTTTTCCATTAAGTTTTCAATCTCAGTAGCGCCATCTTGAGTAATTTCGGCAATTGATAATTGAGGAGCAATATTGCGCCAGCCTTCTTCACTTTTGATATTGCGCATTGCCAATAAGGCGGCAACAGATGGTGCGCGAAAGTTAGCATCGATTAGCAAGGTGGATTTTTCACAAATACTTAACTCCATCGCTAAATTTAAAGCAATTGTTGTGCATCCTGTATTACTGCCTGCTGAACCAATTGCAATTACATGGGACTTTCGCCCCGCTTGTTCGTGGCCGGTGTTGGTTCGAAGCATTGGGGCGCGAATAAAGCCACGTACTAAAGTTATTAAATCTGTCGGATTCTTTGGTATTTCATGAAGATTGCTAAAGCCAGTATTTTCTTCAAGATTTTTTGCAAAACCGATGCTCTGCTTCACCGATACGAGCAAATCTTGCATTTTTAGACTATCTATCCCAGTTAAATCAGGAGAAAAAATAAGTAACGAAGCCTTAGCGGTGGAAGAATTTAACGCTAGATACTTTTCAAGCGAATCGAAATCAAGGGCGCGATAAATGATGCTCCAACCTTGGGCGAAAAGTGTGCCAGCAACAAAACCTTCAACTTGCGCGTTGGCAATCGCGGTAATCACTACAGGTAGTTCGCCCTCAGACATTTGATTTCACGATAACTAGTCGCCCTTGCGTGGTTGCATTTAGTAATCGCAGGACTTGTGTTTTTTCAACGGCGACAGTTAGGGCAATATCGCTACCAAAATTCTTGCCGCTTTTATCAAAGCCTAATAAGGAGACTCCCCCAAGAATAAGAATTGGATCACTTACTAATTCGCCATTTCGACGATCTTGCACCCAATAAATATCAATTGATTCGCCGATTACAATTCCATCGGCTAAGTCGGCAGAACGAACGCTAATTGGCACTGCATCACTTGATAAGAACTCTGAGTTATCACCTACCGATGACTGCGAAATTATTTCATCAGCCTCTAGTTTGCGAATTACTATCAGGCCGATTGGGTTTTGTGGTTTACCAAAATAATTAGAGGAACTTGCCTGCAGCGTTAGAGAGCGCAATTGGACATCTTTTGTAGAGATTTGATGTCCTATCCTTAGCGCAGTTTTTGCTACCCAATAACCTTTCCCGTGATTCGAGAATGCGGCTAAGGCAAAAGCAGAGAGAAATGATGCGCAGATAAGTGCGATTGCTAGCGGTAATCGTGAACTTGAATTTCGCTTTTTAATAACCATGGTGGTCACTAAAGAGCGTGTGGTGACATTAATTATGAAGATATACACACCCATCCATTTGGATGAGACTCCATCAACTTTTTAGTTGAGGAATCAACCTACGCCGTGCGTAAATCTAACTTCTATGACAACTAACCCGATAATGAGCGTAGAACCAATCTTTCGCACCCTAACTTTTCCCTCCATTTCAAGTAATGACAGATCCAACTGGGAACACCCAATTCTTGAAATCTTTCGCCCACCTGCCGTCGAAGTTATCGCTCAGAAAGCAAAACTATTTCTACTTCCCTCATCTTTCGGCGAAGATTATGATCCCGATTTTGCGCCACAACCAACTTCGGCATCAGATTTACCTGAACTACATTCCTGGACACTTAAATTTGTAGTTAGCGTTTTAGAAATTTGGGCGGCAAAACGCCAACCTGCACAACTATCTCGCTGGTGCCACCACAATATTTATAACGAACTTATTCATAGCGTTGGAAGCCAGAAGGAAGTTGGCAGAATTCGCCATTTACATCAGAGCCAGCCGTTAGATGGCATTTGTGAATCCACAATTACAGTTCGATACGGTGATCGGCTTCGCTCGATAGCGGTGCGTTTCGAAGGCATTGATAAGCGATGGTTATGTACTGCCCTTACTTTAATTTGAAAGTTTAAGCCTCACCGTGGCAACGTTTATATTTCTTGCCTGAACCGCAAGGACATTGCGCATTTCGCGAAATTTGCGCGCTCTTGGCAACACCTGATTCATCAGCTGCGCTGTATTGCAGACCGGCAACTTGCGCTGGTTTTGCTTCAAGGCCTGGAGCGCTAACTTCGTGACTGTGGGCTTCGACGCTTACTTCGATATTAAATAAGAATCCGGCAATTTCTTCTTTTATGCCATCCATCATTGCCGAGAACAAATCAAAACCTTCGCGTTGATATTCAATGAGTGGGTCGCGTTGTGCCATTGCGCGCAAACCAATACCTTCTTGCAAATAATCCATTTCGTAAAGATGATCTCGCCATTTGCGATCAAGTACTGAAAGTAAGACTTTGCGCTCAAGTTCGCGCATTACTTCTTCGCTTAATGTTTCTTCACGCTTAACATATTCTTTTGCTGCGTCATCAATAATTCTGGCGGTTAAGTAATCTGCATCAAGTCCTGTGCGCGAGCCAACTTCTTTCTCTAAATCTTCGATAGAAAATGAGACTGGATAAATTGCTTTAAGAGCGCTCCAAAGTTTCTCTAAATCCCAATCCTCAGCATAACCTTCGGCCGTCGCCATTTGTACATAGGCCGCCAATGTATCGCTCAAGAAAATTGCGATTTGATCCTTAATATCTTCGTCTTCAAGAACTAAGCGACGCTCGCCATAAACAACTTGACGTTGGCGATTCATAACATCGTCATATTTTAAAACATTCTTACGCATTTCAAAGTTCTGTGCTTCAACCTGTGTCTGGGCTGAGCGAATTGCGTTACTAACCATTTTGGATTCGATTGGTTCATCTTCGGGAATACCTGCAGCGGTTAAAAAGCGTTCGACCATTCCAGAATTAAAACGACGCATTAAATCATCTTGCAGCGAGAGATAAAAACGTGATTCTCCAGGATCGCCTTGGCGGCCGGAACGTCCGCGTAACTGGTTATCAATACGGCGAGATTCGTGGCGTTCTGTACCTAAAACATATAAGCCACCGAATGCAACGACATCTTCGTGGCCCTTGGCAACTGCGGCCTTTTGTTTTGCAATTTCATTTGGCCAGGCGATCTCATACTCTGTTGGGTTATCGACTGGTGATATTCCACGGCGTTGTAATTCAAAGTCGGCCATAAATTCTGGATTACCACCGAGCATAATGTCGGTTCCGCGACCCGCCATATTTGTTGCAACTGTAACCGCACCTGCAACACCTGCGCGCGCAATAATTGCTGCTTCGCGTTCGTGATGTTTTGCATTAAGAACTTCGTGAGCAACTCCTGCTTTGCGCAAATACGCTGATAATTCCTCGGATTTTTCAACGCTGACTGTGCCGACTAAAACCGGTTGACCTCTTCGGTGGCGCTCGACGATATCTGCTGTGACTGCTGCAAATTTTCCTGCCTCTGATTTATAAACAAGATCGGCTTGGTCTAATCGAATCATATTGCGATTTGTAGGAATTGGTACTACGCCTAGCTTATAAATTTGATGGAATTCAGATGCTTCAGTCATCGCAGTACCAGTCATACCCGATAACTTGCTATAGAGGCGGAAATAATTCTGCAAAGTAATTGTCGCTAAAGTTTGGTTTTCGTCTTTAATTTCAATGCGCTCTTTTGCTTCTAGCGCTTGGTGTAAACCTTCACTATAGCGACGCCCTGCCAACATACGGCCAGTGTGCTCATCCACAATAAGAAGTTCGCCATTCATAACAACATAATCTTTATCGCGCTTGAAGAGTTCCTTAGCACGTACTGCATTGTTTAGATAGCCAATCATTGGTGTGTTTGCGGCTTCATAAAGATTATCTATCTGTAGCATCTCTTCAACTCGAGTTACACCATCTTCAAGAATGCTGACGGTTTTCTTTTTTTCATCTACCTCGTAGTGCACATCGCGCTGAAGTCGGCCAACTAGATTTGCAAACTCTACGTACCACTTTGTGGCCTTATCTGCAGGGCCGCTAATTATTAAAGGAGTACGCGCTTCATCGATAAGGATCGAGTCAACTTCATCAACTACTGCGAAGAAGTAATCTCGCTGAACGCAATCTTCGAGTGACCAAGCCATATTGTCACGTAGGTAATCAAAACCAAATTCATTATTAGTTCCATAAGTAATATCTGCGGCATATGCCTCGCGACGTTCAATCGGTGTCATATTTGCAAGAATTACGCCAACTTTTAAACCAAGGAAGCGATGAACACGACCCATCCATTCACTATCGCGTTCTGCTAAATAATCATTTGTTGTAACAATATGGACTCCACGACCTGCTAGTGCATTTAAATATGAAGGAAGAGTTGCAACTAAAGTCTTTCCTTCACCAGTGCGCATTTCGGCAATATTTCCGCGATGCATTGCAGCACCACCCATGATCTGAACATCGTAATGTCGTTGACCTAAAGTTCGCTTCGCTGCTTCGCGAACTACAGCAAAGGCTTCTGGCAATAAATCATCCAGGCTTTCTCCATTAGAGAAACGTTCTTGAAAAATCAAAGTCTGTGCACGCAGATCAGAATCGGAGAGGGCACAAATTCGAGCTTCCTCGGCATTGACAAGCACAGCAACTTTGCTTAAATCTCGAAGAATGCGACCTTCTCCTGCGCGCAAAATTTTGTCGATAAATGCTGGCATTGACCAAACCTTTCGGGTGCTATAACAACTTATTAGCTCGTTAATCCAATGCCTTATCGTAGTGGCTGTGCAACCGCGGCGGTAATTGCGCCAATTACGCGAAATCCACCAGCCAAAAGGGCTCTTAAGCCTTCGCGCAATGTGGCACCGGATGTGAGCACATCGTCAATTAGAATCAGATCAGCGTCGCCATAGATTTCTAATTGCGAATTTGAGTTCTCGCCTCGTGAAATAGTCAAAGCCCCAATCATATTCTTGTCTCTAGATTTTGCATTTAGGTGACTTTGGTCTCGAACTTTTCTTTGATGCTCTAAGAGTTGCACAGTTTCTAAGCCAGAAATTTTTGAAACTTTTTGGCTCAAATCTACGATAAATTTGCGTCCACGTCTGCGTTGGGATTGAAGTGTTGAGGGAATAGGGACTAGAAAAGTTTCGTTTTTTCTAATTGGTAAATAATTAAGTGAATGGATCATTGCTTGTATCAATAAATCATCTGCTCCTTGTAAGCCAGATTCTTTAGCAGCCAATAGGATTCTTTTTGCGACAGGTGAATACATCACGGACGAATAAACTGTTACACCAGATATTTTACTTTTATAAAGATGGAGGTACCATTCGCTGCGACAATTTGCACAAATAGAAATTCCAATCGCCGAACAACCAAAACAACGGGTTGGGAATAGCAACTGAACAAAATCTTCGATAGCGCGCATTTGCGCAATTGTGCTGGCGTTATATAAGTTACCAGAAATAAAATGAACTTCTGTGGAAATCAACCGGCAAAACTTGGAGGCTTAGAATTAATTAACCGAGAATTGATCATTTCCCCTACTTTTCGTGGCAGAGAAAGCACAAAGTTAGAGCCTTGCCCTAATTGACCCCACGCATCAAGTTCTCCATTATGTAACCGGGCATCTTCTAGAGCAATTGAAAGACCAAGACCTGTGCCACCTCGAATTCGAGCGCGTGATGGATCAGCGCGCCAAAAACGATCGAAAACTCTACCTAATGAAACCTTATCCAGACCAACACCAAAATCGCGTACAGCAATTGCAACATCAAGATCATCGGCAAGTATCGAAATTTCAATTGGCTTTCCTTCGCAATGTTCAATTGCATTTGAAAGGAGGTTTCTTAGAACTCGCTCAATTCTTCGAATATCGGCATTGATAATTATGAGGTTTTGGCTAGTTATGACCCTCATAGTCGTAGAACTTTCTCCAGCAACCATTGCTAGGTCAGAAGTGCATTTATTTACCAGCTCCACAATGTCAAAATCCGTACTTTCAAGGACCGCGACTTCTGCATCGAATCGGCTGACTTCAAGTAAGTCTTCTAGTAATCGTTCGAATCGATCTAGCTGTGCAATAAGAAGTTCGGTACTCCTAGAAACGTTTGGTTCAAATTCTAGGCGTGCAGTATTAATAACTTCAGATGCCAGTCGTAACGTTGTTAGCGGCGTGCGAAGTTCGTGGGAAACATCAGAAACAAAGCGCTGCTGTACGCGGGATAAATTTTCTAAACGCCGAATCTGTTTCTCTAAAGAATCGGCCATTTCATTAAAAGAATTTCCAAGGGCTGCTAACTCATCAGCTGATTCGATTATCATGCGCTGGCTAAAATCTCCACTTGTGAAATTAGTGGCGATACGTGCGGCTTCTTTTACCGGTCGAACTACTTGCCTAATCACTAACCAAATAATTAGTGCGATGAGAAGTAAAAGGGCAAAACCTGTTAGGTAAAGTGAGTTCTTGATAAGGGCAAGAGTTGTATTTTGATTTGCTAGAGAGAAGATCACATACATCTGATAAACACCGGAGTTAGGGATAACTATTTCATCACCGATTGCGAGAGCTTGAGAACTGCCAATTCCGAGATACTGTAGCCTTGTATAACTCCACCCCAAAGTTTTATTTTTAAGAACTTGTTTGCGCAAATTTTCAGGAATTGATTGTGGATCCGTTAAATTCGAAGTGAGCTCGTAGTTGTTCCCAATCTTTTTATTTTTCGGATCACGTATAAGTACGATTTCGCGCGGATTTTCATAGGAAGATAAACTTGTTGTTGTATTAACAATTTTTTCTACAATTTTCATGATGCTTTTGCTATTTTTGCCTAGGGAAATTGCAAATTGATATTGGGCATCAAAAATAATTGATCGGGCTTCAATAATTGAAGTATCTAGGTTTACCTTTTTAATTCCAGCAGAAAGTTTTGAATTAAGCACAGAACCAGTTAGTGAAATAACGCCGAAGGAGAGTAAAAGAGTTGAAATTATTACTCGCAGGGCTAAAGATTTTGCTGGTTTTAACCTAACTCGCCTCATTTCAGGAAGCGCCCATTACTCCTGCTTTATAACCGACGCCACGAACAGTTATAACAATTTCTGGGCTTTCAGGGTCGTGTTCAATTTTTGAACGTAAGCGTTGAACATGGACATTTACTAAACGAGTATCAGATGAATGTTGATACCCCCAGACTTCACTCAGCAAATTATCGCGGCTAAATACGCGTCTTGGCGATTTTGCAAGAGCAACTAGGAGATCAAACTCGATGCGTGTCAGAGAAATCTTTGAGCCTGCTCGTAAAATTTGATGCGCTTGCACATCTATTACAAGATCACCAATATTTAATAAACCTGATACATCTGTATTTGTTCGACGTAATCGAGTTTTTATGCGGGCAATTAATTCCGATGGATGGCGAAATGGTTTGACCATATAGTCATCGGCACCGGCTTCAAGTCCGCTTACAACATCTTGGGAATCATCCTTGGCAGTTAACATTATTATTGGCACCATAGATTCAGCGCGAATTAATTTACAAACTTCAATACCATCAATTCCCGGCAACATAACATCTAAAAGAACTAGATCTGGTGGGTGATTGCGGAAGAGTTCGAGTACTTCATCGCCACGAGAGACAAGGTCTACATCAATTCCGGCACCAGTTAAAACGATGCCAAGCATCTCTGCCAGGTCCTGATCGTCATCGACGACCATAACCAAAGTCATTAGCTACCGTGTTCCCAAGAGTTCAAATACATATCTTGAGCAGGAGTAAGAACATCAATATTGCCGCCCATGCTTTTTAGTTTGAGGCTAGCAACCTCTTTATCAATATATGTTGGCACGTTATGCACACCTGGTTTTAAATTCTTTGATTCGGCAACTAACCATTGCGCGGTAAGTGCTTGATCAGAAAATGACATATCCATAACTGATGCTGGGTGACCTTCGGCTGCGCCTAGATTTACTAAGCGACCTTCGGCAAGAAGTAGTAGGCGACGACCATCAACCATTACATATTCATCGGTCTGGTGACGCATCTTTGCATTCTTCGTCGTTGCATTCTGTTCAAGCCAAGCTACATCTATTTCGATATCAAAGTGACCAGAGTTAGCCATTATCGCTCCGTCTTTCATGACTGCAAAATGTTCATCGCGTAATACATCGCGGTTACCAGTAACAGTAATGAAAACATCACCAATTGCAGCTGCCACAATCATTGGCATAACGCGGAAACCTTGCATCATCGCATCAAGTGCTTTGGTTGGATCAATTTCAGTAACGATTACATCCGCGCCCATTCCTTTTGCGCGTTCCGCAACACCCTTACCGCAATATCCAAAACCAGCAACCACAAGGGTGCTTCCAGCAAGTAGAAAATTAGTAGAACGAAATACTGCGTCAAGAGTTGATTGCCCAGTACCGTAACGATTGTCAAACATATGTTTTGTATCTGTGTCATTCACAGCAACCATTGGGAATTTCAGTGCACCATCTTTTGCCATCTGATTTAAACGAATAACACCGGTTGTGGTCTCTTCGCAGCCACCGGTGATGTTTGGAATTAATTCTTTACGAGTTGTGTGAATCGTATTTACTAAATCGCAGCCATCATCAAATACTTGGTGTGGTTCGATATCTAAGACGGCATTAATGTGTTTGTAATACCCATCTCGATCCACGGCATTGCGCGCGAAAACACTAATTCCAAATTCATGGACAAGGGCCGCAGCTGTGTCGTCTTGAGTTGAAAGCGGATTTGATGCACAGAGCGCAATATCAGCACCACCAGCTTTTAAAACGCGCATCAGATTGGCCGTTTCAGCTGTAACGTGCATACATGCTGCAATGCGAACACCAGCAAAGGGTTGAGATTTTTCAAAACGTGCGCGAATTTGGGCTAGAACCGGCATGTTGCGCTCTGCCCATTCAATACGTTTGCGCCCTTGGGCAGCAAGGGATGCATCTGCAATGTCATGGAGTGGCAGAGTAGAAGTTACTGGTGAATTCACGAAGATCTCCTTTAAGGCTTATTGCTAAAGCGTAGGCCCATAGATTACTGCCTTATGAGAGAAAGCACCTCATCACGAACCTTCTCCATGCGGACTTGTGTCTTTGCCTCAACATTCAGGCGAAGCAAAGGCTCGGTATTTGATGGACGAAGGTTAAGCCACCAGCTATCTGCACTAATAGTTAGGCCATCAAGGTGATCTACTTCGATTGATGCAATCTTTGAATATTTATTTTCTACTTCCTCCATCATGGCTACTGCATTTTTAACCTGTGAATTAATTTCACCGCTTGAAACATAGCGTTGATATGGTTTTAAAATTTGTGACATGCTTTTTTTGGAAGAACCAAGAGCCGAGATTGCATGAAGGGCTGCCAACATCCCTGAATCGGCTCGCCAAAAATCTTTAAAATAGAAATGTCCTGAATGTTCGCCACCGAAAATCGCGCCCGTTTCGGCCATCAACTTTTTAATGTAAGAGTGCCCAACGCGGCTTCGAATTGCAGTACCGCCATTTTCCTGGACAACTTCCGCAACGCTTCGTGATGAAATTAAATTGTAAATAACAGATGAACCTGGATGCTTTGATAATTCACGAGCAGAAATCAGGGCTGTTAAATCAGATGGGTTGATAGCTTTTCCATTTTCATCTACTAAGAAGCAACGATCGGCGTCCCCGTCAAATGCCAAGCCTAAATCTGCTTTATTCTTCTTAACCGCTCTCTGTAAATCTTTCAAGTTCTTAGCATCAATGGGATTTGCCTCGTGATTAGGGAAAGTTCCATCTAATTCAAAATAGAGCGGAATTAGTTGCGTATTTAAACGTGAAAATACTGCAGGGGCTGTGTGCCCAGCCATTCCATTACCGGCATCTACAACAATTTTAAGTTCGCGGATTTCTGATAAATCAACAAGGCTCAAAAGGTGGTGAACATATTCATCGAGCATATCGCTCTCTTTTTCAACTCCCATTGAGCGCATTGGCATTGGTGATCCATCGCGCACAAAAGTTTCAATAGCCAATAGTCCAGATTCTCGCCCGATTGGTCTTGCACCACTTAAACATAATTTTATTCCGTTGTATTCGGAAGGGTTATGGCTTGCAGTAAACATTGCTCCAGGTAGACCCAATTTCCCCGAAGCGAAATAAAGTAAGTCAGTCGATGCCAACCCAATTCGAATAACATCAAAGCCTTGTGAAGTTATTCCGGCCGAAAATGCTTCAGCAAGTAGTGGCGAAGATGCTCGCATATCTTCACCTATTACTACCGTGCTAGGTTCTCGCTCTAGTTGTAAAAAACGCGCAAAGGCAACTCCAGTAGAAAAAGAAAAATCAGGAGTTATTTCGGAATCGACAAGACCACGAATGTCATAGGCCTTAAAAATATCAGGAAATGAATTAGTGTTCATTAGGTCGCGATTCTATTGAAGTTAAGAGGGTACTGCGCGCAGGTGACCCCGTCGACCTAACTGTGATCCAGCGCTCGGACTTTCTTGGGTAGATGCAACAGGTAATTCACTTGCTGCTGCTTCACGTACTGCATCGGCAATGGCCATGAGATCATCATCTGACGGGCCAGCCTCAAGGCCAGAAATTTCTTGCTTGATTACGCTCCATCCGTTTGGAACAGTTAAACGTTTTCCATGGAGAAGACATAAATCATAAGCATGTGGTTCAGAAAAAGTCGCAAGCGGTCCTAGAACTGCAGTTGAATCTGAATAAATATATGTAAGCGTCATGGTCGCAATTGTTCGGCACCCAGCGCGTGAACACGCACGTCCTAACTTTGCCAGCGAACTCATGCCAATAAGGCTAGTGGTAAAGCTATGCATTCTTTGGGATTCTCAGGGGCTCAAAATGCGGATATTTGAATTTGGGGTTGATGTCTTTGTTAAAGCGCTCCCTGGCGATAGCGCAATAAAGCCATAACCATTGACCGAACTAACAAGGGCTCCCCCGTAGGTTGCTTTAGAAACATTGATGAAAGTTAAAGAGGCAACGTTATTTGGAACGCGCCAAGTAGCAATGTCTGTACCTGAAATCTTGGCTTTGGACTTCTTGCCATTTATGAATTGCATTTCTACCGAGATAGCAACCCAATCCCCCGCAAAAACAAGCAGTGGCGTTAAACCTGTCACCGAAATAGAAAACGGCCTCATCTCTTGCGCGGTTGTACTCCACAGAAAATCTTTCTTTCCTTTAATTAATACTCTTGAAAAAACTCCCGCTAGGACTGGGCTATCGGAGGCAATGCGCACCGCGAATGCATTAGTTGAAATATTTGGGTTGATAACGAACTCGCTGACTTTGCCGCTTGAGGCTAATTTCGAATTAAAACCAACGGGAACGAATCGGCCATCCGAAGACAAAATTTCAACCGAAAAATTGGCATCAACTTCGCCCGGATTTAGGATTCGAAGAATATGCGGCTTGGTATTTTTGCTACCTTTCTTAATTTTTTGGTGAGGAATAGCTGGGATAAAAATTTCCTTTCTAGCAGCAGGCGTTCCGTTTACAAAATCGCCTCCAAGACTGCTTAAGCCCTTTCCTCGCTCGTCAATGACAAACGAATTTATCCGCCCTAATCTTGGAGTTATATTGATAGCAATCGCTTTTTGACCTGGCGCAAAAGTGTCAAGCCCAAAAACCACTGAACGCTGTGCTGGCACCGTTACTGTTTTTAGCATCGCTTCGCCAGATTCTGACCATGTCTTAATATCTACAATTGCAGAACTCAAACCGCTATTAACCAGAATTAATTTACCCCGACTCGTTACATCCGATGTTCCTCCGACAAACCATTGTGATGAAGAAGGAGCCGAACAAATAGTTCCCCCGGCCCAACTATTAGCGCGACTCTGCCAGATACTTGGCGTTGCACTGCCAGCTTCTAGTAAAAGCGCATCTCTCTTTATTTCGGATCGAAGAACTCCAATTTTTCGCATCGCCATTGTCTTACTAGAAACACTTGTGGCTAAGGTATTCGTTGAACTTAGGGATACTTGGGAAGTTAATCCTGAAAGTGTTGGGGGGCAAATAACACTTGGGAAATTTTCAGAATAAACGCTGGGTTTAATCGAAACAAAGACTGCGCTACTCAAAAAATATGTTGCCGTCAGGATTGATATAACGATTAAGGCCCTTTTTACTTTCACGCCAAATCCCTATCTGCGATTTCGCGCTTTCTGCGCCGAGCAGGGGCTGCAAGCACTATGACTAAAATGAGAACAATGACTTGTAATGAAATCCAAGCTCTGCGAGAAGTTCCATCATGAATCAACGAAAACTCGCCGGATTGAGTTACCGTAAAAGTTGGTAAGCCATAATCATTTTTAATTCTAGGAAGCCGTGCTCCGTTTTCAATAATCTGCCAAGAATTGCTATAACTTTGCGTCAATGTAATTATTCCAGGTGATGGCACAATTGTACGTGCGCCGAATTCCCCTGCTTCCAGTGGTGTGCGAATTCCTGTTTCATCGGTAAATAATAATCGCCCAGTTTGACCTGTAACTCGCCAAACGATACCTGCAGAAGTTGCTGATGCCCTGGTAAACCCACCAATACCATCAATAGTTCTGATTATTTCTTTACCACTTGGATTCTTAACAAAAACATATTTGATTCCATAATTCGCAAAAATTTCGCTACTTAAGATTCCTGTGTCATCTATAAGTTCGCGAACTGCGATCTCAATCGCAGGCTCTGGCGCGGGTGCAAGATCAGGGTCTCCCATGGAAATATCGCTTCCATGGGAAATAAAATATTGCAAAGTCAGTAATTGATTAACTTTTACCGCCCTGATAACTAAGGTCTTTGTATTCTGTTCAACTCCTAAAAATGCGGGCATTACAGAAATCGCATTGCTGCGCACAGGAGAATCGGCCCCTTTAGTTAGCGCCCAGCCAAGAGTTAAAACGGTATAAATCAGCGTCACTAGAACAAGTAATGCCGATAAGTAATGCCGATAATGAATATGAGTTGCAACTAGGTGCTCGCGCAACTTATCGAGAATAATTATGCTACAACATAGCGCAGATAAAACTGCGCCAACTAAAAGAGTCCCTGTCCAAAGGTGAGTTTTGGCTGAATTTCCATGCATTGATAGCGCGATTGAACTTAGCAGTGTTGCACTTAATAGAAAAGCAAAACCATATTCTGCAACGAAACTCGCTGAACTTGTAGAAAAAAGTGCGACAATCAACATCAGGAGGATTGGGCTAATGAGCCACCATGGAAGGCTGCCAGTTCCACCAGGATTTCCAAGTATTGCTAAGCTAGGTCCACCACCAGAGAGCGCAAAACCAGGCTCGGCAAATAAGCGTGACGGATTAAGAAGTGATTCAAAAGAGTAAGGCAGAGTTAGAAATATTGGTGTAAAAATTAGTGCTAAACGCTTAAATAAACGATCGTTAAATAACTTCTGGTTTAAATCTAATTTGAATTTCAAGTAATCTGAAACGATTGCAAATACCGAAAGAACTAACGTGATTAAGAAGGCCATAAGAGTAAATGAGTAAATTACGGAAATAAGTAGTGCTGTACCAAAAATTCGACGCCAAGTATGATTTTCAATCGATTTCCATTGGGGCAAAAGTTGAGGAATCAGCGGGGCGAAAAGCAAAACGACGATTGTTCCTAAGCGAGCCGAATTAATGGAGGCAATGGCTACCGGAGAAATTGCATATAGCCCACTGGCTGTGAAAGCTAACCAAGGGCTCTTCGTCATCTTAGAAAAGAGCGAGTGGCTAGACCACATGAAAAGAAGTGGGAGCGCTAAGAAAAGGATGGTGACAAATAAAGATAGTTTTCCGAAAAATAGAAAACCCCCGAGGGCCAAGAGAGCAATCCATGGCGGAGTTGCCATCGAACTTCCCATCCCAACTTGATGCCATGAATCAAAGTAAGTTCTCCATAAATCACTCGCTCCTGTTGGAATTGATGGCATTGCCCCACCAGAAAGTGAACCAAGTCGATTGCGCGACCAAATTAGCGAAAAAATTAGAATGAGTGAATAACTAAGTACACCAGGACTTCGAGAAAGTGAATTCCAGCCAGTATTTTTCTGAGGTACTAGTAAATCTTCTTCATCGTTTATATCTATAGGGCTGCTGATGGATTGCGAATTTGATGGCAAAAATCTTTCTTTGATTGTTTCCAGCGTCTTTGTAATTCCTAAACGAATCTGAGACCACCGCGGAGGAATGTAGGCTGCAATGACACGCGGAGATACTAAGCGATTTTCTTTTCTAGCCTTTCGCCCTTTAATAATTTCTTGCGGTCTAATTAACAAGGTTGCAACCGCCAATAATTCATCACTTGCATAACCCGGTAATTTGGCAAGTAGATAACCAAGGGATCGCATGATTGCAGAAGCCAACAACTGAATTGCAAGCAATGGCAACATCCACCATGAAGAATTGGCTAGCAAAACATAGGCTGCATTGCGACGATCTAGTAAAAGTGGACGATGTAAAAAAGCACCGTCAACATCAACAGTGCGCCGCTCTGATGCCGCCGCTTCGGCGTGGAAAACTACCGCATCAGTAACTGCAATTACGGAGTGCCCTGCAACTCTTGCCCGCCAACCAAAATCGACATCGTCTCTAAAGAGCGAAAGATTTAAGTCAAATCCTCCCAGCTCTTCAAAGACATCGCGTCTAATAAGTGCACCTGCAGTACTAACAGCTAAGACATCGTGAATTCCATCGCGTTGACCTTGGTCATATTCAAAAGTTTCTAGCCCTGTCCAGCGAGCGCCATTGCCAGCAATACTGATACCAACTTCTAATAAGTGTGTACGGTCATGCCATCCAAGTAATTTTGGTCCAACAATTGCAACTTGTGGGCGATCTGCTACCGATTTTAGTAGCGCTTCTAGTGCACCCGGTGCTGGTGCACAATCATCGTGAATTAACCAGAGCCACTCACTCTCGCCTTCAACATAATCCGGTAACTCTTCGACTGCCATTAAAACAGCTCGCCCAAAACCGCAATCTTTTTTTGCGCTAATTAAATCAATGCGTGCGCCTTTTAATAATTTTGCAGAATTATCTTGCGAGCCAGTATCAATTGCAATTATTTGATCGATTGTTCGGGTCTGCGATCCTAATGCAGCAACAACTTCAGGAAGCCACGCTGCTCCATTATGTGTAACTAGAATTGCTGTTACATAATGTAAATCAACGTCGGCTTGGGCCGTCATGATTGGCAAACCTGTTATGACTTTTGTCTTACGCAGAGCGACGCTTTAAGCGGCGACGTTCGCGTTCAGATAGTCCCCCCCAAATTCCAAAACGTTCATCGTGTGCGAGTGCGTATTCCAAACACTCTGAACGAACATCGCATGAAAGACAGACGCGTTTTGCGTCGCGAGTTGAGCCGCCTTTTTCAGGAAAGAATGCTTCTGGATCTGTCTGAGCGCATAACGCCCGCTCCTGCCAAGCGAGTTCAGCGCTATCTTGGCTTTCTAATTTAATTGTTGGGCCAGATAAGTTGCTTTGGGCTGTAGGTCCAATTGGCATATCCGATTCTCCTTAAGAACTTTGGTCTCTCCCCTAATGGAAAAAACTTTTAATAAGTGAATTACACGCGTGTAATCCCTTTTAGTCAAGTGGTAGTCATCAAAAAATGAGCTCAAAGAGGCGAAAATCAAGAAAAAAGTGGAAATATTTCGCCATTTAGGAGAAAAGATGAAGAAATTATTTCATTTGGCGCGACTTTTGAATTTTTGGCAAGAAAAGAATTCTTAATCTGGGCCCCAGATTCAATGAGCACGCCACCCTCGACTATTGAGCCTTCAATCTGTGTACCCGCCCCAATTCTGGCGCCCGCGCCAATGCACGAGCCGCCAAAAATCTTCGCCGTTGGGTCAACTTCGGCGCCATTGAAAATCAAATAATTATTGGTCTGCTCTTTTACATCAGCGTTTTTAAAAGCTGCGCCATCTGCGCGACCAGATACTAAATCTATTGATCCCTGCAAAAGTGCCTTTGGGGTTCCGATATCTAACCAATATGAATCATCTATAAAACTAAATACTTTGGCACCGCTAGCTATAAGTGCTGGGAAAGTTTCGCGCTCAACGCTTACAACTGCATCAAGTGCAATCGAATTAATTATTTCGGGCTTGAAAACATAACATCCAGCATTAATTGTGTTAGTCGTAGGGTTATCCATTTTCTCTAAAAAGGCAGTAACGCGACCACCGGAATCAGTTAGAACAGCGCCATAAGCACGAGCATCTGCAACGCGTGTTAAATGCAGCGTCACATCTGCCTTGTTTTCTAAATGCTTTTTTATTTGGCCGGTTAAATCATGTGAACTTAGAACATCGCCATTAAAAACAACTATTGGTTCATCTGTATTAAGAAGTTGCGCCGCATTTCTTATCGCGCCACCTGTTCCAAGTGGCTCTTTTTCAACGGCATAGAGTAAATTCATGCCCCATGCAGAACCATCAGCAAAATATGGAACAAAAACTTCTGACAAATATGAAGTCGCTAAAACGACTGTTGTAATTCCAGCTTTTTTAGCCATTGCTAATTGATGTTCTGTCACAGGTAAGCCTGCAATGGTGAGCATTGGTTTTGGAACCTTATTAGTTAATGGCGCTAAACGAGTACCAAAACCGCCGACTAGAAGTATTCCAGCTGCCACAATTACACCTGCACGCTATTGAGGCGAGCAACGGCGTCGCTGATTTGAACATCGCTAGCCGTTAATGCCAAACGAACATAATTTGAACCAAGTGCGCCATAGAAACTTCCGGGCGTTGCCAAGATTCCTAAATTAGCAAGCCATTCAACGCTTTTCCAGCCATCCTCATTTCGTGTACACCAAATATATAAACCCGCTTGTGAAAACTCAATAGTGAATCCATTGGCAGATAAAGCTGGTGCAAGTAATTCACGCCTGGCGTTGTAGCGAGCGCGTTGTTCATCAACGTGGCCAGATTCTGAAAGCGCGACCACCATGGCTCTTTGTACTGGAAGAGCAACCATCATGCCTGCATGTTTTCTGATTTGAAGAATTTTCGCGATCAGAGCGAGATCGCCAATTAAAAACGCAGCGCGATAGCCAGCCATGGAAGACCGCTTGGAAAGTGAGTGAAGGGAAAGAATATTTTTATTATCGCCACCCGTGTGTGCCAAGATTGAAGTTGGTGTGGCACTGTCTCCGAATTCTAAATAACATTCATCTGAAACAAGAATTGAATTATTTGTACGCGCCCATCCAATATTTGCCATCAACTCTTGCGTGCTGTGCACTCGACCAGTGGGATTTGATGGGGAATTGACCCAAGCTAAATCGGCTTGTGGCCAAGTTGTGGCATCGATTGGTACTGGAATTGACTGGGCGCTAGCTAGCAATGCACCAACGTTGTATGTGGGATAAGCAATTTGGGGAATTAAAACTTTCTTGGCTTCAAGAAAAGTTGGTAACCACGCAACCAATTCCTTAGAACCGATAAGTGGCAAAACATCGAAATCGCCCGTTGCCCCAAGTCGCTCTCGCGCCCATTTTTGGATTGCACTTCGAAGCTCGGCCGTGCCAGCAGTTAGTGGATAACTGGGTGAATTTGAAGATTGTCGCAAACTTTCTTGAATAAACGCCGGCGTTGGATCAACTGGAGTTCCTTGCGATAAATCGATGCATCCATGTTGATGTTTGCGCGCAATATCGCCATAAGGTACTAACGTATCCCAAGGAAAATCTGGGAGTTGTAATGGCAAGTGTTAATTACTCGCTCTTAGTGGGCGCAGCAATCACATCTGCGTGGTCGCTATTTGTAAGGCCAACCTTGCCAGCCCCACCTGGAGAACCTAATTCAACAAAGAATTCAGTATTTACTTTCGTGAAATCTTTCCAGACCGGTGGTACATCATCTTCATAATAAATTGCCTCGACTGGGCAAACCGGTTCGCACGCTCCGCAATCGACACATTCATCGGGTTGGATGTAGAGCATGCGATTTCCTTCGTAGATACAGTCCACGGGGCACTCTGCGATGCAAGATTTATCTTTGATATCAATGCATGGCTCGGCAATCACATAGGTCACGGCTAGGCCTTTCCAAAATTGTTGGTTACTTCTACAAGTGTAATAGAGCCAGCAAGTAAGGCGCACCCTTGGTCGTGTGATTATCGTTAAGCCATGACACCCCGCCCCGATTTGGCCCTGGCCGAACTAATTGGCAAGCGGTTAACAATCCGATTGCGCCAGAGGAGCGGCGGATACCGCGACATTGTTGGATATCTAGAGACGCCGACTTCTCTTCGCAATCGAAACGGTGAACTCATTTACTTTGATCAAAATGAAATTAAAGTATGGCGCGAAATTATTGCCCCGCCCGATCGCGCAGGTAAAGGCGCACCTGCCTCGATTCGAATTCGCGAACTTGACAATATTTTTAATTTAACTTGGCAAGCAACCGAGCAAGTATCTCTTGGAAAATGGTTAATGCGCTCTAGCGGTAAATACACGATGCGTGCAAACTCTGTATTGCCGCAGGGCTTGGGGCCATTTGGAGATCCTGGTTTACCTATTGAGCAAGGGTTAGCGAAAGTAGTTGAGTTTTATAACGCACGCGAGCAAGAGCCAATTATTCAAATTTCTTTTCCAATCCATCAAAGCCTCGATGATGAGTTAGCAGCGCGTGGTTGGGTTGAAAAGATTAAAGCCCTCATCATGGTTACTGACATTGTAAAAAAAGAGATTGAAATTGCCAATGGTTACAGCATAGAAATTTCAGATACCTGTTCAGATGAATGGTTATCCGTGCAAAATGATTTTCCAGTTCGAGAAATTATGCTCCGGACTCCTGCGTTATATGGTGCAATCCGTTTTGAAAAAAATCTAATTGCAGTATCGCGCGCAGCTAGAACTGCAAAATGGGGCGTTATTAGTCGACTCTTTGTCGAACAAGGTCACCGCGGTAAGAATTTGGGCCAACAGTTACTATCTGCGCTTTTGAATCAATGCCTAGAACTTGGAACCACAAAATCTGGCTTGCAAGTAGATTCCAAAAATATTATTGCACGGCAGATTTACGAAGATATGGGCTTTGTAATTCATCATAACTTTTCATATCGGGGAATCACTTGAAACTATCAATCTATAACACTGCGTCTCGTGCACTGGCTAGCGTGCCAGATACTAAGAAGGAAGTAAGCATGTACTGCTGCGGACCAACAGTTTACCGAGATGCCCACGTTGGAAATCTACGTACTTTCTTGCTCTCAGATCTCATTAGGCGAGTTATTGAAATAGGCGGAACCAAAGTTAAGGTAATTCAAAATATTACTGATGTGGGTCACATGGCAGACGATGCAGAAATTGAAGATAAGGTAATCGCGCAAGCCACTCTTGAAAAAATTGCACCATTTGAAATTGCTCGAAAATATGAAGTTAGATTCCATGCTGACCTTGAGCGCCTCAATATTAGAAAAGCCGATTCATATCCACGAGCAAGTGAATGCATTGAAATGATGCACAAACTCATCTCAACTCTGATTGAACAAGGATTTGCCTATGTAGGAAGCGACCAAAGCGTTTATTTCAACGCTCATTCATTTGCAACATACGGTGCAATAAGTGGCAATAAATTAGATTCACTTAAACCTGGGCACCGGTACCAATACAGCGATGATGGTGGGAAAAAGTTTCATGCAGACTGGGCGCTCTGGAAAAACGCCGCAAATAGAACTGAAATGATTTGGGATTCTCCATGGGGTGTGGGTTTTCCAGGTTGGCATATTGAATGTTCGGCGATGTCGCTTAATTTTTTGAATTCGCATGTTGACATCCATGTCGGTGGAATTGATTTAAGATTTCCTCATCACGAAAATGAGCGAGCACAATCCAATGCCATAACTAAAAATGAAGCAGTTGACATCTGGGTTCATGGGGAGCATTTGCTTTTTGAGGGTCGCAAGATGGCTAAAAGCAGCGGCAATGTTGTACTTCTTCAGGATTTGATTGATAAAAATATTGACCCGTTGGCTTTGCGGTTGTGCTTTATGGAAAACCGATATCGCACTCAAATGGATTTAACTTGGGATTCAATTGCAGCGGCACAAATAACAATTAAGCGCTGGCGTAAGAAAATGGCGCAATGGGGAGCAAATTTTGAATTAGAAGAAGATGAAGAAATGATTTCAGCGCTTGAAAATGATTTAGATTTACCTCGTTTACTGCAACGTATTCGCGCAATTGAAAAGGATGAAAGAATTCCTGATGTTGCCAAACGTGCTCGCTTTAATTTTGCCGAGCAAGTACTAGCTCTCGATTTGCATAGAGTTCAAAGAAAGGCGCCGCTTACGCCTGCGCAGCAAAACCTACTTTCTAAACGCGATCAAGCAAGAAAAGAGCAACGTTGGTCTGATAGCGATCTGCTAAGAATCGAACTAGAAAAAACTGGACTTGAAATTAGAGATTTAGTAGATGGTCAAGAATGGGACTGGCGCTAAATCGGCAGTGCGATTGCAACGAGTATTGCAATTAATCCAAAATTAAGAAGTGAAAGTCCAAGACCATCGCCTTGAATTAGAAATTCTTGACCCACCCCTGCTGCACTAGCGCGCATGATTATCGCAATCCAGAGAATAGATGCGATTATTTTAAACCGGCGCTTCCCCCATACTCGCCCAATGCTCCAAATACCTGTTGCACTTCCAAGAATTGCAATGATAATTCCAAGCGGTGGGAAAAAAGAGTGCAGAAAGACGGCTGCGATACCAAAAATTGTTCCAAGAAGTACGGCATAGAAAGTGCGCATACTAAATAACGATTCCAGCTAGTAAATCTTCTTCACGACCATTGGCATCGAAGGGCGCGCTCTTTGCTCCCTTTACCAAGGTGTAGTACTCATTGCCCCATATTTGTAGCCCCAAATTATTTGATAGCGCAAAAAAAGGTCCGTCTAAAGCAATTTGTGTTGGGTGTGCTTTCATGGCGCTCATTTTCTTGCCAACACAAGAACTGCCATCTATCATCGAAGTTACGAGTGCATCATCTTTTGCAAATGGAAGGTCATCAACGCTTTCTGCGCCAAAAAAATCCGAGCCCATTTCTTTCATCTTGGCCATGCCTTCGGCAAGAACTGATTTGGGCATGGTGTTCCAATAAATCTTTTGAATTTTCCAATTTTTAGCGCGCTCATCTGCGCGCATGGCAACTCGGTGAGCCTGGATGTGATCTGGGTGTCCATAACCACCCATTTCATCATAGGTAATTAAAATATGTGGTTTAACTTCTTCGATAATTTCAACAAGTAAATCGGCGGCATAATCTAAATTCACTTGCCAGAAAACATCAGGCCGATTATTTTGCCCGGCACCCATCATTCCGCTATCGCGAAATTTAGTTTTTCCCTGCCCTAAGAAACGAAAATCCGTAATGCCAAGTTCGCGCATGGCATTTGCTAATTCAATTTCACGGTGCCCACCTAATTCATCACCAGCACAACTAGCAAGATGGGCAAGTTCTGGGACTAGGATTTCGCCTTCTTCGCCGCGGGTACATGTAACTAAGGTGACTTTTGCGCCTAGCGATGCGTAGAGCGCCATTGTAGCGCCGTTATTTATAGTTTCGTCATCTGGGTGCGCGTGAACAAGGAGAATTCGAAAGCCTCGATAAGAGTTTTCCATTGCGCAATTGTGTCGGAATTTGGCGCAATCACAACTTCTGCCTCTACGATGGCGTCAATGACTTCTTTAAATGATGCTCCCGACAATAAGGTCCGCTTACCTCGAGGTGAGCGGCGAGCCCTTTTGCTTACTGCAGCTCTTGAAGTATTTACCGCCGCCGGATACCACTCAGCAGCAATGGATGAAATCGCAGTACGCGCCAATGTGAGTAAACCGGTTTTATATCAACACTTTCCATCAAAATTAGATTTATATTTAGCGGTACTAGATTTTCACATTGATACCTTAGTTTTTGAAATTCAAAAAGCAATCGCATCAACTCCTGATAATGCAAATCGAGTAAAGGCAACGGTGGTTGCTTATTTCAATTTCATCGAACGAGAAGGCGAAGCATTTAGATTGCTATTTGAAAGTGATATGAACGTTGAACCAGCAGTACGCGAACGACTCAACCGAATGACCTACGATTGCGCCGCCGCAGTTAGCGCCGTAATTTCACTAGATACTGGTCTGCCACAAGAGGCTGCAATGCTCCTTGGAGTTGGAATGATTGGGTATGCTCAAGTAACTGCGCGTCATTGGCTAGATCGAGATAGCAAACTAACTCGACAGCAAGCGGTAGAACTCGTTGAAAATCTGATGTGGCGCGGAATTTCAGGTTTTCCTCTCAATTAAAGGCCGATAGGATTGCCCCATGAGCGCAAAAAAAATTGATACCTCGCACAAATCCGAAGTTCGCATTGCAATTACTAACGTTGCCAGTGACTTATCTTTTGAAAGTGCACTCAGTGCCACTGAAATTAAGATCGCAGTTTCAAAAGCAATAACATCAGGATCCCCGCTTGAATTAACAGATCTGCGTGGTCACGAAATTATTGTTCCCGCCGACAAGATTGGGTACGTCGAAGTTGGCGAACCTGCTGCTCGTCGTGTCGGCTTCGGCGCGCTATAAAGTGGCAAATACCTTTGCGCAACTACCTTTAAGAAGTGAGACAATTGCCGCGCTTAGCGCCCATGGTTTCATTGCGCCTTTTGCAATTCAGGAGATGGTTTTACCTATCGCACTTGGCGATGGCGATTTAATTGGTCAAGCAAAGACCGGAACTGGAAAGACTCTAGCTTTTGCAATTCCTTTAATTGAAAAAGTCGTTGCACCGCAAGATAAAGAATGGCCAGATTTTGCCCATAAAGGAAGCCCGCAAGTATTAGTAGTAGTTCCTACCCGCGAACTTTGCGTACAAGTAACAAAAGATATCGACGAATTGGCGCAAAGCCGCGGCATTCGTACGCTCGCCGTTTATGGCGGGCGCGCTTTTGAACCGCAAATCGAAGCTCTGCAAGCCGGAATTGAAATAGTTGTTGGAACACCCGGGCGATTATTGGATTTATCTCGTCAGGGACAACTTAAATTGAAAGAAGTTTCGCGTTTAGTTTTAGATGAAGCCGATGAAATGTTAGATCTCGGCTTCTTGCCCGATGTTGAAAAACTTTTAAGCAGCACAACAAAGCGTTCACAAACCATGCTCTTTTCAGCAACAATGCCCGGAGATATCATCGCGCTGGCTCGTCGATTTATGAATCAACCAGTTCATATTCGCACCCAAGATAGCGAAGATGAAGGCGCGGTTGTAAAACAAGTCGCACAACACGTACTGCGCGCGCACGCAATGGATAAAATTGAAATGCTTGCGCGTATCTTGCAAGCCGAAGGTCGCGGCCCAACTATGGTTTTCTGCAGAACTAAACGAACCGCACAGAGAACCGCTGAAGATTTACTTGAACGTGGATTTAAAGCTACCCCTATTCATGGAGACTTAGGACAAAGTGCGCGCGAAAAAGCTCTTAACGACTTCAAAAGTGGAAAATCAGATGTGCTTGTTGCTACCGATGTGGCTGCTCGCGGTATAGATATTGATGGAATCACACATGTTATTAATTACCAGTGCCCCGAAGATGAAAAAACTTATGTGCACCGAATCGGTCGAACTGCACGTGCTGGAGCAGATGGCATTGCGGTGACTTTCGTAGACTGGGACGAACTTGCGCGCTGGAAAATGATTAATCAAAGCCTTGCCCTTGGTCTGCCTGAACCAGAAGAGACTTATTCATCTTCTGAGCATTTATACGAAGTTATGAAAATTCCTGCAGGCTCAACCGGGCGAATCATAAAAGCAAAACCAGTTGCCTCTTCGCCAAAAAAAGCCGCACCTAAAGTTGTTGAAAAGCCAAAGACCGAACGTAACCGCCAAAGAGTTAAAAAATTTAAATAAAGTCTGCCCTTAGGCTACAAGATTCATCCCCGTAGAACCCTTCTCTTATCTGCCTGTGATTCTAATAGTTCCCATTGTGCAGGATGAGTTCGGTTTTCACCTAATAAATTAAGTTTTCCGCTTCCGTGATAATCACTTGAACCTGTGACGACTAACTTTAATTCTTCGGCAATCTTTCTAAGAGCTTCGCGTTCTTGCGGGTTATGATCGCGATGATCAACCTCAATTGCATTCAAACCTGCGCTAACTAATTCTTGAAAATCCGTGCTTTCCAGAATTCTGCCACGAAGGGATGCAAAGGGGTGGGCGATTATTGATACTCCGCCTGCCGATTTGATAACCGAAATTGCTTCGGCTGGAGTAGGAGCAGCATGAGAAACATAGTATTTCGAGCCATTATTGAGAAGTTGCATAAATGCTTCTTCGCGCGATTTAACGATTTTTTTCGCTACTAATGCATCAGCTAAATGTGGACGACCAAGAGTTGCACCATAGGGTTTGGCTGCATCAACATCGTCCATTGAAATATCAAAACCATCAGCGCGCATTAATTCAATTATTTTACGCATGCGTGGCAAACGAGCGTCACTAGTCTGCTCGAGCATTTGTTGCATAACCGCATTTTCTCCATCAAAGAGCAGGCCCAACACATGAACACTTATTCCGTCAGTAGTTAAGCAAGAAATTTCTGCACCCAAAACTAATTCAATTGTGCCGCGCAAACTTTCGCTGGCAATGCTCCAGCCAGAAGTAGTGTCATGGTCGGTAAGTGCCAAAACTTGCACGCCGGCAATGATTGCTTTGTTTATTAATGTGCGCGGAGAATCTTTTCCGTCACTGCAAGTTGTGTGAGTATGTAAATCGATCATGCTAGTAACTCTCGCCGATCTCCACGCGTGCGAATTACTAGCATGATACAACCGATGAGAATCAAAACAATGCCTGGGTAGATTCCAAGTGGAGGTTTTTGGCCCAGCCACCACACCGCCAAGATAGAACTAATTGGGACCTCAAAGAAAATAATAAGAGAAACGATCGCTGGAGAAACGCGTTTTAGAACTGAATTAAACATTGTATGTCCGAGAATTTGCGCACCCAGAATTAAAGCAAGTACTAACCACCACTGATGTGCACTGAAATGTATAACCTCAAAGCCAGCGAAAAGTGAAATTGGAAGCACGCTGAGCGCACATACAAAATAACAAATTGAGGTATATGTTGTTGTTTCAAGGCTGCGCTGCGCTCGTGCGCCCGCCATCATG
>Ga0209284_10000509_pt1 | contig 63360 bp, 56 predicted proteins | sample FRY03_FD_187211 | JGI IMG/M metagenome (GOLD analysis project Ga0209284, IMG submission 187211) | Freshwater microbial communities from Lake Fryxell liftoff mats and glacier meltwater in Antarctica - FRY-03 (SPAdes) (version 2) | ecosystem: Environmental > Aquatic > Freshwater > Ice > Glacier...
CCATGGAGCGGGGTTTCCCCGAAAAAAGGGCAGCCGCACCGCGACCACCCCAGCCCGCCCAAAAAATGCCCAGCCGGCGCCGCCGCAGGCCGACTGGAAAATGCGCCACCCGTCGGGGAGGCCCCCGCATCCCGCCGCCTGCTGCCGTCTTCCTGGCAGCCGCCGCGCCAAGCCTGGCAGGAGTTCAGCCGACCCCGCAGGAATCGCTGAAAAACCCGCCGGGTTTTTCTAAAACCCCGTGCGGTATTTTCAAAACCCCGCCGGGTTTTTCTAAAACCCCGTGCGGTTGCGCCAGAACCCCGTGCGGTATTTTCAGAACCCCGTGCGGTTGTGCCAGAACCCCGTGCGGTATTTTCAAAACCCCGTGCGGTTGTGCCAGAACCCCGTGCGGTATTTTCAAAACCCCGTGCGGTTTGGCAAATACCCCGGAGGGTTTTGCCAAAAACCGCCCTCATCCACGCCGTACCGGGCAGGGTGCGCCCGTTTTCGGGCTGGGAAATGAAAAAACCGCTCGCGTTCATGGGCGGATCATCGCACCGCCCGCAGCGCTGTCTCCTTCGCTATAGCGAACCCCACTTGAGGCTAGACTTCCAGCGCCAACTCCCAGCCCGAAAGCGATGCAAAAGACGGCCACCATCCCGCCAACCACAGCCCCACCGCGTGCCGACGCAGCACGCGGCGGATCGCCCGCATCTGACGTGCCAGCGGCTCCACCACCCCCTGCTGCGCCACCTCCATGGCCACCGCCCTCATCCAGCGCCGCCGCACCAAGGCCATCAAACCGCCATCCACCATCCCCATCGCCGCTTCCAGTTCCATGATCACCTCCTCCGAGGGCGAGGTCTTCTGGCCACACTCCAGTTCCGAGAGGAAGGACTTCGACAGCCCACTGGCCTGATGCAGATCCTCCAGCGACCACCCGCGCACCACCGCCCGCTGAGACCGCAGTTCCGCCCCGAAAAACTGCAAACACGGGTGCCCCTCCCCCCGCACCCACCACACCGCCCCCACAGGCACCGGCACCTTCGGGCGGGCTGCCAGACTCGGAGACTTGGAGAGCGGCTGCGCCGCGCGACCCGCTGCGCTCTGAGACTCCGAGTCCCCCGGTCGCAAAGTCTTCCCCTCCCGACCCTGCGGTCGGTTGCGCGCTGGAGACGACTTCGACTTCATGACACAGGAGGTTGGTGTGGCGGATTCTGCCACGTAGCCGAATTTCCGTCTATAGGCAGACCTGCCTATACTTCCAAGATTCTGCCATCTCGTCTATTGGCAGACCTGCCAATACGGGCGTGTTTTTTTTGGGCGGGCGAAGGCCCGGAAAGTTGGCCGAAAGAGAGAAAAGAAGAAAAAAATCAGCGTCCGACTTTTTTGAGCTCTTTTGTTTCTTTCGGCTGAACCACTCAGGAACAAGGAGTGGCGGCATCCTACCGTCTCCAGGTCCCGAGGGATGGGCCGCAAGAATGCGCAGAAGACGCAAAAAGTGGATCGAGCCTCCAGCAAACCCTTGCCGTGGGCGTGTCAAACCGCTAGGATTTTCCCCTTATGAGCACCATCTGGGCCTTCCGTACCTGCTGCGCGCAGACAATTCACGAAGATGTCGGCCCACAATGATGAAAATAAATCGGCAGCTACCCCCGCCATTGTCCGACCCCCGGTGGCAGAGTGGGCGCACGATGAGATGCCAAAGATGAATCAACCTGCTCCAACCCCGTATTTCTGGGCCAAGACCCTGCCGGACGGCACGCCCGGCATCTCCGTGCAGGATCACTGCGTGAATGTCGGCTGTGTGGCCGAGGCGTTATTAGCTCGTGTCGGTCACACGTTGCGTGCCTTGATACCAGAGGGCGCGGCGACACTCGCTGCGTTGCATGATGTGGGAAAAATTAGCACCGGGTTTCAGTCAAAGTGTCCGGCATGGCTGGCGCAGGCAGGCTTCTCAGAAGCGGCGCTGCGCGAACGGTGGAGGGAAGGTTCCGAGTCTGATCATGCGAAGGTCAGTCAGTACTTCTTGGAACGTGCGCTAAAGCCCTTCGGTACGCAGCTTTGGGCCGTAGCGGCGGGGGTTCATCACGGGCGTATCTTTGGTCGTCGAATCAACGAGCCAGAATGCAATCGGATCGCCGAGAGGGAAGCTTGGGAAAAAGGAGAACGGGAGAAACTCATGGCAGAGTTGATCACGCTTCTGGGGCCGTTGCCATCGCATCCCCCACAGGACGGAGACCTGTGGTTTGTGGCCGGATTGATCTCTGTAGCAGACTGGATCGGGTCCAATGAGAACTTTTTCCCTGCGGATCGAGGACTCACCTTGGAGCAGAGTCGTGAAGCCGCAGGAAGGGCGCTGGACCAGATTCATTATCAGGGCGGCACGGTAAGTCCGCGCACCTTTGGCGAGTTGTTCGGCGGCTATGCGCCGATGCCTTTGCAAGCCGCGCTGCATGAGCAATGCCAGACGCCGGGCTTGTTCATCGTGGAAGGACCTATGGGCTGCGGAAAGACGGAGGCGGCGCTGTGGGCAGCGCATCGGCTCATTGAAGCCGGTGCCAATGAGGGCATGTATTTTGCTTTGCCCACTCAGGTCACCAGCAATCGCATCCATAAGCGGGTAGGTCCGTTCTTGATGGCGGCATTGGCAGACGCTTCGACATTCCGCCTCGCTCACGGTGCCTCGTGGTTGGAGGAGGATCAGACGCTGGTGCTGCATCCTTCATCTCGGCAGGATGATGAGGCCGCTGAGCATGTGCGGGAGGGGCGCTCATGGTTTGCTTCTTCCAAGCACGCCATGCTGGCCCGCTTTGGTGTTGGCACAGTGGATCAGGCTTTGCAGGGAGTGGTGGCGGTGAAACACTTCTTTGTGCGTCGCTTTGGGCTGGCGGGGAAGGTCGTTATCCTGGATGAAGTCCACAGTTACGATGTCTATACCGGCACGCTGATCACACAGCTGATCAAGGAGCTGCTGGCGCTGCGCTGTTCCGTGATCGTGCTCTCGGCAACGCTGACCAAGGCACGGCGGCAGGAACTCATCGCCGCAGCGGGTGGGCAGCCAGAGACAGGAGCATCTTTGGCGTATCCGCTGGTCACGGTGGCCAAGGCGGCTGCGCCAGTGGTGGAGATCGCTGTCGAGTCGCCACATGCACGCGAGTTAAGATTGAAAACCACGGCGCTGTCGGAGGACGAGATTTTATTGGAGTGCATAGAGCGGGCAGAGTCTGGCCAGCATGTGCTGTATCTGCGGAACACCGTGGCGGAGGCCCAGGAAACTTGCCGCAAGGCCAAGGGCAGCGTTCGCGACTCTCTGGTCGAAGTCGCCACGCTGCACAGCCGCTTCCCGTTCTTCCGGCGGCAAGAGCTGGAGAATGAATGGTTGGAACGTCTGGGCAAGCAACGCGCCACCGATGGCAAGGGTTCGCTCCTCATCGCCACGCAGGTCGTGGAGCAGAGCGTCGATATTGATCTGGATTTCATCGTGTCGGATCTTGCTCCCACAGACATGCTGCTCCAGCGCATGGGGCGGCTCTGGCGGCATCAGCGCCCGGAGCGGAAAGCGGATGAGTCTGAGTTTTGGATCAATGCGCCCGCCGTGGATGCTGAAGCGGGTGCGAAGGACTTGAAACGCGCCTTTGGCAAATCGCGCTACGTCTATGCACCCTATGTGCTGCTGCGCACGGCGGAGGTGTTTGCCCAACGCGGGACGATTGTCCTGCCCGACCAGATTCGCGAGGTGCTGGAGGCAACCTATGCCGAGCGGCTTGAGGGTGAAGAACCGGATGCGTGGAGCGAACTGCGGGCCGAGGTGGAAGCGGAACGTGAGAAACTCGCACAGGAAGCCGAAGCCGTGACGCGGGTGCTCGGCAGGCAATCCGTGGATGATAACAAAGAATACCTCACCCGCCGCAAAGGCGCACCGACGCGGGATGTGGTGCTAGTGCGTGCTTGTGAGATGATCACACGCGACCAATGGCAGCTCACCATGCTGGGCGGTGAATCCTTGACCGTCTCCAGCTTTGAATGGCGCATGGACGCCGCGCGTGCGGTGCATCGAAATCTCGTGCGGGCACCACTGCACACCGTTCCTTCTCAGGCCATGCCGCCCTGGCTGAGGCTCCACACCCACGGTCCCACCTTCTGGGCGCTCGTGCAGGACGACGGCTGTTTAGTTTTTCCTGACGCCGAAGGGCCATCTACCCTGGCCTATGATAAGATGCTGGGCCTGCACACGCAGCCCGGCCAAACCCAACCCCACTACACCGAAGACGACGATGAATTTGACTCATGACTCCTGGATTCCGGTCATCGGAGCCGATAGCCGACAACGATCCATTTCCCTCCACGACCTCTTTGCCTCCGCTCATGAGATTCGGGATCTCTCAGTGAAGCCACATGAGAAGATTGCGCTGATGCGTCTTCTGATCTGCGTCACCCAGGCCGCCTTGGACGGGCCAACGGATATTGATGCGTGGAAGGCTTCTCATGATGCCATCCAACCTGCAGTGAAACACTACTTGGAGAAGTGGGCAGCTTCGTTTGAGTTGTTTGGCGATGGTCCACGCTTCTTGCAGGTTCCAGGCCTGAAAGCGGCGAAGGAAGAGGGGGAGGGGAATCCAGCAACCAAGCTTGATCTCACACTTGCCTCTGGCAACAATGCCACACTCTTTGATAACTCCGCAGTTGATGCACGGACCGTGGAGCCGGGACGGCTGGCTTTGACGCTGTTGGCGTTTCAATGCTTTTCGCCCGGCGGTCGCATCGGCGTGGCGAAGTGGAACGGAGCGGACACGCCAAGCAAGGGTTCTTCCAATCATGCGCCATGCACACCATCAAGCATGCTGCACAGCTACCTCCAAGGTGCCACCCTGCTGGAGACGATTCATCTCAACCTCCTGAATAAGGAGGATTGGAGAGACCAACCCGGAGCAGGCTGGGGAAAGCCGGTGTGGGAACTGCCGGTGAATGCGGCAGATGACAAAGAGGCGATTACCAATGCTACGGGAAGTTATCTTGGCCGTCTGGTGCCGCTGAGTCGGTCGATCCGACTGGATGCAGAGGGACGACAAATGATTCTGGCGAATGGCCTCTTTTATCCGCTGGCTCCCATCTTTCGTGAGCCTGCGGCGACAATCGTGCAGCGGGATGATGAAACAGCCGTGTTGGGCGTGTCTCTGGGCCGCAGCATCTGGCGTCAACTCCACGCCATCACGGTGAAGCGGCGCTCCCATAAGGATGCAATCTCCGGGCCGCTGGCCTTGCGCAATATGGATGGCACGCAAAGCTGCACTCTTTGGATCGGCGCACTGGCCACCGACAAGGCGAAGATCGAGGATGTCGTCGAAGCGGCTTACGATGTGCCTGCGGGAATGTTCCGCGATGCGGGTCGCAAACTGTATGAGGAAGGCGTGGCCCTCGCTGCGTCATGGCAGGAAGCTGTCTCCAAGAGTGTGAAGGCTTACGCCGGAACGATGAAGCTGGAGCCAGTGCCGTATGACCGCGCTCGCCACTACTTCTGGACTGTGATCGAGCAGCATGTCCCCACTTTGTTAAAGCTGACGGACAAACCGGAGGAAGCCGGTGATCTGAAAGTTTCCGAGTGGGGCCAGAGGGTGAAGGAAACGGCTCACGCGAGCTTTGAGTTTGCCTGTCCGCATCAGACCCCGCGCCAGATCCAAGCCTATGCCATCGGCTTGCAGCAGCTTTTCCTGCCGAAACCGAAAGACCCGAACGCACCCGCCAAGAAGAAAGCCTCCACCAACAAAAAATTATGAGTACGAACACCGATACCACCAACCGCGCTGAAAGTTTCCTCGGACGCCTGCGCAAGATCACAAATGACCGAGGCAAGATGGCGGCGCTGAAACGCGCGGCCAGTCCCAGCACCGAGCGGCAGGCATAGCCCGTCATTTATAGCCTGGGAGAGGACATCAGTAATCTAGCCGCCTGCACCATCGGGGCGCTGTATGCCCAGCACCCAGAGGAAGACAGCAAGGCATTCAGCTTCGGCACGACTTGTCGCCGGATTGCCACAGACAACGGCAAGGACTTCGAGATTCCCGACAGCTTTGACCGGCGCTTCCGCCGCTTGCTGGCCTGCGACTCAGCGGAGGATGTGGCCGGGCAGTTGAAGGCATGGATTCGGTTTGCGTCCGCCAAAGGCGTGGGTGTGAACTACGAAAAGTTGTTCTGGGACATCCTGGCCTGGAACAACAACTCTGACCGCATCAAGCTGGACTGGGCGCGCGGCTTCTGGCCGATGCGCAAAGAAGCGAGTGAAGAACCAGCCACCGAGGAGGTGGCAGCATGAGTTACCTCACCCAAATCCTAGTGCCGTATGAAACAGCGGTGCGTCATTTGAAAATCCGCGACAGCTACGACTGGCATCAGCGTGTCTGGCAGGCATTCAAGGGCCGCGATGGTGAGAAGCGCGACTTCCTCAGCCGTGTGGATGAAGTGGATGACGCCTATCGGCTGATCATCGTCTCTCCCGCCGAGCCGACGAAGCCAGACTGGTGTCCCACGGACTGCTTCAAGACGAAGCTGATCCCTGAGGACTTCTTTGCCGCCGGAAGCTTCCGCTTCAGTCTGCTGGTAAATCCCACCAAGAAACTGGTGGTGCGGAACGAAGTCGGCGAACGCAAAAAGAACGGCAGACGCGTCGCTCTGACCAAGCGCGAGGACTTGCTGGCGTGGATGCAGCGGAAGGCGGCGGCAGGTGGCTTCGACATCGGAGATGCCGAAAGCTTGCGCACGATCCCGAAACCACGCAGCTACTTTCAGAAGGCGGGCATGAGCGGGGTCCACTACGCGGTGGAGTTCCAAGGCGTGCTCACTGTGACGGATTCCGAAGTCTTCCGCCAAACCTTCAACACCGGCATCGGCAGTGCCAAGGCCTTTGGCTTTGGCCTGCTGGCGCTGGCACCTCTCTCTTAAACTCAAACAAACAACCCCTACAATCTAAACCACATCCATGAAACTCATCGAACTCCACATCCTGCAATCCTTCCCCGTCTCCTGCCTGAACCGCGATGACGTGGGCGCTCCGAAATCCGCCACCTTTGGCGGCGTTACCCGTGCGCGTCTCTCCAGTCAGTGCCTCAAGCGGGCCATCCGCGAGTATGCGCAGGACAATCTTCCCGAGGCACGCTTCGGCGGTGAACGCACGAAGCTTATCGTGCAGCCCTTGGCAGATGCCTTGATCAAACATGGTCTTGATGAGAAAGCCGCCATGGAGCACGCGAGCCACATCGCCGACAAGCTCGCCAAGCTGGATGCCAAGTCGGTGAAGGAAGGTGCTGTGCCACAAGTCGGAACGCTTACCTTCCTGGCTCCAAGCGAGCTGGAAAGCATCGCGGTGAAGGTGGCTGAGTTGGTGAAGTCCAATCCCAAGGCGAAGGATTACGAATCAAAGCTCGACAAGTTCGCCAAGGAAGCCGGACTGATGGACGGCGCGGACATCGCGCTGTTTGGCCGCATGGCGGCTTCCATGCCATCGCTCACCCTCGAAGGTGCGGCGATGTTCAGTCATGCGCTGTCCACGCATAAGACCGAGAACGATCTCGACTTCTTCTCCGCCATAGATGACCGCAAGCCAAAGGGTGATGACGCAGGCGCAGGCATGATCGGCACACTGGAGTTTAACAGCGCGGTTTATTACCGGTATGCTGCCGTGAATCTGGACCTGCTCTTTGATGCGGATCATCTCGGCAGACTCACCACTGAGGAGCGCAAGCAAGTGCTCGCCGCCTTTATCAAAGCCACCGTGATGGCCGTGCCCGGTGCGCGGAAGAACTCGATGAATGCCAGCGTGCCACCGAGCTATGTTCTCGGTATTTACAAGGAGGCCGGTCAACCGGTGCAGCTTATCAATGCCTTTGAAGCGGCAGTGAAGGGATCTGGGCTCGTGGTGGCCTCTCGCAAGGCGTTGGAGGAGCATCATGCTTCTCTCAAAACCACCTGGGGTATCACCACAGTTGAAGAAGTGGCCGTGCCGGATGCGCCCCTCACCACCCTCATCGACAAACTTACCAGCCATGTCCAATAAAGCCTGCCTCGCCCTCCTGCTGGACGGGCCTATGCAAAGCTGGGGCTTCGCCTCCCGCTTCACCCGCCGCACCACGGCGCTGCATCCGACGAAGAGCGGCGTGGTGGGCCTACTGGCAGCGGCGCTGGGGATCAACAAGTACGGCGCGGACGAAGCGGCACAGGTCGCCAAGCTCAGCGCCCTGACTTGCACCACCGTCACGCTGCCCAAGCAGTGTGGACGCCACGAACTGCCCATGCTGCGCCTGAGTGACTACCACACCACCGGCGGTGGCTATGACAAAGGGACCGACTGGATGAAGAAGCCCCGTGCCGCTAGCGGTGCCACGCTGGAGACGGTGCTCAGTGATCGGCATTACCTTCTCGATGCCCGCTTTGGCGTGCTGCTGGAAGGTGAGGCCAATTGGCTGGAAGAGATCGCCAGCAAACTGAAGAATCCAACCTGGGGCGTGTGGTTAGGCCGCAAGTGCTGCATCCCTGCCTCGCCGCTCCTCGTCGGTGTCTCCGCAGACCAGGCTAGCGCGCTGCAAGCGCTGCTGGTCCGTGTGGGCTTCGACACCACCCTGCTGTTAGAGCATTTCGATCATGTGATCGAAGGCGCGGCGGCAGAGGGGCTGGATGCCGAATGGCTCAACGACACGCCCGTGGCCTTTGGTGCGCCGATTGGAGAACGGCATGAGCCGCGCCGTGTGCGACAGGTGCGGCGCAAGGAGGCTGCTCCCATTGCAAGTGCCGATTAATGTCTTGGACTCCTTACCACCACCTCTTATCCTATGCCGCATGACCGCGAAGCAAAACATCGACCACTGGCGCAGCCTGACGCCGGAGGAGAAGCTGCGCCGCCGGTGGGAGGCGATCCCGCTGGATGTGGCGCAGAGCATGGCCTTCGAGGGGGAACCGGTGCCGATGGCGAGGATTCGCGCGACACTCGCCCGGATCGAGCCACCCGCTTTGTTGAAACCACGCAAGGCATCCTGAGTTATGCCGAACTCGCGCCGCTGCTGGCGGACCGCGTGACCGAGGTGGCGGCTGCGTTATACGCGGGACAATATGACAGATGGCTGCTGGATGAGGAACTGCTGCTGAAATTGCATGCGCGCATTTGCGGTGATCTGGTGCCGGAGTGGGCCGGCAAGTGGCGTGACATCGAGGTGCGCGTGGGAAGGCTGGAGCCGCCGCTGCCTTTTCAACTGCCGATGCTGATGCGTGACTATGTGCTGGACCTCCAGGCGCGGCTGTCCCATGCAGCCGAAGGGGATGGCGCGCTGCTGCTGGAGTTCCTGGCCTTTACCGAAGGACGCTTTCTGACGATCCATCCCTTCCGCGATTTCAATGGGCGGACGGTCCGTCTGCTGCTGACAGAACTGCTGCGGCGGTTGGATCTGCCACGGGTCATGTTGGCCCCGGAGTCTGCTGCGGACAGGCACGCGTATTTCACTGCTCTGGAGGCTGCGGATCAGCTCGATTGGCAGCCTTTAACGACTCTTTGGAACCAGCGCTTCGAAGACGCTGGACAGGGGTAATTCCTCATTCCTTTCCCACCATGCCCATCTTTGAACGACCACCGATTGAAACGCTCGCCCCGGCCAAGGACCGGTGGACGCCGCTGTATCTGGAGCATGGGCGGCTGGAGGTGGATGACTCAGCGGTGAAGTGGATCAGTGCGCAGGGGCTGGTGTGCCGCATCCCGGTGGCGACGGTGTCGGCGCTCATCCTCGGGCCGGGCACCACCTTGACGCATGCGGCGATCAAGGCCTGTGCGGAGTGCAACACGCCGGTCTTCTGGATGGGGGAGGAAGGCATGCGCTTCTACAGCTTCGGTATTCAACCGAACCACGACAACAGCATGGCACGGCTGCAGGCTGAGGCCTGGGCGAGCAAGAAGCGGCGGGAGGACATCGCGCGGAAGATGTTCCGCTTCCGCTTTGAGGATGTGGAGGTCAGCAGCGCCACCGTGCAGCAACTGCGGGGGATGGAGGGACGGCGGGTGAAGTTCACCTATGAGCGGCTGGGGATGGAATACGGGGTGACGTGGAAGGGCCGGGATTACAAGCTGGAGAAGTGGGACTTGGCGGATGGCATCAACAAGGCGCTCTCCGCCACGAATGCCAGCCTCTACGCGCTGACCAGCGCCGTGTGCCTGAGCATGGGCTTTATCCCGCAGCTCGGCTTTGTGCATGATGCGGGGACGCTGCCCTTCATCTATGACGTGGCCGATTTGTACAAGCACGAAACGAGCTGGCCGGCGGCCTTTCAGGCGATCCGCCAGGACCCGAAGGACGACGGCACGCTGGCGCGGCAGTTTCTCAAAGAGCGGGTGGAGTCGGTGAAGCTCTTCCAACGCATGCCGCGTGATCTCATGAAACTCTTTGAGGAAGGGGGCAAGGCATGACCGTGATCGTGGCGAATGACACGCCGGACGCCATCCGGGGGATGCTGAAGCGCTGGTTCATCGAGCCGAAGCCGAACGTCTTTGTCGGCACGCTGAACACGCGAACGCATGGGAAGGTGATGGACTACATCAAGCGGAACAGCCCGGCGGAGTTTGGCATGCTGATCATTTCCAGCCAGCCGAACTGCCAAGGCTATGCCGTGGAGCGGGTGGGGCCCTGCGGCTGCCTGGGGCGGAAGCCGGAGGTGATCAGCGGGATCAGTTTGGTGGCAGAAAGCTGGGTTGAGGCGGAAAACGTGCCGTTTTAAAGGGGGAAATTGACCTTTTAGATTCTAGCAGCTATACGCTGGAAGCCTTGTGAAAGCGGGGTTCTCCCCCCGCACGGGGGGATGGTCCGCACACTTGTTTTCCATGCGCCGCCGCACCGTGGTTCTCCCCCCGCACGGGGGGATGGTCCGAATCCTTGCGCGATGCAAAAATGTACGCAGCCGTTCTCCCCCCGCACGGGGGGATGGTCCGGTGATGGCGTGGCCACCGCACAGGAGTGCGGGGTTCTCCCCCCGCACGGGGGGATGGTCCGGTCTAGCCGCCTCTCGTGTTTTAAAAAACACGGTTCTCCCCCCGCACGGGGGGATGGTCCGATCCAGCAAGAGATCGCCGGGGACATCAATCTGTTCTCCCCCCGCACGGGGGGATGGTCCGCAAAAACACTACCAATCCTGCCCGGGTTGAGCGTTCTCCCCCCGCACGGGGGGATGGTCCGGGCACCCCCAGTGCATCCCGCGCAGTGGTCACGTTCTCCCCCCGCACGGGGGGATGGTCCGACGCCAGGATCAAAGCGGAACAGAGATTGGCAGTTCTCCCCCCGCACGGGGGGATGGTCCGGAGTCACTGCAGTCGGTTGCCCAGCTCATGCCGTTCTCCCCCCGCACGGGGGGATGGTCCGACGTGCGGTCGCGTTCAGCGGTCAACTGTCGCGTTCTCCCCCCGCACGGGGGGATGGTCCGCCATTCTCGCCTAACCCCCTATGCCCCACACAGTTCTCCCCCCGCACGGGGGGATGGTCCGTGGCGAGCAATGCCTCAAGGGTCTTGCCGTACGTTCTCCCCCCGCACGGGGGGATGGTCCGTTTGGAGGTGTACGCTGCCAGTTTAGTTTGCTGTTCTCCCCCCGCACGGGGGGATGGTCCGCGCATTGCGCCGCTGCACTGACCCTGACCCGGGTTCTCCCCCCGCACGGGGGGATGGTCCGGATGATGCGGTCGAAGTTGGTGGTGCTCACTAGTTCTCCCCCCGCACGGGGGGATGGTCCGGTATGGAGTACGGAGACGGAGACGGAGACGGAGTTCTCCCCCCGCACGGGGGGATGGTCCGTGGGCCAGCGGCAAATACCTGTGGACGATGCAGTTCTCCCCCCGCACGGGGGGATGGTCCGAGTCCAGTTGTGACTTCAGCAGGCTGGCCTTTGTTCTCCCCCCGCACGGGGGGATGGTCCGCCGTTCCCAGACCGCCCCGACTACAGGGTGAAGTTCTCCCCCCGCACGGGGGGATGGTCCGACGATGTTCTAGCCGAACGGCTGCGAGACAAAGTTCTCCCCCCGCACGGGGGGATGGTCCGCACCACAACCGCCGTGAACAGACCGCACCACGGTTCTCCCCCCGCACGGGGGGATGGTCCGATCAGCGTGGGTGCGCCTCACTCGGAGGCGGGGTTCTCCCCCCGCACGGGGGGATGGTCCGATCGTAAAGACGCAGATGCGAGGCGGCAGCGCGTTCTCCCCCCGCACGGGGGGATGGTCCGCAGATGATTTCCAGGACATGGGCCTAGCAGCGGTTCTCCCCCCGCACGGGGGGATGGTCCGAGAACAACAAACCAGAAAACAACATGAAAACGGTTCTCCCCCCGCACGGGGGGATGGTCCGGACGGGAGCGGCCCCTGCATAGTAGAAGTGGAGTTCTCCCCCCGCACGGGGGGATGGTCCGATGCCGAACGGCGAGCCTCTGTCAGACGACGAGTTCTCCCCCCGCACGGGGGGATGGTCCGAGCAAACAGATTGCCTCCGAAAGCGGCTGGATGTTCTCCCCCCGCACGGGGGGATGGTCCGGCGACAGAAAGGCCGGCAAGGCGGGAAACTTTGTTCTCCCCCCGCACGGGGGGATGGTCCGCCGGATCTCGTCCCAATGAGCGGTGATGAAGTGTTCTCCCCCCGCACGGGGGGATGGTCCGTACGCCGAGTCTTCGAGGGAAGACGACCGCCAGTTCTCCCCCCGCACGGGGGGATGGTCCGGGATAACTGGATGGCTGGCGCGTCCGCGTCTAGTTCTCCCCCCGCACGGGGGGATGGTCCGCTGGCGTTGATATACTGGCCCTTGCAGTTCTTGTTCTCCCCCCGCACGGGGGGATGGTCCGAATCCGCTGCCGCAGGCGGAGCCATCCGCAACGTTCTCCCCCCGCACGGGGGGATGGTCCGGAGGGGATACTATGAGCGAGATATTCCAGGATGTTCTCCCCCCGCACGGGGGGATGGTCCGGAGGGGGGTGGCGATGGCGGGCAAACGGTGGAGTTCTCCCCCCGCACGGGGGGATGGTCCGAGCTGTGGAATACATGCTGCCCATCACTGCCTGTTCTCCCCCCGCACGGGGGGATGGTCCGACTCCCGCCGAACTGCTACGCGCTGGGAGGCTGTTCTCCCCCCGCACGGGGGGATGGTCCGACATTGAAAGCGCCGAAGGGTGCGACGAAGTAGTTCTCCCCCCGCACGGGGGGATGGTCCGAACGCGGCAGCGCGGTAGCGCAGCATTAGTTCGTTCTCCCCCCGCACGGGGGGATGGTCCGCTCGATTTGCTCGATCTGCCCGCCGAGGTGGCGTTCTCCCCCCGCACGGGGGGATGGTCCGGCGTACCGCGCAGCTTTTGCCCGTACCAGCCGGTTCTCCCCCCGCACGGGGGGATGGTCCGTTGCCGTGCTCTGTTGCTGCGAGCGGAATGATGTTCTCCCCCCGCACGGGGGGATGGTCCGACATCGTCCGTATCGCCGGCCTCAAGGCGGTCGTTCTCCCCCCGCACGGGGGGATGGTCCGCAACTGTGCGCCCATACGCCCAGCTCATCTCTGTTCTCCCCCCGCACGGGGGGATGGTCCGCGCTTTTCAATTCGCGCATCACTGGCTTGATGGTTCTCCCCCCGCACGGGGGGATGGTCCGATCGTCATCGACTTCGTCGCCACCAACAAGGAGTTCTCCCCCCGCACGGGGGGATGGTCCGCATAGCGTGCTTGCTGAAATTACCACGGTTTTGTTCTCCCCCCGCACGGGGGGATGGTCCGCAGGGCGAGAACGCCGTGGCTCGCGACATCCGGTTCTCCCCCCGCACGGGGGGATGGTCCGCCATAAACGCGAGAACGCCAAACAATCGGGCTGTTCTCCCCCCGCACGGGGGGATGGTCCGTCTGACAACGCTACGCCGCCTGAGCTGTGGATGTTCTCCCCCCGCACGGGGGGATGGTCCGTGTACGTGGTCGTGGGCATGGTACAAAACTACGTTCTCCCCCCGCACGGGGGGATGGTCCGGCGACGAACTGGGAGGCCGGACCGGCTGAAGCGTTCTCCCCCCGCACGGGGGGATGGTCCGGGCCGTGGTCACGGAGATGGGGCGGCGGCTTACCACAGTGCTCCGGTGGGAGCGAGTTCCATAGTGCTCAGTTACGTTCCGCCCGATACGCCTTTGCCAGCAACGTCACGGGCTGCGTGACTTCATGGCAGGGATGTGCGCCACAGGAGCGGAGCCCGTTGGCGAGCTGCATATGGCAGCCGGGATTGCTGGTGGCGACGACGGGGGCACCGGCCTGCCGCAGATTCGCGACTTTGCGATCCAGCAGTTTCTGGCTCTGCTCGGGCTGGGTGATATTGTAGATGCCGGCACTGCCGCAGCACCAGTTTGACTCGGGCAGTTCCTTGAACACGAGTCCAGGGATGCTGGCGAGGATCTGGCGCGGCTGCGAGACGACCTGCTGCCCGTGGCAGAGGTGGCAGCTCTCATGATACGTCACCTCGGTCACGTCTGCGCCTGCTGTGGGTTTACGAAAACCGATCTGCACCAGCCATTCGTGGATGTCCTTCACCTTCTTGTCCCACAGCTTGGCCTTGGCGGCGTAGAAGGGATCATCGTGCAGCAGATGGCCGTAGGTCTTCAAATGCGCGCCGCAGCCGCCAGCGTTGGTGATGATGGCATCGAGGGAGTCGAGATCAAAGCGGTCGATCTGCTTGCGAGCGAGCTCGCGGGCGAGTTCGAGTTCGCCATTGTGCGCGTGCAGCGAACCGCAGCAGTGCTGGTAGCCGGGCGTGACGACCTCGCAGCCGTTCGCCAGCAGGACATCGGCGGTGTCGCGATTGATGTCCGAGAAGGCGAGATCCTGGATGCAGCCGGTGAGCAGGCCCACGCGGTAGCTTTGGCGGAGCGGGGGCGATTCGACCGGCAAGATCAGGTCATCGGAAAACTGCGCGGAGATCTGCGGCGTCTGCGGCTCCAGCTTGGCCAGCGAAGGCGGCATGAGGCCGAAGAAGCGCACTTTGCGCATCAGCTTGTCGAGTCCGGTGCTCTGATAAAAACGCAGCACGCGCCCGATCAAGCGCAGCAGCCAGGGGCGCATGAAGATGACGTTCAGCGTGAGCCAGCGCCAGAAGCCGCGCTGCATGCCGTCATTCACGCCCGCCTGCTCCACCTCGGCACGAGCGGTCTCAAACAACTCGGCATAATTGACGCCCGCCGGGCAGGCCGTCTGGCAGGCAAGACAGCCGAGACAGTAGTACATCTCATCCGACAGTGCCCGCGTCACTTCCAGCTCCCCATCCGCCACCGCCCGCAGGAGCGAGATGCGGCCACGCGGGCTGTTCTTTTCCATCTTGGTCTCGACATAGGTCGGACAGGTGGGCAGGCACATGCCGCAGTGCATGCACTGCTGGAGCACGGAGTAATCGAGGTCTTTGAGGAGTGCGGCTTGTGGCATGATCAGTTCCTCAAATCAAAGATCTTCCCCGGATTCAGCAGGCCCTGGGGATCGAGCGCTTGTTTGATGCTGCGCATGAGTTCATAGCTGCCTTCGCCGAGCTGGCGCTTGAGGAAGGCTTTTTTGGCAAGACCGACGCCGTGCTCGCCGGTGACGGTGCCGCCGAGGCGGATGGTTTCATCGACGATCTCCTCCAGCGCGATTTCCACACGATGCATCTCCTCCAGATCGCGTTCGTTGGTGAGGAAGGTGGGGTGCAAATTGCCATCGCCGAGATGGCCGAAGGTGCCGATTTGCAGGTTGTGCTTCTTCGCCACGCTGTCGATGAACGCGACCATGGTGGCGAGTTCGCTGCGTGGCACGGTCACGTCTTCGAGAATGGTGGTCGGGCGCACCCGGGCGAGCGCGGAGAAGGCATTGCGGCGGGCGGCGGCGAGTTTTGCCCCTTCGGCTTCATCGGCAGCGGCGCGCACCTCGCGAGCACCGTTGGCTTTGGCGAGCACCATCATCTGCGCGGCTTCTTCTTCGACGACGACGGGATGGCCGTCGGTCTCCATGAGCACCAGCGCCTCCACATCGGTGGGCAGACCGATTTTGGCGTAGTCTTCGACGCACTGCACCGTGACGCGGTCGAGAAACTCCAGCGTGCAGGGAATGATCTTCGCCGCGATGATGGCGGAGATCGTCTTCGCGGCAGCGTCCATCGAATCGTAGAGCGCGAGCATCGTTTTGCGCGCCTTGGGGCGCGGTAGCACTTTCAAGATGACCTCGGTGATGATGCCGAGTGTGCCTTCGCTACCGATGAACAGGTCCTTCATCGAGTAACCGGCCACGTCTTTGACGCATTTGTTGCCGAGGAAGGTCAGCGTGCCGTCTGGCAGCACGACTTCGATGCCCATGATATAATCACGCGTGACGCCATACTTCAGGCCGCGCAAGCCGCCGGAGTTTTCAGCCACGTTGCCGCCGATGGTGGAGATCTTCATCGAGCCGGGATCAGGCGGATAAAACAAGCCGACCTTCGCAGCGGCATCGTCGATCTCCTTGGTGATCACACCGCTTTGCGCCCGCAGCGTGAGGTTTTTTTCATCGACCTCGATGAGCTTGTCCATTTTAACGAGGCAAATGACGAGGCAGCCAGCCATAGGCACGCTGCCGCCGCTCAGGCCGGTGCCGGAGCCACGCGTGACGACAGGGACACTGTTCCTGCGTGCGAGTTTGACGCATTCAGAAACTTCTTCGGCAGTCAGCGGGAAAACGACCGCGCCGGGACGCTGTTTAAGCACTGCGGTGCCATCGAAACTGTACGGCACAATATCTTCGGCAGAGGTCAGCACCCGGTCAGGTGATAAGATTTCCTGCAGAGACTGAATAAAGCTGGCTTCAATTTGATTCACAGGGCGCAATCTGGCGAGATCGTGGTAGAGCGTCAACGCAGGCTGTGGTTGATTATGTGCATGAACTATCGTCAACCCATTCGCTTCACTCCCATCTATCAAACCCGCGTGTGGGGTGGCAGACGCATGGAAACTCTGCTGGGTGCCACGCTACCGGATGCGACGACACCCTTCGGTGAAGCTTGGGCGGTGTCAGACCGCCCTGAGGCAATGAGCACGACGGCAGACGGTGTTTCGCTGCATGAGCTGTGGACGCAGCATCGTGAAGCAGTGTTTGGCAAAGCGCTGCTGGCCTCCACCAGCCCGACGTTTCCGCTGCTGATGAAGATTCTCGACGCCTGCGATGATTTGTCCATCCAGGTGCATCCACCGGCGAGCATGGCGGCAAAATTGAAGGGCGAGCCGAAGACGGAAATGTGGTTCATCGCGCATGCGGAGCCTGGTGCGAAGATTTACGCCGGATTGAAGTCGGGGGTGTCGCGGGCGGACTTTGCAGCGGCGCTGCAAAACGGCACCGTGGCAGAGATGGTGCATGTGATCGAGGCGAAGACAGGCGACTGCCTGTTCATCCCCAGCGGCCGCGTGCATGCCATCGGCGCGGGTTTGCTGATCTATGAGATCCAGCAGAACAGCGACACGACGTATCGCGTGTTTGACTGGAACCGCGTGGGATTGGACGGCAAACCGCGTGCGTTGCATGTGCAGGAGTCGCTGCAGAGCATCGACTACACGGACTTCGCGCCACAAGTGCAGCAGATCGAAGCGGACGGCACGCTGGTGCAGTGCGATTACTTTGATGTGCGGCTGTGTCGGGAGGCCGGAACAGCGGGCGCTGAAGGTGAATCGCTGACGCTGGCGGTGGTGAGCGGAGAAATCAGCGTGAGTGACACGACATTGAAAGCGGGAGATTTTGCGCTGGTGCCAGCAGGCATGAATGCGGTTTCACGCATGGTGAAGCCAGCGGACGAAGCGAGTCAGTGGCTGGAGATCAGGATTCCGGCGTGAGCAGAGTGGCGCTTTTTAAAATGCGCCGTGCTGGCATTCAAGCGTTGCATTTTGCTGTCAATGACTACTGTTCACAAGAACACACATGGAGCTGCCGCGCAAACTCGAAATCCTAGCTGATGCAGCCAAATATGATGCCTCATGCGCGAGCAGTGGCGCTGCGCGGAAAGACTCACGCGGCAGCCAAGGTGTGGGCTCCACCGGCGGCTCAGGCATCTGCCACTCCTATGCGCCAGATGGCCGCTGCATCTCTCTACTGAAGGTGCTGCTGACGAATGCCTGCCTGTATGACTGCCACTACTGCATCAATCGCCGCTCCAGCAATGTGCAGCGGGCGCGCTTCACCCCAGACGAGGTGGTGCAGCTAACGTTGGATTTTTATAAGCGGAACTACATCGAAGGGCTCTTCCTGAGCAGCGGCATCATTCAAAGTGCTGACTATACGATGGAACTGGTGATAGCCGTAGCGCAGAAACTGCGAGAGGAGCACCATTTCAGAGGCTATATCCATCTCAAAACCATCCCTGAGGCCTCACCGGCACTCATCGAGAAAGCTGGCCGTTACGCGGACCGCATCAGCATCAACATTGAACTGCCGACTCAAGCAGGCCTAGACAAGCTAGCGCCGGAAAAGAATCTCGCACGCACACAAGCCGCAATGGGGCACATCCGTGCCAAGATCGACGAGCGATTCGCGGAAAAGCGTAAGCCTGATGCGCCGAAGCCGCCGCCCTTTGCCACCGGTCAAAGCACACAGATGCTGGTCGGCGCAGATGCGGCGACAGATGACACGATCCTCCAGCGGGCCGATGTGCTCTACGGCACTTATAAGCTGCGCCGCGTCTATTATTCAGGCTTCAGCCCGATCCCCGACCCATCAAAGATTCTGCCGATCAAGCCACCGCCGCTTGTGCGTGAGCATCGGCTGTATCAGGCAGATTGGTTGCTGAGATTCTATGACTTTAAGGTCCATGAACTCACGAGTGATGCGGCGCCGAATCTAGATCTCGCCCTGGACCCCAAGCTGTCCTGGGCATTGCGGAACCGAGCCACATATCCGATCGACGTGAACAAAGCCACGCGTGAGATGCTGCTGCGCGTGCCAGGTCTCGGAGTCCGCAATGTGGAGCGCATCATCGCCGCACGGCGCTATACTCGTCTGCGCTTAGCGGACCTCATACGTCTGCGGTTGGCGATGAAAAAGGTGCTGCCTTTCATCATCGCCGCCGACCATACGCCGCTGAAGCTCGGACTCGATAGCGATAGCCTGCGCGCCCGCTTCCTGCCACCGCCGCAGCAGCTAGAGCTAACCTTTGATGCACCTGCGCCGACGATAGCAGATCACAGCTCCACACTCAGCGGCGAGCTTTGACCATGCGCACCATTCTCATTGAACCCAGCTTTGACGTCTGGCGTGACACGGCCCGCAGACTGCTCTCTCAGCGTGTGCCGCCAGAGACTTTGCTATGGAGTGACGACCGCGCTGAGGCATGTCTCTTTGGTGCCGAAGAACCAGACACCGAGAGAGTCGAAGGCCCAGCGCCGAGAGTGTCAGCGGCGTTTCTGGGCATGGCCCGCAGTGCTGCTGCGCATACTGATCCACAGCGGTGGGCCGTGCTCTACCGACTCGCATGGCGGCTCACCTGGGGCGGTGAAAAGCATCTCCTCGCCATGCCTACTGATCCTGATGTGCGGCAGGTGCAGAACTGGTGCAAGGCCGTGAGTCGTGACATTCATAAGATGCATGCCTTCGTCCGCTTCCGCCTGATCAGCGAAAAAGGGGCGGCAGAGCGTGAGCAGTTCGTGGCTTGGTTTGAGCCGGACTACCGAATCATGCAACTCACCGCAGGCTTTTTCCAAAAGCGCTTCACTGGCATGGACTGGTCGATTTTGACACCTCATGAATGCGCCCACTGGAATGGTGAGACGCTGCACTTCACGCCAGGCGTGCCGCGCAGCGTGGCACCAGATGAAGACGCGCTGGATGATCTCTGGCGCAGCTATTACAAGAGCATCTTCAATCCCGCGCGCCTGAAAGTGAAGGCCATGCAGAGTGAGATGCCCAAGAAGTATTGGAAGAACTTACCCGAGGCAGAGCTGATCTCAGAACTCATCGTCAGCAGCCAGCAGCGTATGCAAACCATGCTAGACACCAAAGAAAGCCCCGCCAAACCAGCGCCGAAAAACGCCTATCTGGAAAGACTCCACGCGATGAACAAAGACACTCAAAAATCAGTCGCCCCATGAAAAACGTGAAGAAACAGCACCTACCCGAAAAGCTCTGTGTGAGCTGCGGGCGGCCCTTCACTTGGCGGAAAAAATGGGAGCGAGTGTGGGAGGAAGTGACGTATTGCAGTGACCGCTGCCGAATGAATAAACCAAGCGCCACGGCTCCGCGTAAGCCTAGCTGATTATGACATCTCACTCCCCTACCCCGCGCTGGATGCGCAACGTTCTGCTGGCCGCAGGCGCTTACAATATTGCGTGGGGAGCCTTCGCCGTTCTGTTTCCAACGGCGATCTTCGATTGGCTGCAAATGCCGCAGCCGAACTATCCGCAGTTTTGGCAATGCATCGGCATGATCGTCGGCGTGTATGGCCTGGGCTACGCCATCGCCGCCTTTGATCCAGCTCGGCATTGGCCCATCGTTCTCGTCGGCTTCCTGGGGAAAGTCTTTGGCCCCCTCGGCATGGTGCAGGCGCTATGGACTGGCGCTCTGCCTTGGGGATTCTCCCTGAACTGCCTGACTAATGATGTGATCTGGTGGGTGCCCTTTGCGCTGATCTTGAAGTATGCCTGGACGCAGCATCAAAGTGAAGCAGCCGCCGATGCGCTGCCTGATGAAAAGACACTGCTAGCTCAGACTCAAACGAGCGCAGGTAGCACGCTGGCAGAGCTTTCAAACGCGCACCCTTTGCTGCTCGTCGGCCTGCGCCATTCCGGCTGCACTTTCTGCCGTGAGGCGATGGCGGACCTGTCTGCTCAGCGCACCGAAATCGAGAAAAGTGGAACCAAAATAGTGCTCATGCACATGGGCACGCCGGAGTCCTTCGCTGACTTTGCCAAAGGTTATGGTCTGGCCGATGTGCCAGCCGTTTCAGATCCTCAGCGCCTGCTTTATCGCGGCCTGGGACTACGACGTGGAAAGCTCGGCCAACTGCTCGGCTTCAGTGTCTGGACACGCGGCGCAGCGGCCTTTTTTTCGGGGCACCGTGTCGGGATGTTGGAGGGAGACGGCACGCAGATGCCGGGTGTGTTTGTGATCAAGGCAGGCCGCGTGATTCAGCGGTTCATTCACCAAACAGCAGCGGATCGGCCCGATTACACGGCTCTGGCCCGCACTGCCTTCAGCGCATGATTTTACTTCTTCATACCGTCGTCACCTGGGCACTGGTGGGTCTTATTTGGACCGTTCAGCTCGTCATTTATCCCCTGTTTTCACAGATCGGCACAGATGCTTTTCGCAGCTATCATGTGCGCTACATGATGCGTATCGGCTTGGTCGTAGCGCCACTCATGTTTGCCGAGTTGGGCACGGCGGCGCTGCTGATTTATCTGGGAGAGCGCAGCCCGTGGTTCCTCCTGAGTCTGCTGCTGCTGGCACTGATCTGGCTCTCGACTTGGCGTGTGCAGATCCCGCTGCATACACGGCTGGAGCATAGCTTTGATGGCACGACGCATGCGAAACTCGTGCGTAGCAATTGGTTGCGCACAGCCGCCTGGAGTTTGCGCGGAGTCTGCCTGCTGGCACTCGCACTGTGATGTCATGATGCTGCCGCTCACACGTCATGAGGCGCTCTCTGCATGGCAGGATTTCCTGCCGAAAGTAGCGGCTTACAGCTACCGACGAAATTATGTCGAGCCAGTGCATCACAATGTCTCGCGCCTCAGTGCAGCGCTGCGTTATCGGCTCATCACAGAGGATGAAATCCTCCATGACACACTGCGTGCCTATGACTTCAGCACTGCCGAAAAATGGCTCCAAGAAGTCTGTTGGCGGCGCTATTGGAAAGGCTGGCTGGAAATGCGGCCAGGCGTGTGGAGCAGCTGGAGACAGCGTGTGAACCTGCTGCGCATCACTTTACCAGAGTCGGTCTTGCAGCGTGCGGAAAAGGTAGCCGCAGGTGCAAGCGGCGTGGCCTGCATGGATGCGATCGCCCATGAACTCATCACCACTGGCTACCTGCACAATCACTCGCGCATGTGGTGGGCTAGTTTCTGGATTCATGCCGAGGGTCTGCCATGGGAACTGGGGGCGGATGTGTTTTTCCGTCATCTGCTGGATGCTGATCCTGCCAGCAATACGCTCTCATGGCGCTGGGTCGCCGGATTGCAGACGCCGGGTAAAACCTATCTCGCACGACTTTCCAATCTCGAAAAATATGCCGCTCAGTCGCTGCTGGAGAATCGCGCAGGGAGCGAGCGCATCGCCGACGGTGCCGTGCAGCCAGTGATCGCCAGCGAGTTTGCCGACACCTCGCGCCAAGCTTTGTCAGAGTATGCTGCGGTGCCCAACATGAAAGACCAGCGCATCGGCCTGTGGCTTCATGCGGACGATTTACTGCCGGAGCTGGGTCCACTGCAAAACATAGCTCCCGTGGCTGCCGCAGCCTTTTCGAGCACGCATTGCTACCGCATCCATTTCGACCTGAGTGATCAGCGCATCAGCGCACTTCATACAGCTCTGGGAGATGGCATCATACGTGCCGGAGCGCACTTCAAAACTCCGACACTGCTGAGCCAAGAAGACGATCCTGTCGCTGCCATGCTCAAGTGGGCGAAGGAGCACGCGCTCGATGAAGTGGTGGCCTTTGCCCCGACCGTGGGCCCGATCCGCGACATGCTACCGCGACTGCAGCGGCATCTCACTGCAAACGGCCTGCCGCTTACTTTGATCCGGCGTGCTTCAGACACTCATGCCTTCAGACTTGCTGGTGCAGGTTTCTTTCCATTTTGGCAAAAGATGAGCCGCCATTTGCAGATGCGAGCCGTTCTTTGATCAGCCTGATGAAACCTGCTCTAACGACGCTGCAAATCTCCAATGTCATCCGCCTAGCCTGGGAGGACCGCACAACGTTTGAAGAGATCCAGACACAGATGGGACTCGTCGAGCATGAGGTGATCACGATCATGCGCCGTGAGCTGAAACCGAGCAGCTTTCGCATGTGGCGGAAACGCGTGAGTAGTCGTGTCACCAAGCATCGCCGACTCATGGAAGTGCGCATGGCTGGGCCAGCAACAGAAGATGATTCAGACAGCTTCTAATTCGCACGATGCGCGGCGCAGACCAGTTGAGCTTGGTAAACTACAACTTCTTGGCCTCTGGTGCCGGTGCTTCGGCTTTCTTGGTCTCTTCCACCGGTTTCTCGGCCGTCTTGACCTGGGGAGCTTTTGGCGTGCTGGGCGCGGCGATGAACTTGGCCTTCTCGGGGTCCATGACGGGCAGTTTGCCCTGTGGCACGGGTGGTTGTGTCACTTCGGGCACCGTTTTGACCGTGACTGATTTGAGTTCTGGCGTCGGCTCTTTTTTGCCACAAGAGACGAGCAGTAAAGTGGTGAGAATGAAGACGGTTTTTATAAGCAGCGAATGGATACCGAACGCACATGGGCATCAAGTCCTTCGACGGCGCTGATGGCGTGCACGATGGGCTCGGACTTGGCGCAGCTTTCGCGATCGAGACGGATGATGCTGGTGCGGCGCTGGAACATGTCGGCGGTGATGCCGGGAAAGGACTTGCCAGAGCCGCCAGTCGGCAGCGTGTGGCTGGGACCAGCCAGGAAATCGCCCACGGCCACCGGTGAATGATTGCCGAGGAAGATCGCACCCGCAGTGCGGATGAGCGGCAGGATCACCTCTTCACGTGTGGTGATGAGCGAGAGGTGTTCGGGCGCGAAATCATTCACGAGGCGTGCGCCTTCCTCCAAACTCGGCACCAGCATGCAGAACACGCCTTTTTCGAGCACGGGCGCGAGCTGGGCCTGACGAGTAAGCGTTTTGGCCTGCGTTTCAACTTCAGCGACGACGGCGTCGAGCAAGGCGGCATCATCGGTGATGAATCCGGCCATGCTGTCCTTGCCATGCTCGGCCTGCGCGAGGATGTCAGCGGCGATGAAGGCGGGATTGCCTGACTTGTCGGCCAAAATGAGCACTTCACTCGGTCCAGGGAGCAGATCGATGGAAACGACGCCGAAGCACTGGCGCTTGGCTTCGACGACATAGCTGTTACCAGGACCAAAAATCTTCACGACGGGGCGAATCGTCTCGGTGCCGAAAGCGAGTGCCGCGATGGCCTGCGAGCCGCCGATTTTGTAAACCTCCGTAGCTCCGGCGAGCTTCAAGGCAGCGAGCAGTCCCGGATTGACGCTGCCATCACGTCCACAGGGCGTGCAGACGACGATCTCAGGCACGCCCGCCGCAGCGGCGATGGCGACGGTCATGAGCACGGTGGAAACCAGCGGCGCGGTGCCACCGGGCACATAGCAACCGACGCGTTCGAAGGGATGGAAGACCTCGCCGACATCCGCGCCTTGCTCGTTCTTGCAGTTCCAGCCCTGCCGCAGACTGCGTTGCGCGAAGGCCGTGACATTGCGGTGCGAGGCTTCGAGCGCGGCACGCAGCGTGGCAGCGGCGGCGTGCCAGGCAGCATCCAGCTCGGCCTGTGGAATGCGCAATTGCACTGCGCTCAGCTTTGCGCCGTCGAACTTCTCTGTGAGTTCCAGAAGCGCGGCATCACCGCGTTCACGCACAGCCTTAATGACGCCAGTCACCACATCGCGCACAGCATCGCTGGCCTCAGCGCGGCGGTTAAGTGCGGCGGCGGCAGAGGCGTAATCGGGATCGGCAGGACGGATGATTTTCATCGAGAAAGGTTAGGTGCCAAGAGCGGCAGATGAGTCAAGGAAGGAAGCGGCCTGTGGCAGCGACAAAAAATGCGGGCATTGCTGCCCGCATCGCAATGTAGAGATCAGGATGATCCCGTTCCCGTGATTGGGTTTACGGCACCACTTCGCCGGAGCCGGTGTACACCCATTTTTCGATGCTACCATTCAAGATGCGAGCCTGCGCCTCGGTCTCGAACTTGCCGAACATGGTCTGGGTCTCGTATTTGACGTTTACGGTCCAGTAGTTTTTATCGTCGATTTTTTCCTGTACCGGATCGCCCCATGCCTTGATGCTGTCGAGCTTGATCTCGGTGACTTGGCCAGACTTCATGCTAGCAAGAAGTAGCGGGTAGGTGCCGTCGGCGTCTTTAATAGGCTTGTCATTGCTGCTGCCACCGCCAGAAGCTGCGGCAGTCGGCGCGTTTTTGGCACGGTCAGCAGCGGCCAGCCGGTACTCGTGCGCTTTGCGGGCGTTCTCGATGGTGGTCACTTTCACCTGCTCGTAAGCAGTGACGAAGACATCTTTAAAATCTGTGTCGTCCATGGCAACCGTACCACGCATAGGCGAACCTGCGGAGGCGCCGACGATGAGACTACTGCCTTCCTGGCCCATGACGAAAATTTTGGCACCGGCCTTGAAGCTCGACGCGGCAGTGGCCTTACCCATCTGCATTTTGACCTCCAGATCTTTTTTCAGCATGACCTGAGGCGGCGTCGTCGATTTGAAGAAGCCAGCAGGCACGACAGCCCAGTTTTTGGTAATTTCATCCACTGACTGGAACACCGGGGCCACGAAGGCGTTCGGGTCCACTGGTGGCGGCTCGGGGGCCTTGGGCATTTCGGGTTTCGGCTCCTCGGGCTTCATCTCCGGCTTCGGTTCCGGCGGCGGCGCGGGCTTCGGCTCCTCTTTGACGACCGGCTTTGGCACCACGACGACCGCGACCTCCTTCTTGGGCTCCACCTTCGGCACATGCTTGGTGAACTTCATGGCATCCGCGAAGGACGGATACACATACTCGTAGGAGACATAGCCGACGGCGATGGCCAGGATGATGACAATGAGGGGTTTCATGATGGGGGCAGTTTAGGGGCCGGGGCGGGGATTTCAACCCTCCACATGCGCCATTTTTCAAACGTGCCTGCCGGGGCTTTTCTTGGGCTTGAACTCCCCTGCCCCAAGCGGCTGTATACCCACATGCCCGATGAAGTGATCCGCGTGCGTGGCGCACGCCAGCACAACCTGCAAAATATTGACGTGGACATCCCACGGCAAAAGCTCGTGGTGCTCACCGGCGTGAGCGGCAGCGGCAAGTCCTCGCTGGCCTTCGACACACTGTTTGCAGAGGGCCAACGGCGCTATGTGCAGAGCCTCTCGGCCTATGCGCGGCAGTTTCTCGGCCAGATGCAGAAGCCGGATGTGGATTTCATCGAAGGGCTGTCCCCAGCGGTCGCCATTGAGCAGGTTCATTCAAATCCCAATCCGCGCAGCACCATCGCCACCGTGACGGAGATCTACGACTACCTGCGCGTGCTCTACGCCGTGGCTGGACAGCCGCACGACCCGCAGACGGGCGAAAAACTCGTGCGCAGCACCCCGCCGGAGATCGCCGACAAGGTGCTGGCGCTCGGCGAGGGCACGCGCGTCATGGTGCTATCGCCCCAACCTGCTGCCAACGGCACCGCCACGCGTGCGCTGTTTGAAAAGCTGAAACGCCAGGGCTTCGTCCGTGTGCGTCTGAATGGCGAGATCGTGGAGCTGGAAGACACGCTCAAACCCGCCGCCCACGACCAGCATCAGGTGCAGATCGTCATCGACCGCCTCGTCGTGCGCGCCGACTCGCGCCAGCGGCTGATGGAAGCGATCGAAAGCTCACTGCACTGGAACGAAACGGAGGTGCAGTTCCTCGTGAACCTCGACGGCAGCGAAGAAATCCTCAGCTACACCACCGCTTTTGCGAATCCGAGCACGGGCTACGTGATCGAGAAGCTCACGCCGCAGCATTTCTCCTTCAACACGCACCTCGGTGCCTGCCCTGCCTGCGAAGGTACTGGAACCATCCCCAAGCCCGACCCGACACTGCTGGTGCCAGACGAAACGAAATCACTCGCCGACGGTGCCATCAAGGCCTGGTGGGCGCGGCATCCGAAGGTGAAGCTCATTTTCAACCAAAGCATTGAGGCGCTGGCGAAGCATTTCGAAGTGTCGATGGACGCACCGTTCAAGACGCTGCCGCCGGCATTTAAAGACGCGCTGTTTCACGGCACGGGCGATGGCGGGAAAAAAAACGCCAACAAACGCAGCGTCGTGAAGCCGTTTGAGGGTCTGCTGCCCGAGATCGCCCGCCTCTATCAAACCGCAGAAAGCGATGCCCTGCGCGCCGCCCTCTCCCGGCTCATGAATCCGCAGCCCTGCGCCATCTGTGCGGGAAAACGGCTCAAACCGCAGTCGTTGGCAGTCCGTCTGTCCTCGCAGACGAACGAGCTGAACATCCACGAGTTCACCACCCTGCAAATCCGCGACGCGCTCGGCTGGATGCGTGAGTTGGAAGTCACCGCGCAGCAGAAGGCGTATGTCGGCGAATTGCAGCGCGAGATCGTGAAGCGCATCGAGTTTCTGGAGCAGGTCGGACTCGGCTACCTCGCGTTGAATCGCGAGAGCGGCACGCTTTCCGGCGGCGAGATGCAGCGCATCCGTCTTGCCTCGCAGATCGGGGCCGGACTCGCGGGTGTACTCTACGTTCTGGATGAACCGAGCATCGGATTGCATCCCAGCGACAACGAACGCCTCATCCAGACGCTGCTGCGCCTGCGCGATCTCGGCAACACCGTGCTCGTCGTCGAACACGACGAAGCCACGATGCGTGCCGCCGATCACATCATCGAACTCGGCCCCGCCGCCGGCCCGCACGGCGGCAAGATCACCGCGCAAGGCACGCCTGACGAAATCGCCGCCAATCCGAACTCCATCACTGGCGCTTACCTCAGCGGCAAAGTTCGCATTCATGCCACCGCGCTGCCGCAAACCCTTTTGACCGAGAACTGCGAACCGCGAACCGGAAACAGTCTGACAATTCACGGCGCCACCGAGCACAATTTGCGCAACGTCACCGCCGCCTTCCCGCTCGGCAGTTTCACCTGCGTCACCGGACCTTCGGGCAGCGGTAAATCGACATTGGTCGATGACATCCTCATGCGGGCACTGCGGCGGCATTTCTATGACGCCAAGGACATCCCCGGCGCGCACGAGCGCATCAGCGGTCTCGAACATCTCGACAAAGTGGTCGTCATCGACCAGTCGCCCATCGGTCGCAGCCCGCGCTCGAATCCCGCCACCTACACCGGCGCTTTCGGACCGATCCGCGAACTCTTCGCGCAGCTTCCACTCTCCCGCGTGCGCGGTTACGGCGCAGGCAGGTTCAGCTTCAACACACCCGGTGGCCGCTGTGAAAAATGCGAGGGCGACGGCGTTATCAAGATCGACATGCACTTCCTCGCCGACGTCTATGTCACCTGCGAAGCCTGCAAAGGCCGCCGCTACGGTGCCGAGACACTCGAAGTCACCTTCAAGGGCAAAAACATCGCCGATGTGCTCGACATGACCGTCAGCGAAGCCGCCCGATTCTTCGGCAAGAACAACAGCATCTCGCCCAAACTGCGCACGCTGGAGGATACCGGCCTCGGCTACATCAAGCTCGGCCAGAGCGGTGCCTCGCTTTCCGGCGGCGAAGCCCAGCGCATCAAGCTCAGCGCCGAACTCGCCAAACGCAGCACCGGCCGCACGCTCTACGTCCTCGACGAACCCACCACCGGCCTGCACAGCGCCGACATCCAAACGCTGCTCGGCGTCCTCCTGCGCCTGCGCGACGCGGGCAACACGCTCATCGTCATCGAGCATCAACTCGACGTCATCCGCTGTGCCGACTGGATCATCGACCTCGGCCCCGGCGGCGGCAGCGAAGGTGGGCATATCCTTGCCACGGGAACGCCGAAGCAGATCGCAATGAACAAGAAGAGTGTGACGGGCAGGTTTCTGCGTCGAGACACATAAGACCTTGCCATCGCCCTCATGCCGCATTGAATCGCAGACATGTCGATTCCTCTCGAAGACCTGTTCAATGACGTGATCGCCAAGTCCATGCGCGGGCTTGGCCTCAGCGAGGCTGATCTTGCTACCAAGTCGGGTGTCAGCGCCGAAGACATCGCCGCCGCGAAGGCGGGCACGGTGGATGACAAGGTGCTGCGCAAGATCGCGCCGCATCTCAACCTCGACGGTTTCTCCCTTGTGGAGATGGCGCATGGCGACTGGCTGCCAACCACCCTCACGCCGGGCGGACTCGCGCAGTTTAACACAACGTATCACGACATGACCGTGAACGCCTACCTCGTCTGGGACAAGGAAACGAAGAACGCCGTTGCCTTTGACACCGGGGCCGATGCCACGCCGATGATCGACCTCATTCAGGAGAAGGGGCTCAATCTCAGCCTCATCTTCCTCACTCACACGCATCCCGATCACATCCTCGATCTCGCGAAGCTCTCCGCTGACGGTGCCGTGACGACATTCGTGAACGCCCGCGAATCCTGCGCCGGAGCCAAGACCTTCGAATTGGCCGATACAGAGTCCTGGGAGAGCGGCGGCCTCAAGATCGAACCCCGCAGCACCTGGGGCCATTCGAAAGGCGGCATCACCTACCTAGTCAGTGGCCTGAAGAAGCCGCTCGCCATCGTCGGTGATGCCCTGTTCGCCTCCAGCATGGGCGGCGGCATGGTCTCTTATGCCGACGCGCTTGCTACGAACCGCAAAGAAATCTTCTCGCTCACCGATGACACCGTCCTCTGCCCCGGCCACGGCCCGCTGACGACCGTCGGCGAGGAAAAAGCCCACAACCCGTTTTATCCGGAGTTCAAGTCCGCTAGATGACCCTCGTGACAGGACTTGACCAACCTTGACCCAATCACTCACTCACATGTCCCAAACCGTTGCATTCGTCGGAGTCGGTAAAATGGGGGGCAACATGGCCCGCCGTCTCAAAGATTGTGGTTACAGCATCACCGCCGTGCTCGATGTGAACACGCAGGCAGCTGAAGATCTCGCCAAGGAACTTGGCTGCCAGGCGTGCACGAAGCTGACCGATGTCACCGCCGCCGCAGATGTCATTTTCACCGTCGTGACCAACGATGCCTCCATGCGCGGTATCTTCTTTGGCAGCGGCGACAGCCTACTCACCAACGCGCAGGGCAAAATCTTCATCAACTGCGCCACGCTCTCTCCAGCGATTCATCGCGAGGTGTATGCCGCCGCTGAAAAAGCGGGCGCGCACAGCCTCGAAGCCTGCATGGCCTCCAGCATCAGCCACGCCCGCGAAGGTAAGCTCTACCTCATGCTTGCGGGCGATGAGGCGATCTACACGCAGGTGCAGCCGATGATCGAGCAGATGAGTGTGAACCGCCGCTTCATCGGTGGTCCCGGCCGTGCCGCGGAAGTCAAAGCGCTGGTGAACATGGTCATGAATATCAATACCGCCGGTCTCGCCGAAGGTTTGGGCCTCGCCGCCGCCCTGGGCCATGATTTGGACCTGATCCGCGAAGTTTTCAGTCAAACGGGTGCCAACTCTCGCGTCCTCGAAACCGACAGCGGCGACATGGTCGCCCGCGAGCACGATTGTTGGTTCTCCGCCGAACACGCTGCCAAAGACAGCGGCATCGCCGCCGATGTCGCGAAGACTGTCGGACTCACTCTCCCGCTCAACGAAGCCACGAAGGCCCAATACGACAAGATGGTAACTCTTGGTCTCGGAGATCTCGATAAATCGGGTGTCGCTGAGTTGACGTTCAAGGGACGGCACGCGTAACCGCCATTACTGCGGTGCGCCGCCGATTTTAAGCACCTCAAGTTTCTTGCTCACTTTGAGTCGATCCAACTCCCGACCACCAGTGGTGGCGCGGATGATGAGGGTCTGGCCGATGGCGGCGGGGACCATTGATTCCTCGCCAGATTGCAGCGAGCGCACAAACTGCTCGCGCTCCGCACCGATGGCGACGCCAAAGATGCGCACCGCCCCAGGGTGATTGTTGGTGACAACAATTTCCGCCGGGTCGCCGGTGTTCAGCGATGGCTGGGGCGCTGTGGCGGCAGCAGGCTGTGCTTTGGGCGGTGGCATGGTGTTGCTGGACGGCACCGGCAGCGCACGCGGCGTGGGTTGCACCGCATTCACCACCGGGCGCTTTGGGGTGAAGGCCGGCTCGGTGATTTCGATGGGTTTCGCGGTATTGGCAGCGCGTTTCGGCTCCTTCGCGGCCCCGCAGTCGAATTGATCCAGTAGTTCCTGCCGTCGTGGCTCCAGGGGCAGGTCGCAATACGTTTTGACCGCGCGTTTGCGCCGCACCAATTCGTCAATCTCCGGTGTGGTGAAGGCATTGGGATCAAACGGGGCGATGCGCTGGCGGTCGAACTGGTCAAACTCGTTCGCCATCCCCTCACGTTGCCGCAGCTTGGTGTTCAGGCTTGCCTGCGCGGTCCCCGCGTCACGATTGAACTGGTTGTGCAGGTTCGCGATGTTCGCCGCCATCTGCGCGTCCTGATTTTGCAGCAGCACCATCTGCTGCCGGATCTGCTGAATCTCCACCTGATGCTGCTGCATCTCGACCAGGATGGCCTGCGCGCCGCCTTCCTGCATGCCGGGACGCATCCCGGGCTGCATGGTCGGACTCTGCGGGATCGGTTGCTGCTGCAGCATGGCGGCCTGGTATTCCTGCTGGTCCTGGGCCATGCAGACAGTGATCTGCTGCAGGCGGGCATTCAGCGGCGCGAGCTGCGCCGCGTTCATCTGCCGCTGCTGCATGAAGCCGGCGGCCTGCACGCGGAATTGCTGGTCAAACTGGTTCACCGTGGCCTGCAATGTCTGAATGTCGGCATCCAGCACGGCCACATCTTTGCTGATCAAGCCCTGGCGCTCCGCCAGTCGCGCGACCTCGGCGTTCCGCTTCTCGGTCACCTCGGTCAGCAGCTTGTTCCTCGCCGCGCCCTCGGCAGATTGCAGTTTGTCGTACTCGACTGCCACATGATCACGCGCCTGCGCACATGCGGCCTGCGAATCACCTTTGAGGGTGGCGAGCAGCTCGCTCTCCAGCAGCACCGCATCCCCAGCGCCCACCTGGTCCTGCCACGGTCCTTTCAGCAAACCGAGCGTGATGCCGCAGACATGCGCGGTGTCTTTTGCGGCCGGTGTGGCCGCACGGTCGGCGTAATGATTCTGCACGAGCGAGCGCACCTCCCGCAGCGCCTGCGCCGGTTTGTGCAGGACCAAATTCATATAAATGCGGGCCTCACAGGCGCGATCCCACACGCCACCATCCTGCTTCTTGCCCAGCGCGACCACGAGACTCTGCTGCGCAGCGTTGTGATCGCCCGCGCTGAGTTGCGTGAGTGCGTAGGCGTAGTTCACGCTGCAATCCTGGGCATCCGCTTTCAATGCACGCTGATAGGCCCGCTCCGCCGCCGCCTGCGCCTGCGCGGAGCCGCCCCAGCCCTCACGCAACATCGCGCGCACATAGCCGTGCAGCAGTTCGTTGCAGGGATCGAGTTCAAAGATGACATCCCCATCCTTGTCACACTTCACGGTCAAAGGCCCAGTAAACGGCTCGCACTCCGGCGCGTCGATGGCGACGGTGTAATCGCCCTCCTGGAGCAGCTTCGCCATGTATTCTCCTTTTGCGTCGGTCACGAAGGGCTGGCCGAGCGGTGTGGGCAGGCCGCCCGCAGGCTGGAGGATGAGTTTCGCGTTTGCCACCGGCAACCGCACGTCATTCGCACGGTCCTTGCCGCTGCTGATGCGCTTGACGACGAGGATCGCCAGATCGCACTTGTCCCGCTTCGGCGGCGGGGGCGAGAGCAGGAAGTCCTGCACATATTCCAGCGTCATATCGGGAACAGTGAAGCCGCGGCCTTTGTCCTCCGGCTCGATTCCTGCCGCAGTCACCCGGTATTGATAATCACCGGGAGCAACATCGCGGATGAGGTAGTATCCTGAGGCCTGGGCCGTCGCGCTGGCGGTCAGTTTTCCGGCCGAGAGCAGTTCCACCTTCGCGCCCGGCAGGATGCCAACCAGTTTTCCCTCTGCGTCCTGGCGATAAACACGCCCATGCACGAGCGGCTTTCGCGTTTCAGCCGCCACGGCAGCAACCAGCGGCAACACAGGCGTCTTCGATCTGTCCGTCCAGAGCAGAAAATCATGCGCATACTCGGGCGTGCCGACCGTGACGCTGAAGCCCCGCTTTTCGTCCTCCGCCTTGTATCCAGCCGCCCTCACGCGATAGCGATAGTCTCCCGCATCAAGGCCGGTCAGCTCATAAAAACCGCCGTTACCGCTCGTTGCAGTGGCCACCGTGGCACCGCCCTCGTTTTTCAATTCGATCCTGGCACCGGCAACGACGGCGATCGGGGCACCTTCTTCATCGAGTCCCATGACACGCCCGCGGATGATGCCGTCCCCCGCACAGAGTGCCGTGCCTGCCACCAGGGTGAGAATGAGAAGGATGGTTTTCATGACGAGTTACTCAGGAATGATTCGCACACCAAAAATGCCCACCGCAGTCCTGGGATCGGTGCTCTGAAGGCCGAGGTAGATGCTAACCGTGACGTAAACGACGTTGCCGAGCATTTGAGCGGCGAGCGCGGCTGCGTTTGCGCCATCCAGAACGGGGTTGGTGCCGACGGGGAAAGTCGCCCCCGCAGGATTCGTGCTCAGAAGTGTGTAGGCACCGGCGTGGGCCGGATCGGGATCGAATTGATAAGGTGCGGCGGGCGCGGTACCGAGCTGTTGCAGCCGCAACGGCATATCAACCAGCAGCATGGGACTGGTTTTGCTGACCTGCGGCAGGCCTGTCGCGCTTGTTTCAACGGTGAAAAACGGCTGGGGGAACCCTTCGTTTTGCTTGCCCCCGTTGGTGAGGAAAAGTCCGGGCATGACAGCTCCTGAGCTGATCTCCGCCCTCGCGGCAACCACATCGCACAAGGCGGCGGCATCCGTCCCGCCGGTGAAGCCCACATGCGCCACCACACGCAGTGTCCGTGTGGCAGTAGTTGGCACCGCGACCAGGCCCTCAAACCGCAAGCGGACCACTTCCGAGAACGGAGGAAACGGGGGAGGAGGAGGTGCCGGAGGTGGCAAGGCGGGCAGGACAACTCCAGGAGTTCCGCTGCGGGGACGGGCCGCCGTGTTGAAAGCCGCGAATTTCGCTGCACCGGGAACCAAGAAACCCACTTCGTGGCTGTCAAAGTTGAATCCAAAGTGAGCTGCCATCGGAATGTTCAGCCCCCAAGCGCTACTGGTCGCACCGGGGTCTGCAAAGGTCATGGCAGTCCAGGCGCTGCTGGGGAAAGGCGGAGGGGGGGCGACAGGTAGGAAGGTGAAATCCGAGAACTGAAAGCTTGCGGCTGGCGACTGGGGTCTGGGGTCGAACGGGAGTCCTGGAGGACGCGCGGCACCGCGGGTGAGCCCCACCGTGGCAACGGTGCTTCCGGCAGGGAACAGCGGCAGGATGGAACCCGTGGTCGCTGCCACAATGGTCCGCACACCACCCACTCCACCACTCACATTCAAACCGGTGATTACGGGCAGCACATAGGCATAGGGCAGATCCGCCGGTAAAATGGGGGCCACATTGATCGGCTGCGCCATGGACCACGCGATGTTGCTAAGGCCCGGAGGCGTCACTGCGATTTCCGAGGCCAGCGGTGTGAAGACCAGCACCTGCGCTCCCGGCTTGTGCGGCAGGACACCGAACAACTGGACGAGCCAGGTGTTGATCTGTGAGGCGTTGCCGTTCACGTTCCACGTCACCGTCACACGATCCCCCGCGCGTGCCATTCCGGCAGGTGGCGCAATGCGCACAGCGCTGAGCGTGGGTGCTGCGGGAGCGATCAGCGGCCGCAGCAAATTCGCGAGAGCATTCAAAAAAGGCAGGATGCCCCGCTGCCCACGCACCGGCAGGCCACCTCCCAGCGTACGGCGTTGCGGCGGCAGCAGGGGCGGCAGTTTCTGCGACGGTCCCACCACCAGTTTGGGCGGCGGTTCCGGCACGATACCAGCCGCCGGAATGAGCCCCTTCATTCCGGCCGTCCACAATGGCACCTCACCCTGAACTGGCGGCGTGTTCACCAAGGCTCCAGCCTCGTCATAATGCGCCACCGGTGTGAGCCAGATCGACGGCAGCGCCTTCTTGTCATCCACCTGCTTGTAGCTGTCATAAACCGCCTCGCCATCGGCTTCGACCAGCACCCGTTCGAGTTGCGCACGATCCGGCACCTTGTTCGCCGACTCACCACTGCCGATGACACCGACCCCCGGCTTGCTAGTTGCTTCCTTGGTCAGCGGATTGAGCGCCAGCTCAAATCCCGCCAGTTCGAAGATCTGCGGCTGAGTGTCATCCGCGAACGGATCTGCTTCGGACGACAGCAGATACTTGCGCGCACCCGCTTGGAGATAGAGCGGATTGCGGGTGCCGGGCCGTTCACCGTTGCCACTGGTCAAGGTGACACGCAGGTTCTGCACCTGGTCTCCGACAATCGGTGCGGCCTGGAACTTCTCGTCAGATTCCTCATACCACGGAGAGGCCCCCGACACACGCCCGCTCAAGGCACGCACCAGCGCATGTTCCGTCTTCAGTTCGTTCTTCTCCGCCTCGGTCAGCTTGTCCTTGTTTCTCTTCTCGTCATAAGCCGGCAGCAGCTTCATAAGGTTTTCGCGACTGTCAGAGAGCGTCTCCTGCACCCGTGCATCCACGAGGCCGCTCGCGGCGAACAGATTGCCGTTCACCTCAATGCGGTATCCGGCCAGCACCCAGTTCGAGCGCCCCTGGGAGGCGAATCCGATGCTCTGCAGATCACCGCATTTTACGCCCTCCAGCAGATTCTGCGAGGTGCGCAGTTCATCCAGACCCACGTCACCCTTTTTGGCCGAGAACTCAAACGTCGCCATCTGTCCCGGGTCAATCGTCGTCGCCATGCCATTGAGCGTCGACTTGTACGCATAAGCCGCAAACGAGGGCTCGCGTTCCAAGCTGCCGAGCGGATACAGCCGCAGAGGAAAGCCGAGCCCCAGATGCACATCCACCGGCTCGGACAAGGCCGCACCCTCGGTGCCAACGCCGAGCGTGATTTTGATCGACTCCACCAGCTCATCCGGTGGCAGCTTTCCCATTTCAAACGGCGTGCGCGGCAGCCCTTCATATTTCACCGGCACATCCACCTCCTCAGCACTCGCTACAACGTCAGGCGTCTGGGGAGATGCCTTTGCGGTCACTTTCTCCATGAGCGACGGATCCACTTTCGTGACGTAAAGCACTCCCGCTCCGATCGCACCGCCTAGAATCAGGCCGATGAAGATGTTACCCCACCGGGACGGTGGTTTGCCGGAAAAGGCTGAGTCATCAGAGGAACCGTCGCGCATAGCATATTCGAGGTTTGAATCCGCCTGCATCCGCGCAGGTTAGTCCGCGTTGAATCATCAGGATACTACCTCCCCGTCTCATGACGGCGCAATCCCAATCTCATGACAAAATTTTCTTTGCCACTTCGCCGCTCACGTTCGTGAGCCGGAAATTTCTGCCGCCGTAGTTGAAGGTGAGCTTGGTGTGGTCGAGACCGAGCAGATGCAGCATCGTCGCATGCCAGTCGTGGATGTGCATCGGATCAAGCGCGGCCTTGTGGCCGACTTCATCCGTCGCTCCATAAGTGAGACCGCCTTTCACGCCACCACCGGCCATCCAGATGCTGTAACCTTTGTGATTGTGATCACGTCCATCACCGCTCTGCGCATACGGCGTGCGGCCAAACTCACCCGCCCACACCACAAGCGTGTCCTTGAGCATGCCGCGAGATTTCAAATCAGTGAGCAGTGCCGCGATTGGCTGATCCGTGGCTGCGCAATTCGTCGCCAGCAGTTCGCGCAGGCGGTTGTGATGATCCCAGTTGCCCGGCGAAGCGATTTCGATGAAGCGCACGCCTGCTTCGGCCATTCGCCGTGCCAGCAGACACTGCCGTGCAAACTGATCCTTCCCCTGCCCGATGCCATAGAGTTTCAAGATATGCTCCGGCTCGCTGCGCAGGTCGAGCACGTCGGGAATCTCGCTCTGCATGCGAAACGCGAGCTCAAAAGACTGAATCGCACCCTCGATCTCGGGATGAAACACATCACGCTCCAGCTTGCGCTCATTCAGACCGCGAATCAGGTCAATCTGCGCGCGTTGCAGCTCGCTGGAGATGTTGGGATTCTCGATATTCTTCATCGGCGGGCCAGGAATCACGTCTTTTTTGAACAAGGCCGCGTACAGCTCCGGCAACTGGCTGCCGCCGATCTTGGTGCCCTGGCAGATCGCGGGTAAAAACGCGCTGCCGTAGTTCTGCGCGCCGCCGTTGTCCGCAGGTGGGTTCAGCGTGATGAAGCCCGGCAGATTTTCATTCTCGGTGCCGAGACCGTAGAGTGTCCACGCGCCGATGGACGGCCGCACGAATTGAAAACTGCCCGTGTGCATCTGCCCAAACGCCTGCGCATGATTCGGCAGGTCGGTGTGCATCGAGTTGATGATGCACAGGTCGTCCGCATGCTGCGCCAGCTTGGGATACAACGTCGTCATCCACTGCCCGGACTTGCCGAACTGCTTGAACGGATGCACCGGCCCAAACAGCTTCGCACCCGATGAATCGCGGCCCAAACTCGCTGTTTTGCCATCGCGTTTGATCAGCTCCGGCTTGTGATCAAACAAATCCACATGCGACGGCCCGCCGCGCATCGTGAGGAAGATCACCCGCTTCGCCCGTGCCGCAAAATGTGGCTGCTTCGACGCCAGTGCGCTCTTGGCGGCGGCTTGTTGTGCGAGAGCAGAAAAGGCCAGCCAACCGATGCCGGAAGACATCGAGGTCAGCATCTGACGGCGGGAGCGGGTCGTGTTCATGGGGATAAAATGAGATTGGAAATGACCTGTGAGACTTTACACTGACGGCATGCAGACCGTCTCAATCGAAACGCAGGCCACGGCAGACGCCGCTCGCGCCCGGCGCAAACAAGCCGCCGTGCGCGAGTTGATCCGCACGACCGGTAAGGATGCTCGCCGTGCTTTTGGCAGACTTCCTGATGATTAAATGACCCGTGAGGCTTGGACACTTGGTGAGGCATGGCGCAAGTCCGAAGCGCCCTGATTGACCCATGTTCATCCTGGACCCCAACATCAAGGACTTCATCAAAGTCCCCGGCTTGAAATTTGAAAACTGGCTGGATTGATTTCATCGAATTCGGCAGTCAATCCGCGTTCCGAAACTCCGCGCTACACAGCAACGACTGACAAAACGCTGCCAGCAGCTTTGATTCATCACCAGCGGCAGTTTGGAAGAAGGCTTCAGCGAGCTGCTGCTCCTTCGCATCGGGCGGACGATTGAAGCAGAGCTGGAACGCGACGCGGACGCGGTCTGGCGACGCCTGGATGCGTTGCGCGAGCGCCGTGGCTTGTTCTTGGACGAACGGGCCGTTCATCAAATACAGCGCCTGCAAGGGCACGTTCGTCACATCGCGATCGCCGGTGACGAGATTGGGATTCGCCACGTCGAACTGCTCCAGCACATCCGGCAGATGATCGCGGATCACCGGCAGGTAGATCGAGCGGCGGTGCGAGGCATCGAGATCCACGGGCACCGCTTGGTTGAAACCGATGAGCGAGACGGATTGCCCGCTCAGCTCCGCCACGAGCGATCCGGGGCGGCGCGAGGTGTCGAGCAGACCGCTCACCGCGAGCATCGAGTCGCGGATGACCTCGGCGTCGAGGCGGCGTTTGTTCACGCGCCAGAGCAGGCGGTTGTCGGGGTCTTGATTGAAGGCGGCGGCCTGATAGGTCGAGGCCATGCGGTAGGTGCTGGAGAGCACGATCTCTTTGATCAGCGCCTTCACCGACCAGCCGCCGTCCATGAACTTGAGCGCGAGGTGATCGAGTAATTCAGGATGACTCGGGCGCTCGCCACTGAAGCCGAAATTGTCCACCGTGCGCACGATGCCCGCGCCGAAAAGATGCTGCCACACGCGGTTCGCCATCACGCGGGCCGTGAGCGGATGCTCGCGGCTGGTGAGCCATTGCGCGAGTTCCAGGCGGCCGCTTTGTACTTTCGGCATGCTGCTTTTCACCTGAATCACGGCTGTAAAACCACGCGGCACGGCCTTCACCGGATGCGCGATCTCACCACGGTCATAGAGCTGAGAATCAGTGATTTTTTTCGCCTCGCTCACGCCCATGCACACCGGCAGCGCCCGGCCCTGCTCATCCACCGTTTCCAGCGCACCATGAATGCCGCCGCGCGTCCACAGGATGCGGATGGCGGACTGCAGCATCTTGTAAAACTCGCCGCTGATGTCGCGCCCTTCGGCCTTGGCCTTTAGCGCGTATTCCCGGCCATCCTTTTCCTCTTGCTCCATTTTTGCCAAGTCCGCGTGAAGCTGCGCCACGCGCTCTTTGGTCAGCGATTTGTTCGGGGTCAACTGCCCCGGCAACTCCGGCAGGCGCAGCAGGTGCGAGCCGTTGTTGTTTTCCGAGTCCACCCAGGTGCCGTAAAAGGTCTGCGTGCTCTTGAAAATGCCCGCCAGCGCGTAGTAGTCCTCCATGCTGAACGGTTCCGACTTGTGATCGTGACAGCGGGCGCAGGCCACCGCGCTCGCCATCACGGCACGGGTCACGGTGTCGAGCTGCTCATCGGCCAAATCGGCGACAAACTGCGCCGGGTTCATCTCATTGAGACCCTTCGGACCCATGGCGAGAAATCCCGTCGCGATCATGAGCCGCGCACGCTCCGCGTCGTCCTTGGCGGGAAGTAAATCGCCCGCGATCTGCTCGGTGATGAAGCGGTCAAACGGCACGTCCGCGTTCACCGCATCAATGATATAATCGCGATAGCGCCAGGCATGCGGGAAGGTCAGATTTGATTCGCGTCCGTTCGACTCCGCGTAGCGCGCCACATCCAGCCAGTGCCGGCCCCAGCGCACGCCAAACTCCTTCGAAGCAAGCAGTTCATCCACGGTCACCGCCAGTTTCTCTATGGTAAACTCCTGCACCTGCTTCGGCGTCGGCGGCAGGCCGATCAAATCAAAGTACAGCCTGCGCAGCAGCACCACCGCTGTAGCTTCGGGTGTCTGGGGCATACCCGCCTCCTTCAGCTTCGCCTGTATGAATCCATCAATGTCACCAGCCGCTTGTTGCGGCTTTTGATAGCTCCAAAACTGCCGTCCCGCCGCTACATCCACCGGCGGACGTTCCGCCGCCTTCACCGCCGACACACGCGGATCAGCGGCGCCTGATTTGATCCACGTTACAAAATCCGCGATGACCGACGCAGACAGCTTCGCCTCCTTCGGCGGCATTTCGAGATCGGGATCGCTGTGTTTGATCGCGGTGAGCAGCAGGCTCTTCGCCGGATCACCCGGCACCACGGCAGGTCCCGTGTCGCCCCCCGCGCGAATGCCCTGCTGCGTATCCAGCATCAGCCCGCCCTTTGACTTGCCAGCTTCAACCGAATGGCACTCGTAGCAATGCTTCACCAGCACGGGACGGATCTTCGCCTCAAAGAAGGCGGTGTCGGCGGCGGATGCATTGCCGAGCATGAGAAGATAGAGGACGCTTTTCATCGGATCGAGGCAGGTTTGGAGATCACGGACTCTTGTGCAGCTTCGGTGCTTTTTTGTTCCAGCCACTTCGTCGTGGCGGTGGCAGGCCATTGCGAGCTGAGATTGCGCAGGCCGCTGCCCTCGCTCCACAGTAGCCAGGCGGGAGCCTCATCATGCAGCGCGGCAAAGGTCAGTTCCGTGGCGGATTTCCACGCTGGAATGGTACGGTTCTGCCAGCGCGGATGCGGTGGTGAGATGATCTGCGTTTTGCCTGTGTCCACCTCGACCACGGCCACGGCATCCGTCTCGCTTTCGACCACGGCGACGCGTTTGCCATCCGGCGAAGCCCGGAAGTAGGCGAGATTCACCGGCAGATCACCCGACGCAGTCAGCACCGGTGTCACGGCGCTGCCATCGGCGGCGATGACGAACAAACGTGGCTCTAGTTCCGGCCCCGTACCGGTTGCTGGCAGAGTCAGCGGCTGGCTGGCGAACAGCACGCGTCCATCTGCCAGCACCTGCACCGCAGGGCGATTCAACGTGATGACCGTGGCCAGCGTGACCGGCTCTGACAGGCGGTCCGCAGCGCGCACTTCGATCAACTTGTCGTCCTGTTGCTTTTCAAAACGCGGTTTCATCAACGCACCATTGTCCTGCACCACGGTGATGCGATGAATGCTGTGCAGTTTTTCGCCCTCGCCACCAAGCGGGGCCATGAAGACGAGAGACCGGCCATCCGGCGTCCAGTCAAAGGCCGCAGACACATGACGCGCCACGGTGAAACCGGTTTTGCCATCGAGCGTTCGCACTTCCAGAGCCGCGCTCTCACCGTCATCATCCACTCGCAAAAATGCCATCGCCTCATGCTGCGGTGACACACACGGCAGCAGCACCGGCCTCAACAAGCTGCGCACGAGCGATTGCGTCTCCGCCACGCCGCCGTCCTTGAGCTTGAACACGCACAACTCGCCCACCTCATATCCCGCGCCCGATTTTTTGAGCGAGGCCACCAGTTCATCGCCCTGCGGCAGCGCTAGCAGCAGCTTTTCCACCGCCAGCGGATCCTGCTCAAAGACACGCCGCACTGCATTGCCAAAACGCTGCCGTTGCACCGTCGGCACGGCAGTCACGACCTCCTCCAGTGTCTTCGCCTTGTCCGCGAGCTTTACTGCCGCCTCCAGCAGCGGCAACACCACGGGCAGCAGCTTTTCCACTGACTCAACCTCGTCCGGCGGGATCAACGACCGCACCTCGTCCCAACGTGTTAGCACACGCGTACGCTGGCACACAAAACCGCTGCCATCGCGCAGCCAACTCACCGTTTTCACCAACGCGTGTTCCAAAAATGCGTCGTCCGTCAGCGGCGCTCCCACCTGGCCGTCTGCACCCACGAGATGCAATCGGTCAGTGATCAAAACAATCGCGCGATCCCCCTGCGGCGACCACCACACACGCTCCTCCGGAAAACAACCGCACAGACACAGCACGGCGAATCCAAGCAGCAGCAGATTGAGCTTCATTTTCATGGGTAGGCTTTCTTTTCGAGGTTCGCCGAGTCCACGCGCACCACCTGCATGCCTTCGCCCGCTGGATCGAAGGTCATGCGATACTTGGCCCACGGGCTTTCCTTGCGCTGCGCAGGCTTCGTCTCCACAGCGTCCGTCTTTGCCAGTGATCCCGAACGACCTGCCACAAAACCACCCGCACCAGCCAGCGCCGCCAGTAGCACCATCGCCGCCGCATGTGCCAGCCAGGGCATGATTGGAGAAACCCGACGCGGCGCGGGCGCAGGGCGTTTTTCAATTGCGGACACATACGCCAGCTCAGGATGTCGCAGCACCGCATCACGCGTGACATTCAGGGATTCCAGAATGCGCTCCGCCTCGGCGCGAGCGCTGGCATTTCCAGTCAGATGGTGCTCCAACAGTTCCACCGCCTCGGACGACAGTTCGCCGAAGTGACGGTCGATGATCAAAGCGTGCAGGGATACAGATTTCATGGGATTCAGGGGGTGATTTCAGTTTCCAAACGATGACGCACTTCGGCGACGGCGTGATGCAAGCGCGAGCGAACCGTTCCAACGGGAATGCCCAGTGCCTCGGCCATCTCCGCATAGGACAGACCTTGCGCGAAACGCAGATCGAGGATCTCACGCTGCACCGGCTCCAGCGTCGAGATCGTCTCCCGCGCTGCCGCAACACGCTCGTCATCCGCTGGCGCGGCGACTTCAGACGCGGCGGCGTCAAAGGGCAGCACTTTGTCATGCGCACGTTCCGACCAAACCGCCTGGCTCAGATAGCGGGCGATGCCGAACAAGTAGCCACGCGCACATTTCGGCGATTTCCCGTCTTTAAGACTCTTCGCCATCTCCAGAAACGTCTCCTGCACCAAATCCTGCACGCCTTCGCCGCCATGCCGCCGCGCGAAATAGCGTGTCAGATCCCCCGCACTCTCCGTGAAGAGGCGTTCGAGCAAGGGCGGTTGTTCCGTGGTGTCCACGCGGTTGGAAGGCAAATCAACGGCTGCCAGCGCAGCCTGTCACTTCCCAACGTGGTCTGTCCGGCCCAAAAGGTTCACAGAAAAATGAAAAACTTTCTGCTCGCCGGGTTTACGTCGGCAGATGGCTCTTCACCACCGCCATGCTCGCCGCAAACTTGCCCATCACGAAATCACGCGCCTTTTCGGCCTTCGCCTTCGCTCCAGCAGGATCTTTCGCCAGCGCGAGCACGGTGGCGGCGACTTGTTGCAGTTCCTCCTCTTTGTCGAGATCGAAGAGCCAGTCGCCGAGGCCGATGTCGCGCCACATGTAGCCCTTGCTCGTCTGCTCGGCCCAGCGGCAGACGATGGCGGGGATGCCATTGCCGATGCACATGATCGGGCTGTGCATCTCGTGGCCAAACAAGCCCGCGCTGCGACGGTAAGTGCTGATCGCCTCGTCGGTGAGCCAGTAGTTCTCACGCCACACGACGCGCGTCTTCAAATCGTCCGGCAGCTTGTCGAGGAGCATCTCCTTATTCACCGCCATCTGCGTTTTATCCTCCGGGCAGAGCAGGATCTTCATGTCCGTATTTTGCAGAACGCTCACGATCGCATCGCGCAGTGGTTTGCAGTCGTGCTCCTTCATCGCCTCGTTGCGCGCGTGCTTGACCTCGTCCTTCGCGGCTTTCTTTTCGGGAATGGTCCAGTAAGGCGTGAAACGCAGCCTCGGGATGCAGCAGAGGAACTTGCCGTCTTCGAGGCCATGCGCTTTCAAAAACGCCGCCGCCTTCGCATCGTCCTTTAAATCCACCGCAAAGGCACCATCGGGGCCGAACTCCATCAGCGGGCAGGTGCAACCCTTCTTTTTCGCGAGTTCGAGCGACACCGAATCACGGAAATACGCGAACTTCGCACCGCTGAGCACCTGGACCGTCTGCGAGATCGCCTGCACTGACGACGGCGTTGTTGCAGAGGAGCTTTGCTCGGAAAACGTGATGCCATACACGCCGTAGGGCTTGCCAGTAGCCTCGCTCCACTTGACCACATCCTTTTGCGCCACCAGCGACGGCCCGGAGCCGTGCAGCAGGAAGTCACACTCCTCGAACGCCTGCTTCACCGCCTCGCCCTGGATGATCTGCACCTTTGGAAAGCGTGCGCGCAGCATTTCCTCGACGCCGTTGTCCACCTTGCTCGGCCACAGCCGCACCTCGACCCCTGGCAGGTGTTTTTCCAGCAGCGCCAGCACCCCCGGCGTGTGCGCGATGTCACCGATGTTCACCGTTTGCCAGGAGGAGCGCAGGATGAGACGCGGCGTCCGGCCTGCGGCAGCGGCATGCAATGAAGTGGCAAGGGAGGCGATGAAACTAGTCTGAAGAAAGTGGCGGCGGTTCATGGTAGAATGAAGAATGCGATAGATTGTGGGGCAAGCACAAGTCCGAACCTGCGGTTTTTTGGACGGGCTATCTGTCCCTCACTCAACAAAATGATCTCTCTTGGATGCAGCCTGCACTTTGCCCGTGCGCCGCCCTCACCGGCACGGCGCGCATCTCCCGCCGCAAAAAGGAAGGTGCATTCTACACGCCCGCCTTCATCACCCGTTACATCGTCGAGCAGACACTCGGGGCCGTGCTGCGCGATCGCTTCGAGGCCCTGCGCGTCATCGAGGAAGCCGCCGCCAGCGGGCACCGCCACGAAGGCGCTCGCCGACCCGAACGCCTACGACCTCGCCGCGCTCAACGAGCCACAACGCAAAGCCCTCATTCGCTTCTGGGAGCAGTGGCAGGAATCGCTCAAAACTCTGCGCATCCTCGATCCCGCCTGCGGCAGCGGTGCTTTCCTCATCGAGGCCTTCGACCAGCTCCACACGCACTACGAAGTGTCCAATGCACGCCTGGAGGAGCTGCGCGGCCACCGCACCCTCTTCGATCTCGACCGCCAGATCCTCCAGCACAACCTCTACGGCGCAGACCTCAACGCCGAGGCCATTCAGATCTGCCAGCTCAGCCTGTGGATCAAAACCGCCGCGCATGGCAAGCGCCTCACCAGCCTCGACCACAGCATCCGCGAGGGGAACAGCGTCGTCAGCGATCCCGCCGTGCATCCGAAGGCCTTCGACTGGCACGCCGCCTTCCCCGAAGTCTTCGCGCAGGGCGGCTTCGATGTCGTCGTGGGGAATCCGCCTTACATCCGCCAGGAATGGATTGCCCCTTACAAGCCCTACTGGGAGCAGCGCTACCGCAGCTACCACGGCGTCGCCGACATCTTCGTCTATTTCTTCGAGCAAGGCATCGAACTGCTTCGCCCCGGCGGTCAGTTGGCCTTCATCACCTCCGGCAGTTGGGTGCGTGGCAACTTTGGCGCTCCCTTGCGAAAGGTTCTTTCCACAGATGCGCGCATGACCTCGATGGTGGACTTCGGCGAGTTCCAACCCTTCGATGACGCGGAGATGATCCGCCCCCTTGATCACCATCGTCACCAAAGACGCGCCCGGCGGTAACATGCGGCTGTTCAAATGGCTGACGAGTGGCAGGCCACCGGAAACGCTTTCAAAGCGCACCGAGCAAACCCGCCTCACCAGTGCCATCAACGCCGCCGAAGCCGACCTCAACACCCGCGTCTATCGCCTCTTCGACCTCACCCCCGACGAAATCCGCCTCCTGCAACAGGAAGTGGCGCACTGATCGCGCCACTTCGAGCACACCGCATGTCCTTCCCAACGTCTGTTCCTCCGACGACCTGCTGCGGGTTCGGAGACCCGCGCTCCCGTGACGGCTGCGCCGCCGAAGCCCAGCCCCTCGAACGCACCCTCAGCGACCTCGTCAACGCCGCCTACCACCTCACGCCCGAGGAAATCCAATTGATGTGGGACACCGCCCCGCCCAGGATGCCGTTCTAAGCGCCCGTCCGGCCCATGACTCGCTGCGCCCGCAGCGGCCCTTCGGGTGGGATTGGCCGGGAGCGCGGCAAAGGGGGCAAGAAGTTTTGGAAAATGGGCAGGAAGATTGAAAAGGTGCGCGGGGAGTTTTAAAAAGGGGGCCATCACCATGGCAAGGTGGGCGGGCAGAATGCAAAACTTCCTGCCCATCTCGGCAAGGTGAGCACCCCCATTGCTAGCGGGGACGGCGTTCCTGGTTCTCCATCAGGTTCCGTGTATTCAGTGTATTCCGTGGTGAAAAAACCGGGGAATCGAAGAAGCGCCACACCCACAAAAAAGTGGAGAAAGCCGCGCCGGGCTGCTAGCATCCGCTCATGAACAAAGCGCCCGCCCAACGAGCCACGGTCCAGAAGCGCCTCGCCACGCTCGAAACCGAGTTTGCGGCACGGAAGGACTAGGTGCTGGGGTTGGCACCCGTGAAGAAGGACTGGCGCAGCACCGTCGGCACCCTGCCGGATGATGCGATGACGCGCCGCGCCTTCCGGCTCGGTGCGCAATGGCGCAAAGGTCAAAAACCCAACTGAAGGCCATCTGGGTGCTGGATACCGATCACCTGTGCGAGTTGGAGGTGCGCTCTCCCGCAGGCCTGCGACTGCTCCGGCGTTTGGAGCAAAGCCACGAAGGCGCCGTGATCACGGCGGTGACGTGCGAGGAGCAACTGCGTGGCTGGCTGGCGGAGATCCACCGCCACACGCGGCCCCGCGCGCAGATTCCCGCGTATGCCCGGCTGATCCGCACAATCGAAACCCACGCACGGTGGACGATCCTGCCGCTGGACGAGGAGTCCGCGTCCGCATTCGAATCCTTGGTGAAACAGCGTGTCCGTATCAGCAGCAACGACCTCCGCATTGCCGCCATCACTCTGGCGCATGATGCCACGCTGCTGACGCGCAACACCAAAGACTTCACCAAGGTGCCGGGGCTGAAGTTCGAGAACTGGCTGGCATAGCCACGGGCGGCGCGTCGCGGCTCCACAAGCCTTCGCTGAATTCACCACCGCGAGAGACGAGAAAACCGCAGAGACCTGGGTTCAGCCGTTTTCACTCTGCGATCTTCCAAACTCTTGCGGTGCCGTTCATGATGGGGCTGGAAGGCGGATGAGGGCATCCGCGCTCCACCGGGTGTTCAAGAAATGAGCAAACAGCCACATTGCATGCGGACCTATACCGCGTTCCCTTTGACCATGAACATCCGCCACCTCTCCAGTCTGCTCTGCGTCCTCCTCGCCGCCTGCTCCACGCCAAGGAACCCTGAAACGAAACCGATGGGCGAGAACGTGCTGAGCCAGGAGGCGATCAAGGCCGCGAAGAATAGCCCCGTGGATTTTGTGACCCATGTGAAGCCGGTGCTGGAGGCGAAATGCGTAATGTGCCACAACCGTAAGGCGCTACCCGGCCACATGAGCCTGGAAAACCGCACGCAGGCGATGCGTTCGGGGGCGCTGGGCGCTTACATCGTGCCGGGGCACCCGGAAAACAGCCTGCTCATCGCCAATGTCGAATCCGCACATCACCACGTCAGTGTCATGCCCGCTGTGGGCGAGCGTTTGACGAAGGACGAATACGCGATCCTGACGAAGTGGGTGAAGGAAGGCGCAAACTGGCCTGCGGGTGCCGCCGGGACGCTGCACATCATTCGGTAATCAGATTTTCTTATCCTGGGCATTGGGGATTCGTCATTGCCCCGAGGGCTGGTCATGCTCACCATGCGGCATGGCAGACTCACGCACCCTGATTTCCAATCCCGCCGATCTCAAACCCGACACCGCTTGGAACGAGACGGTCTGGGCCTACACGAGTGAGGAAGAGCTCGTGGATCACACCACGAAGGCACGGCTCTGTGTCGCCACGCTGCTGCCGTTCAAGAACCAGCAACCCGACTGGGAAGGCTTCACCAAAAGCGTGCGCTGGATGCAGCAGTGCGCGGCGCATTACGGCGTGGAGATGGTCTTCGTGCTCAATGCGGACACCGGTTACATCTTCGATCTGAGCAATGAACTTTACGCCGAGGTGCTGAAGCGTTTCCGTGCGGAGTTCCCGGAGCAGCGCTTCATCGCCGGCGTGACAGCACGCGGCGCGGAGAACGACAGCGCGTTCAAAGCCGAGCGCTACTGGCCGCTGCTCGACATCGCACAGGAGCATGACAACTGCGAGATGATGATCATGACCAGCAAGCTGCTCAACACGCTGGAAAACGAGCCGCGTCGCGACGCCTACTTTCAAATCGCCGAGCATCTCATCCGCCCCGGCATCGCGCACGCGCTGGAGCCGTCCTTTGTGCCGTGGGCCACGCCGTTTGACCCGTGGCTATTCCATGAGATCGCGCTGCATCCGACCTATGTGGGCGGCAAGGTCAGCACGCTGGACGAACCGCATTTCCATTACTGGGCCGCGATGTGCAAGGGCCTGAACCTGCCCTTCTCCCCGCACAGCGGCGACGATTACGGCATCGCCACGGCGATCAAGCTCGGGCTGCCGCTGCTGATCGGTGCAGGTGTCAGCGCCTGCCCGTTGATCTGCGCGGCGCGCGACATGTGGCTGCTGGACAGCGTGGCGGACAAGCGTTTCAAGACTGGCACGGGGCGGTTTGACACGCGGGTGTACAAGCTATTCGAAGCGTTCCAGTCGTTTGAGGACATGGTGTTCCGGTTGGATGAGCGCATGAGCGCGTCGCCCTACAAGCACAGCACGGCGCATGTGCTGCATCAGCTTGGATTGATCGATTCGCCCGAGGCACACCCGGACTGCAAGGATCTGCGTGGGGCGGATGAATCGCAGAGGATGACGGAGGCGATGCGGCGGCCGAAGCGGCTGGCGAAGAAGCTGGGGGTGCCGTTGTTTGGGGAGTGAGTTTGTCCCGGGTCAGGCATCTGAAGACTGCTGAATCCAAGCTCTCCTTGGATCAGCCAGGACAATCCATGCCCACAAATATGCAGCAGCAATGACCATGAGCTTCACTGTTTCCATGGTGCCCGCCATATAGCCCCAAACAACGAAGGACGGAATGAGCCAAACCGGCAACGCAAAGCCTACAAATTTGCGAACGTACGACGCGCAATTAACCAGCAAAGCTACAATCAAGAATACGTGGGCTACCAGAGGCATCAGCAAGGCAAATCCCACTGCGTAACGCCACGAAATTTCAATTCCATTTGGATTACTGCCGCCAGTGATTGCCAATCCCAACAGAAACGCCATCAATGAAAGAACAGTGACAGGCAAACAAAACAGCGTGAACAATGCTTTTACGATCACTATTCTAGAAGACCTCTTCACGACTCGGAAGGTCCTTGATCAAGAATCGCCTCCATCATCCGCAGCGCCTCACGGTTAGGCTTCACGTCATGCACACGCACAATGCGGGCACCGTGTTCGCGGGCGTAGGCGCTGAGGGCGATGGTGGGCCAGAAGCGGTCTTCCATGGACTCGGAGTGGATGACGCGGGCGATCATGGATTTGCGTGAGACGCCGACGAGCAGCGGACGCTGCGTGGCGAGCTGCGGGAGTTCGCGCATGAGGGTGAGGTTGTGCTCCAGGGTTTTGCCGAAACCGAAGCCGGGATCGAGCACGATGCGCTCGGGGGCGATGCCTTCGAGTTCGAGTACGTGCAGGCGGTTGGCGAAGTAGGCAGCCACGGCGGCAACGACATCGTCATACTGGGGATTTGCCTGCATGCTCTGGGGCGTGCCTGTCATGTGCATGATGACGATGCCGGCCTTGGAGTCGGCGGCGACGCGGGGCATGGCGGCGTCTCCCCGGAGGCCGGTGACGTCGTTGATGATGTCGGCTCCGGCATCGAGCGCGGCACGGGCGACGGCGGCCTTCATGGTGTCGATGGAAATAAGCGCCTGGGTTTGTGAGCGCACGGCACGGATCACCGGCAACACGCGACGGAGTTCCTCGGCTTCATCGACCGGTTCGGCTCCAGGACGCGTGGATTCGCCGCCGATGTCGAGGATGTCGGCACCTTCAGCGATGAGTTCGAGCGCATGCAGTACGGCGCGGCCGGTATCGAGAAAGCGACCACCGTCGGAGAAGCTGTCGGGCGTGACATTGACGATGCCCATGATGAGGCCGCGATGGGTGAGATCGAGATCGTGGTTGCCGAAGCGCCAGCGGAACATGGTTGGTTAGAGCGGTGCTGCCGCCAGCGGGCATGTTGAGTTGAATCAAGCGCCCGCCAAGTGAAAAAGTGCGCGGAAGAGAACGGGCAGGATTGCCCGTGCCACTTTCCCGCTACATGGTCCACACGATGAAGCCCAACCCCGCCGCATTGCTGATCGTTCTCCTCGCCCTGGGAGGTACGGCGGCGCTTTTTTTGACGGAATTGCAGCCGGAAAAGCCAGTGGCGGCAATCAAACCAGAGGTGGCCCTGCCCAATGCGACGCTGGATGATTTGCAGAAGCAGATTCTGCTGTTGGAAGGCCAGATCGAGTACCTGCAAGGTCAGAACGATGTGCTGAAGGATGAGAACGCGCAGATGCTGCAAAAACTCGGCACCCTGGGCATGAAGGACGTGCCGAAGATCGTCATGAAGGATGATGATGATGTGGCGCCCGACTTCGTGGGCATGGGCCTGGAGATGATGCGCCTGCGCAAACTGCAAGCGCTGCCGATGGTGACGACCATGCAGAGCCAGGCTGAGGTGGAGGCGGCGATTCTGGCGTGGATGAAGCGCCAGCAACCGCAGGATGAGGCAAAGAAACTCGCACGCGGCCTAGCCGCGCTGGGCTGGATTCCCGAGGCCATCGACCCGCTGCCGCTACGCGCGGCGCTGCTGGCACGCCAGCTCGGCGGCTGGTATGATGAAGAGTCGGAGACGATGTTCACGGTCGATCCAGAGACCGCCTCAGGCCCCGCCGTGGTGTCGAATGAACCGCTGGCCATCGCCTTCGGCCAGTTGCTGCGCGAGTATGGCAGCACGTTATTTCAACCACAGCACGGGCCGCTGAAGACCGATATGCGTCTAGCGCGTGAGGCGCTGATCGCGGGCGATGCGTCGCTCACACGCTTTTTGCACTCGCTGCAAAACCCCGCCTCGGCACCAGAAGACGATCTGCCGTCCGAAGACCCGGATCATCCGCTGAACCAAGTGCCGCTACCGGCTTTCCTGCGCGAACTGGCGTTATTCCCCTTCAGCCGTGGCTTTGATTTCGCGCAGACACTGCATAGCGCGGGAAATTTCCCGCAACTGAACGCCGCCTACAGTCGCCCGCCGATCAGCACGGCGGAAGTGATCGAGCCGGAAGTGTATCTCGATCCCGAACGGCCTACGCCGGTGGAGATCCAACTGGACGACGTGCAGCTCAATGGCGCGCCACCGTTTCTCGACGACCGGCTGGGCAAGTTCGTCTGCGCCACCGCCCTGCGCACCTACAATGACGATGAAGCAGCCGGGCTGGGCACTCGCGGCCTCGTGGCGGACCGGCTGCTCGGCTGGGAGGCCGGTGGCGGTGCGCAACGCGACCACGCGGCATGGCAGACGCTATTCATGGACAAGTCATCGGCGGATGCCTTCCACAAGGCGATGCTGAATTCACTACAGCAGCGCTATGCAACGAAGGGCGAAACCGAATTCACCGCGCAGGGCCGATTTGTGACACTGATGCGCAATCGCAGCGACGCGGGCGTGGTGTTGATTGATGCCGCGAGTGAGGAAGCCCGCGCCGCCATGAAGCTTTTGATGAAATGATGACCGCCAAACAGGTTTTTTATTCAGGCCGCGTCCAGGGCGTAGGATTTCGTTACAGCACGAAGCGTGTCGCCTCGGGCTTCGACGTGACGGGCTGGGTCAAGAACCTGCCCGATGGCCGCGTGGAGATGTTTGCGCAGGCGTTTGAGGCGGATGAACTGGACGCCTTCCTGACCGACATCCAGCAGAGCAGCCTGGGGTCACACATTAAAGAATGCGCCATCCATGCAGTTGCCACACAACCGGGCTTGCGTGGATTCAGCATTGTGAGTTGATTACAACCATCGCCATGTCCGACACACCCGCAGTCTGCGTCAGCCATCTGACCAAGGTCTTCAAAGGCACCCTGGTGAAGGGGGCGTTTCGTGCGGTGCATGATCTGTCCCTCGAAGTGAAAGCGGGTGAGGTCTATGGGCTGATCGGACCGAACGGCTCGGGCAAATCGACCACGATGAAGGCCATTCTGGGCCTGCTGAAGCCGACCGAGGGCGAAACGAGCATTTTCGGCATCCCCAGCATTGAGGTAGCCAGCCGCCACAGCGTGGGCTTCCTGCCGGAAAACCCGTATTTCTATAAGCACCTCACTGGCCGCGAGACACTGCACTTTTACGGTAGCCTGTGCGGCATGCGCGGCGCGAAGCTGAAGGAACGCGCCGCCGCGATGCTGGAGCTGACCGGACTGGAAGACGCCGCGAGTCGCCGCGTGGGCGGTTATTCCAAAGGGATGCTGCAACGTCTCGGTCTCGGGCAGGCTTTGATTCATGAGCCGCAACTGCTCGTACTGGATGAACCGACGGCTGGCGTCGATCCGGCTGGCTCACGCAAGATTCGCGACCTGATCATCGAGTTCCGCACCCGTGGCATCACCGTGCTGGTCACCTCCCACCTACTGGAGCAGATGCAGGAGGTGTGCGACCGCGTGGGCATCATGGCGCATGGCCGCATGGTGTGTGAGGGCCAGCTGGAAGAACTGATCGCGGTGGAAAACCAGACAGAAATGGTGCTGGAAAACGCCTCCCCTGCCCTGCTGGCACAAATCGACGCCATGGTCAAAGCCGCAGGCAACGGTGCGAAAATTCTACGCAGCGGCCACCCGCGCACCACACTGGAACGCCTGTTCCTCGAAGCCACTGACGAATTGAAAAAGCCATGAGCGATGCCGCCCCCAATTCCGCCGTCGCTAGGCAACCCCGAGTGCGTTTCTCGCCGCGACGCGTATGGACGCTGGCCATGGCCACCGTGACGCAGCTCGTGCGCATGAAGATCCTCGCCTTCCTGGTGCTGTTCTGCCTGCTGGCGGTCGGCGCAGGTTTTGCATTCTCGGTGATCAATCCCGAGCAGCAGCTTAATCTGCTAAAAAGCGTCACCTTGGGCGCACTACAGATATTCAGCATCGTCATCGGTATCGTGTCCACCGCCCTGCTGCTGCCGAAGGATCTGGAGGACCGCACGCTCTACACGATCCTGTCGAAACCGGTGCCGCGCTTTGACTATCTGCTCGGCAAGCTGCTGGGCGTGCTGATGCTCATCGGCGGCGGCCTCATCGTGATGGATGCGGTGCTCAGCCTGATCCTGTGGCTGCGGCAGTCCATGCTGCTCGATGCAGCGGTCGCCAACCTTCAGTTCGAAAAAATGGCCACGGCCGAAAACGTGACGCAGATCCAGGAGATCGTGGCGAAGCAGGGACTGACCTGGAACCTGCACTGGGCTGTGTGGGCCATCTTTTTGAAGGCCACCGTCGTCACCACCGTGGCGCTGCTGCTCTCCAGCATCGCCAGCTCCACGCTGTTCACCATCGTCATCACCCTCTGCGTCACGATCATCGGTCATGGTGAGGCACTGATCCGCGAGTTTTTCTTCCAACCACATCTCTCCGGCATGGCAGGCCGCGTCGCAGCTCTGCTGCTGGCCGCGATCTGTCCCGATCTAGCGCAATTCGACATCGTGGACAGCGTGGTGAGCGGCGAGATCGTGCCATGGGCAGCCGTGTTTGACATGACCGGCATCGCCGCGCTCTACGTCACGGTGTATCTCTTCGCCACGCACCTGCTGTTTGTGGAGAAAGAGCTATGAAACGAGAACTCCAGGCGATCGCGGTGCTGCTGGTCTTTGGCGTGGTGAAGCTGCCGCTGGAGCAGCGGGTGACGGCTGATCTGCGGCAGGCGAAGATGCTGGAGGAGCCGATCCGGCTCGGTGTGGGAGAGAATCTCGGGCAGGCGGGCATCGCGGCATCCTTGGGCGGTCTGCGCGGGCTGGCAGCCTGCATTTTCCAGCTCCGTGCCCATGTGGAGTTCACGCATGTGAATTGGGCGAAGGTGGACAGCCTCTACAAGCTCGCCACCCGCCTGCAGCCGCGTAATTCCAGCTACTGGGAGGAGGCGGCGTGGCACATGGCCTTCAATGCGGCCTCGTATTACCTCTACAACGAGGAACTCAAGCCCGCGCTACGCGGCCAGCTCTTCCACGACTATGTAAAGCGCGGCGTCGAGATTCTGGAGGAGGGTCTGAAATTTCAACCGGACAACCCGCGCCTGTGGCAAAAACTCGCCGAAATCCATTGGGGCCGTAGCAAGGACTTCAAAGCCGCCGGGGACGCCTACTGGAATGCTTTTCAGCATGGCGGACTCAACTTCACCGAGCGCTTCGCCGGCTTCGCCTACGCGCAATCGAACGACCTGGAGTCCTGGCGGAAGGGCTACGCTATTTTGAAACCGCTGCACGATGCCAACAAATCCACCCCTGGTCTGATCGAGTTCCTGAAGATGTTGGAGCAGAATCTTCAAATCCCGGTCGAGCAGCGCATCGCTGACCCATCACCGGTGAGAAAAGGCCCCACGCCACGGGCTGGGCCGCAAAGGTGACGGTCCTCACAAGTTGGCAGGTTTGACTTCTGCTGCATTTGGGTGAAAATTCACATACTTCACCCAATGCCCAGTAAAATAGACATTCCCCGCAAGTCGATCTATCGGCTCTCGATCTACCAGCGCTGCCTGCACCGGCTGCGGGAGAACCAAGTGGACACGGTGTCGTCCGCCGCGCTGGCGAAGGCCGCCGGGGTGAAGTCCACCCAGTTGCGCAAGGATCTGGCCTACTTCGGCCAGCTCGGCACGCGCGGACTCGGCTACAATGTGGACGCCCTGAGTTCGACCATCGGCGACGTGCTCGGCCAGAACAAGCTGCAGCCAGTGATCCTCGTCGGCGTCGGAAATCTGGGCGCGGCACTGCTGCGCTACGGCGGATTCCGCAAAGAAGGCTTCGAAATCGCCGCTGCCTTCGATCTCACGCCGCGCAAGCTACCGCAGATCAATGTGCCCGTGCTGGGCATGCCTGAGCTGCCCGACTTCATCCGCCGCCAAAACGTCAAGATGGCCATCCTCACGGTGCCTGCGAGCAATGCGCAGTCCGTCACCAACGATCTGGTGGACCACGGCATCCAGGCCATCCTGAACTTCTCCCCCACGGTGCTCGACGTGCCAGAACACGTCGTGGTGAACAGCGTGGATCTGGCGGTGGAGCTGGAAAATCTGAGTTACTTCATCCGCTAAACGAACTCAGTAGCTGCGCGCAAACACCACGCGGCGAGTGCTCGGCTTGCCGGTGAGGAAACACTTGCCTTCCTCGGCAAACTGATCGCCGTGCGGGATGCAGCGGATGGTGACTTTCAAGTCCTTGCTCAGCGTGTCCTCATCGTCGCTGCTGCCGGCCCAGTGCATGAGGGCGAAGCCACCTTCATTATCCTCGGCAAAGAAGGCTTTGAATTCGTCGAAGGTTTCGAGCTTCTTCATGTTCGCATCGCGCAGGGCGGTGGCACGCGTGAGCAAGGCATCCTGAATCTCTTCGAGACGCTCGACCACGTTCTGCAGAAACTCCTCCTTCGGCACGAATTCCTTCGCCTTCGGCCCCTGATCGCGACGACAGACCGCCACGCTGCGGCTGGTGATGTCACGCGGCCCCATTTCGAGGCGCATCGGCACGCCTTTTTTGATCCATTCCCAGTTCTTCGCGCCGCCCTGGAGGTCGCGCTTGTCCACATGTACGCGCAGCGGTTCACCAGCGTAAGTCTGTGCGCGCAGCGTCTTCGCCAGCGCTTCGCAGGCGGCGATGACCGCATCCCGCGTCTCCGGCTTCGGTGTGATGGGCAAAATGACGATTTGGTTCGGTGCCACGCGTGGCGGGATGATGACGCCGTCATCATCTCCATGCGCCATGATCAGCGTGCCGATGAGACGGGTGCTGACGCCCCAACTCGTGGTGTGGGCAAGCTGGCGCGTGTTGTCACGGCCGAGGAACTGGATGTTCGCGGCTTTGGCGAAGTTTTGACCGAGGTAATGCGACGTACCGGCCTGGATGGCCTTCCGGTCCTGCACCATCGCCTCGACGGTGAAAGTCTGCACGGCACCAGGGAAGCGCTCGCGCTCCGTTTTCTCGCCAGGGATCACCGGAATGGCGAGATGATCGCGCAGGAAGTCCTCATACACTTTGTGCATGGTGCGTGTCTCCGCGATGGCCTCCTCGGCGGTTTCATGCGCGGTGTGGCCTTCCTGCCAGAGGAACTCGGCAGTGCGCAGGAACAGCCGCGGGCGCATCTCCCAGCGCATGACGTTGCACCACTGGTTGATGAGCAGCGGCAGATCACGATAGCTTTCCACCCAACGGGCGAACGCGGCTCCGATGATCGTCTCTGAGGTCGGGCGAATCACCAACGGCTCGGCCAGTTCGCCGGTGGGGATCATCTTCGTCGTGCCGTCCGGCTGCTTTTGCACCTCCAGGCGATGATGCGTGACCACAGCACACTCGGTGGCAAAGCCCTCGGCATGCTGCGCTTCTTTTTCGAGATAGCTCAGTGGGATGAGCAGCGGGAAGTAGGCGTTCACATGGCCGGTCTCCTTGAATTTCACATCAAGCTGGCGCTGGATGTTTTCCCAGAGGCCGTAGCCCCAAGGCTTGATCACCATGCAGCCGCGCACTTCGGAGTTCTCCGCCATGTCAGCGGCACGCACGACCTGCTGGTACCATTCGGGGAAATCTTTTTCGCGGGTGGGGGTGATGGCGGTGGCGTTGCTCATGGCGGGTAATACGGGGCGCGCAGAGTAGAGCCAATCGGCAGACGGTCAACGGTCGGCGATCCCAACCTTCAGTATCTTCACATCTCGATCAGCAAAGTCCCACCAATAGGTGATCGCAAAGCAGCCAAGAACATTCACATCCAAGATGCGATCCACCACATCCCTCTCGCGAAAGTCCGCGAAATCGCCTGGATGCATGGCGATCTGCACAAACCGATTCCTCAAACTTAGCCGATCTCGCTTCTTGAGGCTCTCCAAATAGACCAGCACTTCGTTAGCAATGAGCAGACGGCACTCATTCATGACTCCAGCCCGAGGCGACGATCAAGTCCCTCAAGTGTCACCCAGTTGTTCGGGTCCTTGTCGTCAATCAGCCGCGTCATTTTCTCTGCGTGGCCAGGTTCTCTGGAGTTTCGCAGGGAAATCAAATAGGCGCTCAGCCGACGGTTTTCGGCATCGTCCAGCTTGGCTGCTTCCTGCATCAGTGACTCAAGGCTCATGCCAGTGAGATTATGCGAACTGCCAAATCTGGCAAACCGATAGTTCATCTGGTCATGCAGAGAAAATCGTCATTGCCATGCAAGACCCGGCCCGCATAGACTGACTATCTTACCTCTTATGCGCCCCATCCTCCTCCTTGCCCTGTTTGCGTCAGCCATCAGCGCTGCCGACACCCACAAGCTCACCCGCGTTTACGAAAAAGTCGCCACCGAGCGGCCCATCGCCGTCGTGATTCCGCCGGATGGCAGCGCGCGCCAGTTCCTCGCGCTCCAGCGCGGCCAGATCCTCATTCTGTCCAAGGACGCGCAATCCGCTGAGACGAAAACCTTCCTCGACCTCAGCACCCGCAGCATGGAGGCGAAGGACGGCTCGTTTGAAGAAGGTCTCAACGGCCTCGCTTTCCATCCCAAGTTCAAGGACAACGGCCTCTTCTACCTCTGCTACACGCTGCAGATGCCGAAACGCCTCGTCGTCACCGAAATGAAGGCCAGCGGCGACAAGGCCGATGAAAAATCCGAGCGCAGCCTGCTCGAAATCCCGCTCATCAATTGGAACCACCACGGCGGCAACATCGTCTTCGGGCCCGACGGTCTGCTCTACATCGGTGTCGGCGACAACTCGAAGCGCAACGGCGAATTGAAGATGTCCCAGCTCAACGCCACGCTATATGGCAAGATCCTGCGCATTGACGTCAACGGCCGCGAGTACAGCAACGCCTACGGCATCCCCGCCGACAATCCGTACGCCAATGGCGTCAATGCCCTGCCGCAGATCTACGCCAACGGCATCCGTAACCCCTGGGGCCTAAGCTTTGACGCCAAGGGCCGCCTCTGGTGCGCCGATGTCGGCCAGGACATCTGGGAAGAAATCAACTGGATCACCAACGGCGGCAATTACGGCTGGCAGTTCCGCGAAGGCCCCGCCGCCTTCCCCCTGAACACCGACACGCCACCCGCCGACGCCAAGTTCATCGAGCCGATCCACTCTTACAACCACGCTGAGGGTCTCAGCATCACCGGCGGCATCGTGTACACCGGCAAGGCGTTGCCTGAGCTGCAAGGTGCCTACATCTATGGCGACTTCGTGCTCGGCAAAATCTGGGCGCTCAAAACCGACGATAGCGGTAAAGTTCTCAGCAACGAGCTGCTCTACACCAGCCCACAGACCGCCGCCAACGACCCCAAAAAGAAGCCTGCCGTGCTGGTCAAACCTACCGCCTTCTGCGCCGACGCCAGCGGCGAGCTGCTCGTGCTCGACTGGAACGGTGTCGTTTACCAGTTGGGCAAGTAGTCGAGGCTCGGGTCAAGCTGGCTGCGCCGCATTGCCCCATGCTTGGCATTCTTGACCATTTCTTGACCGCCGCCACTCCGCCGAAAGTCCGCGCCACTGGTTGGCGTAGTTCTGGTCATCATCCCCCTATGATGCCCAAAACCACCATCTCGCTGACTTGCGCGGCTCTCGCCGCAGTGTCTCTGCATGCCCAGGACGCTGCCGAAAAAATCACCTATCAGGACCACATCCGCCCGTTGCTGGAGAACAAATGCTTCTCCTGCCACAACCCGGACAAGAAAAAGGGTGATCTCGACCTGACGAGCTTTGGTGCCCTGATGACCGGCGGCGGTGGCGGTGCCGTCGTAGATGCTGGCAATGCCGACCGCAGCCGCCTTTGGACCACCTGCGCGAAGAAGGAAGAACCCTTCATGCCGCCAGAAGGCGCTCCCCTGGGTACCAAGGATCTCGACCTCCTCGCCGCTTGGATCAAAGGCGGCATCCTCGACACCAAATCGAGCATCGCCAAACAGTCCGCCAAACCGAAAGTGGACATGGCCGTCGCCGTCACCAGCGGCAAGCCGGAAGGCCCCATCGCCAAGCCCGAGCACGTCCTGCTGGAGCCCGTCGTCGTCACCCCGCGCACCACTGCCATCACCGCCATGGCGGCCAGCCCGTGGACCTCGCTCATCGCCATCGCCGCGCCGAAGCAGATCCTGCTTTATGACACCGACACCCGGCAGCTCGCCGGCATCTTCCCCTATACCGAAGGCTACGCCCGCACCCTCAGCTTCAGCCGCAACGGCTCGCTCCTCGTCATGGGCGGCGGCCGTGCCGGAAAAAACGGCCACGCCATCGTCTGGGATGTCAAAACCGGCCGCCGCATCACCGAGGTGGGCAAGGAGTTCGACCAGCTCATGTCCGCCGACATCAGCCCCGACCACAAGATGATCGTCATCGGCACCAATGCCAAACGCGTGAAGTGCTACGACACCGCCACTGGCGATGAATTATTCGTCATCAGCAAGCACACCGAGTGGATCATGGGCACCGCCTTCAGCCCCGACGGCGTCCTGCTGGCTACCACCGACCGCAACGGCAACGTCATGGTCTGGGAGGCCGCCACCGGTGGTGAGTTCTACATCCTTGGCCAGCACAAAGCCTCCTGCACCGACATCGCTTGGCGTGCCGACTCGAACATCCTCGCCTCCTGCTCCATGGACGGTACCATCAGCACCTGGGAAATGAACGCGGGCAAGCAGGTCAAAAACTGGGCCGCGCATGGCGGTGGCGTGCAGTCCGTCGCTTTCACCCCCGATGGCAAAATCATCTCCTGTGGCAATGACGGCCTCGTCCGCACCTGGGACGTCAATGGCACCAAACTCGGCGAGGCACCGAGCCAGGGCGACCTCGTCACCCAAGTCATCGCCGGTTATGCCTCGAAGACCGCCATCTCCGCCAACTGGCGCGGCGAAATCATCCAGTGGAACCTCGCCGACAAGCTCACCGAGGACGCCCGCTACGTCAGCAACCCACCGCTCATCGCGCAGCGCATCGTGCAGACCGAGCAGCGCCTCGCTGAGCTGACCACCAAGCTGCCAGCCTTCCAGGAAGCCATCAAAAAAGCCGAAGCCGATGCCAAAGCCCGTGACGAGGCGCTCGCCAAAGTTCGTGCCGAAGTCGCCGCCACCGAGGCCCGCAGCAAAAATCTCCCCGGCGAAATCACCAACGACGAAAAAGCCCTCGCCGCTCTCAAAGCCGCCCGCGACAAGGCCGTGAAAGACAAGGAAGCCCGCAACGCCGCCATCAAACAGTTTGGTGAACGCTCCACCAAGATCGCCGCACAGGAGAAAGAGCTCGCTCCAGTCACCGCCGAGACCGCCAAACTCCCTGCGGCCGACAAAGCCGTCGCCGACAGCAGTACCGCGCTAGCAGCCGCCAAGAAAGAACTCACCGCGAAAGCCGCTGACGCCGCACTTCAGGCCAAAGTTAAAGACGCCGAGGCCAAACTGGCCGCCGCCAAAGCTGCGCAGCAAAAAATCGCTCCCAACAAGGCTAAAGCCGACCAGCTCACCGCCGCCATCGCCAAAGCAAAAGCTGAACTCGGTGCCGCACCCGCTCCGGTGGCCGATTTGGACAAGCTCATCGCCGAAACCGACGCCAAGATCAAAGCCACCACCGACGGCATCGCCGCCAAGAAGGCCGAGCTGCCCAAGCTGCCCGCGCTCGTCAAAGCTGGCCCCGATCGCATTAAAGGAGCGGAAGGCAACGCTGCCGCCGGCAAAACGGCCCTCGCCGCCGCGCAAAACACCGCCAAATCCGCCAGCACTGAAATTGGCATCCTGCAAAAAGTCCCCACCGAACTCAAAGCCGCGCAGTTCAACACCGGTGTGCTCGCTGAGAAGGAAAAACTCGCCAAGCTCGAAGGTGAGTTTAACGACTACACCGCCGCCAAAAAAGACGCCGAGGACGCCAAAGTCGCCGCCGCCGCCCGCATCGAGGACTCCAAAAAGGTCATCGCCGAAGCCACCGCCGCCCTCCCCGGCTTGGAAGCTGCGTTGAAGAAATCCCAAGGCGAACTCACCCCGCTCGAAGCCACCATCGTTCCCACCCGAGCCGCCGATGCAGCCGCCACCGCGAAAGTGACCGAACAGAAGACGATCATCGCCACCAAGGAGGCCGAACTCGCCGCCGCAGCCAAAGCCAAGGATGAAGCCATCGCCGCCGCTAAAAAAGCCGCCACAGACATCACCAAGCTCATTGAGGATCGGAAGAAGACGCTCGCTGAGGTGAACACCAAGCTCGCCGCGCCGGAGAAAAAGGTGAAGGACCATCAAAACGACACCGCGCAGAAGGACAATGCCCTCGTTGCAGCCAAAAAAGCCCACGCCGGTGCCGTGGCAGCCGCCAGCGCCAAAGCCGCCGCGCTCAAAACCGCCGAAGCCGCCATCGCACCTGCCTCCAACGCCGTTCCCACCGCTGAAAAAGCACTGGCAGATGCCCGAACCAAACTGAAACCCGCACAAGACGCCCTCAACGCCGCGAAGCAGGAACTCGCCGCCAAAGCCGGTGACGCCGCCATCACCGCCAAGGTCGCCGCCGCCGAAAAAGCCGTCGCGGACGTCAATACGGCGCAAATCAACGCGCAAAAGGATATCGAAGCCAAAAAAGCCACCAAAGTGGCCACCACGCAGGCCTTTGAAGCCGCGAAGAACGCCAGCGGCACCGCCGCCAGCCTCGTCACCAAAACCACCAACAGCGCTGGCCAGGCCGAGAAACAACTGGCCGCTGCCAAGACCGACCTCGCCACCGCCGAAAAAGCCGCCGCCCCGCTACGCGGCCAGCGCGACAGCATTGCCAAAGAAATCGAGGCGCAGTCGAAAGCGCTCGCCGCCAAGCAAGCCCTGCCAGCCAGCATCGAAAAAGACTACGCCGCCAAGGTTCAGCCCATCAACACCGACCTCGCTGCCGCCAAAACCGCGCTGCCGCCGCTGGAGCAGGCGCTCGCCACCACCAAAGCCAAGCTGGCAGGCGAACAGAAAGCCCTCGACACAAAGAAAGCCGAGATCGCCCAGGCCACCACCACCCTCGATGCCGGTAAAAAGAAGAAAACCGACGCCGAAGCCACCATCGCTGCCGCAACGAAGGAAATCCCCGAGAAGGACAAAGCCCTCGTCGAAATCGCCGCCGAACTTGCCAAACTTCAGCCGCAGCTCGACCCGCTGCGCACCAAAGTGAAGCAGTTGAACGAGCAATATCTGACGATGCTGCCGAAGTAGCCCTGGATCGGGTCGCCCTGACGGGATTTGCACCCGTCAGAACTCCCACACCACCGGACGTGCGGTTTTCCGCATCCGGCGGTTGGTGACGTTGCGATCTTTACTTCGCGAGATCAGTTGGCGTGATGAACCCATGTCTCTTGAGCACGCAGTTGTTGAGGGCTTCTTGGAGCACGGCGTGCCTCGCCATGCGCCAGGCTCCGCGACTGCTGGGGGCGAGGTCTCGTCACGATGCTGGGATGCCCAGGCGGGTGAGAGCGGCCCGGCGTCCGCTACTGGCACTTGCTCGCACTCGCCTCGTTGCCTTCAACTCAACGCTCGTAGCCTGCCGTGCGCCTGCGCGAACACGTCCTTCATCGGGCAGGCGCTGCTCAGTCGCACCTGGATGCGCCTCACGCTCACGGTGACTTGAGCGCCGATCTTCATGAGCTGTAGCCGAATCGTGCCCACGGTGGCATGCGCCAGCCGCGTACCGCTCAGCGCGATGCTGCGCACCTGCCGCATGAGCAGATACGCGAAGGTAGAGAACCACAGGCGCAACTGGTTGCTCTTGAGGAACGCGGTGGAGGTGCGGGCGGCGAACATGTCGAGCTGCTGCTCTTTGATCCGGTTTTCCATGTCGCCGCGCGCGCAGTAGAGCTGTTCGTAGAGACTGCGGCCGTCGGTGAAAGCGGCCTCGCCTTGCGCCCAGTCTTCCGCTCCGGTCAAATCGGTGACGATGTAGCGCGGGTTGCGCTTGCCCTGGGTTGCCAATAACGCGGCGCTCTTTGCTCCAGCTCTTGAGCGTGCGGAGCGCAGCTCGGCAAAGCTGCGCGCGGTGCCCTCCAACGTCGGTGGGGCATCCGCGCCGGCGGCTTTGGCGCAGAGCACGGCGGCTTCATCGAGCTGCGCGGCGCTCTCCCAGAAGGTGGGCGCGAGCAGGTCTTCGAGCCGCTTGTTACGCGCCAATCCCAGCACGCAGTGGACCTGCGGCTGCGCCTCGATCCACGCCATGATCTCTTCGCGGCAAAAGCCCGAGTCGCCGCGCACGAGGATGGCGGTGTGTTTGCCAAAGCGCTCACGGATGGCGGCGACGATCTGCTTGAGCGCAGGCAGCGTGCCCTCGCTGCCATCACGGTCCGCAGTGCGTAACTCTACTCTGTCATTTCGTTGAAATAAAACCTGTTCATTTCAGCACGCTCGCTATCGTGCCGCCATGATCCATCGTCACCGCCTGACTCGCCACGCAATCATTCACGCTTCACCGCTGAAGGTGTTGTCGGGCACCTCCTCGGCGTCGCCGAGCGTCTCG
>Ga0209284_10000512_pt1 | contig 63266 bp, 46 predicted proteins | sample FRY03_FD_187211 | JGI IMG/M metagenome (GOLD analysis project Ga0209284, IMG submission 187211) | Freshwater microbial communities from Lake Fryxell liftoff mats and glacier meltwater in Antarctica - FRY-03 (SPAdes) (version 2) | ecosystem: Environmental > Aquatic > Freshwater > Ice > Glacier...
TTACTTTTGATGCTTCGGTTGTTAGATTACATTTTACTACAAATTCAAATTCTGTTGATTTGTAACCATCTACTGATACAAATACTGAATAACTGCCTTCACATAAGTCTTCTAATTTGATATAGCCATCTGCATTTGTTTTGCCATCTGCTTTAACTACGCCATTTAATCTAAATTTAATTAATGCGTTTGGTACTTTGTTGCCGTCTTTGTCTTTGATTACTATTTCTGCATTACCTTTACAGCAATCTGTTGAATTTTTCTCGATTACTTTTGATGCTTCGGTTGTTAGATTACATTTTACTACAAATTCAAATTCTGTTGATTTGTAACCATCTACTGATACAAATACTGAATAACTGCCTTCACATAAGTCTTCTAATTTGATATAGCCGTCTGAATTTGTTTTGCCATCTGCTTTAACTACGCCACCTAATTTGAATTTAATTAATGCATTTGGTACTTTGTTGCCGTCTTTGTCTTTGATTACTATTTCTGCATTACCTTCACAGCAATCATTATTAGCTTCAACTACTCTTGTTACTTCGATAGTTTCATCACATTTTAATTCAACTTCAGTTTCTAAAGTTTTGAAGCCATCTAATGAAACTAAAACAGAATATTTACCTTCGCATAAAGCTTCAAAGCCAACGTAACCATTTTCGTTAGTTTTGCCATCTACTTTGACAACTCCACTTTGTTTCAATTTGACTAAAGCATTTTTGTAAAACACTGCATTTTTATCTTTTACATAAAAATTTACTTTTCCTTTACAGCAAGTATCAGGCGGAGGAGTAAGACTTGAAATTAATGTTACAGATATGTTAACAGGATTACAATCTTTGATTTGGATATCTTCTTCTTTAGCTTTGTATCCTTCTTTTTGAATTGTTATACCAAAAGTTCCCTCACAAATATTTTCAATATTAACTACACCCAATTCATTAGATTTAGATATTCTTGTATTTTTTCTTTCTCTAAAAAACTTAACTTTTGCCATATCTATTGGCTCATTATTTTCATCTTTAATTGTAATATTAAGTAATCCACAGCAGTTGTTATCATTTTCTAATTTTGAAGGGATTTTGCCATCGGTAATATTTTTGGCAAATTCCAAAAGAGGCATTTCGATATTTTTAAAATCGCTATGAGTTACTTTTACTTTATAAGAACTCATATTATTTTTAATATTTTCTATTTTGTAATTACCATTTTCATAGGAAATACTTGAAGAAATGAGAGTTTCGCTATTCAAAGTATAATTAGAATTTGAGTAAACATCAATTGTAGCGTTTGGAATTGGATTATTATCTTTATCACTTAAAATACCTTCGTAGTTATAAACTACTGGTTCTTCTTTTACTGAATTATCTTCACAAGAATTAAGTGAGAATAATATTGCGAAAATACTAATAGAAAATAACATTGTAAGAAGCTTACCGCTAATTCTATTGCTGATTCTACTCTTATTTATTCTCTTTGTTTCGAGGTTTGAAAAGTTCGTTTTCATAGTTGCCCTTTATTAATAATAAAAAATATTTATTTTTGAATTCTAGTTTTTTGTTTTATGATTTTTGATTTTTTTATATTAACTTTTAAGATTAAATTTGATTAGTCTTAATAAACTTAAAAGTAAACGGTATAAAATATTGCATTTAGTGTTATAAATGAAGTAATTTAAAAAAAGTTACAAATTTAAAAAAATAAAATGAAAATAATTTTATTATAAGAACAAATATTTAGATTTATTTGAACTATTTTATTTGAACTTAATTGCTTTGAGTGGTGAAATTCTTGTTGCTATAACTGATGGAACCAAACTTGCTAAAACTGATAGAAACACTGAGAATGCAAAAACAAATAAAAAATATTTGTAATTAATACTTACAGGCACAGTTTCCAAAAAATGGACTCCAGCATTTAACTTGAAAAATTCAAATTTGAATTGCAGCCACAAAATTGTAAAAGATAAAACACAACCAATCAAAGAGCCAATTAATCCGATAATAAACCCTCTAAGAGCAAATATAATTCTTAAATCTTTTTTGCTCATTCCCATAGTTCTCAAAATCCCAATTGAATGCGTTTTTTCTACAGCTGCAATAATCAAAGCAGTGATAATATTAAGTGCAGCCACAAGACTTATTAAGCCCAGCACAAGTGGAATTGGTTCTTTTTGTAATGCAATCCAATTAAATATTGCTCTATGGAAATCATAAACAGTTTGAAAATAATAGGGATAGCCAATATAATTTTCCATTTTTATAGCCAAATTATTAATTTCATTTTGTTTTTCCAAATTATTAATTTGATTTTTATCATTTATGTTTAGAGTGATTTCTAAAGTAGTTACAGCACCTTTCATATTAAATAAATTTTGGGCAACATCCAAAGGAATGATGACCAATAAATCATCCCAAGAGGCAAAACCAGTAGAATAAATTCCTTTTAACTTTAATTGAATAATTTTAGATTTTGGAATATTACCTTCACTTTTAAGAATACTATAAAGAATAACCCTTTCACCAATTTTTATATTCATTTTATCGGCTAATCTTTTGGAAATGAATATTTCTTTTGAGTTATTAGATGAAAATTTATAACTTCCTTGAATAAAATATGGTCTAAGTTTTTCTATTGCAGTAGTATCTTCGATTCCCCTGACCAACACACCATCTATATACTCTTTTGCCCTAATCAATGCTTCTTTTTCTATTACAGTCGAAATATTATTGATTAAGTTATTATTATTACTGTTATTATTAGTGTTAAATTTAGTTAATAATTTTTGTTTTACTTCATTATGATTCTCTAATGGAGATTTATTAAAAGATCTTGCAGAAATATGTGAAGTAAATTTGACAGCAATATCGTGCAGTTTTAGGTCAAATCCATCTAAAACAGCCAAAGATAATAATAAAGCAATATTGCCAACTATAATACTTAATAAAGCAACAATAGTTGCTACATTTAATAGTTTTGTTTTGCCTTTAGTTATTTTTTGAGCAATTAAGTAATAATATCTGAATTTTGAATTCAATAGTTTAAATGAATTAAATGTAAATAAGTTTTTGCTTAATTTGAGTTATATTTTTATTATTTTTTTTCTTTAAATAATTATTGAAAAATTATTTTCAAATTTTATCAATAGAATTGTAAATAGAATAAAAATAATTAAAAATAATTTTTTAAGTTACGAAATTAAGATTTTATTTTATAAAATTCTTATATTTAGAATAAAAATTATTATTTTAGATAAATGTTTAAGTGTATTTTTACTAATTTTTATTCAATTTTATCAAATTTTATTTTTAGATACACATAAATATCATATTATTTATAATAAGATAAGATAATTTAAGCAGATTTAATGATTGATCAAGATATAGCAATAAGTGTAAAAGATTTACATAAATCATTTAATGGAATACATATTCTTAAAGGCGTAACTGTTGATATTCCAAGTGGGAGTTTAGTTTCAATTATTGGCAGGTCTGGTTGTGGTAAAACAACTTTGCTTAGATGTTTGAATTGTTTGGAAATATTAGATTTCGGAACAATATCTATTGCAGGTACAACACTAAACAGAAGCAAATTAATAAAATCAAAAGAAATAAATAAACAAGTAAATGAAATAAGAACCAAAGTTGGAATGCCTTTTGGGACTTCATTATCAAAGCCTTTGATTGATGAGGATTTTCAAATAAAAGCACACGCTTTGAGGTCTAAAGTTGGTATGTTGTTTCAAGGACTAAATTTATTTCCAAATTTGAATGTAATCGAAAATGTGATGAAAGCTCCAATGATAGTACAAGGAGTTTCAGAATCCACTGCCAAACTAAAAGCCATACAGTTATTAGAAAAAGTTGGGTTGGAAGATTATTTGGATAGAATGCCGTTCCAATTATCTGGTGGTCAAGCACAGAGGGTAGCTATAGCAAGAGCTTTGGCAATGTCGCCTCAGGTTATGTTATATGATGAACCAACCTCTGCATTAGACCCAGAATTAGTAGAAGAAGTTATACAAGTTATGTTAAATCTTAACAAAGAAGGTATGACCCAAGTTGTTGTAACTCACTCTATGACTTTTGCCAAAAATGCCTCTGATATTGTTATTTTTATGGATGAAGGAAATATAGTTGAGATGGGACCTCCTACTACTATATTCAAAAATCCAAAAGATGAGAGAACAAGAGCTTATTTAAAATTGATGTTGGATTAATTGTTGGTTGATAAATATTTTGTCAAGAACAGTTTAACTTCTTTATTTATAGAAATATTAACAAATAATATTATCAACATAAAATGAATAAATTTTTACTATTTACTAATAAATTTGAAAAGAATAATATACTTAATATTAATAATAATTTTATTTTGTTATTAATATTAATTCCACTTTTATTTACTTCACTTAATTCTAATTTAACTGCCAAACCAAAATTGAGATGGGCTGCTGATGCAGAAAGTGGTGCACCTTATGTATTCCAAGACCCAAGAGTACCAACAAGATTAATTGGTTATGAAGTAGATATAATCAATGCAATTTGTGAAGAATTAGGCTATGAACCAGTTTTTGTTCAAAATCAATGGGATGGATTAATACCTGGTATTAATAGACAAGATTATGATATTGCAATTAATGGTATAGAAATTACAAATGATAGACAATTGGAAGTAGACTTTTCAATTCCTTATTATGCAACATTTGAACAATTAATTGTTAGAAGTGATGAAAATATAATTTATACAATGGCGGATCTCTCTGGTAAAAAAGTAGGAACTCTAAAAGGTGCAATTGCAGAAAGAATTTTAAATTCACAGGGAGATATTGATGTCAAGACTTATGATAGTGAAGTTAGCTCTTTTGAAGATTTAAAGAATAGAAATATTGATGCAGTATTAATTGACTCACCTGTTGCAATTTATTATGCAGGTTGGAATCCACAGTTGAAATTAGTTGGTCCTCCAATAGGTGAAGTTGTATATGGGATTGTATTAAAAAAAGGGAATGAAGAACTATTATCCAAAATTAATAGTGCTTTATCCAAAATGTCCACAACCGGAAGGCTTAGAGAAATATTAGACTCTTGGAATATGTGGAATAATTCTATGGCTCAACGCTTAAATGATAAAAGTGATGCCAAAGTAAAACCAACAAATTTTGATGACTTTATCTCTACACAAATTTCTACAATGGATTGGAAAGATTATTTAGCAAGATATATCTCATTTTTGCCAATGATTGGAAAAGCAGCAATAACTACAATTGAAATCAGTATTCTGTCGATGATTTTAGCTATTGTTTTTGGGTTGTTAATAGCACTAATTAGAGTCTATGCTCCAAAACCATTTTCATCTTTAGCAGTTCTTTATATAGAAGTGATGAGAGGTACGCCTTTATTAATCCAACTATATTTTATATATTTTGCACTTCCCACATTTGGCATAAATATATCGCCATTTTTGGCTGCTGTAATTGGCTTGGGACTTAATTATTCTGCTTATGAAGCTGAGAACTACAGAGCGGGGCTTTTTTCTGTGCCAAGAGGACAGATGGAGGCAGCAATGTCATTAGGAATGACTCGTAATCAAGCACTAAGACATATTATTATACCACAAGCGATAAGATTAGTAATACCTCCAATCACAAATGATTTTATTTCGTTACTCAAAGATTCTTCTTTGGTTTCTGTTATAACAATGGTAGAATTAACTAAATTATATTCTCAATTAGCTTCTACATATTATGATTATATGGGTACTGGAATTATAATTGCAGCTGTATATTTATTGATTGGGCTTCCTTTTGTGAAATTATCCAAAATGGCAGAAAACCACTTTGCCTTGGATAAAAGAATGCATTTATAATATTTGCTTAATAATATTAAAACTTTAAATATAAAATAAGTTAAGTAACATTTGAAGGAAAATTGAAAATATAAAAAATCGAAATAAAATATTTATTACATTTAATTGTTATTGAATAGTAAATTTTCGCAAATTTATAATTTATTTTAACAAATGATTTCTTCGAGAACCATTATGAAAAAAGTAGCTATAATGCTGTTTGTTGCTCTGAATTTTAATATTAATTCATTAGATAATTTCAATTTGTATGCACAAGAAATAAAAATTGAACAAAATAATCAAGATACAGAAACGAAAGAAAAAAAAATCAACCCACCATTAGATAGATTAAAAGACAGAAGAAATGCCAGAAATATTGAGAATAATAATGATAGAAATCAAATGCAGGATTCTACTAATCGTAGAATGCCACTAAATAATAGAGCGACTAAATTCAAAAGTTTAGAAGAAGCAATTGGTGAGGCAGAGACTTTAAAAATGTTGAATTTATCTGGAAATAAATTAACAGAACTAAGTCCAGAAATTGCTAAATTTAAGAATTTGGAAGTTTTAGATTTATCAAAAAACAACTTTAAAGATTTACCAAAAGAACTAAATACATTGTCGCACTTAACGACTATAAAATTAAATAAAAATGATTTTACTAATTTTCCAAGTGTATTATTTGAACTACCTAACCTTAAGGTAATTGAAATTTCTAATAATAAAATAAATTTATTAGATGATAAATTTGATAAATTGTCAAATTTAGAAATATTAAAATTAGAAAAAAATGAAATAGTAATATTACCCAAATCTATCAATAAATTAATAGCTTTAAAATTTATTGATTTGAGTAATAATAAATTCAAAGAAATCGGTGCTTTAGCTGATTGTGTCAATTTGCAAGAGTTGGATGCCGAGAAAAATGAGTTAGATTCTTTGCCAAATAAAATTGGCAATTTAAAGAAATTAACTAAATTAAATCTAAATACAAATAAAATCAGTAAGTTACCAAATGATTTTGTTAATTTGGAATCATTAGAGAACCTGGATTTATCAAATAATACATTAACTAAATTAAACGATGATTTCGGAAAATTAGTTAAATTAACTAAATTAGAATTAAAAGGTAATAAACTAACTGCGTTCCCCAAAAATTTCAATTTATTGGTAAATTTAACAGATTTGAATTTAGATGGAGTAGGCAAGTCTGTTATGGAAGTACCAGAATTGACAAATTTAACTAAAATTGATTTGTCTAATTGTGAATTGACAGTTGCACCAAAGAATTTAGAAAAAATGACTAAATTAATTGGATTAGATATGGGTGGTAATTTATTCATCAATATCCCTTTAAGTATTACTAAAATCACTTCATTGAGAGATATTGATTTTAAGAATAATAAAATCAAAGTAATAGCATCTGAAGTTAAAAATCTAACAAATTTAATGGCACTTAAATTAGCTAATAATGAGATTGAAAACTTTAATCCAGAATTGTATAATCTAAAAAACCTTAAATCTTTGATATTAGATAATAATAAATTGACTTCATTACCTGCTGGCATCGAAGGACTAACAGAGATTAGAATGATACAATTAAGAAAAAATAATTTTAGTGACGAAGAAAGAGAAAAAATCAAAAATGCTTTACCTAAAGTTAGACTAGCATTTTAATTTTTCATTTTTAATAATAAAATACATACTAAGAAAAAACAGAGTACTATGGGAAGAGCATACGAATATAGAAAAGCAAAAAAAATGCAACGTTGGGGCAAAATGTCAATTAACTTTACAAAAATTGGTAAAGAAATATCAATGGCTGTAAAGCAAGGTGGAGCCGACCCTGGCATAAATCCCAAACTTAGGGCAATAATCAAAAATGCCAAAAATGCGAATATGCCTAAAGATAACGTCGAAGCAGCTATCAAAAGAGCAACTTCAAAAGATTTCGCAGATATGGCAGAGTTAATTTATGAAGGTTATGGACCGCACGGTGTGGCGATTTTGGTAGAGACAGCAACCGACAACCCAACAAGAACTGTATCTAAGGTAAAGTTGATTTATAGTAAATACGGTGGGAATTTTGGTGCAACTGGCTCTGTTGACTTTATGTTTGAACGTAAATTTATATTTAAAGTGGCTTCTGAGGGATTAAATATAGAAGATTTGGAACTTGAACTTATTGACTTTGGGTTAGATGAAATCGAAGAAGACGAAGGCGAAATCTACATTTATACTTCTTTTCAAGATTCGAATATGATGCAAAATACACTTGAAGAAAAAGGCATTGATATAATATCATCAGAGGCGTTGAGAATACCGACTAATTATATAGATTTGAATGAGGAAGAAGCCGAAAAAGTATATAAAATGTTAGATAAGTTCGAAGAGGATGAAGATGTACAAAAAGTCTTCCATAATATGAAAGAGATATAAGTAATATAGTATATATTAATAAAAAAGCACTTTAGAAATAAAGTGCTTTTTTTGTTTTTAGACAAAATCAATATTCTATAATTATCCGTTGGGTAATTCTAAGGTTGATGTAATTTAGTTGATGAAATACTAAAAAATAGCAAAAAAGAGTGTAATTTAGTGCAATTTTGGAGGATTTATTTTAGGGACATTTCTTTTGTTACTCGACCAAATGAGACAAAATTATTGAATAGAAAATTGGTAAATATAGACTGTTTAATTACACCTTGAGATGAAGATGAGTGTATTACTTCGTTTTCGCCAGCATAAATTCCAACATGACTAATAGTAGATTGAGCAGCAAAAAACACTAAATCCCCTACTTTTCTTTCATCTGGGTCAACTAACTCACAAAACTCATATTGTTCATTGGAGGTGCGTGGTATTTTGATACCAGAATCATTATATACATTCTGAACCAAAGCCGAGCAGTCAATTCCACTTTCATCAATACCACCAAATTTATAAGGTGTACCTAACCATTTATTTGTATGATGAACGATTAATTCACCGTGTGAATTTATTTCATTATTTTTATAGAAGTCTTCCTCATCTTTTAACTTTTTAGATGATTTGGGAATTGGTTTATATGGATTAAAATGATTTTTGTCAAATTCAATTATGTCATTATTATATTTATCGGTAGTTTTGTTTTTTGTGTCTGTATCCAACTTTTGGTTATTTTTTGATACATTATCAGAGTTTCTTCTTTTGGTATATTGTTTTGGAAATTGAGTGTGGTTATCTAATTTTTTATCATCATTTTTTTTGTCTTTGGAGATATTTTCATTTCTAGACTTATTGGGATTAGAACTGAATTTCACTGAATTAGAGCAAGAATCTAACAACATAATTGCAACAAATAACATTAATAAGTACTTTATATTTCTATAAGGTATTACAATGTTATTTTTTGTAATAACATTTTTTGAATTATTTCTGCTATTTATACTCATATATTATTCTAATATAACTCAAGGGAAATAATGTCAATACATCAATAAATATACCATAATTGTATATTTTATTATTTTTATAATATTATTTTTATAATAATTTTATCACAATTTTATCATGAATGATAAATATATTTTTGTAATTCGAATAACTGGGAAATAATGTTAGTCAATTTGTCATTATTTATAGCAAAATACACTATTAGTTTATGTTATTTCTTTTGGCATTAAATTGTATGATAATAGATTATAATATTAAAATCAGATAATTGACAAATTCTGATTGTAATATTTGTAATTAAAGGCAAAATTAATAAAATTGTAAAATGTTGAGAATTTGAACGTAAATATGTGTAGTTAAAATGACATTTTGTCATTGAAGACAAAGTTATTGTGTGATTAAATCGAAAATCAAATAATTTATTCGTAATTTGCATTAAATAATGTAACTTTTTACAAAAAATATTGTCTATTACTTTAAAGGCTAACAAAGTTTAAAATTGTTTATTGGAAATTGGTTCTTACACTCAATAATTAATTTTGAAATTTAATTAGATTATAAATGATTTTAAAATATTTTTATAAATATTTTTATTTTATTGAAACTTATAGTTTAAATTCACGTATGTAAATTCAAGAGCATCTTTTGGTTTATAAAATACGATAGTAAGAAGTAGAATTATTAATAGATTTCAATTTAGCTCTTATATGATTTAACGCACATTTTAAGATGTTATTTTTTATTTTCAATTAAATGTAATAGGTACTTATGATAGTTTTATACTAACTTAATTTTGTGAGTTCAATTTTAATCGTTTGATTAACAATTGCCTCATTTAATATTACTAAGGTGAAGCTTTGGTTGCCAAAAATAAAAATATTACAGAAAACAAAATCGAAATAAAAGATAACAAATTAAACAAAATTGGAGGTCACAATATGGATTTAGCACTTCAAATAGAACAGTTATTCAAAAACGACAGAAAAAAATTCTTAGGCTTTATACGTCAAAGAGTTAGAAGTCAAGAGGAAGCAGAAGACATTTTGCAAGATGTATTCACCAATGTATTGGCTGCATCTGCGAATGTACAGAAACCAATTGAAAATATTGCTTCTTGGGTGTTTACCGCCGTAAGAAACAGAATTATTGACTCATATCGTAAAAAACGTGCCGAAACATTCACTGATATGCAAACTGCTGGTCAGATTGATGATGGTGTTGATTCATTCGAAAACTTTTTGGGAGACTTGACAACAAGCCCTGAGACTGATTTAATACGTCAAACCATTTGGGATGCTGTATTAGAAGGTTTAGCAGAATTGCCTGATGAACAAAAAGATGTATTCGTTAAAAATGAATTTGAAGGTGTTTCGTTTAGAGAGATGTCAGAGGAGACAGGAGTTAATATTAATACTCTTTTGGCGAGAAAACGATATGCAGTTTTACATTTGAGACGTAGATTAAAAGATTTATACCAATCTCTAAATGAATATTAATTGATTTTAGTAATTAATTAATACAGAAAACAACATATTAATCTCTTAATTAAATTACCATATTTATTTAATGATAGATTATTCAGTTATAAATAGAAGCACAGTCCGCACGACATTTTTTATATTATTTGTCGGCGGACTTTATTTTTTATTATCATCTCTTGTAACAACATTCTGTAATACTATACTATTCGGATGGATACATATTCCTTGTATCACAACACTCGAAGGCGCTGGTGTGATTGGATTTTTGTGTGTTATTTATTTTGGCATTTCATTTGGATTAAAGCACAAAAACGAAAAAATGTTTAATAATTCACAAAAAACAAACCATATATCTAACACAACAGAAACTAAAGAAAATTACTCTAACTATTCAAATATAAATAATAAAGAACATAATTTTAACGAAACATACGGAAGTATCATTGATAAAAAAATGGATAATACTTGTTGTAATGAGGAACATAATATTTTTGAGAAGTTAAATGAAGTTGAAGAGTTTGATGATTTGATAAAATATAAAAATGCTATAAAACGAAATAAGACTATGACCAAAATATCTGACTCAAAATGCCTTAAGAACATTGAAAAAATGACTAATGAACAGAAATTACAATTACAACTTACTCTTGCCAAAAGCTGTGGAATCGAATTAGAATCAAAGATAGAATCAAAGAATTAATTTGAATATCTATTTCAAGAGATTTATTTCAAAATTCTACCCAAAAATATACTAATCAAATAAAGTATTATTGTCAATATCACCTAACCAGTATTTAATATATTTATAATTTTTATCATACTTTTCTTGTTGTAATTTTATATTAAACTTTCTATTTTCACGTGGGTCATTACCGATACCAGAAATATACTGCCAATTACACCAATTAGAAGTAACATCATAATCCAAAAGTAAACTTTCAAAATATTCTGCTCCAATTCTCCAATCTAAACCTAAATCGTGTACCAAATAACTTGCAACATTCTGACGACCTCTATTACTCATCCACCCACTTTCGTTCAACTCTATCATATTTGCATTTACAAACTTTTCTTTTGTTTTGCCATCTAACCAAGATTTTGCATCATCTATATTATGATTTAATTTGATTTTTTTGGACTTTATTCCATTATATTTAAAGATTTCATTGCCATATTTAACTCCAACAAATTTAAAATAATCTCTCCATAATAATTCAAAATAAAGCCAATATGTAGAAATATTAGAACCATAAATTGTTTCGTAGTTTTTAATTTCCCAATAAATTTGTTTTGCAGATATTAATCCAAGTGCTAAGTATGGTGAGAATTTTGAAGAATAGTTTTCACCTAAAAGCCCATTTCTAGTATTTTTGTAAGTCCATAATGAATTTGTTTTATATAAATAGTCATCTAATCTTTCTAGTGCTTGAGTTTCGCCACCACTAAATTTAAAGGCAGATTTATTACTTTGCTTTTTGACTTTTGTATTTAATTTAGTTTTTATTTCATTCCATTGATTTGTGTATTTACTCCAATCTATATCGATTGAAGTAGAGTTCAAATCCAAATCATCGTTTTGTATAATTTTTCTCGGCAGGTTGTTTTTTTCGATATTTGTTCGAAAATTTGTAAATATGTCTGGTAGGGTTTTATTACTTTTTAGCTCAAAATCAAAAAATATATCAGATTTATGAATTAAAGTTTGACCCCATATTTTATTTACTTTTATGTCAATTCCATTTTTCTGATTTAATATATTAATCTCATTATAAACCTTATTCTCTATATTTAATTCTTCAGAGGTAAATTCTTCTTGCAGATAAATGGTAGTGAACTTTGTTTCATTGAGTAAATTAACAATTTCTTTTTCTGTCTGACCGATTGTAATTATTAAATCTGAGCCTTTGGTTTGTAAATTTTGTTTTAAATTATCCAAAGATTCTATCAAAAATTTTAGTCGATAAGTTCCAATTTTGTCAAAACCATAGGAAGTTTGACCGAGCCAAAAGTTATCAAGACAATAAAAGAAAATGACTTTATCATTTTCAGTAACTGCCCTATTAATTACTTCATTATCTTTCAATCTTAGGTCATTTCTAAACCATACTAATGCTGTTTTCATTATTTTTTACTAATTTAGTTTATAATTTCTATAATAGTTAAGATTATAATTTATTTTTGTTCATTCTACATTTATCTGAACAATAAACAACATTATCCCAATTTTTCTCCCATTTTTTTCTCCAATCAAATGGCTTTTGGCAGATAGGACAGATTTTAGAAGGTAGATTTTGTTTTTTGTGCATTACATTTTAATAAAATAAAAATAAACACGGTAAACCTAAAAAGTCATATTCAAAATAATGAATTTGTGCTTGTATTTTTTGATTGTTCAATTTTGGCATTAACGGTTTCATTTTTTCGTTGGATTTCGATGAATTTGAAATCAGTTAATGATTGCTCCAAATTAATTATTTTGCCATTATGTTTAATGATAGCAAAACCTTTTTCGAGAGGTAAGTTGGGGTTTGATTTTTTTAGTATTTCTGTCAAATAATCTAATTTTTTATTTTTATTATCTAAATTTCTATTAATAGTAGTTTGTAATAATTTGATATTCTTGTTTAAATCATCTTTAGTTCTGATGATTTTGTCATTTACTTTTTTTTGTAAGCTTTCTTTCCATAAATCATCCAACATTTGATATTTTAGATTTAGATTTCTATTGATTAATTTTTCCATTTTTTCGATAGAAGTATCAAGAAAGTTTAGAAGCTTTGTTTGTTCAAAAGGAGTAGCGAGTTCGGCTGCTGCAGTTGGAGTGGCCGCTCTTTTATCAGCAACAAAGTCTGCTATTGTAAAATCGGTCTCGTGACCAACGGCAGAGATTACAGGTATTTTTGAATTAAAAATCGCATTAGCAACTATTTCGGTATTATAAGCCCATAAGTCTTCGATAGAGCCACCGCCACGCCCTACTATCAGTATATCTGCATCAGTTTTGTTTAAGTCTTCTATGGCATTACTAATGTCTTTAGCTGCATCATTACCTTGTACTATGGTTGGTCTAAAATAAATTATTGCATAAGGGAAACGTCTTTTGATAGTTGAGAACATATCTTGTACTGCTGCACCAGTTGGAGAGGTCGAAATACCTATTTTTAATGGTAAGTTAGGAATTAATCTCTTTCTTTCACCAGCAAAATATCCTAATTTTTCTAATTTAGCTTTCATTTCCTCGAAAGCCATGTACAAATCACCCATTCCAATAGGTGACAGATAAATTATATCAAGTTGGTAGGTGCCTCTTTGTCCATATACAGACAAGTTCCCTTTGACTTTGACATTCATACCTTCTTTGGGAATAAAATCTAATCTACGTGATTTCCACATAACACAAGAGATTTGAGCTAATTCATCTTTGAGCGTAAAATATCTATGACCACTGTAATGCGGTTTAAAATTTGATATTTCTCCGGTTATGGTTACAGTACCTATTTGGTCTTCCATATAGGACTTAATTATATCCGTAAGCTCCGATACTCTTAATACAATCTCTGACATATTTTAATATAATTTTTAAGAATTATGTTTAATAATTACAATTTAGATACAAATTCTAAACTATGTATTTTATCTTTATTAAGTTGAGAAATAATTTCATCGATTGAATTAAATTTTTGCTCATTTCTAATGTAATCAATAAAAGAAACTTTTAACTTATTTCCATAAATATCTTGATTAAAATCAAATATATTTATTTCTATTGTTAACTTTTTATCATTATCAAATGTAGGTCTGAAACCAATATTTGCCATTCCAAATAATTTAGTGCTGTAGTTTTCAATTTCGAGTTTGACAACATAAACTCCATTCATTGGTATCAACCTATATTTATCACTGATTTCAATATTTGCTGTCGGGAAACCAATTTGTCTCCCACGTTTAAATCCCTCAACAACAAAACCTTTGATGTAATAGTCGTAACCAAGCATTTTATTTGCAATTTGTATTTCGCCATTAGAAATACTTTTTCTTACTTTTGTAGAAGAAATAGCATTTTCATCTAAAAGTAGTGGAGCTACTTGTTCAATTTCAAAATTCAAAGTATCATTGATTTCTAATAATAAATTGATATCACCTTCTCTATTTTTTCCAAAAGAATGGTCATAACCAATTAAAAAATAGTTAAAGCCAATATTTTTATAAATAATATCTTCGATAAAACTTAATGGACTTGTTTTGGCAAAATCTTTTGTAAAATTAATCACTAAAACATTTTCAACGCCATAATCTTCAAATAGTTTTAATCTGTCTTCCAAATCATTCAATAGTTTAATTTCGTCTTGTTGATTATTACTAGTTTTATGGATTGAATTATCAGAATTATTATCAGTATTATTAGCAGTATTGCTCTTATTTTCGTTCAAAACTATTCTTGGATGTGGGTCTAAGGTAACAATAAAACTCCGTGATTTAGTTTTTGTAGCCAAATCAGTTAATTTTTGGATAATTTCTTTGTGACCCAAATGTACACCATCAAAAGTACCAACAGTAATTACGGTATTTTTGTCATAAGGCACATCTTTAATATTATAATAAATATTCATTTTGAGAAATTAATATTAGTGATATTATGTTAATTCAATAGAATCTGCTTTAAATTTATTTAAAAAATCTTCCAAATCAATAGCATCAGATAATTTATAATCGCCGATAGCATCACGGACTAATTCTTTTAGATAAGCACCAGTCCCTAATTTTTCACCAATATCATTTGCAATAGAACGAATGTATGTGCCTTTTGAGCAATTTATATTTAATTTCAATACTGGATTTTCAAAACTAATAACTTCAATCTTATTAACTGTTATTTCTATTTCTGGAATTTCAATTTCTTCATTTTTTCGGGCATAAGTGTACATCCTTTGTCCGTTGATTCTTTTTGCTGAGTATATTGGAGGTTTTTGTTTAATCAAACCTCTAAAATTCTCTAACACTTTATCAATGTTTTCAATTGAAATATTGGAAGTATCTTTTGGATTTTCTTCCACCGATTCCAAATCAAATGTTTTGGTAGTATTACCCAATTTAATCGTTGCAATATAATTTTTGTCTATTGCTTGAATGGTGTCAATTTTTTTTGTTGCTTTTCCAATTGCTAAAATCAATAATCCAGAAGCTAATGGGTCTAATGTCCCTGCGTGCCCGATTTTTTTGATTCTTATTGTATTTCTTATCTTAGCAACAACATCAAAAGAAGTCCATTCTTTTGGTTTGTTTATTAATAAAAAAATCTCATTAGTTGTTGCCTCGGCAAACAATTTTTTGAGATTTTGATTAAAGTACTTATTTATTATTATCATTTTTGGAGCATAGAAACTTAATTTAACTAATTTTCAGTTGTGTTTTATGAATCAGAAGACTCAGTAGATTCAGTCGTGTCGTCTTTAGTAATATCTTGATTATTCTCAGCGTTCTGTTCTTCAAGTATTTTATTATTAATACTAATCTTATCTAAAACTTTTTGAATTTGACCCATTTTTTCCATACTATCATCAATAAAGAATTTTAGTTCTGGAATATACTTAAGAAAGGCATCTCTAGACAATGCAGCTTTAATTTTAAATTTATTTTTCTCAAGTATAGTAACAAATTGTAAAGAATTAATTTTGCCACCAAAACAACTGATATAAATTTTAGCATTTTGTAAGTCTGGCGATATTACAATCTCATTAATTGATGTAATACCAGAATTAAATTCTTTTGCCAAATCATTAATAGGAGTTGAAATTGCTCTTTTTATAACACTTCCAATTTTTTCAGTTCTTTTACTCATAACAAAAAATATTATTTAAGTTTGCGTTTTACTTCATTAATTCTAAACGGCTGAATTATATCATTTACTTTGATATCACTAAAATCTTTAACTAAAACACCACACTCAAATCCAGAATCAACTTCTTTTACATCTTCTTTTTCACGTTTAAGCGACATAAGAGAACCGGTATGAATCAACAAACCATCTCTTAATACTTTAACTTTGTCATTTCTATGGATTTTGCCATTTAAAACATAACAACCAGCAATATTTCCAATTTTAGAATTTTTGAATAATGCTCTAACTTCTACATTACCAATAGTTTCTTCAACTAAATCAGGAGCCAACAAGCCTTCCATTGCATTTTTGAGGTCATTGATACAATCATAGATAATATCATAGTATCTAATTTCCACACCTTCATCATCAGCTAATTTTTGTGCTTTTGGAGTTGCAGTATTATGGAAACCAACTATAATTGCCCCAGAAGCTACTGCCAACATTACGTCTGATTCGCTAATAGGTCCAACTGCTTTGTGAAGTATATTGATTTTTACTTCTTCAGTAGTTAATTTCAATAATGAATCTGTTAATGCTTCCATAGAACCATCAACGTCAGCTTTAATAATCAATCTCAAATCTTTGACATCACCTAATCCAGTACTTGCTGTAAAGTCTTCTAAAGTAACGTGTTTGAACAATCTTACTTCTTGTTCACGTTTAATTTGTTTTCTATCAGAAGCAATTTTTCTTGCTTCTGTTTCACTTGAAACTGAAATAAATGTATCACCAGCAGATGGTAAAATGTCAAATCCAATTACTTTAACTGGTTGAGACGGGTAAGCAACTTCTACTTTATTGCCCGTTTCATCAAACATAGCTCTAACTTTTCCAGAAGAGATACCAGCAACAAAAGCGTCACCAATATTTAGAGTACCTTTTTGAACAACAACAGTGGCTGTCGAACCAAAACCTCTATCCATATTTGCTTCAACAATTGTTCCTCTTGCATTTCTATCAGGATTAGCCTTTAGTTCCATTAATTCTGATTCCAAAAGGATTTTTTCGAGTAAATTATCAATGTTGATACCCTGTTTAGCAGATATTTCAACACATTGATATTTACCACCCCAATCTTCGACTAATACTTCGTGTTCAGACAATTGTTGTCTAATTTTATCTGGATTAGCATCTGTTTTATCTATTTTATTAATAGCAACAATAATAGGAACATTTGCAGCTTTTGCATGGCTAATTGCTTCAATAGTTTGAGGCATTACCATATCATCAGCAGCAACAACTAATACAACTATATCAGTTAATTGTGCACCTCTGGCTCTCATTGCAGTAAATGCCTCGTGACCAGGTGTATCTAAGAAAGTAATAGATTTTTGATTTATATTTACTTTATAGGCACCAATATGTTGAGTTATACCACCAGCTTCTCCAGTAACAACTTTAGTTTTACGTATATAATCCAATAATGAAGTTTTACCATGATCGACGTGACCCATTATCGTAACGATAGATGGTCTTTCAATCAAATCTTCTTCATTATCTTCAATGTCTTCTATACCAGAATCCATATCATCTTGAACAAAAATTACCTCAAATCCAAAGTCATCAGCAATTAAAGAAATTGAGTCTTTATCTAACCTTTGATTAATAGTAACCATTAGCCCCAATTTCATACATCTCATAATAATATCAGAAGGAGACGTACCAATTAAAGATGCCAAATCACTTGTAGAAACAAATTCTGATAATTGTAATCTTTTAGATTCAATTAATTGATCTTCTTGAATTTTTTGTTCTTTTTCTTCTCTTTCTAATTTTTTCTTTTGACGGATTTTCGCTCTAACGTTTCCAGTTGAGTCTTCCATTTCCGCCAAAGTTTCTTTGATAGCTCTATCTACATCAACAGAACTAATCGAATCTCTAATACCTTTTTTCTTTTTCTTTTTCTTAAGATCTAATGCACTCTTTGGTTTAGCATCTTCACCGAATTCTTTTGATTTAACTTTTGATTTATCAGCAGAATCACCATATTTTGGACCTGGTCTTGCTCCACCAAAATTAGCACTTTCAAAAGGTGTACTACCAGCTCCACGAGGTCTATCACCTTGTGGTCTATCGCCATAAGGTCTATTATCGCCACCTGGTCTATTATCTCTGTAACTTGGCCTATTATCACCTGGTGGTCTATCACCGTAAGGTCTGTTATCACCACCTGGTCTGTTATCTCTATAACTTGGTCTATTATCACCTGGAGGTCTGTCGCCATAAGGTCTATTATCGCCACCTGGTCTGTTATCTCTATAACTTGGTCTATCGCCTTGTGGACGATCACCTGGTGGTCTGTCGCCCTGTGGACGGTCACCGTAAGGTCTGTTATCTCTATAACTTGGTCTATTATCACCTGGCGGTCTGTCGCCTTGTGGTCTGTTATCTCTGTAACTTGGTCTATTATCGCCTGGAGGTCTGTCGCCTTGTGGACGATCACCATAAGGTCTATTATCTCTATAACTTGGTCTATTATCGCCTGGAGGTCTGTCGCCTTGTGGACGATCACCTTGTGGTCTTCCAACTGTTAAATTACCTTTGTCAACAGGATTTCTTGGTGCAAATTTATTACCACCTACTCTATTATCACTACCTCTGTTATCGCCACCTCTGTTGTCATTACTTCTATTATCGTTGCTTCTATTATCGCCACCTCTGTTGTCATTGCCTCTATTATCATTTCCTCTTCTATTGTCTCTGTAGTCCCCACCACTTCTATTTCTCCTACCAGCATCTAAGTTTATTTTACCAACAATTGTTAGTCCCTTTAACTCAACTTTTTCAAATGGATCAACTTCCATTATCTTTTTGCGTTTCTTTCTCTTTTTAGGTTCTGTAGAGTCTGAATTCTCATCAGTTTCAGCATTTGCTTTATCTTTATTTACTTCATTAGTTTCAGTTTTGACAATCTCATTAGATTTAACAGATTGTTTAGAATTTATTTTATCTTTTTCAGTTTGCTCTATAGATTCATTAACTAAATTATTTTGGTTTTCTTTATTAAGTTGATTTTGGATTTCTTTATTCTTAGCATTTTTATCTGCAATATCTTCACTTGTTTCTTTTTTTCCAACTTTTACGACATTAAGTTTAGAATCTTTATTTTCAGTATTTTGATTTGTTTGATTGCCAAAAGTATTTTTTTGTTTGGTTTCAACTTCAACTTTAGACTTTGCAATTTCATTAACTACGACATTGTCTTTATCTGATTTTTGTGCTTCTTTGTTTAAATTAGCATCCAAATTATTACTTTTAGTTTCTACAACAGATTTATTTTCTGAAGATTTATTTTCTGAAAGATTGGAGTCCAACTCGTTTGCAACAATACTTTGTGCAATTTTTACTTTTTTATTAACTATTTTTGTTCTTTCAGCATTCAAAGATTCTAATTCAACAGCATTATTATCTGTTTTAATTGTATCAATAATAGCAGTTAAATTAGCTTGACTTTCAGCTTTAAGTTTATTTTCTTTTTCTGTAAATTTATTTGCAATTGGTTCAATACTTTCAACTACTTTTGGAGTTGGAATCTCTACAGAAGTTTGTTGTTTGGCAGAAATACTTGCTTTGTCGTTCAGATTTTGAACAATCAGTGGAGTTTTTTCACTGATGTTAGCATTTTTCTCTATATCCTTTTTGGCAGCTTCCAATCTTTCTTCAAGAATAGAAGTAAATTTTACAACTGGTGGAGAATTTTCCTCATCAGAATCAGACTTGCCCGATTTTGGAATAATATCTTTGTGTTTAAGAATTTTGTCTCTTTGTACTTCTGCGGCTTTTTTTTCTTTTTTAAATTTGTCATAAACTACGTCCAACATATCTTCGTTCAGAAGAGATGTTGGTTTATTTTCAATTTTAAATCCTTTAGACTGCAAATATTCAACTATTGTTTCTTTACCAATGTTGATTTCTGATGCAATTTTAAAAAGCCTTATTTTATCAGCCATATATCCTATTAAATACTAAATTCAGAAAGTTAAAATATATAATTAAATTATTATTTTAAAAAGTTAAAATCAAATCGAAAAATAAAATTACAAAATTTAGAATTAAACATTTGAACTATTTTCGGTTTCGTTATTAGAAATAACACTATTAACCAAATCACTTACTTCTAATTGTATTTCTTCATTAGTTTTAGTATTTGACTCTTTATTAGGAATTTCAATTTCTTCAATGGAGTTTTCAGTTACAGATTCAACAACTTTATCGCCAGTTGTTTCTGTATTATTCTCAGTTTCTATTATAGAATCATAATCAAATTCTTTGATTTCAGACAAAATTTCTTCATTTTCATCTTCGTCAAATTCAATTAAAATAATTGTACGTAATTCGATCAATAACTCTTTGCTCATTCCTTTTACTCTCAACAAATCACTTACTTCTGCATTAAGGAACTCTCTTGCAGTTTCAACTCCGTTATCCATCAATAGGTTATAAAGTTCGACACCAAACTCATTTTTAAATTCAGATAAATCGATGTCTTCTCCACCTTCTTTAACTAAAGAAAGTGCATAGCCAGTTAAACGAGATGCTAATCTTACATTTTGTCCATTCTTACCAATTGCTAAAGAAACTTGGTCATCTGGAACTATAACCGTAGCAGATTTAATTTCCATATTTAATTGGATGTCTTTTACTCTTGCAGGAGACAGAGCTCTCATAATGAAAACTTTTGGATCTTCAGAATACTCAATCAAATCTATGTTTTCATTATTTAATTCTCTAACTATAGAGTGGATTCTGATACCTTTCATACCAACGCAAGCACCAACTGGGTCAACTCTATCATCAAAAGACTGCACAGCTACTTTCGCTCTTTCACCAGGTTCTCTAGCAATTGCACGAATAGCTATTACATTTTCGTAAATTTCTGGAATTTCAATTTCAAAAAGTTTAGCAAGAAAAGATTCATCTGCTCTAGAAATTATAATTTCAGGTTGACTACCACCTTGTGTATTACGTACTTCTTTTACAATAGCTCTTATTGTTTGAGCTTTTTTGTATTTAAACGGCTCATTTGGTATTTGTTCTTCACGTGGTAATCTAAGTTCAACTTTGTTATGTGTAACTAAAATATCATTTCTTCTTATTTGATGAATTTCACCAATAATTATTTCGCCAATTTTTTGAGAGTATTCTTTAAATATATTATCTTTTTCGTAATCTCTGATTTTTTGGTTCATACTTTGTGAGGCCATAGACACTAACCTTCTGCCAAACATACTTGAGATATTATCAAGAGTAATCTCTTCAATAAACTCATCGCCCACTTCAATTTCATCATCACTAAATGACTGTGCTTCTTTAACTGATATTTGAGTTTCTGGATTTATTACTTCCTCAACAATTTCTTTACTCAAGTAAATTTCAATATCACCTTTGTCCATATTAACGATAATATCAAAGTTTGCTTCTGCAGAAAACTTTTTCTTGACAATTGATGAAATAGTTTCTTCAACAATACCTTGAAGTAAATCTTTATCAATATTTTTACTTTTAGCCATTTCTGTAAAGGCTTCGATTATCATCTTCTTGTCAACAACGTGCTTTTTGGCTCTTCTTTTTGCCATAACTCTATTATTTTAGTGCTAAAAAGTTAAAAAAATTTATTTTTAATTTTATTTTAAAGATAACTAAATATAAAAAATGGGCTTTTTTAGCCCACACACTTTATATATCCACAAAATTAAGAAAAAAAAATCAATTAACATTAAAATATAATAATTTAATGTTTTTTTACTATCTATAAATTAAATTGATTATAAAAATTAGGGTAAAGGTATATAAGTGTCATCATCTTTTACACTTGGGAATTTTTTATCTTGCAAATCTTGTTTTGCTTTTTCTATTTTTTTCAAACTTGACTAAACAAAGTTCCAATACATAAATCTTTTAGTTAATTGTTCGCCACCGAAGATTAGATTTTTTGTTTCTTCTGTAATTTCAAATTTAATAATAAGATTTAGTGATGAAATTTAATAGTCATCATCATAAGTATCTTTGTTGTTGTAATTATCATCTTCGTTATTGACATCGTTATAGACATCTTTATAGTCTTTGTCAATATCTTCATCAGATATATTTTGAGTTTTAAATAAAATATCATCAATAATATTTTCTTTTAATGATTCTTCATCAGATATATTAGATTGTCTAAATTTTGGATTTCCCTTCAATAAATTTCCTTTAGATATAGTTATTTTAGGATTGTCTTGACCAAAGATTTTTAGACTTGGAATAACAGTAAAGACTTGATGATAAAATAAAAATTCTAAAGTAAAGTTAATTGCTTCTTCAATTTCATCATTCCAAGTAGCTGAAATTTTTCCCACTCTTCTTTTACTTTTATCTTTTTCGTTAATATCGGTAATATCTATTGAAATATCATTAGAATTTTCATTTATAATGCTATTGACAGGTTTTGATAACAAATTAAGTTGGTTTTTGGTAGATTCCAAATTTACGATTTTTTTGTTATTTTGTTTTGTTACCCAAATTAATAATGGTAGTGGTTGCTCACAAAGTAAATCCCACTCTTCCCCAACGTCCATTCTAACCAAACTATCATCATTTATATCTTGATGTATCAAACAATCAAACTTATTTTGCCAAGTTTCTAATATATTTCTGTCATTTATTTCTCCAATCTCACCATCAATATCAAATTTTTCTTTTAATAATAACAACGACAATTTACTTAGGTAGCTTTCTTTGCTTTCAACTAATATTTTTTTGATATTTATCAATCTTGGCTTAAAATAGATATTCATAATTTCTGTATAACCATACAAAGACAACACATTGGCTGGAATAATAGAGAAATCTCCTTTTTTGACACCTTTTCCATACTGAATTGGATTAAGTAAAGCAATATCCACTTTATCTTTTTCTAATAAATTTAGAACATTTTTTTCATCTGTCATTATAATCTCAAAATTAACATCGTTATTGGGATTATTTTCTGAACTTTTATCTAAACTGTTTTCTAAATAATTTTGAATTAATAATTTATAAATTTCTAATTCATTTGGTACTGCTATTTTGATTTTTTCTATCATCGTTATTTATTTTGATTTTTATTGAGTAATTTTTGTTGAGTAATTTTTGTTAAGTATTTTTTATTGAGTAATTTTTATTGAGTTTTACTTATTATTGATGAAATATTGTCTGTATTTTTGGACTGATTCATAAATCACAATTCCTGCAGCTATACTGACATTCAAAGAGTGTTTGACACCATACATTGGTATCTCAATTGAAAAATCACATAATTCTATAATATCATCTTCAATACCAGAAATTTCATTGCCCATAATTAATACCAATGGAAAATGTTCTAATTTTAAATTATCATAAGAAACAGAATTATCAGTAATTTCTACTGCTGCGATTTTATAACCAGCAGTTTTGAGTTTGACTAATACACTTTTGATATCCTCAACATACTCCCAATCGACTGTTTCGACTGCACCTAAGGCAGTTTTGTGGATTTCATCTTTGGGTGGATGAGGAGTATAGCCAGATAAAATTATTTTTTTTACATTTGCAGAATCACAAGTCCTAAATAATGAACCAACATTATACGAACTACGGATATTATCCAAAATTAAAATAATATCATGCTTTTCGGATATTTTAAATTCTTCAATTGTTTTTCTGATTGTAATAAGTTCGTTATATGTTAGCTTTTTCATTAATATAGATGGATTTGAACAAAAGAATTAAATTAATGGTAATTAATGTTAATCTAAGTAATTAAGAAATAAAATGTTTAAAAATAATATTTATTAAAATAAATTTGATTTAATTCATATATTTTGTAACTTATTCAAAATTATTTTGTTTATATTTATATACACTTCTAAAATAATTGAAAGAAAATATGTTTAACAAAATTCAGTCTGAAATTAATAAAATTGCTGTAAGTAATTTAATAAATAATTTAGTAAATGATTTAGATAACAACAGACGAATGTTATTATTAATAATTTACTCAGTTGTTTTTATATTTTTTGTAAATATAGAAGCAAAGACACAACAGACGGTGGACTCGCGAGGTAAAGAATTTTTAATTTCTTATTTACCGAATTTCCATTCTTGGGAAAGTGCAACTTATAGATTAGATTCGTTATATATTTATATTTCAAGTGAAAAAGTATGTGTAGTTACCATTGAGGCGACTGATAAGAATGGCAATACTACTTCGAGAAATGTTAATATAACTAATGTTAATCAAGTTTATTCTGAGAGCTATTATCATAGAGATTATGAAATAGCAGGGATTAATTATTATTCAGCAATAAATATTAATAATAATGATGCTGAGAAACCAATGCCTCAACATTTTAGAGTTACCTCAACTGAAGATGTTTCTTTGTATGCATCTTCTTACGCACTTTATACTACTGATGCTTTTATGGTATTACCGGTAAGTGCACTTGGTAAAGAATATATGATTATGTCTTATAATTCTGATTATAACAATACTAATCTGAATAATTTAAATAGCAACTCCACACCTTCACAATATTTGCTTCTTGCTTCGGAGGATAATACTCAAATTAATATCAAAAATAAAGTTGCAACTGTAAAAAATGATATTTTAGAATATACTATCACCTTAAATAGTGGTGATAGTTATTTGGTGCAAGCAACTTATAAGGTATTACAGAGTGACTTGACTGGCTCAATTGTTACGGCTGACAAGCCTATTGCAGTATTTTCTGGACACCAAAGGACAGCAATTCCTTTCAATTATCCAGTAGCTAACAAATCTCGTGATCTATTAGTTGAACAACTCAATCCTGTGATTTTATGGGGTAGAAATGCACTTGTAGCTCCATTGCCAGTTCCAAGAAGACAGTTTAATATTTCAAATGATATTTTTAGAGTACTTGCTCTAAGAGATAATTCTGAAATATACTTAAATGATAGATTAGTTAAATTATTGAACCGTGGCGAATTTTATGAAAGTTTTATAGATAGTTCATATTATATTAAATCAAATTCACCAATTTCTGTAGCAGTTTTCAAAAAGACTTCAACAGATGGCTCACAAAATATAAATAGTTATTGGGGTGATCCATTTATGGCATTAATCCCACCAATTGAACAATTCCATAATGTATATAGAAGTATAAATTTACAAATCAAAACTGATAATGGTTTTTTTACAGAAAATAATTTCTTCGACCATTTTATTACTATTTATGTAAATCAAAAGTTTGCAAGTAGTGTAAAAATTGATGGGCAGGTAGTTGACCAGACTATATTCAAAAATGTTGGTAATTCTGATTTTATGTATGGGAATTTCAAAGTATCAGAGGGAACTCACGAAGTATTGTCTGATGACAAATTAGGTATAATAATAAGTGGATATGGTCCTGCAAATTCTTATGGATATTTGGGTGGGATTTCTACAATACCACAAGATTATTTTTTGCCACAAGTATTCGAGACTTATGATTGTTATCAAATAGATATTATTGCAACAGATACTCTTACTTTTGATAGAGGTGTCTTTGGGATAGAAGTGGTACAAAGCGATAATATAGAATTAATTATACCTGGTATTGACTTACCCACTCCAGTTTATGAATTTAGTCTCAGATTAATTGATAAAACTCAATCAGGTACCATTGAAATTAAGATAAAAGAAGCAAATGGTGGGTGGATTCGTAAAATTTATAACATCTCAAGTAAAGAACTAATTCTTGCTTCTGTTGATGATTTGAAAGATGGAACAAGTAATAAAGAATATAATATCAATTATGATTCTCCACAAAATCGTGAAAAATGTTTCCAAATTAGAGTAGAAAATCCAACAAAAGAAGATATTGAAATCAATACTATTCTTAGTAAAATCAATAAAATCAAAATCAAAAATATCAGTAATAAAATTGTTCCGAGAGGTTCTTTTTCATTGATTGATTTTTGTATCGAAACTAACACAAACGAAATTGGGCAAGTAATAGATAGTTTGTTTATAGTTACAAGCTGTAATACACAAATGTTATCTACGGTTGTCATAAATGTAGATAAAGATAATTCAGACCCACAAATTACTGAAAATATTTTGGATTGTAATCAAAGAACAATAAGTGTTCAAGATAATGGTATATTTGATAGAGGTTTAAAGTCTTACACTATCAATCAAAATATAAATTGTGAAATTATACTTAATAACTTTACTGATAATAATATCGTATTAAATATTAATCAAATTGACCCTACTCAAGATGCAATTATTAGTATTAGTTTTTTGGATTCGGCTGATAATGAGATTGTTTATGATAAAGTCATTCAAGGATTTACTTTAAGTTTTATTGAAACAAATAAAACGAATTTTGAATATACAGATAAATTATTCAAATTTAAAGCTCCGAATGTTACAAACTGTATCGAAATTCCAATTTATAATTATGGAAGATTACCTTTTATCATTAATGCTACCACATTTAAAAATAATAATAATAATTTTTCTGTTCCATTATCTCAATTACCATTAGAAATTATGCCAAATGAAACGCAAAATTTGGTAGTATGCTTTTATCCATTGGTAACAGATTCGGAATTAACTGATTCATTAACAATTGATTTTAATTGTAATGATTATTATATTGGGCTTAATTCAGAAGAGTTGCCAGACCTTGCGGTAATTACAAAATGTGGGATTTCTTATACAATATCATTGATTAATTCACAGATAAATCTAACAACTTTTTATCCAAATCCGACAAGCAATAATACAAATATTGAAATTACATCAGATAAAGAATCTTCACTCAAAATACGATTAATTGACCTTTTGGGTAATATTGTATATGAAGAAAGTAAAAAGATAAATGCAGGTTATAATTTATTAAATTATAATTTGGGTAAATTATACGATGGGCAATACAATGCAATTTTGGAAATAGAAGGACAAGAGATTTTTGAAAAAATCAGCATAATTAAATAGTTTGGATCTAGACAATGGGTCAAGGTTTATTGCTTCTTTAACAGAAATTAATGTTCTATTATCAATCATACAGTTAACAGTATGGTTTTCCTGCAGCTTTTCTATTACAAAATTACACTCTTTTTCTTAAAATTTCCCGCCACATCTTACAATATATACTTTACTAAATCAAATACTTCTTTGAATATTCCACAAGCGAATTTTGTTTGTTCTTCTGTTCCTGTGCTTATTCTTACTCCGTTATTGATGCCGAAGCCTGCAAGATACCTAACGACTACCTTTTTTTGTAAGCATAATTCTACAAATTTCTGAGCTTGTAAATCTGTTTTTAATAATATCATTACAAAATTTGCTTTTGGCTCAACATATTCGATTCCAATACTTTTAAAAGTATCAACCAATAATTTTATACAGATTTTATTTGATTGCATTGCCTTTATGATATACTCATCGTCATCAAGTCCACCGACTGCACCCTCTTGAGCTAATAAATTCGGTTCGAATGGGAGTTTGACCTTATATAATACATTAATTAAGTCTTCGTCGCCAAAAGCATAACCAACTCTAAGTCCAGCCAAACCTAAGTGTTTTGAAAGTGTTCGTATGATTATTAGGTTACTTTTTTCTTCTTTGCTTAATTCTTTAAAAATCTGTAATCCATTAGGGTATTCACTAAAATCATTACAATAACTAAAATATGCCTCATCTAATAAAACCAATATATTTTTGGGTACTTGAGCAAAAAAGTTCAAAAATTCTTCCTTAGAAAACATACTACCAGTTGGATTATTTGGGTTTGCTAAGTATATAATTTTAGTTTTTTCGGTAATTGATTTTAATAAATTAGACAAATCAAATGAATAATTAACCAATGGAATTGTAGTTAACTTTCTGCCTAATTTATTTGTATTTACATAAGCACCAATAAATGTACCTTTGGCAGTCAATATCTCATCACCTAAATCAGAAAAGGCATTAATTATATAACCAATTAGAGAGTCCGAACCGTGCCCACAAATTATTTCATCTGGCGAAATATCCATCATATTTGCTAACTTATTTACTAATTTAGTTGACTTTACATCTGGATAAATTGATATTTCTTTTATTGCGTTTGTAATTGATTCTACGGCTTTAGGGGAAGTACCGTGAGGGTTTTCATTTGAAGCTAAATTGATAAAAGTCTTAAACTCATCTCTGCTAATGTTATTATTTGTTGAGTTCCCGGATTTATAAGGAACTAATTTGTTTATATATTCTGGAGAATTGATTTTATTATTCATAAAAATTGATATTTCATTATTAATTAATTGTAAAATCCACTTAACTAAGTTATATTTGCTTTCATTATCGAATTATAAATACAAATGAATTTATTTAAAAATAAAGAAACAAATATAAACATAAAAAGAGAAAAAACACAATTAAATAAAACTATTAATACTTTTATAATTGTCAACAATCAAAATCAAATAGTTTTATTACAGAATAATTCTACTTTGAATTATAATTCTACATCTAATATAAAATCTACTTCTGAACTTGAGTTTAATAATTCAAATAATGAACAAAAAATCCCAACTACATTAATTTATTCAAAACGTAAGAATGTTTCTATAATTATTGACAAAAATGCAGAGTTGATTCTAAGATTACCAATCAAAATCACAATGAGTGAAATTAATAGTATTATTCAAGAAAAGAAAAAATGGATAATAGAAAAAATTATATTAGTATCAGAAAAAAATAAAAATAAGATTGATAGATTTTTTGGTGATGGCGGTAAATTTATGTTTTTGGGTAAATTACATAAATTAAACTATAGCGAAAAACTAAAATTTGCAGTATATTTTGATGGCAATGAATTTTATACATTTCTAAAAGAAGATACTGAAATCAAAAGTCATTTGGAGAAGTGGTACAAAAAAAATGCAAAAAAGATACTAACTAATAGAACAATTTATTTTAGTAATTTGTATGGATTTGAGTTCAAACAAGTAAAAACCAATTCCGCCACATCTCGTTGGGGTTCTTGCAGTTGGGACAATAATATTAATTATAGTTGGAAATTAATACAAGCACCAATTTTTGTAATTGATTATGTTGTAATTCACGAATTGGTGCATACAAAAATCAAAAACCACTCCAAAGAATTTTGGGATAAAGTCAGCCAATGTTATCCAAATTACTTAAAGGCAGTTAATTGGCTAAAAGATAATAATTTTATAATCGAATTTGATTAAATATATGAAAATATATTGAGAAACACAAGCATTTAACAGATAATTATATTAAAAATAGACCGATTTATTGTCAATTATCATAAATTAATAATTGTGAATTATTAGTTAATTTATTGCAATTTTTCAATTTATACAATTAATTAAAATATATATAGTATTTTTGTTGCTAAATATTTTACAAATTCAAAAAAACTTTACGAGAATTGTTAATGAGAAAAGATAATTTCAGGAATATAGCTATAATAGCTCACGTCGATCACGGTAAAACAACACTAGTTGATGGTTTATTAAAACAAAGTGGTACTTTTGGTGCAAGAGAGCACGTTGAAGAAAGAGTAATGGACTCTGGCGACTTAGAGAGAGAAAGAGGGATTACAATCACTGCAAAGAACACTGCTGTCTATTACAATGACATCAAAATTAATATTATGGACACTCCTGGTCACGCGGATTTCGGTGGAGAGGTAGAGCGTTCTTTAAATTTAGTTGATGGTGCATTATTATTGGTTGATGCCAGTGAAGGTCCGTTACCACAAACTCGTTTCGTGGTAAAAAAAGCCTTAGCAAAAGGATTACCAATCATATTAGTAATTAATAAAATCGACAGGTCTGATGCTAGAGTTGAAGAAGTTGTAAGCGAAGTTTATGACTTATTTATTGACTTAGATGCAAATGACGAACAAATTGAATTCCCAATTATTTATACAGTTGCAAGAGATGGTATAGCAAAAACTTCATTAGACCAAGAGTCTGATAGTTTCAAACCACTATTTGATACTATTCTTAGTTTTATACCAGGACCAATTGCTGATGATACAGCTACTCCTCAATTTTTGGCTACATCATTAGATTACGATTCTTATGTTGGTCAGATTGCAATCGGACGTATGGTGAATGGTACTTTAGAAATGAATAAACAATATGCTATTTCTACTGAAGATGGTATCAAACACAATCAAAAATTATCTGCAATCTACACTTTTAGTGGATTACACAAAAAAGCAGTTCAACAAGTTGTTGCTGGTGATATCGTAGCTATAGCTGGTATTGCTGATATCAGAATTGGTGATACAATCACTTCTAATGATAATCCAGAACCATTACCGAGAATTAAAGTAGATGAGCCAACTGTTTCAATGATATTTTACGTTAATAGTAGCCCATTTGCCGGAACTGAAGGTAAATTTGTAACTTCTCAACAAATCAAAAAAAGATTAGATAAAGAATTACTTACAAATGTATCTTTAAAAGTACTTCCTACCGAAAGAGCTGATGCATTTGAAGTTTGTGGTAGAGGTGAGATGCAATTAGGTATTCTAATCGAAACTATGAGAAGAGAAAATTTTGAATTAATGGTTTCTCGTCCTCAAGTTATCATCAAAACTATTAATGGTGTCAAAAACGAACCTACTGAAAAAGTATTTGTGGATGTTCCAGACGAATATACTGGAGTTGTAACTGAAAAATTATCTATCAGAAAAGGTCTAATGACTAATATGATGAGTAATGGTAGCGGTCGTACGCAAATAGAGTTTGTTGTGCCTTCACGTGGTTTGATTGGTTATAGAAGCCAGTTTTTAACTGATACAAAAGGTAGTGGTATAATGAATACATTATTCGAAGGTTATGCTCCTTGGTATGGAAATATTCCTTCTCGTTCATCTGGTGCATTAGTTGCCGATAGAACTGGTAAGGTAACTTCTTATGCAGTAGAGGGTATGGCTGATAGAGGAGATTTGTTTATTAAAGTAAGTACTCCAGTTTATATGGGTATGATTATCGGCGAAAGAAACAAACAAGGTGACTTAAACCTAAATATTACAAAAGAAAAGCAACTTACAAATATGAGAGCTGCATCCGCTGATAATACTGTTACTTTACGTCCACCAAGAACTTTGTCATTAGATGCATATATCGAATTTTTGGCTGAAGATGAATTATTAGAAGTAACTCCAGAAAATATGAGACTAAGAAAATTCAGTTTAGACCCTAACAAACGTAAAGAATCAACAAGACAATAAAATTGTCAGTTGTGAATTATAATTTATTAAATAGACAAAGGAATATCCTTTGTCTATTTTTTTGTTTGTTTTTTATATAATTTTTTACTCAATTGCACTATATTCTCTTCTCTTCCAACCTCCATATTTTATATAATTATAAACAAGTCGTTTGCAAAGAGCAAACGGGTTGGGTTCTCTTAAATTCCTCTAAAAAAAAGGACAAGTCGCTTGACTTGTCCTCGAAAAAATACTTTTGATTGCCCAATTATATTTTATTATATATTTTTTTATATATTTTTTATATATTTTTTTATGAGTTCAATCTTTCTTGAGCATCAACAACAGCAATGGCTGCCATATCTAATATCTCATTTAGGTCTGAACCATATTGAAGAATATGAGCTGGTTGGTCAGTGCCCAAAAGTACTGGACCGATAATATTGGTGCCATCAATTTTACTTAATATTTTGTAAGCAATATTTGATGCATCTAAATTAGGGAAAATTAATATATTAGCTCTACTGGTCAAACTACTAAATGGAAATTCATCTTCGATAATACTATAATCCATAGCAGTCGAAGCTTGCATCTCACCATCAACAATCAAGTCTGGCGCTTTTTGTTTGATTATTTGCAATGCTTTACGCATTTTCTCTGGAGATGGTCCCTTTGCCGAACCAAAGTTACTATAGGATAACAAAGCAACTCGTGGCTCAATATTAAAGTTTTTGGCAAATTTTGAAGCTTGAATTGCAATATCAGCTATAAATTCTGGGCTAGGGTCGATATTCACAGTTGTATCTGACAAAAAGTAAGTTTTAGATTTTGTAGATACAATATACAAACCAGAAACCGTAGAATAATTATTATCTTTTCCGATTACTTCTAATACTGGTTTTAATGATTTTGAGTAATTTGCAGTTAATCCAGTCAACAAAACGTCAGCTTTTTTGTTTTTGACCATAATTGCAGCAAAAGTATTTTTGTTTTCTGTTATTTTCTCTTTTGCTTCAATCCTTGTCATTCCTTTTCTTTGTCTAATTTCAAACAAATTATCAGCAAATTCTAATGTATCAATGTAGTTGTGTGGATCAATTATTTCAATACCTTCGAGATTATATCTATAATTTGATGCAATCTCTCTGATTGAAGCTTCATTGCCGATTAGAATTGGTTTTGCAATTTTATCTTCTACCAAAACTTGTGCAGCTTTGATAATTTTTGAATTTTCACCCTCTGGGAATACAATTCTTTTAGGTTTACTTTTTGCTTTTTTGACAATTAGAGGCATAAATGACCTTGATCTGCCCATTCTGATATCTAATTGTTGGATATATTCTTCAAAATTTTCAATGGGTTTACGAGCAACACCAGTCTCCATTGCAGCTTTTGCAACAGCAGGAGCGACACTGGTCAATACTCTTGGGTCAAATGGCTTAGGGATAATATAATCTCTGCCAAAAGATAATTTTGTTAATCCATAAGCTTTTTTTACGTTATCAGGCACATCTTCTCTTGCTAATTCAGAAATTGCTTTAGCAGCTGCAATTTTCATTTCTAAATTGATTGACCTTGCGTGAACATCAAGAGCACCTCTAAAGATAAAAGGAAAGCCTAAGACGTTATTCACTTGGTTAGGATAATCAGATCTACCTGTTGCCATAATTATGTCTTTACGAGCTTCTATAGCTTCAGGATATGTAATTTCTGGGTCAGGGTTTGCCATTGCAAACACAATTGGGTCCGATGACATTGACTTAATCATATCTTGCGTAAGGATATTTTTTACAGATAATCCGACAAAAACATCTGCACCAACAAGTGCATCCGCAAGAGTTCTGCATTCTGTTTCATTTGCAAACATTTCCTTGAATTCATTCATCGAATTAGTGCGACCTTTATAAATGACACCTTTGGTGTCGCACATCAATACATTTTTTTTGTCAACACCCAAGGCAACGTAAAAGTTAGAACAAGCAATGGCTGCTGCACCAGCACCATTTACTACCATTTTTACTTCATTAATTTTTTTTCCAGCTAATTCCACTGCATTTAATAATGCTGCACCACTGATAATTGCTGTGCCGTGTTGGTCATCGTGGAAAACAGGAATATCTAATCTTTTTTGTAATTCTTTCTCAATATAAAAGCATTCAGGGCTTTTGATGTCTTCTAAATTAATACCACCGAAAGTAGGAGCCATAACTTCACAGACTCTAATAATTTCGTCAGGGTCTTTGGAATTTAATTCAATATCAAAAACGTTGATATCTGCAAAAACTTTAAATAACCCAGCTTTACCTTCCATTACAGGCTTACTTGCTTCTGGACCTATATCTCCCAAACCTAATACAGCAGTTCCATTACTAATAACAGCTACAAGATTGCCTTTTGCAGTATAATCATAAACCTTGCTTTTATCTTTTTCTATCGCCAAACAAGGAACAGCAACCCCTGGCGTATAAGCCAGAGATAAATCTCTTTGAGTTACAAAAGGTTTTGAAGGGATTATTTCTATTTTACCTGGACTTGGATACTGATGATAGTCAAGTGCGTCATTGTCACTGATATTTGAATTCATTGTTTATTGCCAACTTAATTACTAATAAATTATTTTTCTTATAGGATGAAAATATCATTATAAGACAATAATAGTTGATTTATATTTTCAAATGTATAATTAGGCTTATAATAATTTTCAAAATTTAGTGATTTTGATTGAGATTTGTGATTATAAATTTTACTAAACCTTTCGAAGACTATATCTAATTCAGAGCTTTTGTTTTTGTATTCTTGCTCAAGAGTAGTTTCAGTTCCAATAAAAATTGTCGTACTGCCTATAATATTGCCAGGGATAATATCTGTAACCGAATCGCCAATAGTAAATAATTGATTTGGAGATATATTGTTAGAAGTTAGATGGTCTGGAGATAAATAATTGGGGAAATTATAATCAAATTTCAATTCATCTAATATCTCAACAAACATTTCTAATTTTGGCTTTCTTCGTGGATTATTTTCGGTGGCTAAAGCAGTGCAATATTTAATTAAATCAAAGCTATGATTTGTATTTGATCTTAATTGTTCTTGCATAAAATTATGCAGATTAATCAAATCAAGCTCAGTCATTATTTTTTTGCCCACACCCTGCTGATTAGTTACAACAGTTGTAATGTATTCATCGCGTTTCAAATTACTAAACAACTCAAAAAAACCATCATTAAATATAAACTGATTAGTTTCTTTGACATAATCTCCAAAAAGTCTTTTATTTATAACTCCATCTCTGTCAAAAAATACTAATTTCATTTGAATTTAAATAAATAGATTGAACTGAAAAAATTGATTAAGTTGATTAAAATTCGTAAAATAAGCGAAAAGTGAGTTTGATTAAATAATATAAAAACTGAAGATAGTATAATCACCAAAAATACTAAATACCTAAATCATCCAAGATTTTTTGTAGATCTGTATAAACTCTATCCCACGAGAGATTATCTTGTATATGCAATTTAGCATTAATACTTATATCTTCATATTGTTCTGGATTTTTGAGAACTTGAATACATTTATCAGCCATTTCGTCATCATTATTAGCTAATAACAAATTGATGTTATCTTTTCCATTAATGCCCTGATTTCCAATCGGCGTGGTAATCACAATACAGCCACTCGCCATTGCTTCAATAATTTTATTTTGAATTCCAGAACCACCATAATGTGGGTGAACAAACAAAAGATTAGATTGATAATAATCTTTTACATCTTTTACATTTTCGTAGATTTCTATATTTTTACTCTTTAGAGACTTTATATAATTATTTGCGTGTTTACCAACAATTTGCAGCTTTATACTTGGGTCAAATTCTATTACTTTTGGAAGTATCTTTTCTACAATTCTACGTATCATTAATTCATTGGCATAAACGTCCAATTTACCAACAAAAATTATGTTTTTTCTTTCAAAATAATTTGAAGATTGGTAATTTTCAATATCAGTACCATTTGTAAGTAATTTATAGTTTTTATAATTACTACCATTTTTCATACTTTTAATATCGAAATCACTTACGAGTGTAGTAACATCAAAATAATTGACAATATTAGGCTCAAATTTCTCTAATGTTTTGGATTCCCAGAATCTTACTAATTTCTGCAGTATATTTTTGGAATTTTTGAAAGACCTGTGCATATAAACTCTACGACAATCTTCGGCAATAAGCATTTTTTTAATGCTTTTTCCTTGTAGTTTAGATTTTTGGTCAATCAATTCCAAAGTTTTTTTATTTGCAATATAATTCGCTGTTCTCATAAAAAAGGAAACAACTAAATCAACGTCATTATTTTTGATATAATTATTTACTGCATCTTGAAATTCTGAATTATAATAGAAACTGATTTCTAATGGAACAAATTTTAGTACACCCAAAGCAGAATACAAGCCTTGACTTACTGCATTTAATTTAAAATAAGTAACATCAACGCCAATCTCTTTTAGCTGGTCCAAAATCTCTGAATTATAGTCACTGCCATGATAAAAAGCCAATAGCTTAACATTATACTTAGTACATAAATACTTAAGTAAATGAAAAGACTTGAGCCTATCACCACCAATTAATGGAAGTGGATATCTCGGAGCCAAAAATAATATTGTCTTTTTATTATTCATTATAGCAATATACTACAATTTTTACATTTTATTAATTTAAAAAAAAAATATTTCCAAACTTACCTAAATAATCAATTAATTTCAATAAAACCATTAAATATTATACCAGATATATAAACATCTTGTATATGGTTAACACCAAAATGATAAAATAAGTCTAAATAATTGTCAATATCCAACACTAAAAAATCAGCTTTTTTCTCAACTTCAATGGAGCCAACTTTATCCGACAATCTTAAAGAATAAGCCGAATTTAATGTAGCAGCAGTTAGACACTCTTCTGCCGACATATTCATATTTATTGCTGCCAAATTCATTATAAATTGCATATTTTCAGTATAGCAAGACCCTGGATTACAGTCTGTTGCTAAAGAAACTATTACATTGCTTTCTATTAATTTTCTTGCCGGAGCATAAGGCAATCTAATAAAATATGCAGTACCGGGTAATAAATTAGCTACAGTTTGATTTTTGTAAAGTGATTTTATACTTTCATCAGAAATATATAACAAATGGTCAACAGAAACTGCCCCTTTATTTGATGAGTATCCCGCTGCTTCTACATTTGCCAATTCATCACAATGTGCTTTTATTGGTAATCCAAGTGATAAAGACTTATCAAAAATCTTTTCAGCATCAGCATTAGTAAAATAACCTTCATCAATAAAAATATCACAATAATCGGCTAAATTATTTTCAACAATATAAGGCAACATTTCATCAGTAATAATTTTTATGTATTTTTCTCGACCTTCTGTGCTATTTTTATATTCAACTGGAAAATCGTGTGCACCCATAAAAGTAGAAATAACATTTATATCCAAATCATTGTCATTCAATATATGTTTTATATTTTGAATTGCTTTGAGTTGTTTTATTTCACCTTCAAAATCAAGCGAATATCCTGATTTTATCTCGATTGTTGTAGTTCCATATCCTATCGCACTTTCTAATAGCTTAATTCCGTTTTTTGTCAATTGCTCAATACTTGCATTTCTTGTTGCTCGGACAGTTGTTTGTATTCCACCGCCACTTTGAGCAATTTCTTTATAAGAGGCACCAGCTAATCTTTTACCAAACTCTTCACTTCTATCACCAGCAAAAACGATATGAGTATGTGAATCTACGAACCCAGGGACGATAGTTTTGCCAAAAAGGGATTTCGTATTTTTGATATTCAGTTGATTATCTGCAATAAATTTATAAGCATCATTTGTTGTACCGACAAATCTAAACTTATCATCAAATACAATTGCACCATCTTCAATTACATTTATATTATTCATATCCTTACCGAATTTGAATAACTGTTTTTGATTATCTATACAAACTAAGGTGCTTATATTTTTAAAAAGATTCATTTATCTATTTTTGTATTATTTCTTAAGTTATTTTGAGAGAATTATTTCAAGTAATTTATTTTAAGTAATTTATTTTACAAATATTCATTTTTGTTTTGCAATTTTAATTCAGAAACAATTTTTTTGACATCTTGCGCTTTATCTTTCGGACAAATCATAATTACATCGTCTGAATTTACAATTATAAGGTCATCAATACCAACGATAGCAATCATTTTGTCATTGGAATAATTATAGATGATATTACCTTTTGATTCAATAGTAAGATTATTCCCTTTGACAGCATTATCTCCGACTTTTTCTAAGTACTTCTCTACACTATCCCAACTCCCAAGATCGTCCCAATTAAAATTAGATTTAATTACATTTACATTTTTTGTTTTTTCTAATAATCCAAAGTCAATAGAAATATCGGGCATCTGGGCAAATAAATCAGAAGTAAGTTTTACTCCTTGCAAAAGACTATCTTGAGATGAAATAATCTCACACATAGAATTAATTTTGCCACCAACTTCATTCAAATTATTTTCTAATTCTTGATTAAAGTACTCTATATTATAGAAAAACATCCCACTGTTCCATAAGAAATTACCTTGTGTTAGATAACTTTTTGCAGTTTCTAAGTTTGGTTTTTCTTTAAATGAATTTACTATAAAGTTTTCTACTGTTTCTGTTTTATTAGCTTCACCAACTATATTAATTGAATTAATTGAATTAATTGAATTAATTGAATCTACATCGTTTTCAATCTTCTCACCTAATTCGATGTAACCAAATCCAGTTTCGGGACTTGTTGGAGTGATACCAATGGTAACAATTGAATCATTAAAAGCAGCAAAATTTAGTGCATTATTTACATCATCTTGAAATTTTTGGACAGGTGTCATAATATGGTCTGAAGTCAGAACGGCAGTAACAATTTTAATATTTTTGTTAGCTTGGATTTGACTTTTGAATTTAGATAAAATTACAGAAGAAGCAAGTGCCAAACAAGGAGCTGTATTTCTTTTGTGCGGCTCTGCTATAATGTTTTCTTCTGGAATTGTTTTGACAATAGATTTGATTTTATCTAAAATTTTTTCTCCAGTGATAATAAATATATTTTCACTTGGAATTATACCCAAAATCCTATCAATACTTTCTTCGAGCATTGTTTTATCTGGGTTAATTAATTTTAATAATTGTTTGGGATTTGTTTGTTTGCTCAAGGGCCAAAATCTTTCTCCAGAACCACCTGCCATAATTATAGCAGTTTTTATTACATTATTTTGAATATTCAAATTATTCAAGTCATTTAAATTATTTAATATTTCCAATTTCTGTCATTTGTAAAAGTAAAAAAATCAATTTAAGAAAATTTGAATTTACATAAAAATTTTAAGAAATTAATTTGCATTTGTTAAAGAAATATTGAATATTTTTAAATTATTATGCTGCAGATAAAATCCCACTAATGGTAACATTATAAAATAAAATGGTATGAAGTAATTACCTCCAAAATATGCAGAGAATAGAGCATAACTCAAAAAAGCAGAATAACCAAACAGACAACTAATCAATACTAAATACTGCTGCTGAATGATAGAGTATGAATTTAATTCCAAGATACTATTATCTCTAACTTTGTTCTTAATTACGATATTTATGAATTTCCAAAAGCCAACTAACATCAAAATACCGATTAAGCCAAAAGAAGCAGCAAAACTAATGTATGTTCTTTTTCTTGATAAATTAAAAATCAGATTTTCGATAGTTGGTAGCCAAACATAATTAGGAGTATCAGAAACAATAAAATTTCTAATAATATAATTTACTAAAAAATAAATAAACAGAATAGCCAAAATATAGAATAATTTCTTGATTGGTGAAAATTCACTAAAAATAAAAATTACAACGAATGCTGGTAATAAAAGAATTGCTGATTCTTTTGTGAGAATTGCCAAAATAAAAAATATTACAGAGTAACTTAATTGTTTATTAATTAAAAAGTATAGTAATGAGTATATACTTGCACCAAATAAAACAGCAAACATTGGATCAATTAAGCCAGTTGTGGAATAATAAAAAATTGGAAACGAAAATACATAAAGTGAAAGTAATATTTTCTTAATTTTGGAGCTAAACTTCAATAAATTGAATATTTGCAAATATATCCAAACACTAATAACATTAGATAATAAGTTAAGCACATTAATTGAAGTTAAAGCATTAAAGGGCAAAATTGACGCTAAGTATGTTGGCAAAACTCTATATAAATATGGTGCATCAGCATACTTTAGATTTGCTTCACCTCTTATTTTTTTGACAACATCAACATAAGCCATATCATCAGAAAAACCTATAACTCCTTTGTTGATTTTATTTTCATTTACGTAAGTAATTTTGGACAAACCAAATAAATCTTGTTTATTAAATCTTGGCAAACAAACTAAAATAATTATGAAACTAAAAATAAAAAACAACTGTTTATCTGACTTTTTATCTGTCAAAATTTTATTTAATAACATATAATAAATATATTAAAATTTATAAACAAATAATTTACTAAAAAATATTTTACTTTAGTTACTTACACTACTAATGTTAATAAATTGCTTCTGTTATTTGTAAAAAAATGAGATTTTCGGGCATTATCTCAATTGAAAAAATACTCTAAATAACAAAAACCTAAGGAAGCGAATAACAACTATTCCTCCACTTAAACGTGTAGTTAATTGAAAAAAACTGCACTCAATTACACTCTTTTCCGCTGCACTGCTCCCATTAATTAGGACACTTTATAATTTGCCAGTTTTGGGAAGTTTGTGGTGGTTTATTGATAAATATCGCCACTATTCTCTATACTATCAATATGTAATTCTATTGCTTCTTTGATTAATTCAATTACTTCTAATTCCGTTTCTACGCATTGCCACACGAGTATCATAACCAAAGTTACCAAAATCAAGGTAGTTACCGTCTGCGTTCATTTCTCTATCCTGTTCGTGAGTACCATTATAGCCGTATCTGCTAGTGCTACTCCGCCAGCTCTTATCACCTACCAGCATACCATAAGGATAATATTCATTCTTAAAATAAGATTCATAATATCTTATATATAATTAAAACATCTATAATTTGTTTTGAGTAACCATAAATGCAAAATATTAATTGTATAATCATTATAATTAATAAAATTATTTTTTCTAAAGATTTGAGTTTTTTACGTCTCCAAATATAATAGAGAATGCTATTTGAGAAGTATAGAAAATACATTGTAAATCCAGTTATATACCATATTAAATTCTCAAAAAAATCCATTTTGGTTACGAATGTGTTTATACTCTTATCTAGAACTTCAAATATACAAATAAGAATAATAAATGTAATCCAAGTATAATAAAGAATTTTATCTATCATTTTAATTGTCTCCAAATTATTAATTAACTATTTTGTATCTTTATTTTGATTTAAAGAATATCCTTAAAATATAAATACAAATTGAATAGAAAACTAAAATAAAGAAAAGATAATGTTTCAAAATTGATAAATTTTAATATCTCATTACTTGATTTATGAATTAACATATCCTTAAATAAAAAATAATCAGGGAAATGTGGAAGAATTTCTTTTTTTAATAATTTTAAAAACTCTGGACTTCTCATATTTATTCCTTTAATTTATTTTTTATCTTGAGTTGGTTTAATTTCTTTAATTTTATCTGTTCCAACATTATCTTTTGTTTTTTGAATTTGTTTATTCGTAACCTTAGCATTACCGGTTTTTAAATCATAAACTTTACCTGCCGCAGACTTATTAGGATCTCCTACAAAAATATTATTTGTTATGTCTTCTTTCAGTTTTATTATTGCCTTATCATTTTTATCTCGCCTATTTTCTTACTTCCAGTTATACTGTCTGGTTGTGGAGAAGCTTTACCTGATTTAATATTCCAAATTATTATAGAATCTGTTGGTAAATAAAAAAAAGGGTAACTTTCAATTATATTTTTATAACCACCATAGAAATAATAAGGTTGTTCTTTTCCATCGGCTAACGTATCCCTATCTTTTTTAATTTGCCAAGTTTTATTTAAAGTTTTGTCAATTGCCGTTTCTTCAAGGCAAATTATAAAATTATAATTTACATCTATCGAATCCCTATGTGTTATTTCTGGGTAAGAATACTCAGACCTCCAGAGTTCTTCTAACCAAACACTTTCAACATGAAAAGTGTCAACACCAAGAACTTCAATTACATTATTTGGTATTTTATATTCATATTTAAATACTTTTCTTAATTTAGATTCAGCAATACTTTCACTTGTACAACCGCCAATTTCTCTATTTAATAGGTGTAAAATTACTACTGGTCCACAATAATAAACTAATAAGATTAAACTAAGCAATATTAATGCAAACTTTATTATTTTTTTCATTTTTTTATCTCCCATTCCCTTTTTAAAATTATCTTTTTATTTATTTTGCTTCGCATTCTCTATTCCCATTATAATTTCAAATATTTCTTCTATAATAAGCACCAAAAATTTGATTTAAAACATTTATTAAATAAAATATCAAATTAAAAATAAAAAAGTTCTTAAATTAATAAATTTATATTTAATTAAAAATTATAATTTTTAATTAACGTCTCTATTTTACAATTAGATATAATTGAAAATAATTAAGATTTTATATAATAGATAAATATTATAATTTAAACAAGAGATTTGGAGGATTTTAATGGATAATTCCAACAAACCAAATAATAAAAGAAAACCTAACTTAGGCAATAACGACCCGCAAAATAAATTTGCTCGTAACCTAATGATTTGGATTTTTATTGGTTTGAGTGTCTTTAGTTTGGTGCTTATGTTGCAAAATAATCCCCAACAGGATACTAAAGTTACTTATAGTGAATACAAGATGTTTTTGAATAGAGATTTAATCGAAAAAGCGGTAATTACAAAATCTCAATTAAATGACTTTGAATTTAAAGGTACTTTAAGAAAAGAAGAAACAGTTAGCGTAAATGGCAAAGCAAAACAAATTAAGACATTTACTACAAAATTGGGACACGTTGACGCAGATACCGAAAAAGTTTGGGAAGACAAGGGCATTGCTTGGGAATATCAAGAAGGGGATAGTATGTTTTGGGGAACTATTTTTAGTTTCTTACCTTTGATACTACTAGTGGTTCTGATGTTTTTTATTTTCAAAAGAATGCAGAATGGTGGACAAAAAGGGATTTTTACCTTTGGTAAAGCGAGAATTAGATTATTGAACGAAAATTCTGAAAAAATAACTTTTAATGATGTAGCAGGTGTCGAAGAAGCCAAATATGAATTACAAGAAGTAGTAGAATTTTTGAAAGATCCAACAAAATTCTCAAGATTAGGCGGTAAAATACCGAAAGGAGTACTATTGTTGGGACCTCCAGGTACTGGTAAAACTCTTTTGGCAAGAGCAGTGGCAGGCGAGGCAGAGGCACCATTTTTCTCAATGTCTGGTGCAGATTTCGTCGAAATGTTTGTAGGTGTTGGAGCGAGTAGAGTAAGAGATTTATTCGAACAAGCGAAAAGGAACTCACCTTGTATCGTATTTATTGATGAGATAGATGCAGTCGGTCGTCAAAGGGGCGCCGGTATGGGTGGTGGAAATGACGAAAGAGAGCAAACGCTTAATCAATTATTAGTAGAGATGGACGGATTTGAGCAAAGTAGTGGTATAATTATCATTGCTGCCACAAATAGGCCAGATGTATTAGACCCTGCATTATTAAGACCGGGTAGATTTGACAGACAAGTGATTGTAGATAGACCAGACGTTAGAGGTCGAGAACAAATATTTAAGGTACACACCAAAAAAGTTCCTATTTCTGAAGATGTGCAATTTGATATATTAGCAAAAGGAACCCCTGGTTTATCTGGTGCTGATATAGCTAACATAGTAAACGAAGCGGCATTATTGGCTGCCCGTAGAGCTTCTGATAAAGTTACTATGTATGATTTTGAAAATGCGAAAGACAAAATTTTGATGGGTATCGAGAGAAAGAGTATGATTATTTCTGATAAAGAAAAAGAAATGACTGCTTATCACGAGATGGGACATGCTTTGATTGGGATATTAATTCCACATTGCGACCCAATACACAAAGTTACTATAATTCCGAGAGGACGTGCTTTGGGAGTTACGGCTTCATTACCTGATGAAGACAGACACTCTTGGTCTTTGGAGTATATTGAAGCTAAAATTATAATGTTGATGGGTGGTAGAGCAGCTGAAAAAATTATATTTAATAATTTTACTACTGGCGCCTCAAATGATATCCAAAGAGCAACGGATTTGGCAAGAAGAATGGTTTGCGAATGGGGTATGAGTGAACTTTTGGGACCAATAAACTTGTCGAATAAAGAAGAAGAAGTGTTTATGGGTAGAGATTTTAATAAAGGAAGAGACATAAGCGAAAAGACAGCACAATCAATTGATAATGAAATCAGACGTATTATCACTGAGGCGGCTGATAAAGCTGAAAGTGTACTTAGAACTAATCTCGAACTACTACACTTTACGTCTAAGATTTTATTAGAAAGAGAAACAATCGACAGAGAGGAACTTGATATTATGTTGAAAGGTGAAGAGTTACCTCCTATCAGCAAACAACAATTAAATGCCATCAAATATATGAATGTAATTTTGAATAATGGTAATAAAAGTAATGGCAATGCGGTTGCTAATAATGTTGAAAATAATACTGAAAACAACTCAAAAACTGGAAATAATGTAGATGTGAACATTTCCGGAAATTAATTGATATTCTAAATTCTAAATTAAAAATAATAATTACTAGAAAAACTTACTAAAAACAAAAGTTTAGACAAAACAAACTTACTAACATATTTAATAATCATTATTACTGCGGCGATAAAATGGAAAACACAAACGAACTACAAAACTCTAATACAAATGAGAATATGGAAACTACTAATGAAGTTACAATTGACGTAAATGTTGATGAAGTAAAGGTTGAAACAAATGATGTTTCTGATACTGCAATAACTACTGAAGTTCCTACTATAGAAGTAGTAATAATAGAAGAAGTATCTACTGTTGTACCCACTATAGAAGTAGCAATAACAGAAGAAGTATCGTCTGAAGATACTGCTACTGAAGAAACTGCTACAGAAACTGTTAGAGTAAAAAAAGAGCCTTTTAATCCTATGGCAAATTATAAAGATATGCCCATCAACAAAGAGGCACTTGCAGAGCAAAACAAACTATTTGATGTAATCAAAGCAGAAGTTGAGAAATTAATTGAAAGTAACAATATATCTGAAGATTTCAAAAGTGCCCGTAAATCTATAATTGAATTAAAAGAAAAAATACTTGCTTTGTTTTTGATAAGTAAAGTCGAAAAAGACTTGTTAATTGATAAATTGCAAGAATCGTTTTTAATATTGAATTCCAAACAAGATGAATTGAAAAAGGGTTTAGATGAAGTATATTCTAAAAACTTAGAAGGTTTTAAAGTAATCTATGATGAAGTTATCGAATTTGTAAAAAATGTAAAAGAATTCAAATTGGGTAGAGAAAAATTAATTGACTTGCAAAAGCAATTAAAAACTGCTCAATTGAAAAGAGACATAAAAGACAAATTATTCGCAGAGATACAAGAATTTTTCGAAGGATTAAATAAAAAGCAAGAAGAGTTTAGAGAAAAATTCAACAAAGAATCTTCGGAAAATTTAGATAAAATATTACCTAGAATTTCAGTAGTATTGAATGAAGTTAAAGCAGCAGTGATATTTAAAGATGCAAGACAAAAATTAATTGATTTGCAAAATGAATTGAAAGGCGTTAGAGTTTTGAGAGAGAAAAAAGATGAGTTGTTCGGTCAAATTCGTGAAGCATTTAACGAATTAAATGTAAGACAGGACGAAGAGAGAAAATCTTTTGATGCAGAAGCGGACAAAAATTATGAGCAAATCAAACCAGCTGTAGATGAAGCAGTTGAATTTGTTTCTACAAATGTGGAACCAACAATTGCACGAGAAAAATTAATTCAAACTCAAGCAATGTTGAAAGATTTAACTCTTAGAAGAACTCAAAGAGATGAATTATACGGTGCATTGAGAACTGCATTCGAGAGTTTTAACGGTGGCGAAACAGTTGATAAAGAACAATTTGAAAAAGAAGCAGATGTGAACTACTCTAACCTAGAAATCAAAGTAAGCGAAGCAATCACAAATGTTGAATATTCAAATGACTTTAAAGACATCAGAGAAGGATTAATCGCTGTTCAAGATGAAATCAAAATATTGAGACTCAAAAAAGACCAAAGAAATGAATTATTCAAAAGAATAAGAAAAGCTTTCGAAATTTTTGACGACAAACGTAATGAATTTATGGACAAACGTAGAGCAGACAAAGGTGATAAATTAAGTCAAATTTTGTCAAATCTTAAAGAAAGATTACAAAAATTAAATGAATATGAAACTGAAGATAAAGGTCAATTGTCTGAGTTAGAAAATAAACTTAACGAAAATCCAAACGATGAGAACTTAATTTCTCAAAAAAATAGCATTAATGAGAAAATCAACGAAAGAGTTGGAAAAATTAGTGATATTCAATCAAGGATAGAAAGTATTACTACTGAATTGGCTGAGAAAAAAGCATAATCTTTGGGTAATAATAACAAGATACTTAAATAGCTCATAATTTTATGGGCTATTTTTTTGTTTACGCTTCAATTATTGAACTCACGATGAGTTTTTTATTTTTCTAATTAAAATTATACGTATTTTTGTATATGGATAAAATGGTAATCAAAAAATATGATGAATTAACTTTAAGTGATATTCAAAGTCTTAATTTTGAAAAAAGTGAATTAAATGACAAAAGTCAAAAAATTACTTTTTTTGATAATTTTATCGATAATTCTATTAATGGCACCATTTTTCACAAAAAGAAATTTTTGGAATACCATAATATTAATAAATCTACTGATAAATTTGAAGATAATACTTTGTTGTTTTATAAAAACAACAAGTTGATTTCTGTATTTACGGCAGCCAATATTTATAAAGAAGTTACAGAAAGTGTTAGTAATATCACCCATAAAATCAAAATACTAAAATCACACCCAGGCAGTTCTTACGGTGGATTTATATTTTCTGAACACCCAAATTTAGAATTAACATTTGAAATAATAGATTCGATAATTGAGTATTCTAAAACAAATAATTATTCTTACATTGAGTTTAGAAATGCAGAGAAAATATTCAATAAGTCAAATATTGACGTAGTTGACTTTTGTTTGACGCATAGAGGTTTTGACAGAGAATCAGAGGAATTATCTAATTGTATTTATTTACCTCAATTTCAGGGCTTAGAATTTGTTGATTTTCTAAATAAATTCCATACTTCATCAAAAAATAAAGTAAAAAGAAATTATAGATTAGCACAAAAAAATAATTTGGTTTCTTACTTTACTGACGATGTTAATGAAATCACAGAGTTTTATCACCTGCTTTGTAAAACTTTAACTAAATACAATACCAAGCCTGTTCATACATTAGAAGAACTGATTTATTTAATTACAAATTTACAAGAAGCCAAAATATATGTCGTTAAATATAATGACAAAATCATTGCAGGGCAATTTTTATTAGAAGTAAATTCAAACGGTTATCACATGTTTTATAATGCAATGGATTATGATTACCAAAATTTAAAACCATCTAATTATGGTATGATTAATTTAATATATGAACTAAGTAAAACTAATAAAAACTATTACAATTTAGGCATTTCAACAGAAAATGGCGGCAAAGTCATTAATTATGGATTATTTGACTTCAAAGAAAGCTTTCTTTCAGACTCAGTTTTGCGTACATATTGGAAAAAATCACTATGATAAGTTACATTTTTAGAATAGTTATTACATTTTTAGTTGTTACATTGATAATCAAAGGAGTGTTTTTAGATTTTTCTTCTATTAATTCCAATTCTATGGCAAATACTTTATTGACAGGTGATTTCACAATTGTTAACAAGGTCGCTTATAGCTTTGCTGGTTGGGAATATAAAGACATCGAAAGAGAGGATATAATTGTATTTTCATCGCCAAATATAAACACTAAAATCAAAGAAATTGTACATTCTAATGATTTTAATATTGACGATAATTATGTAAACGAAAAAATCACTAAACGAGTAGTTGGTATCGCCGGTGATACGATATTATATAATGAAGACTTTTTAGAGATAAATAATATAAACAAAGTAAATTCCAATAAATCAAAATCAAAACCAAAAACTAAAATAATACTGGGCGAAAATATGTATTTTGTTCTGGGGGATAACAAAGATAATAGTATTGATTCTCGCTATTTCGGTCCTGTTGAGAGAAATGACATTATCGGAGAAATAGTAATGATTTATTGGTCTAAGAACAAAATTGGACTAAACTTTGAGCGTATTGGTCGTACTTTTTAATTGTTAATTACTACCTATTATATACAATCACACCGTCAGATATTGTCGTTAATACTTTTGTATTTTTTATTTTAGAATAGTTATTATCCTCAAGCCCTAAGTCATTATCAATTACAATTATATTTGCAATTTTGCCAATTAATAAAGAGAAATTATCTTCTTCTATTGTTTTATTATAATCAAACTTACCATTATTACCTATTATCTCATCAGAAATATATTCGTGAGTGGTATCATAAATCAATAATGCTTCTTCCAAACTCAAATTTTCAGTAGAAGGAATTAAATTATCATTATCAATTTCACTATCTTTTAATAATATAGGAAATTCATTTCTATTTATGCTAAAATCAATACTTATGAAAGGATTAGAACTTTCTATCGGAAAATCCGAACTACCACCGATTAATATATTTTTATCCAATAGACTTTTCCAAGGATAAGAATAGACCACTCTTTTGCCCAAACGCTTTTGTGCCATATCAAAATCGGATTTACAGAAAATAGGTTGAACTGTACCGTAAATTTTATATTTAATAAATTTATCCAAATCCTCCGGCTTTATAATCTGGCAATGCTCCATTCTCAATATTGTATTATAGTCATTGGTTTCTTCTCTAAATCTACTATAAACATCTAACACAAATTTGTTTGCTGCATCTCCGATTGCGTGAGTAACAATTTGCCATCCAAAACTTGCACCTGCCTTTATTTTTCGCAAATAATCTTCTTCTTCTAACATTAATAAGCCTTTGGTTGGTGCATCCGAATAATCATCAATTAAATATGCTCCCCTTGAACCCAAAGCTCCGTCAGCAAAGAATTTAAGCCCACAAACATTAAGCTTTGAGTAACTTTTGCTTCTTTCTAAATTAGCTGATTTCCATTCATTATTTTGAGCAGATACGTAAGAATTAATATTTATTTTTAATTTGTTTTCGTTATCTAACTTCTGAAATATTCTTAATATATTAGGATTTACATCCATATCGTGAGCGGCAACTAATCCATTTTCGACCAAATTGTCAATAGAAGTTAGTATATATTTCTCAATTTGTTCATCAGAATATTTGGGAAGAATTGACTTAATCAAATCCATTACATTATCTATTAATATACCCGTTGTTTCATTATTTACGGTGCATATTTCGCCACCGTAAGGGCTTTGAGTTAGGTTTGTAATATTAGCTAATTCTAAAGTTTTGGAATTAACCCAAGCAGAATGCCCATCAACTCTTGTAAGGTATATTGCAATGCCTTCAAATTTATCCAAATCTGTTTTATTGGGCATTTGGTTATTATCCCAATTTTCTTGATTCCAACCTCTACCAATTAACCATTTAGTATTATTATCTTCAGAATTACGTAAATTATTTCTCTTTATTTCTACTTCGCATAACTGCAAGCACTCTTCAATACTTTTGCAATTCTCTAAATTTAGTTCTAATAGTTTTATTCCCAAACCAAATATATGACAATGAGAATCAACTAATCCTTTCAAAAAATAAGAGTTTTCATTGTATGATAATATTTCTTCAGAAATGAGAACGTCATTATCTGTCTTATTAATGATTAATTCACATTTATCAGATTCGATTATAGATTTAATGATTTTATTTTCAACTGTAATTTTAGCTTTGAATGGCAACATAAATTTATTTTAATATGATATTTAAAAAGATTATTTAAAAAGGATTAGTTGGATTTAATGAAAGTTTGGCTACCGACATACTTATTGTTTTTACTCAATTTTAGATAATATAAGCCAGCACTATATTTAGTAGTATTTAGATTATATTCTTTTTTATAACCATTATTTTCTTCTGTAAATATATTTTCTTTACATTCGCCCAAACTATTATAAACACTAATTAAATCAAAACTTAAATTAGAATTTATATTAATAAAATCATAACTTGGATTTGGAAATAAATTAACTTCCAGATTGTTTTTTTGTTCAGTTTGATTTGTGTTATTAATTGAGGTAATTAATTTATTATTAGGATTAAGATAACAAATTAAGCCATCATCAAATATATCATCATTTTGAATTATACCAGCCATCAATACAGATTCATTCATACCCAAACCTATGTAATTACCTTGCCCTCTTCCACTTTGAGTAAACGCATGTTTTAGTATCACATTAAATTCAGAATCTATTAAATAATAAATAAATCTTTGGATAAACCCTGCCGTTGTAGAATTTTCATAACCAACAAATCCAAAGTTGCCATTTTTGTATTCACAAATACTAAAAGCTGCCTCACTAAATTCTGGCGAGCCAATAGTTTTTTGATTTAATATTTTTCCATCTTTGTCCACTCTGACTAATAGAAAATCAAATGTTCCATTTTTATCAACAGTACCTTCTCCACAAATCACAACATTATCATCTTTAGTTAAAATGTGCTCTTGACAGCCAAAGGGCAAATTGCCATTACCGATAAAATAGTGCCATTTAAATTCACCCGCACTATCCAATCCCATTACATAAACATTTGTATTGCTCGAATAAGATTCGTTTTCAAGTGAGCCGTTTGAGTCGCCACTCAAAATAAAATCGCCGTCTTTGGTTTGTACTGCTCTTTTTGCAACTTCATTGCCATAAGTGCCATAAGATTTGTGCCATAGTAGTTCGCCAAAACTATTTGTTTTGATTATTAGATAGTCAAATAAATTATTTTTATCTGAATTAATAATCCCACCGGCAACAACAATAGAGCCATCTTCGAGTTCATTAGTTTTATAGAATAAAGTTTTACCAATATTTAACAAAAAATCTTGCATCCATAATTTATTGCCATCTTTATCCAATTTAAGAATAAAACCAGTTTGGATTGCCTTGCCCAAAAGATTTGTTTCATAATTACCGGAAAGAATAAATCCACTACTATCTTTGAGTATATCCATACCTGACAAATAAAAATTACTAAACATTCGAAGTTTGTTAGTACTGATTATATTACCCAAAGTATCTAACTTTTGAAATAATATCTCATTGACTGTAGAGTAATTAGTGGCTGCTGTTGCAGAAAGTATTAAATTATCTTCCATTTGAAAAATTCCTATTGGATATTCTATAATACCATTTTCGCCAATAGTTTTGATAAATTCTGAGTAACAGATATTAGAATTTAGTAGAAGAATTAGAATAATTAAATTTAGATTGATAATAATAGTGTGTAATATTTTTGTCATTTGTTTAATATTAAATAAAAAAATAATTAATTATTAATATACATAAAATATATTTTTTTGTATATTGTTTATTTGAATATATCAAATCATAATCTTATATTATAAGTTGTATTGTATATTGACAAATATAATCAAATATAATGAAAATAACATAAATAAACAATGAAAATAGCAATTTATCCGGGTACTTTTGACCCAATTACAAATGGGCATATTGATGTTATCGAAAGGGCTTCTCAATTATTTGAGAAATTAATTGTATTAATTGCAATTAATTCAAAAAAAGTGAATTTGTTTAATGAGGAAGAAAGAATATTAATGGTCAAAAGTTCTTTGGCTCATCTTAGTAATATTGAAGTAGAACTTCATAACGGTTTGATAGTTGACTTTGCTCAAAATAACGATGCAAATGTACTCATCAGAGGTATTCGCTCTGCAACTGACTTTGAGTATGAATTACAAATTGCACTTATGAATAGAAAAATGAATAATAAGTTACAGACTTTGTTTTTTACTCCTCACGAAAAATACTTATATCTAAATTCGAGTATAATTAGAGAATTGGCAAGTTATGACAGAGATGTAAGTGATTTTGTGCCGGAAAATGTACAAAAAATGTTAAAAGATAAATTTAATAAAAACAAATAAATTATCATTAATTAATCTATTTTTACATCTAATTAATATTATAAATAACTAATATAAGTCTGTAGACATATAAAATATTATAAAATCAAATAATGAGTAATAAGTTAGAAAATAATAACTATCAAGAAAACATTGAATTAAATTCGAGGCAACAAGAAATTTTAAATTCAATTATTAATCTTTATATACTAAAAGCAGTGCCAATTGGGTCAAGACCGCTATCAAAGCATATTGAAGGTAAGCTTAATTTATCTCCTGCAACTATTCGTAATGTAATGGCTGATTTGGAAGATATGAATTACATCGCCCACCCACATACTTCTGCTGGTAGAGTACCGACTGACAAAGGTTATAGATATTACGTAGATAGTTTGTTCAATATGGATTTGAATAATAATAAAACTCAAACAGAAAACGTTTGGGCTTACGATAATTCTGAATTATTGAACTTAGAGAATTTAAAAAATGATGGTGATACTATTTTTAGAGAGGCATCGAAAATCATCGGAATGATGTCCAAATTCCTTGCTATTGTTACGTTTCCCGATATATATGAATTGATTGTAGAAAAAATAGAATTAATTCAATTATCTTCTACCAAAATCCTTGTTGTTACTGCATTAAATTCAAATATTGTAAGAACGGTAACAATGGAAAACAATATTGAGCTAAACTCCAAAAATATTGAATTAATCAAAATCCTTATTAATGAAAGAGTACAAGGTAGAACGTTACAATTTATTAAAGATAATTTTTTCGATTTAGTAAAAGATGTAGATAGTGAAAATGCACCTATAATAAGATTGTTTATAGATTCATTAGATTTATTATTTGAAAAATATAAAACCAACGAAAAGGTAATTACAACTGGGACACAAAATCTATTAGATTATCCCGAATCAATCAATACAGAGAAGCTGAAATCTGTAATTGAATTAGTAGAAAATGACAATATAATAATCCATTTATTAGATAATAATATTGAAAATTTAGGAACTAATAACGACAACCTACAAACAAAAGTATTAATCGGTAAAGAGATTAAAAATGATATTTTTGAAGATTATAGTTTGGTAATCTCACCGTATCATTATGGCAACGCTATTGGTACTATTGGAGTTATCGGACCCAAAAGAATGAATTATCAAAAAATGATTTCACTTATCAATACTGTTTCAAATGTTATTTCAATCAAATAATCAACAATAAATAAAATCAAAAATGGCATATAAAGTATTAATAATTGGTGGTGGAGTGTCAGGTCTTTCTGCCGCTATTACATTATCAAGTGGCTTCAAAAAAAACAAGACTACTGACAATATACTTGTCATAGATAACCACCGCTCTGATGCACTCAAAGCTAAGTATTATAATGCACCTGGGATAGATTTTGGGATAAATGGCGAAGAGCTTTTAGATAAAATGAAAGAACAATTATTAAAATATAATTATAGTGAGATAATTGGTACTAATGTAACTAATATTAGTCTGGATAATAACACATTTATTGTTCAAACAAATGAAAGAGAATACAAAACCGAACATTTAATTCTTGCTTCGGGATATAAATTATTCAATATTAAACTCTCAGATGAAATAAGCAAAAATATTAATAAAGTTGCTTACAGTTATTCAGATAAAGACAGAATTTGTTTTGAGCATAAGAATAACAATATTTTTGGCAATTTATGGGTATGTGGGCTGCTTTCTGGGGTAATTTCACAATTCGCTACAGCATCTGCATCAGGTGTAGAGTGTGCCTTGCATTTATTAGCAAAAATCAATAATAAATTTGATTTCTTACACGACAAACTTGAAGATAATTTTTAATATATTTTGATAATACTTTCAAACAAAAATCATAATAATATTATAAATTCATTCCTTATAACACAATATTCATAATTTATTCATTTCTTTGAAATATGCTTTTGGAGTGAGATAAAATTTATTTGTAAATTCTTTTATTAGATGAGATGGAGAGCTCCAGCCAGTCTCAAAAGCAATTTCTGTAATCGAAAATTTATCTTCTAAAAGTAGTCTTTTGGCTTCATCTAATCTTAATTCACGCAAATAATTGAAAACAGTATTTCCATAAACTTTTTTGAATGATTTGTTCAATTTTGTGTGAGACATTCCTGATATTCTTGCTAATTCGAGTAAAGTTGGAACGTTGACCAAATCTTTTTTGAGAATATAATCGACAGTCTCAATTTTAATCATATCGAATTTACTAAGTACAAAACTCTCTTCATCAATGAATTGTGCTTTTAGGTGTTCGAACATAATGGTAATTAATTCAACTGCTTTTGCTTCGAGAAACATTTTTTTTGATGCACCACTAAACTTACATTCATAAATTTGATTAATTAAATTTACCATCCAATTAGTACTTTTGGTCAATTCAATAAATGCTTTATTGATTTCATTATTAATTATTTCTAACTTATTATTAGATAATTGGATATTACCACCATCAATAAATTGACTAATAAACTTTGGTGAGCAATGAAGCGAAATAATTATCAATGTTTCATTGGGATATATTTTTAGGTTCCCATTTGTATTTGGCAAAAAAAACAAAGCCGCAGAGCCTTTACTAACTTCTAAGGTGTCTTTATAACCTTCTTTGGTTTCAAACTCTATCATCATTCTGCCAGCCATACAGAATGCTATCTCTATAGGTGCATTTACAATTTCGAATGAAATATTAACACTTCTTTTGGGTTTATATTCATTAATTACTAATTTTAATCCGTCACGTAATATCAACTCTTCTTTCAAACTTTTTTTTAGTTTATCAGAAATGTATAAAATTGGCAATAATTTGGTTAGATTGTTCAAATTTTTATTATTGCTCAAATTAATCTGAAAGTTATAAGAATTAATATTACTCAATGATTTTTACCCTTTGTATTAAGTATTTTTATTTTACTAAATTATAATATTTTACAATAAACAAAATAAAAGCACGAAATAATTAAAAATATCGTTTTTATTGAAATTAATTCAAATCATTTCAAATTAATGAAAAAAGAGCAGAATTAAAGTTATTAATATTTTCAATTTCATTTCACAACAAAATTAAATAAAAAATGTCAAACACATCAACAAACAATCTTACTTATAATCAACTTGGTAAACAAATCTTTGATGTAGCCCATATCTCTGGAGAGTTTTTATTACGTTCAGGACTAATAAGTAACGAATATTTTGATAAATACAAATTTGAATCATTGCCTCATCTTTTAGATGAAATCACAAATCAAATGCTTGAGATATTGCCTCCATCTGACTCTTATGACTATCTTGCTGCAATGGAAATGGGTGGTATTCCTTTGGCAACTTTATTATCACTCAAAACAGGCAAACAAATTGTATTTGTTAGAAAAGAAGCCAAAAAATATGGCACTTGCAAATTCGCCGAAGGTCCGGATGTAAATGGCAAAAGACTTTTGGTAGTTGAAGATGTTATAACAAGTGGCGGTCAGGTAATTATTTCATCAAAAGAATTAAGAGAGTCAGGAGCAATAATTAATCAATGTGTTTGTGTTATTGATAGAGAGCAAGGCGGCAAAGAGAACTTAACAAAAGATGGTACAACTTTATTACCTTTATTTACAATGTCAAAATTAAAAGAATTAGCTTAAATTTAGATTGATAATATTAAAATTATTTAATTTAGAACTATAACATAACTATAAACATAATTTTAAACAAAAAAATCCTTGAGTTTGCACCCAAGGATTTTTTTAATTTACTATAAATCATCACTTGAAATTATAAGTAATAAATAAAAATAAGATTATTTATTTACCATAAATTTAGCATAATAATTTTTGTTATTACCACTTAAAGTAATCAAATATTGACCATTTGACAAGTTAAGTTTATTTACATCCAATTGTAAACTTGCATTTAGATTATTACTTCTAAAAACCTCAACACCTAAAGAATTGATTATAACAATTTCATTAATATTCATATTAGTTAAATTCAAGTTAATTATATCAGAAGTTGGGTTTGGAGATACAACTATATAGTTATTGTCTTCTACAGATGTTGTAGTACCACCACCACCACCATTATCAACAGTAGATGCAGCAGTAATAGTTACATTTGAAATAGTAAATGTTCTTGCACCACAACCAGTCATAATTTCAACTGAATATTCACCAGCATCTGTGGTTTTTGCACTTGCAACAATATATTCATTTGTTGTTGCATTTGGAATAGAAACGTTGTCTTTCATCCATTTGTAACTAAGTACATCACCACCAACAAAATTAGCAAATACTTTTAATTCCTTACCAGTTTCCACATCCATAATTAGTCTTGATTGAGTATCAAGAGTTGGTAAGGCAATTAAAGATATACTACCTTTGTTAGATGTTGATTTTACATTATCTAATACAGAACTTACTTCAACAGTATAAGCACCAATAAAGTTATTAGAAAGATTAGTTATGTTTAAAGTGTTGGTTTTTGTACCTGCATAAGTAGGATTATCATTCAAAATATTTCCATCTCTATACCATTGATAAGTAAGAGTATTAGTATTATTGATAGTTGCATCGATTGTAAATGAATGATTACTACCATTGCATAAATTAGCATCAGTCAAAGCATTAAGAGTAATGTTTGCGGGGATTAATTCTTCGATACCAATTGCTTTTGCAGTATCAGAGGTACATCTTCCCTCGACAATTACCCAATAATCGTTACCAAAGTCAGCAGTTTGTACATTGTTAATAGTTAATAATGAAGATTTTGAACCAGCAAATTTGTTATTATCAATTAATTTAGCAGTTCCTTTATACCATTGTATATTTACAATCATTTGTGGTGGAATTGGAGCAACGTGAGCTTGAATACTTAAAGAAACAACAGAACCTTTTACAGCTTTATTTTCTTTTTCAACTTGAGTAATTTGAGTACCACGTTTAACATATACCGCTACAGGTGTTGTAGTAAAGAAATCTCTTCCATTAGTACAATTTTCAGCGTCTATTAAACATGTATAAACCCCAGATTGTCTATGATTAGCTCTTTCGATATATAGAATTGAACTGTTAGCATAAGGATTTTCTTGTAAAGTAAGATTTACACCATCTTTACGCCATTGATAAGTAAATACTCTTCCTAAAGCAACAATTGGCAATACAGCAGTTTGATTTTCACAAATTGATTGTGCAGTTGGTTGTTCTTTTATTTCAAAACTATCATAAAAGTTAACAACAGAAGGTTGAGTTGTAAATACTCTTTGTCCATTACAATCAGCATAAGTAACATCGCAAGTATAAGAACCATTATCGTTTTTGCTGGCTCTTTCAATTCTAAAATTAGGAGTTGTTGCTGTATTATTCCCAACAATATCTATATTATTTCTTCTCCATTGGTATCCATTAATTGTACCAATTACATTTACCGATAATTCTAAAGGTCTAATATCAACACAACCTACAGTAATAGGAGCAGGTACAGAAACCACGCCAAATAATCTAACTACCACTAAATTTGTTTGAGCAAGAACCTGAGCACCAGAATTACAAGAAGCTAAATTATTTAATGTAATTCTATAACCACCTTGGTCACTAAATTGTAAATTTGCAAAAGTTAATACATTTGATGTAGCACCACTAATATTGGTCCAAGTTGTACCGACTAATCTTTGCCATTGAACATTATTGAACGAGCCTCCTAATGTAGCTGTAATGGTGGTCAATGTATTTTCACAACCTGAAGAAGTAACTGGAACTGAAGCCGTTGCTGGCACAGATGCAGTTAATGTTGCAGTATTAGAAGTTCTAACTATTGCATCAGTTCCTGTAACAACTACTCTAAAATTAGCACTTAAAGTTAAAGGATTTGTATTTGCATTAAATAAACCAGTAGTATTAAGTGGAACAGCATAATTTGGTGAATTTGCACCTACAATTTCCCAAAGACTATTTGTTGGATTAAATCTTTGCCATTGATATCTACTTATTGTTCCATCAGCTACAACACTCAAAGTAGATGTACCAGCAGTAGTACACAAATTCACATTACTAACTGGCTGAGTTGTAATATTAGTTGGCACATATACATTTACTGTGAAGTCGTGGGTTGTACCATATTGAGTACCAGAATAATCACTTCCACAAGGGAAATAACTTGTACCATAAGTCAACCTTACCCTCATTCTTGTTTGACCTGCTCTAGCAGTAGCAGGAACAGTTATCAAACCAGCAGTAGTTTTAATTGTACTAGTAATAGCCGGTGTAAAGATACCAGTATATCTTTCGTTTCCTGAAATTGCATTATCAAAAGTTCCATTTTGGTCCCAATCTACCCAAACAGCAATATTATCAGTTGGATAGCTTGTTCCAAGTGTAACTGATAAATTATAATTTATAGATCTCTGAATAGTTTGTATTGGAGCAGAAACAGTATTATCTTTATAGTGAACAGTATTAGTTTGACCAGTAACTAATGTAATACCATTAAATGTTATTGATGAAATAAATTCATCAGCAAAATAAGATGAAGGAGTTGCAGAACAATATGTTTGAGAATTTGCATTATTATATGCAAAACCAAGTAATAAGCCCAAACTTAATACTCGAAAAGTATGAAGTAGAGTTTTAATCATAATTTCTCCCAGAAAATTAATTAAATTGTTAAATAGAAAATTTTTAAGAAAATTATTTTTTGACTTTTAATGTTGCGAAAATACTTTTTAAAAAAAGTGTTAAAAAAATTTTACAATTGTATTTATTAAAATGTAAATTAGTAAAAATAAACTAATTAAAAAATTAATAATTATTAATAATTGAAAGTATTTTTAAATATATCCTATTCATATAAATATAATAATACTTAATTGCAATTAATAAAACAAATATTAGCTATAAATATATTCTATTTTGTTATTATTATTTATAATACATTTGTTAATTTTTGGTTAAGATCATAACTCATATTTTACCTTGTAATTCAACATATATTTTGACAATTGTTCAAGTAAATTATTAACCGTGAATCTCGCCTTTTTTGCCATATTTTGAGATAATCTTTGCTTCATATTCCAAAAATTCATTCCATCTTTTATCAACATCAATAAGATTTTCTCCGTACTTTTTGGCATAATTCAGAAAAACAGTATAATGATTTGCTTCGCTTTGCTCCAATTCATGATAAAAATTTGCTAAGGACTCATCTTTGCCTTTTAAATATAAATACAATGTCCTAAATCTTTCACAACTTCTCGCCTCAATCATTGCAGAAAATAATAATTTATTTACTAAATTTATATCTCTATTAGATGAGTTTGGCGAAAATAATAATAATTCTCGAACATATTCATCTTTTCTAGCTTTACCTAATTTCCAGCCACGTTCAATAATTATTTTGTGTACCCTTTTGAAATGCTCCAATTCCTCCATCGCAATATCTGTTAAAGTATTTATCATTTCTGTGTGTTCTGGGTAATTTACAATTATATTTATGGCAGAAGTGGCTGCTTTTTGCTCACAATATGCGTGGTCAGTCAAAGCTTCTTCCAAATTATTCGTTACTAATTCAGCCCATCTATTATCTGTTGTTAGTTTAAGTCTTAGCATTGGTATTGATTATTGTTGTTAATTATTTTTATTAATTTGTAGTAGATTTTTTATTAAATTGTTTTCATTTTATTACAAAAATAAACACAAATAAATTACATAATATTATTAAGATTTATATTTTAATATTTTTAACTTTAATTTTGAATATAATTTAAGATACATTTCTTCATTATAAATATTTTTATTCATTAATGATATAACATAATCACCTATTTCTAATTTGCTATTTTAAAACAAGAATGAATACAAAAACCCTAAATATCTGCTACCATTGTAAAAATGAATTTGATTCGGAGGTAATCCACTTCGATGAACATAAATTTTGTTGTAATGGTTGTCAGTTTGTTTATGAAATTCTAAGGGATAACAATCTTGGAGATTATTACAATCTAAAAGATAGCACTCAAAATAAACCAGTGCAAAATTTAGATTTGGATTATAACTTTTTATCAGAACAATATGTGATTGATAAATTAATTCTATTCCAAAAAAATAATATTAGTAAAGTAAAGCTTAGATTACCAGATATTCATTGTGCCTCTTGTTTGTGGCTATTAGAAAACTTACCAGAGTTTTTTGGGGGTGTTAATACAGTTAATGTGAATTTTTTAGAAAAAGAGGCATTTATTACTTTTGATAATACCCAAACAAATCTATTAGAAATTTCAAAGATTTTGAGTAAAATTGGTTATCCACCATCATTCAACTTATCGGATTTGGATGAAAGCCAATTTTTGAGTGATAACAAAAAAGAACTAAGATCATTATATATCAAAGTTGGTATTTCATTTTTTTGTTTTGGAAATATAATGATGTTAGCATTTCCAGAATATTTCTCTGATGGAGATTATACACACAATTTAAAAGGTTTCATTGAGGTTTTGAATTTGTTATTCATAATTCCAATTACTTATTCAGCTTGGGATTATTTCAAAAGTGCATATAATAGCATAAAATATAGATATATTAGTATTGATATACCTATTGCTCTTGGTTTGGTTTCATTAGTTGGTAGGTCAGTGTTTGAAATATCAACCGGTACTGGACCCGGCTATGTTGATTCTTATGGTGGATTTACATTTTTTTTACTTTTGGGCAAGTTGTTCCAAATTAAAACTTATACAAATATAAAATTTGAAAGAGACTTTCGCTCATATTTTCCTTTATCAGTAATCAAAATTATTGATGGAGTCAAAAAATCAGTATCTATAAATGAAGTCAAACAATATGATGAATTATTTATTAGAAATGGCGAAATAATACCTACAGACTCGATTTTATTAAGTAAAAATGCTATGATTGACTATAGTTTTGTTACCGGTGAATCAGAACCATTGAATATCGAGAAAGGTGCAAAAATCTATGCTGGTGGCAAATTATTTGGTAATGCCATTAATCTCATTGCAGAAAAAAAATATAACCAAAGTTACTTCACCGAATTATGGGATAAGAACAATTCCTACAACTCTAATAACTTATTAGAAAAGAACTTAAAACAAAATAACCTAAAAGCAGAAAATATAAAACAAAATGAAACAAACCTTACTTCTATTTCCGAACAAGTTGGCAAGAGATTTACAATTATTATCAGTTTATTATCGATACTTGGTTTTTTGTATTGGGTAAGAATTGATGTAGGTATTGCTTTTAATGTATTTACTTCGATTTTAGTTGTTGCTTGCCCTTGTGCGATAGCAGTTTCATTGCCATTTAGTTTCGGCTCTACTCTAAGAATATTGGGTAGAAATGGAGTATATTTCAAGAATAATTACATTGTTGAGAAGCTTGACAGGATAAATACAATCATATTAGACAAAACAAGAACGCTAACCGAAATAAATAATTCAAAAGTAAATCTAATTCCAAATATTGAACTAAACAATGAACTAACTGATAATGATTATTTAGCAGTTAGATTATTAACCGAAAACTCAATTCATCCAGTAAGCAATCATATCTCAAAATTCATTAATGAATATATTCATAAATTAATTCATTCTGGTGAAAATGTAGAGTTAGAAAAAAATAATCTAAGCGAAAATAATCCAAGCGGAAAATATATGCTTGAGCAATTTAATGAAATTAATGGAAAAGGAATAACTGGAATAATTAATGGAATCGAATACAAACTCGGCTCTAAATCTTGGCTATTTGGTGAAGATAAGATAAAAGAAGAGTTATTGGAAGACAAAAGTCAGAACGGTCAAAACTTCTTAAATGAAAAAGGCGTATTCTTACTTAGAGATGGTAAATATATAGCTAAATTTGAAATTATTTCTAATTTCAGAAACGGTCTCGACAAATTATTTGATAATTTAATCAAAAAGTATAAGGTAATAATTTTATCAGGAGATAATGATAAAGATAAATCTGAATTAGATAAAATCACAAATAGTGCGATATCCAACGGAACAATTCAAGCATTTTTTGAAAATACACCAGATAAAAAAGCAGAAGTAATAAAAAATTTAAATAATAATGGAAACTTTACTTTAATGATTGGAGACGGACTAAATGATTCTATGGCACTCAACTCTGCAAATATTGGAATGGCAGTAACTGAAAACAATTCGAACTTCACACCTGGTGCTGATATTATTATCCTTGGAGATAAAGTAACAAAATTATATTTGGTATTAGATTTGGCTAAAAAAACAAAACTTACCGTTTATTTATCTTTTGGGTTGTCATTTATTTATAATATAATTGGTATTTATTTTGGTTTAAGGGGCGAGCTAACTCCCTTATTAGCTGCAATCATAATGCCTCTAAGTTCGATAACAGTTGTAATTTTTAATGTCAGTTTGATTAGTTTCTTTGCATATAAAAATTCTTTTTTGAAATAAATATATCAATAATAATTATTACAAAATATTTCAAATTTATTTAGTAAATTACAGGCAAATCCAATCTATTCTTCATCAAAATCCAAACCAATAATTTTTGGTAATCTGAATATATGCCATTTAAAGGACGAAAAATATTGCTCAGTTCCGAATACTATACCACCAAATTTATTGTCATTTATGTTATAAGCAAAATCAATTCTTATTATATGAGCTTTACCTGTAGTTTTCATATTGTGGAATCTCAATCCCATCCCAGTTGTTTTATAGAATTTGGTATCAGTCAAACTCTGGCTTTGGTTCCATACTGTACCAATATCAAAAAATGCAATAGCCGAAAAGTTCAGTACCCACCAATTTATATCAGGGAAAAATCTAATTTCAGTATTACTAAAAAATCTATTATCACCACTAAATTTATTTGCATCAATTCCTCTAATTCCAATATCAGTATCTAAAATTAATTGTCTGAGTGCATTCCATCGCCAAACAGTATTTTGTTTAAACCTTGAATTAATAGAAATTTGATTTGATAATTTATAAAAACCAATTCCTTCAGACTCTTGACCAACATACTTAGATTCGTTCTGTACGAAG
>Ga0209284_10000514_pt1 | contig 63106 bp, 60 predicted proteins | sample FRY03_FD_187211 | JGI IMG/M metagenome (GOLD analysis project Ga0209284, IMG submission 187211) | Freshwater microbial communities from Lake Fryxell liftoff mats and glacier meltwater in Antarctica - FRY-03 (SPAdes) (version 2) | ecosystem: Environmental > Aquatic > Freshwater > Ice > Glacier...
GCGATGGGCGTGCCATCTAGCTCATCTGTAGGCGCTAGGTGATCGTCCCAAATCACGCTCAGAGCAAGGGTTTCATTCATCAGCGAGTTGATGTGTTTATCGACATGGCCACGCAGGGGCTGGGGCATCCCCAACGTCAAGATAATGCGGTCCGAAACGGCCAAACCGGCGCTGCGCCGAGCCTGTTGAACCAGGCGAATCACATCGCGGGCCGCGCCCTCGGCCTCTAACTCTGGCGTGACGATGGTATCCAGGATCACCATTCCGGTGTCGTCGCTCAAGGTAGCGCTGGCATTGCTGCCATTACCTGACACGGCGACGATCTTCAACTCGAATTCGTGGCTCTGCAATTCGAAGCCGCCCGCCGTCACGACATCGCCCTGTTGCGTCCACTCACCGCGCTTGACCGCGCCGATAACTTTTTGCGTGTCGGGACCCAGTCGCGGGCCGAGTAGAGCCGGCACAATATGCAATTCGTAGGCAACTCGGCTGGCAACGTCAGCGGTCAGCACCACCTCGCGAACGTTGACTTCGTCCTTGATCAGATCGATAAACGGCTGCAGCAGGTCGGCCAGCGGCGATGCCACCACGACAGACGTCAGCGGTAGGCGCACGCGCAGCGCGTTGGTCTTGCGCAATGACAACACGGTCGAACAGACGTCACGCACCTGATCCATCGCGGTCACCAATATTTGGTCTTCGACGAAGCCTTCGACTTGCGGCCACGACTGCAGGTGCACACTGCGCTCTCCGGTGAGCCCGCGAAAAATTTCTTCGGTCGTCAGCGGCAGCAGCGGCGCGGCGACGCAACACAAGGTGTGCAACACGGTGTGCAGTGTGTCGATCGCATCTTGATCGCCAGCCCAGAAACGATCGCGGCTGCGGCGAATGTACCAATTGGTGAGTACATCGAGGAACGTTCTGATCTTGCCGCAGGCGACGAAAAGATCGAACGCGTCGAGCGCCACCGTCGTCTCGGCGATCAGAGTGCGCGTCTTGGTCATGATGTAACGGTCAAGCACGTGCGGGCTATCGGTGCGCAACTTGCCCTGCGTCGACTCGGCGTTGGCGTACAGCGTCAAGAAGTACCAACTGTTCCAAAGCGGCAGCATCACCTGACGCACGGTGTCGCGAATACCCTCTTGGGTCACCGCAAAATCTGAGCCTCGCAAGATCGACGACGACAGCAAGTACCAACGCATCGCATCGGCTCCGTGCTCATCGAACACCTTCATCGGGTCTGGGTAGTTGCGCAGACTCTTCGACATCTTCTGACCGTCGTCGCCCAAGATGATGCCGTGGCTCACGCAATTTGAGAATGCAGGCCGATCGAAAAGTGCAGTCGCCAAAACGTGCAAAGTGTAAAACCAGCCGCGCGTCTGACCGATGTATTCGACGATGAAGTCGCCGGGGTGATGATTTTCGAACCACTCCTGATTCTCGAATGGATAATGAACCTGGGCGAACGGCATCGAACCACTCTCGAACCAGCAGTCGAGAACTTCGGGGATGCGTCGCATCATCGACTTGCCGGTCGGGTCGTCCGGGTTCGGCCTCACTAGGTCGTCAACCGCCGGGCGATGCAACTCGGTCACGGACACACCAAAGTCGCGCTCGAGGTCGGCGATGCTGCCGTACACGTCGATGCGCGGATAGGCCGGGTCATCGCTCTTCCAAACCGGCAGCGGCGAGCCCCAGAAACGGTTGCGGCTGATGTTCCAGTCGCGAGCGTTTTCGATCCACTTGCCAAAACTGCCGTGCTGAATGTGCTCCGGCACCCAGCGAATCTCTTCGTTTAGTTGCACCATGCGATCCTTGATCGCCGCAACGTTTACAAACCACGCCGACATCGCCTTGTAGATCAGCGGCTTGCCAGTGCGCCAGCAATGCGGGTACGAGTGATCGTATGTTTCATGGCGCAAAACCAAGTTGCGATCCTTGAGCGCGCGAATGATCAATGGGTTGGCGTCGAACACCAGCAGATCCTTGAAGTCTTCGACCTCGGAGGTGAACTTGCCACGAATGTCGACGGGCACGACCAACTCGATACCGGCCTGGGCGCACACGCGATGGTCGTCTTCGCCGAAGCCTGGCGCAAGGTGCACCACCCCGGTGCCGTCAGCAGTCGTTACAAAATCGCCCGACAGAATGCGAAACGCATTAGGGCGATCGGCGAAATAATCAAATAGCGGCGTGTACGAGCGACCGACCAGATCTGCGCCGAGCATCGTCGCGACGACTTCAAAACCTTCAAGTTCTTTGGCGTAATTAGCGAGGCATAACTCGGCCAAAATATAAGTGCACTCGCCTTTTTTGACTGCGACGTACGCGACATCGGGGGCTACCGCCAACGCCAAGTTGCTCGGCAGTGTCCACGGCGTCGTCGTCCACGCCAGCAGATCCTCGCCACTCGACAAACGAAACGCCACCGTCAGCGCGGGATCTTGCACCATCTTGTAGGCGTCATCCATGCGCGTCTCGGTGTTCGACAGCGGCGTCTCTAGCGCCCAGGAGTAGGGCAAAACGCGGAAGCCCTCGTATATCAGCCCCTTGTCCCACAAAGTTTTAAACGCCCACAACACGCTCTCCATGTACGAAAGGTCGAGAGTTTTATAATCGTTTTCGAAATCAACCCAGCGCGCCTGACGTGTTACGTAACGCTCCCAGTCGCTGGTGTACTGCAGCACCGAGACCTTGCAATATTCGTTGAACTTGCCAATACCGAAATCGGTGATCGCCTGACGTCCAGAGATCTCTAATTGCCGCTCAGCCTCGGCTTCGGCCGGCAACCCGTGGCAGTCCCATCCGAAGCGCCGCTCGACGCGATGACCACGCATCGTCTGATAGCGGGGCACGGCGTCTTTGACGAAACCTGTGAGCAAGTGGCCGTAGTGCGGCAGGCCGTTGGCAAATGGCGGTCCATCGTAAAAAACGAACTCGTTAGCGCCACCGGCATCGGGCGCGTACTGCTCGATCGATGCCTTGAAGGTCTTGTCGGCCTCCCAATAGGCCAGAATTGCCGTCTCTAGGACGGGAAAATTTGGCTGGGGGTCAACCTGCGGATAACTCACGGTGCCCAAGTTTAGGCGCCGCTGATTAGAACCCTCGGATGATCGGCTGGATCACAAGACTAACCACCAACAGCACCACCATCGGCGAGAGGTCTAGACCGCCGAACGAAGGCAGCACCTTGCGCAACGGGGCGAGCACGGGCTCGGTCGCAGTCATCACCAAGCGCACGACCTGCGCCATCGGGCCTTGCGGGTTAATCGGAAACCACGACAACAACACGCGCGCGAGAATCAGGTATGTAAACAATTGCGTTACTGTAAGCAGGAGGTCTGTCAGCATGATCAGTTGTCGACGCTGTTTAGTCGCGCGCGACTTGCGCGCCTTGCGGTTTGACTAGGTACACGCCCTTGGCCACCTGCTCGAGGCCGCCCGCGGTCGCATACACGAGACCGCTCACAAAGTCGACGAGGCGACGCTTCGTTGTGGGGTCGCACGAGTTGAGATTCATGATCACGGGTTGACCGTTTTTGTAGTGATCGGCGATTTCTTTGGCCATGTCAAACTGCAACGGTCGAAGCGTGATCGGCTCTGCGGCATTCAACGGTCGCGGTCGAACAGTCGGCGTCGAACCGCGATTGCCGACTGGACGTACGTGTACGCTCGAGTCGTCTCGTGAGGCGATAGGACGTTGCTCTTGGGGCCGACGCACAGGCTTGCGCACCGGGGCAGCTTCAACGTCGTCGTAATCATCGTCGTAATCACCGTTGCGATCATCGTCGTATTCATCTTGTGCTGGTAACGGGCGTCGACCGCGCTCTGGTCGAACCGGTCGCTCGCGCGCAACCGAAGCGTCGTAATCGTCGTAGACATCGTCTGGCCCGAGACCGAGGTAATCCATCGCTTTACGAAACATTGACATCAGCCGCTACTTTATCCTATTTCTATTGGCCAGTGCGTCATTGTCGATCGCAAAGTCAGACGTCACCCGCGACTCCCAAATAGGGCCGTGCCCAAGCGCAGCGAAGTCGCGCCCATCTCGACGGCAATCTCGTAGTCGCCTGTCATCCCCATTGATTTCTCGTGGAGGCCATAACGGTCGGCCCATTCGGCTAGTGCTCTAAACGCGGCGCCGGTCGCAGCGACATCACCCGACGTCGGCCCTACCGTCATCAGCCCACGAACATCGAGCGACCCGCCCAAGGCTCGCTCGATCAGCGCACCGATTTCGGCTGGCTTGCACCCGCCCTTGTCAGGCTCACTAGTGGTATTCACCTGCAGCAGCACCATTGGCGACTTGGGACGTCCGACATAACGCTTGACCAATTCGTCGACCAGTGACGCCCTATCGACAGACTCCCAGACATCGACGACGTCGAGCAGTTGCCGAACCTTATTGGTCTGGAGTTGGCCGATGAAGTGCACGGGCAACCGGTGCTCGGCCTTGACATCGACGATCTTAGCGAGCAACTCCTGGGCGTAATTTTCACCGACGCCATCGCAGCCGACCTCGTGCGCGGCGATCAACGCCTCGGCACCCCAAGTTTTTGTGACCGCCACAATTTTCACGTCGGTGCCGCCACCGCGCGTAACGCGTTCACGAATCAACCCGAGGCGATCGCGAAGTTTGCCGATATCCAAGGCCCCTGTGCCACCCATCGCGTCAGCGCCTGGGCGAATTGAACCCGGCTCGGCTATTTAAGAAATGACGGAACATCAAAGCCGTCATCGTCGTCGTCATCGTGTCCACTGTCGCCCGCACCGAACAAATCTTTGAGGCGGCTGCTGCCCTTGCCCTCAGAGCGTGCGTCAGCGCGGCCGTCGCCACGCGAACTTGGGCGCGGTGAACTGCTGTCCCAACGATCAAAGCCGGCGGCGATAACAGTGACGCGAACTTCGTCGTCGAGTTCATCGTCGATAACCGTGCCGAAGATGATGTTGGCGTCTTGGTGGGCTACGGCGTGCACTACTTCGGCCGCGGCGTTGAGCTCGAACAGACCCATGTCGGACGGGCCGGTGATGTTCAGCAAGATGCCGCGAGCCCCATCGATGGCGGCCTCGAGCAACGGCGATGTGATCGCCGCCATGGCCGCGTTGATCGCTCGGTTATCGCCCTTCGATGAGCCAATGCCCATCAGCGCACTGCCGGCGTTAGTCAAAATCATCTTGACGTCGGCAAAGTCGGTGTTGATTAGGCCGGGGGTGGTGATCAAGCCCGTGATACCCGAGACACCCTGCAGCAAAACTTCGTCGGCCATCTTGAAGGCATTCAGCAGACTCGTCTTGTCGGTGGCCACCGTCAGCAAGCGCTCGTTCGGGATCACGATGAGCGTGTCGACTTTGTCCTTCAACTTGGCGATACCCGCGTCGGCTTGCACCGAGCGTCGACGACCTTCAAACGCGAACGGTCTCGTGACTATGCCTACAGTTAACGCACCGGCACTGCGCGCGATCTCGGCGATCACTGGCGCTGCACCAGTACCCGTGCCGCCACCTTCTCCGGCGGTGATGAACACCATGTCGGCGCCGCTGACAATTTCTTCGATCTCACTGCGATTCGATTCGGCGGCCTCGCGACCGATCTCGGGGTCGCTACCGGCACCAAGTCCACGCGTCAGTTCGCGACCGATATCCAACTTAAAGTCGGCATCGCTCATCAGCAGTGCCTGAGCGTCTGTGTTCACTGCCACGAACTCGACACCACGCAAACCCGCGTCAATCATTCGATTGATCGCGTTGACTCCTGCCCCACCAACGCCGATCACTTTGATGACTGCGATGTAGTTCTGTGGTGCACCGGCCATTTTTCGTTCTCCTTGAGGATCTATAAATCTAAGTATCTATATATGTGTCCCACAGCCTTACACATCTGCGGGGCATCCCCAAACATTGCGCCAACGGTTAGCGCGTTTTTACGACGGGCACGCCCGTAGACACGTCTATAGATTCGATGCCGTTGGGGTCTTGGCGCCGCAAAATGACAACTACCGAAATCAGTTTGTTGCGAACGTCCACGGGGTTACCGAAGTTGATAACCGTGCCGGTGGTCAGCGTCATCGTGACGACATTGGGGCCGCCGACACCAAAGTTGGCCACGAGTGGGTCGAGTTCTGCCGGTATCGCAACCGCTAACTGCGCGGCGCCTTGATAATTGCTTGAGGCTATTGCCCCGGCCGTAAGGTTGGGGCCGACGCCGACGATCTGACGGTATTGCGTCGGCTGACCGACCACGACATCGATTACCCGCCCCTGCGAATCCAACACGCGGGCCCGATTGTCCACGCCCAAGAACCATGCCACGGGCGTGCGTTCAGCAATCTCGATCACGGCCCGATTAGGCAGGAAAGTTTGCACTCTGGCCGACTCAACCCACGGGTTGCTCTCTAGTCGACGTTCGGCCTGACGAGTATCAACTGTTAGTACAGGGTGACCCTTAAGCGATTCAACAACGCTTTGCACCAACTCAGCGCTCGTGTATTGCGCACCTTCGACGTCTACGCGCTTCACCGCCACGAGTGGCGACGACAACACGATCATCACCACGACGCTTGCACCAACAAGCGCGGCAATCGCCACGAGCGTGCGCCGCCGCCGGGTTGTTGGATTCTTTGGTAGCAGCCGCCGACGAATCGCCCGCGTCGACCACCGCCCCGCGCCAACCAAGTTATTGAATTCATCGTCAACCGCCCCACCGCGACCGTCGTCGATGCCAGCCAGGGGGTCATCAACTATGCCTGAATCGTGCAGATCGCTGATGATTATGCGTGTCGAAGTCGGGGCGTGGCTCGCAGTTTGGCTGCGTTCGTCATCGGGGAAGTCAACCTCTTTGGGCTTGCGCAAGTCTTCGTCGACGATAACTATCGCGGCTATCGGCACAAGCGGCGCCAGCGACACAGCAGGAATCGCGACTTCAGTATCCGAAAAATCGGCCGAAAAGTCGGGGCCGGATTCGTCTGAAGTCGCGTCACTCTGCTGTTGGGCGACGGGGTGTTGTTTTTCGTCGGCGGCAAAAACGTCACGCAGCTCTTCCAACACCCCTGCATCGAGGTCGTCAGCGCCAACGAAGTCTCCGCCTGTGCGCAAAATATTCAGCGGTATCGATGCATCATGGGTGCCACCGAAAACCTGCTCGAACCTAATTGTGGCGATGCTGGTATCGGTCTCGCTCTCGATCACCTCCGCCAACTCCGGGTGCATAGACGCGTCGAAACCGACAAGGCGAATTTCGCTACGCAAATCAAAACCAAACTCGTCGCGCACCCTGCGGCGAATTTCTGCCATCAGCGTGACTACATCGATGGCCGAACCGCCGACATCTGCCTGAATGAAGTTGGCGTGCTTCTCAGACACGCTGGCAGTGCCAATTCGCGTGCCACGCAGGCCAAGTTGATCAATCAAGGCACCGGCAGACACCCCGCCCGATTGCGGATTAACAAAAACTGAGCCCGCGTTCTGACCACCAGGTTGGTTCTCGCGGCGCCAGTGCACGATTTCGGCGATGTGTTTCTCGCCTGCCTCGACGTCCCCCCACATCAGGCGCAAAGTAGTGTTCAAAACGATGTGGTGATCGGTGAGAGCCGACCCGCGAAAACGCAAACCTAAATCGACGGCCTGCACGTTCGCTTCAATTCCCTTACGCAGGTGGTAAACGCGCACCCTTTGCACCGATGTCGCCATGTCCGAACCGTGGCCGCCAGAATTCATGCGCACGGCGCCACCGATTGAACCGGGCACCCCGACTGCCCATTCGAACCCGCTGAGCCCGTGGTGCACGCTTTGGCGTGCCGCGACGGGCAGCGAAACACTTCCACCGAAATTAACAATTGGCTCTTGTCCCGCTTCAGGCAGTGCAATTGTCTCGGCGAACACCCCGAGTGTCAGCACCAGGCCCTTAAATCCTTCGTCAGCAACGAGCAGGTTCGAGCCCCTGCCGATGACCAAGAGGGGCAACTGCGTGTCGCGCAACGCCGTGCTAATCAGGTGCAAGTCATTCATGCTTTCAACATGGGCGTACAACGCCGCTGACCCGCCCACTCGATAGGTAGTGAGCGGCGCGAGCGGCGTATCAATTACCGCCAGATCGCCGAGCACATCGGCGACGTGCTTCAGGTCGTCGGCACTGCCTGGCGCTCGCCTATTCATGGGCTAGGCGTGTCGGTGCGCCTCGCCATGACTTCGTCGGGCAAAGTGGCGATGTCGCCACACCCCATCGACAGACACAGATCGCCGTTGCGTAATTGCTTCGCCAACGAATCAACGAGTTGCTCGCGAGTCGCCAGCCATTGCACATCTGCTTGCTGGTGTGCTGTCGAGATGGCATCGGCAACAAGTTTGCCAGTTACGCCCTCTATCTTTGTGGTACCCGAAGAGTAAATGTCGGTGACAATCACTACATCCGCCAGCACAAACGCGTCGGCGTACGCCTGCGACATCACCGCCATGCGGTTATAGCGATTGGGCTGAAATACGGCCACAATTCGCGACCATGTATCCGAGCCGTCGCGCGCGCCGCTCAACACCGCCGCGATTTCGGTTGGCAGGTGCGCATAGTCATCGACAAACGTCACGCCATCTTGCAGTCCCCTGAAGTCGAACCTGCGATCAACGCCGCCGAAGCGAGCCAGCGTCGTAGTGATGCTCGCAAAATCGACGCCAAGTTGCATTGCCATCGTGGCCGCGGCCAGCGAATTCAAAACATTGTGCTTGCCGCGTTGACGCACAGCCACACGCCCCAGGTTGGTGTAAGTCTTTGCACCCGCTTCGCGCACCAGCACATCAAACTCGCTTCCGCCAGAGGCGAACGCTAAATTGGCCGCAATCACATCACTAGCCGAGTCAATCCCATATGTGCGGGCGCCGTACTTGATAGCCAATGCCGCGCAGTTGGCGTCGTCGCCGCACAGCACCTTTGGCCCCGTGACATTGCCTAAATACTGGTCGAAACTCTCGACGATCGCAGCGAAGTCAGCGAAGTGATCAAGGTGATCGACATCAATATTTGTCAAAATTGTGGCGCGTACGGGCAGCAACATGTGCGTGCCATCGCTCTCGTCGGCCTCGACGACGAGAGTATCGCCCTCGTCCCATCTGGCTCCGCAACCGACATCGACAACGGAGCCGCCGATAATAAAACTCGGGCGCATTCCCGCGTCCAACAGCATCAACATCAACATCGACGAGGTAGTCGTCTTGCCGTGCGTGCCCGCAACCGCAACAGAGTTCTTTTGCGCGCAAATACTGGCCAGCATCTCGGCGCGCGTCTGCACGACGACGTTGTTGTCGCGCGCGGCGACAAGTTCGATGTTGGTATCGGGTACCGCGGTTGAGGCCGTCACAAAATCGCAACCGGTCACGACGCTGGCGTCGTGACCAATGTTGATGTGCACGCCGACGTCACGCAACCGCTCGGTCATCTCCGATTCGTGCAGGTCACTACCCGAAACACTGTTGCCCATCTGCGTCAACACCGTCGCGATCGCGCTCATGCCAGGTCCGGCGACACCAACGATATGAATGCGACTCATGGCCTCGCGGCCTCTTCGATCACCTTTGCGATCGAACAATTGCGGTGCACCTCGCCCGATTTTCTGGCTTGAGCACTCACAGCCAGTAAAGCCTCTGGGTGTTGCAGCAAAGCATCGACCGCCGCGCGCAACGAGTCGCTGCTCAGATCGGTTTCATTCAGCATCACGGCTCCGCCTTGCGAAGTAAGCCATTGGGCGTTGGTGTGTTGGTGGTTCTTGGCGGCATCCTTCCACGGCACAAGAATCGCCGCCATTCCAACTGTGGCAATCTCGGCGACCGTGCTCGCGCCCGAGCGTGCCACAACCAAGTCGGCCGCAGCGTAGACATCCGCCATGTTCTCGCTATAGGCGATTCGTTTGTACCACAACGCCGAACCTTGTCCCATAGACGGCACCTGCTGGTCGAGATATCGCGCTCCAGTGATGTGCAACACCGCCAGGTCGTCGCGCAGCGACCACGTCTTGAGCAAACCTTCGAGCGCAGAGTTGAGCACGCCAGAGCCGAGTGATCCCCCCATCACGACTACGACCTGTCTATCCAGCGGTATTTGCAGATTGCCGCGCGCGCAGTCGCGATGCGTCGTGCGGTCAAGGTGACGCAATGAAGCGCGCACGGGCGCGCCCGTTAACGTGGCGCGGCGCAAACTACTCGGCAGATAGGCGACGGCGCTGACCTTGGCCGACAGCGACTGCACAATGGTGGCGAGACCAGGTCGCCTGTCGTACGAGCATGTGACAACGGGGATATTCAGAGCGCGCGCGGCACGTGTAGCTGGGATGCTGGCGTAACCACCCACCGACACAACCACGCGCGGTCGCAATTGGCGCAGCAACTTTTTCGCCGAGCGAGTCGCCAAGATGATCTGCGGCACCATCGCCGCGGTGCGCCCCAGTTGACGCGGCTTGAGACTGCGCTGCAAACCGCTAACGCGAAACAGCGTGTATTCGTGCCCGGAGTTAGCAAACAATTGCACCTCGACACCGCGGTCTGATCCGACTAGGTGAATTGAATCGCGAGAATGCCCCGCCTCGCCGAGCAACTCGGCGATCGCCAGTGCCGGTACAACATGGCCGCTGGTACCACCTCCGGCAATCACGGCAAAGGTGATCGTTGCTGTCGGAATCACTTCATGTTACGGGCAACATTGAGCAACAATCCAGCCGCCGCCATCGACATAAACAGCGAACTGCCGCCGTAGGAGATGAGCGGAAGTGTCAGCCCAGTAACGGGCATGGCGCCAGTGACGCCGCCAATGTTGATGAACGCCTGCACGCAGAACCATGTTGTGATGCCGCCCGCCAGAACCGCACCGAACGAGTCGCGCGCACCGAGCGCCGCCTGAGTGCCGCAGTATGCCAGGACCATGAATAGGCCGATCACCGCGGTCGCGCCGATAAGACCAAACTCTTCGCCGATGATGGCGAAAATAAAGTCGCTGTGCGCTAGCGGAACATAGCCCCACTTGCCAGTGCCTTCGCCCGCACCGACGCCAAGGATGCCGCCGTTCGAGATACTCAAGATCGATTGCCAAACCTGATAGCCGTAGTGACCCTTGGTCCCCTCCAGGTCCAAGAACGCCGTCCAGCGGTTACGGCGCATCGGCGAGAGCGCGATCGCGCTCAACCCGCCGAGCACGGCGATGCCAGAACTCAGCCCCACTAACCGCAGCGGTGCACCAGCGATGAACAACACCGACAAGATGATCGCCGAGAACACGATTGTTGCGCCGAGGTCGCTCTGCAACATGCACAACGCGCTGACGAGCACCCACACGATTACGATCGGCCGAAATGTGCGTCGAATGTCGGTGATCTCGCCACGCCGACGGCCGAGCAAGTTGCAGCAATATAACAGCACCGCCAGTTTCAAGATTTCCGACGGCTGAAACCGCACGGGGCCAATCTCCACCCACGCGCGAGCGCCGTTGATCGTAACGCCGATGCCTGGCACAAACGGAACCAACATCAACGCCAGCGAGAAAATTAAAAAGGGCAGCACTATCTTGCGCCACGATTGATACGGCATTCGGTATGTAGCGATCATCGCGAACGAGCCGAATACCGCCCAAGTCGCCTGCTTGCGAAACATGCTCCAAGCCGAGCCACCGCGGTTGACGGCCACGATCGAAGAACTCGACAAGACCATGATCAACCCGAACATAATTAACATGCCGATGGCTGCCGCGATTAGATAGAACGCCATCGTCGGCGCCTTGGTGGCGAGACGATGCTTGGCGCTGTAACCCTTGCGGTCGAGCACAGAGCGGCGACGCTCTGCCGGCGTCTGACGATTAGTTGCTGCTGCGGTTGACATACGTGTTGATCCTTTCGAGACTCAATTCTTGTTGTCGTGCATTCATTTGCGAGTGATACCGAGTTCAAAGCGCACGAGATTGGCGAAATCGTCGCCACGTTCGTTGTAGTTGTCGTACCAGTCGAAACTCGTGCACCCAGGCGAGAGTAAGACCACATCGCCGCTCTGAGCCAGGCGCCGAGCCACCCGCACCGCATCAAGCATCGAACCTGCTGTTTCGACACTACAAATACCATCAAACGCCGCCGCGATGTCGCTAGCCGAATCACCGATCGCCACGACACCGCGCATCCTTCGCGGCTGGCTGGCCATCGACGAGAGATCGAGATCCTTGTTCTTCCCGCCCGCGATCAAGACAATGCTCTCAAACGCCTGCAACGCCACTTGAGCGGCATGCGGCGAGGTCGCTTTAGAGTCATCGAACCAACGCACACCATCACACTCGGCAACTTGTTGGATGCGGTGCGGCGCGTGCTCAAACTCGCTCAGCGCGCGGGCCACATGTTGGACTTCGGCGAGCCCCGACTCGATACAAACAGCGGCGGCGGCAAGTGCATTAGTTATGTCGTGCGGCATCGAGCGCTTCATCTGCGCAACGTTCATGATCGCGCCGTGCGGCGAGGTCAACACTCCATCGATGGTGCAGTAGTCCCCCATCGTCGCCCCGAAGGTCACGGTGCGGGCTGCGGTGCGTTGCGCGCTGTCCAGAATTTCAGCGTCATCTATCGGCGCCACGGCAATATCGCCAGTTCTGGCGTGACGCCAAATATTTTGCTTGGCCTGTCGATACGAATCTATGTCGCGATGCCAGTCGAGGTGATCGGGAGCAAAATTAAGCCACACCGCCGCGCGCGCGCGGAAATTACTGGTAAGTGCCAACCGAAAACTTGAACACTCCACCGCGAATACCTGCACCTCGGTCGCCAACGCGCCGATCAACGGCGTCTCAGTGTTGCCAACCGCGGCACTGATGCGCCCCGCACTGTGCAAAATCGCGGCGGCCATCAGCGTGGTCGTCGTCTTGCCATCGGTACCGGTGATCGCCACCATCGGTCGCGGTCCACCATGTCGCTGCTGCTCAAAGCGATACGCCAGCTCAATCTCTGACAACAGTTCGATATCGAGACGGCGCGCCTCGGCGATGATGCGATGTTGCTCAGAAACGCCGGGTGCCGGTACCACCCTGTCGACACTTCGCAGCTGCCTGTCGACCTCGGCGTGGTTGGTGCCGTCGACGAGCCCAGCTCCCAACTCGCTCGCCAACTTTTGGTGCGCTGCCGTCAGCTTGTCGTCGGCGAGCACAACTCTTTGGTTGCGGCGTACGAGTTCGCGCGCGACAGCCTCGCCGGCAATCGCCAGCCCATACACGAGCGTCAACTGCGCGTTGCCAGCGACATCTGACGTCGCCATAATTAGAGTCGGGCCTGTTGCGTGAAGTCGCCGATAAAAATCGCTATGGCGGTAGCGACGCAGATCCCAGAGATGATCCAAAAACGAATGATCACGGTGGTTTCGGGCCAGCCAGATAGTTCAAAGTGATGATGAATCGGCGACATCTTGAGCAGCCGCTTCTTGCGACCAGAGGCCTTGAATACGCCCATCTGTACGACGACGGATCCGGCCTCAAAAACATTGATGCCGCAGATGAGCAGCAACAACAGATGGGTATTGGTGGTCACGGCGAGCATGCCCAAAGCCGCGCCGAGCCCTAGCGCGCCGACGTCGCCCATGAATATTCGCGCGGGTGCCGCGTTCCACCACAAGAAACCTCCGCACGCCCCAGCAAGCGCCGCAGACAACACTGCAAGATCGAGCGGGTTGACGACGTCGTAGATGCGCGGGTTACGAAACGCCCAATAGGCGATAATCGTGAAGGCCAAGAAACCAAACGTTGCCGACCCAGCCGCCAAACCATCCAGACCGTCCGTCACGTTGACTGCATTGGTCGTGCTCCATACCATCAGCGCCGTCCACAAAACGAACAGTGGCCCAGGCATCAGCCACCCGGGGCTGGTAGCGCGCGTAAATGACAACGTCTCGTGGACTCCAGTCGTAGAAGCAAGTAGCCACAATAAAATCACGGTGACCCCAAACGTGATCCAGCCCTTTTTCTTCCAAAAAATTCCGCGGTTATGTTGGCGCTTGACCTTCAAATAATCGTCAAGAAACCCAATCGCGCCGAGCACGAACACTGTCAGCCAGATCAACATCGCCTGATCAGAAAATGGCAACCCCGAGCGCAGGTGAGCCACCAGCCAGCCCAACGCGCCCGAAAATAAAATCGCGATCCCGCCCATCGTCGGCGTGCCCTGCTTGTACATGTGCATGGTCGGGCCGTGATCTTCGGCGCCAAGAATTGGCTGACCCTTACCCAGTCGCACAAAGTACGAGATCATTCCTCGCGTGGCCGCCAGCGACGCCAACATGCCGACCGCGCCTGCAATCAAAATTGGAATCATGATCTAGCCTCCAAAATTGAGATCATGATCTAGCCTCGAGCAATTCTCGCGCCACGATTACGTCACTGAATGGCACGATCTTATCCCCCGTGGTCTGCGTCGTCTCGTGCCCTTTACCGGCGATCACGACGACGTCTCCGGCACGAGCGTTTGTAAACGCCTGAGCAATCGCGGTGCGCCGATCGTGCTCGATCGAGACGATGCCGTGAGTCGTTGCGTAGTCAATGCCCGCACAAATTTGCGCCGTTATGTCTTGCGATTTTTCTGAGCGCGGATTATCTGACGTCACCACGACGACGTCGGCAGAACTCGCAGCGATACGACCCATCTCCGATCGCTTATCGTGATCGCGGTCCCCGCCACAGCCAAACACCACGATCACGCGTGCGCCATTAGCGACAAGGCGAGCCGAGTCCAAAACATTTTGCAATGCGTCAGGCGTATGCGCGTAGTCGACGATCACGGCGAACTCCTGTCCTGCATTAACGGCCTCGAAGCGTCCGGCGACCGAGCCTGCGGCCGCCAAACCCTTGGCAATGTCGTAAGGAGCGACACCAAGTTTGGCGGCCGCAGTCGCGGCGGCAAGCGAATTCATAACATTAAAACCTCCACCGATGGCGACGTCAATGCGCTGGCCGACCCATGTAAATGAGTGATGTCTGGCATCAAATTCGACGTCGCTGGCATCGCTCGATCCAAAAGTTTCGGTATCAATCGTTACGGTGTCGAGTAGCAACCTACCGTGCACATCGTCGCGATTGATTATCGCGACATCGGTCAGTTCGGTAGTGAATAGTAAAGCCTTGGCTGCGAAATACTTTTCGGCGGTGCCATGAAAATCTAAATGCTCGCGCGAAAGGTTGGTGAATACCGATACGCAGAACCGCGTGCCCAAGACGCGGTCTTGGGCCAGTGCGTGCGACGAGACCTCCATCACCACCGCCTGCTTGCCGGCGGTCACCTGCTCGGCGAGCATTCTTTGTAAATCCGGCGACTCTGGCGTCGTCCTTGCACCAGAAAGCGTACCGAACACCTCGGTCGCCCAACCGTGTTGGTGCAAGACTGCCGCCATCAGATGCGCCGTCGTTGTTTTGCCGTTTGTGCCGGTGATGCCGATCACTCGCAGCGACTTACTCGGGTGTCCGTAAAAAGCCGCCGACAACATTGCCATCGCCTTGCGCACATTAACTACCTTGATTTGCGGTACACCAATCGCCAAGTCGCGACTCACGAGCAAAGCCGCCGCACCGCCGCGTACGGCCTCTAGAGCAAAGTCGTGACCATCAAATCGCGACCCCTCGATACAGCAAAATAGCGCCGCCGGAGTCACCCCGTGCGAGTCATAGGCAATGCCGCCGATCACCGTGCCCCCATCACCACTAAGCGTCAATGGGTCGATGTTATTTAGATCGGCAGAGCCTTGCGCCCGAGCAACCAACTCCTTTAGCGACATCGAAATCGCCTTCATCACTAGTGCGCTGGCCCAAACTCTGCGGGCCTTTGCGCCGAGCACCCAGTGTCGGTTGCCGATGGGCGAATATCAAGTTCGTTTATCAGCACCTGGGCGATGGTCGCAAACACGGGCGCTGCTGCGGTGCCGCCGAAACGATCCCGGGAGTTAGGCGCTGGCTCGTCGACAGACACGAGAATCGTGAAGCGCGGCTTGTCGGCTGGCAAGAAACCGACGAACGAAGCAAAGTATGAGCGGCTGCCATCATCCGTAACGTAAGTGCCGTTGTCTTGCAACTTGTAACCGGTACCCGTCTTGCCCGCCACGCTCATGCCCGCAACCTTGGCCAACTTGGCGGTGCCAAAGCAAACAACGTCGGTCATCAGCGAGCGCATTGTTGCTGCTGTCGCGGGCTGGATCACGGGGTGCGTGGCCGACGCATCGGCAGGCGTGTTGATGCCTCGCCCGTCGATCGTTGCCGAGATGATTCGCGGCGAGACATAGACGCCCTCGTTGGCAACCACATTCACCGCCGAGATCAACTGCAGTGCAGTTGCTGCGTAGCCGTAGCCGTAAGTACTCGTTACTTTTTCGGTGCCACGCCATTGGCTCGCAGGACGCAACGACCCAGAAGCCTCACTAGGGAAACCAAGATTGGTTTTGGCCCCAAAGCCGAACGCCTGCAAATAGTCGTGCAACTTTTCAGATGTAATCGTCTGGCTGACCAGAGCCGCGCCGAGGTTTGAGGAGTCGACAAAAATTTTGCGCACCGTCATGTCTTCGAGACCGTGCGGGTAGGCGTCACTAATTGTTAGCTCCCACTTGGTGTTCTCGTTGAACACTTGCTTACCAGGCACCTTAAAAGTTGACGCCACGGTGATCGTCTGCTCATTTAAAGCAGCCGAGATACTAAACACCTTCGCCACCGAGCCTGGCTCGTACGCCTCTACGGCGGCAAAGTTGCCGGAGTCGCTCGAATACGTGCCGACAGTGTTGCGTCGCACGCTCGACATCGCGTAGATCTCGCCTGTCTTTGTATCCATCACAATCGCGCTGCCACTCCTGGCCCCTATGCGAGAAATCTGCTGGGTGAGAATGCCGTCTACCTGAAACTGAATGTTGCGATCAAGAGTCGTGACCACATCAGTACCGCGCACAGCACTCTGCGACTCATCACTGCCGCCCGAGATCGACTGTCCGTTGCTGTTGACTTCGCGCACGGTCTTGCCGTCAATACCCTTGAGCACGTCGTCGAATTGCTTCTCGAGACCCGAGATGCCCACGCCGTCAATGTCGGTACGCCCGACCACGGCGCGCAGCGTTTCGCTCGTGATCGCGCGACTCGATTCGATGTACGACGAGATGCCCACGAGGTTCAGCGCCAGAATCGCCGCCGCCACATCCTGCGGCGCCTGCCTCGCGACATAGGCGAAACTCTTACCACTGTTTTGCAGCGCAGTCGCCAGCTCCATCTCTTTTTCGGGCGCCAGCAACAACACGCCGGCAAGCGCGCGCGCTGTACCAACCGCGTCCGTAATCAGTCGCGGGTCGGCAAATATCGTCCGAGCCGGCACCGGCAGCGCCAGCTCGAATCCCTCGCGATCCAAAATCGAGCCGCGTTCGGCTCGCGCGATGTTGACCCTCGTGCGCTGGTTAACGCTGGCCTCTTGATGTGCCCCGGCCCATACTGTTTGCAACAGCGTCACCCGCAACAACATCAGCAGCAACATTGTCGAGATAACGCACCATGTCGCGACGAGGCGGATGCGAATGTGACCGCCCTTAAGATCTGTCGTCATCGATTGCGTTGCTTTGCGCGCCCTGTCGCGTACCGCCTCGCCCGCGCGAACGCGATCGCGATCGCGATCGCGAACCGTGTCGGCGCCGCGCACCGCCCGGGTACCGCGTACCGCACCGTTTACAGATCGGGGCCTTGTACTCACGGGTGCGCCTCCGTCGGTTGCGTCAAACTTTGGAAACCGCCGATAGTCGGCTGTGCAGTGATCGTCGGATCGGCGATCTTGGGGTCCATCAATCCCGTCGATACCACGACCTCGGCGACGACGTCGGCCGGCACCTCCATAAATCGCGAGCCGAGGCCCTGCGACATGAACATCACACGGGCCTTCTCGCGCAGGTAGTCGGGCGCCATCAGGTCGGCGCGCTGTTGACGCAACTCGTCATAATTGAGTTTCGCCAGACGCAGGTCTGTCGAGACTCTATCGAGAGTCAGTTGCTGTTCGGCGATGAAGGCCTGAAACCCGATCACCGATGCGATCATCGTTAAGACCACGGCGACGGCGAACACCACAACCGAAACCCTGCGGCGACTCTCTTGACTGACGATCGCGAGATGGCGTTCGGGGGGTACCGACTGCGCGCGGCGTACCTGCCTGTACCCCAAACGCTCCGACGAAATCGCCAACGCCATCTCAGTTACCAGCCGTCTTCTTGATTTCAGGCGAAAACTTCTCGACCACGCGCAGGCGGGCCGAACTGGCACGACTATTGCGCTCGATCTCGTGCGCGTTCGGTCGCTCGGTCACTCGCACCTTGCGCACGCGTTTGTGCGCCGACTGCAACGGGTGCAAGTACGGCGACGCCACATTTTCAATCTGCGGATCATTCTCGGCGTCTTTGAAGGCGCGTTTGACAATGCGATCTTCGCCAGAGTGATACGTAAGCACCGCCACCCGCCCGCCAGGTGCGGTTGCTTCAATCGCGCTAGCAATCGCGCCAGGCAAGATGTCGAGTTCGTTGTTGACCTCGATGCGAATCGCCTGAAACGTTCGCTTGGCTGGGTGTCCGCCAGTGCGTCGCGCCGGCGCAGGTATTGCCTCGGCAACAATCGTGGCGAGCTGCTTCGTTGTCGCAATCGGCCGCGCGGACACAATCGCCTTGGCGATGCGAAACGCGAACCGTTCGTCGGAGTTTTCGCGAATTACGTGCGTCAGACGCTCGACGTCGTAGCCGTTTACAACGTCTAGAGCCGACAACGCCGCGGTCGTGTCCATGCGCATGTCGAGCGGGCCGTCGTTACGGTACGAGAAGCCGCGCTCGGCCAGATCAAACTGCGGCGAAGACACGCCAAGGTCGAACAACGCCCCCGAGATTTCGGTCAAGTCGAGCGATGCCATGATCTGGGGCAATTGGTCGAAGCGACCGTGGCGCACGACGAGCCTGTCGCCGATTTCGGCGTGGCTCGCGGCCAACTTCTCGCAGGCGGCGATCGCCAGCGGGTCGCGGTCGATGCCGAGCACACGCATCCATTCGTACGTCTGCAGAAGTTTTAGCGAGTGTCCTGCGCCGCCGATTGTCGCATCCACCACCACGCCGTGCGGCACCGTGGCGAAGACCTGGGTGATCTCTTCGGCCATCACCGATTCGTGTTCAAATTTTGTTGCCGCATTCATACTTGTGAAGAGGTTTGTAGCCGCGAAACTTGCGACTGGTTGTTCTCTGCTTCGCTGATCAGCAGTCCCCCGGCTGGCGGTGCCTCCGGGATTTCTCCCCGGAAAGGTCGAATGGCAGCGGGCGGAGTTAAGGCTGACCACTTGCTAACCGGGAGACTGCTGATCAGTGAAACGTTGAGCACGCCAGTTGCTGGTCGCACTACAAGATCGTTCCTCTGGCCTCCTTCCTGATGTTGCGCCGATGGCGATTTTGCACTAGGCCGTGCCTCCGGCGATCTGGGCCAGACCCTCGCCGCTGATCCGACTATGGCGAGACGAGTCCCACAGCTCGACACGATCGAACGATCCCGCCACGATGATCCGCGAGTTCAGCGACAGACCGGCATAGTTGCGGAGCGTCTCATCGATATTGATGCGACCCTGAGCATCCACGGACACCTCAAACGTGTTAGACGCCAAGGCACGCTGCTGGTTGCGATCCATTTCGCCGCTACGTACCTTGGCCACGGCATCGCGGGCGACTTCTTCAAAAGCCTGGGCGGTGAGCACGTCGACGCACTTGTCGCGGCCGATCGAAAGATAGCAGCGGGGCTCGAGCTGGGGCCTAAACGCGGCTGGGAGCGCGACACGACCCTTAGGGTCCAGTTGTCGTTCATGCACCCCTACAAACACGTTGGCCTCCGCTGCCCTGACGTAAAACCCTTACTGCACTTGCCTTGCTGCCAGATTCGCGGGTTTTGACTCCGCTTCTCTGGAGACGATGATATCCCCACTTCTCCCCACATGCAAGCACTAACCCCCACTTTTCACCACATTCAATTTATGGGGATACTCGGGCTGCGTTTTGTTGACTGGGTTTATTAGCTGGATTTATTGGCACAACCGCAAAGCAGCGCCGCGACGGCCCCTTGAACCTGGGGTCTTACAGGGTTTGCAGTTGATCCACGAGCGCGGCCATTACGGTCTCTGCGTCGTGGCTGGTGGTCGCAACCAGATCTGACATCGCCGCGCTGCCGCCATTGATGGCGACGACATCGCGTGCTTCATCGCTCAGTAGGTTCAATAATTGCTGTGGCTCCCACGCCCGATGAATCGTGCACTGAAAGCGCGCCAACTTACTCGTGCGCCGCTGACTGATGCCCACGAGTTTGTGGTTGCCGCAATAGACCTCACCGGCGCCGCTGCCGGTGAAACAGATCAGCCTGCCCAGTTGAGTCTGCACCGTCGCCTCGCGGTGCACGCGCAAGTCGCGGTGACCGAGCGTCGCCAGCGCACGGCACCAGGCATCGCCGAGCCACTGCGCCGACAGGACAACGTCGTCGCTCCACAAAATATCTCCGCGCGCGATCACAACGTCGATCCAGATGTGCCGCTTCGGGGCGAGGTACACGAGCCCCCCACCGCTGCGACGTTTGACAACTTCAACGCCAGCCCGCTCGCAGGCCTCAAGATCGAGAAGCATCTCGTCAAGATTCTGACTAGAACTGTGCTGACTTGAACCCAGCACTACAGCTGGTACGTCGATCAAGACATTAAAGACTGTTCGCCGCGCCTCTAGGTCTCGACCGTGCATCTGCGCTGCCGTGGTGCGCGCTGTCTCAATCAGCCACTGTTGGTTATGATGCGACTGCAACGTATTGCTTCCACGCTTCGGGCATGCGGCCCACCGAAACTGCGATCCACGCCAGTTCGCGCGGCGCGTGCGGTTTGTTGGCCAACAACATCCCCGCCTCTTCTGGCGTGCGGTCGCGCTTGCGCAGATTGCACCCGCGACACGCGGCGGTGACGTTCTCCCACACATGCATTCCGCCGCGTGAGCGCGGCATCACGTGATCGATACTGTCGGCAATTCCGCCGCAGTATTGGCAGCGATGATCGTCGCGCGCGAACACAGCACGGCGCGACAACGCCGTACGTCGGTGATACGGCACCTTGACTACGTAGCGCAACCTAATCACGAGCGGCCCCGGCATCGTCAGCGACTCAGAGTGCACCTGCGTGCCATCGTCCTCAACTATCTCTGCTTTATCTGAAAGCACCAGGCACACCGCCCGGCGGGCAGAGACAATGCTCAGCGGTTCAAACGTTGCATTTAAAACGAGAGCGCTGCGCATTCGTCAGCCCGTCACGCTGGGCGCCGGGTCTTGGGCGCCGGGCGGTTTGTACTGTGCCAGTCCTTGCACCATTGCAAGTAATCGATCACGTCAGCAATCACTGGCGTCGCCGTCGCGCTCCCATACTGCGTGGTGGCACGAAACGCCATGTAGCCGCTCCCCGGCAACGGCAAAAACGGATACTTCTTCCACCATCCGCGTTTAGCCAGGCGCAAGCCTTGGCGAATCGCGACGACCCACAAATTCGGTCGCCGCAAAATCCCCGCGCACAGGCGAAAAAAGTCGCGCGCGGTCAACACAGTCAGTTCGGCTTTGGCTCTTTGGGTAAGCCCAACACCATCTCGCCGATGATGTTGCGTTGCACCTGCGAAGAGCCAGCGTAGATCGTTCCGGCCCGCGCGTTGAGAAATGTGCTCACCCAACTCATCGTTGTGTTGGCGGCGCCCGCGTCGTCAGTCTGAAACGAACTGCTCGGCTTACGTCCCGTTGGCGCGAGGGCATCAGCACCCATTATCTCAAGTGAAAGCTCGGTGACGACCTTGTGGTACTCGCTCCAGAACAACTTGAATATCGCACCGTCTGGCCCCGGGTGATGCCCGCCAATGAACTTGGTCAGCGTACGCAGACCCAAATAGCGCATCACCTGCACCTGCGAGTAACACCATGCCAACTTCTGGCGAATTCGCAGATCGCCGGCGACACCGTAGTGACGTGCGAGATCTACGAGCCTGTCGTACTCGGCCTGAAAGCGAATCGATGCCGTGGCCGCTGCCTCTCCGCGTTCGAATCCGAGCAAGCCCATCGCCACTGCCCAACCGTTGTTCACGCCGCCGACAACATCTCCTTTCGGCACGACCGCGTCGGTATAGAACACCTCGTTAAATTCGCTCTCGCCAGAGAGCATCTTGATCGGTCGCACTTCGACGCCGGGTTGACGCATGTCGACCAGCAAGAACGAAATGCCCTTGTGCTTCGGTGCGTCTTGGTCGGTGCGGCACAGCGTGAAGATGTGGTCGGCAAGGTGCCCCGCCGACGTCCAAATCTTTTGCCCGTTCAGAACCCACTGATCGCCGTCGAGCACGGCCTTGAGACCAACGTTAGCGAGGTCGCTACCCGCGTTCGGCTCGCTGTATCCCTGACACCAAACATCGGCACCAGAAATAATCCGCGGCAGGTAATGCTCCTTTTGTTCGTCGGTGCCAAACATCAACAGCGTGTTGCCGAGCATCTGAATACTGAACGGATCATTGGGCCCGCCAGTAGGCACACCCGCGCGCGTGAACTCTTCAGCGACGATTACTTGTTCGAGCGCCGACAACCCGCCGCCGCCGTACTTAACTGGCCAACCCGGCGCGAGGTACGGCGAAGAAGCCAACGTTGCGCGCCACTGGGCGACAAAGCCGCTCAGCGCGTCGCCCTCGAGCGAGCCGATGCCCTTCCAGTTGGCCGGTAACTTCTCGGCCAGAAATGCTTGCACCTTCTCGCGATATTCTTCTGCTTCTGGGCTGTACATCGGTTTCATAAATCTTTACGCTACTTTGCCTGCCAGATTTCTGCCGTGTCTGGCGACCGCCGCCGCGCCGATCAGCGGGGCTTCATCGCCTAGGCCAACCGGAACGATCCGAAAGCCCTTAATGAAATCAAGTCCGCTGCGGGTATCGATCTCGCGTTGGGCCGCGGCAAAAAACGGCGGGCCAAAACCCAGCGCCACTGACCCACCGATAACTGCTAGTTGGGAGTCGAGGACGGCGGCGACACTCGCTAACGCACGTCCCACCAGTTCGCCTACATGGGCAACAACATCTGGCGTTGCCAGCGCGGCCGGCGACCCGGTGATCGCCGCGATCGACAGCCCCGAGGCGTGCGCCTCTAAACATCCGCGCGATCCACACGCGCACGCGCGACCGTCGGGCTCGACGATCACATGGCCGATGTGGCCGGCATTACCCAAACGCCCGCGCAACAACTTGCCGTCGCAGATCACCCCACCACCGACGCCAGTCGAGACCACCATTCCGATCACGTTGCTAACGCCGACCGCCGCGCCGCGCCAGTGTTCGCCCAAAACGAGTGCCTGAGCATCATTGTATATATAAGTATCGCAGTGGATAATTTTTCGCAGATGCTGGCGTAAATTAAAACCCCTCCACTCGCCGATGTGCAGCGTCGAAACCGAATCTCCGTCCGCAGACATCGGTCCACCCGTGCCCACTCCGCAGGCCACAATTTTTAGATCGGTGGCGTACAGTTGCGACTCGATCAAACCGCCCAACGCGTCCCAGACACCGCTATTGGGTGTCGGTACTTGGGCACGCGAGACCAGTTCGCCGCCTGGGGTCACGACGCCGACCGCCAGTTTTGTGCCGCCCACATCTACGGCGAGGTACGCCCCAGAGTTAACGGATGAATTTTTCGCGAATATTTTGCGCATTAAGCCGCGAAGATTTGATTGTCGCAGCGATGTCTTGCAAACCAGCCTTGCCGATCGCCCGCAGCTGTCGCTCAATCACCAACACACAGGCGAGCATGCCCAGGAAACCGACGAATGCCAGCATGTAGTGCGCCTGCAACAACGCGATCGTGGCAACGAGCGAAACCAACACTCCAAAAATCGCCCAGCGCACCTTGCGTGCCGAGTGCCGATACAGGCCCGAAGGCGAAACCGCCTGAGCGAAACGCTCGTCGGTGCCGAGGCTCTCTTCGATCTGGCGAAGAATTCGTTGTTCGTTTTCTGAAAGTGGCACGTGGTCTCCTTGGGTCTAATTCTCGCACGGTTGGCCTGATTTCACAATGCCGCCAGCTGGTTTCTTTGTCAACCTTGGCGACTCGGGCCCCATGGCGAAGCCCCAGGCTCGCGCTGCGTGTTCAGCGTCCGTGCGGGGCGAATCGCGCCCGTGCCGAACTTCTCGCGAATCTCGTCGATCGCCGTGGTGGCATCGCGCCACACCGCATCCAAATCACTGGCCTGGGTGCTGAGAACTCCGTCGTCGAACAGGCTCGGCTGATCTAGGGGCTCGGCGAAGTTGCGCGTCGAGATGCCCACAAGGCGCACCCCAAGCGAGTACTCGATCTCGTCGAGCACCGGCTCGATTAAGCGCAGTATCGCCTGCGCACTCGACAGCGGCATCTCGCTCGTACGCGACCGCGTGATCGAGGTGAAGTTGGCGAATTTAATTTTGACAGTACAGGTGCGCGGCGAGAGTTGGTCGGCGCGACAGCGCCGCGCCACCGCGTCGGTGAGGCGCACCAAGTGACCGTAGATTTCGTTGCGCGTGTAGATGTCTTCGCTGAAGGTTTCTTCGTGCGAGATTGACTTGGCCTCGCTGCTGGGCGCTACGGCTCGCTCGTCGCGGCCGTTGGCCAGTTCGTGCAGATGCAAGCCGTTGACCTCGCCGATGATTGACCGCAGCGTGCGCAAATCGAACGAAGCCAAATCGCGCACTGTGTCAATGCCCAGCAGTTGCAATTTCTCGAACGTCGCCGGGCCCACGCCCCACAGCGCCCGTACTGGCAAGGGATGCAAGAACGCAATCTCTTCGCCGAGCAAAACCTCGACGACTCCGAGACCAGTCTCGACGCCGTCTTGCGTGGCCCTCGGTTTGGCTGCCTTCGACGCCAACTTGGCAATGAACTTACTTGGCGCCACCCCTACGCAACACGCCAGAGAGGTCTCGTCTCGCACGCGCTCGCGAATCATGTGGGCGATCTGGACGCCACCACCAAATAGACGCACTGCGCCACTGACATCGAGAAATGCTTCGTCTAGCGAGAGCCCCTCTACAAGTGGAGTGAAGTCGGCGAAAATATCGAACACCTCGGCGCTGACCTGCGAATATAACTCTTGATCGCCCGGCAGAAAAATCGCCTGCGGACACAACCTGCGTGCCTGATACGACGACATCGCCGAGAACACCCCGAACCGACGTGCCTCGTACGAGGCGGCCGCTACCACCCCGCGCGCGCCGTCACCGCCGACCACCACAGGCAGCCCCCGCAACTCGGGGTGTCGCCGCAATTCGACCGCCACATAGAACATATCCATGTCAACATGCAGGATCGTTCGCGCGTTCACTGCCAGAACGCTACCTATCTCTACGATGCGGCATCTACGATGGTTATGTGTCGTCATCCCAGTCGCCATCCCAGTCGCGGCCCCAAAGTCAATCGACTAACAAAAAGCTTTCCGCGTTGCCATCGCCTGCCGCTCGAGCCATCGCCTTCGCCGGCATCATCGTCGCCGGGCTAGCTGGCGCGCTTATCGGTTCGTCGATGGTCGACCTGCAGTGCAGCGGCTCGTGCGGCACACCAATTGGCATCGGGATCCTCGTCGGCGCGCTTGTCGGCGCGGGCGGCATGAGCGTCGTCAGCGTTCTCGGCCTACGCGCCATCGGCGAGTGGCGCGAACTGCAAGATCGCGAAGCACAACAGTCGTGACAAGCGGCGAACAAAAACTTCGCGCCGAACTTCTGGGCATTGCAACCAAACTCGCAACTCAGGCCGGCACCATGGCACTCACGGGTCGACGGGCGGGCCTCACCGACGTGCAAACAAAATCCACCGCCACCGACATGGTCACCGAGTTCGACCGCGCGTCCGAACTGATGATCGTCGAGGGACTCACGAAGTTGCGCCCCAATGACGCCATCGTCGGCGAAGAGGGCGCGTCGCGACCTGGCACCACAGGCATCACCTGGTACATCGACCCGATCGACGGCACCTCCAACTTCTTATACGCGCTCCCCAACTGGGCGGTGTCCATTGGCGCCACCGACGAGTCGCTAACCAGATCTGGTTCGGCGACTAATCAGGCATCTGGCTTGCCGCCCACGAGCATCGTCGGCGCCGTGTTCATCGCCGCCCAAAACGAAATGTTCACGGCCACGCTCGGCGGCGGCGCGCACCTCAATGGCGTCGAGATTCATTGCAACGACACGTCGTTGCTCACGCAGGCGCTCGTATCCACGGGTTTTAGCTACGCACCCGAGCAACGCACGGTGCAAGCCACGCGCGTCGCCAAGATGATCCACCAGATTCGCGACATCCGCCGCTTCGGCGCCGCCTCGATCGACCTTTGCTACGTGGCCTGCGGTCGCTTCGACGCCTACTTCGAAGAGAACCTGCACCCGTGGGATGTCGTCGCGGGCCAACTCATCGCCACCGAAGCGGGGTGCACGACGGGCAACTACTCTGGTGGCGCAATGACGCCCGCCCAAACGCTCGTTTCCACCCCGGCAATATTCGGTCAGCTCGGTGCCCTGATCACATCTTGTCTAGCCCCGACTCGGCAATAATTACAAAGTGGGCACACGCGTCTTAACAGTCGAAGACGACGAGCGCATTCGCGCCTCGGTGCGCCTGGCCCTCGAAGACGAAGGTTGGATTGTCGACGAAGCCGCGACCGGCGAAGAGGCGTTCGAAGTATTTAGGCGCGTGCAATCAGACGTCGTGCTGATCGACATAATGCTTCCGGGCATCGATGGCTTCGAACTGTGCCGCAACATTCGCCGTATCAGCGACGTGCCAGTGATTATGGTTACCGCCCGCGTCGACACCCACGATGTTGTCGCCGGCCTCGAAGCTGGCGCCGACGACTACCTCACCAAGCCGTTCGCGCCCAAAGAACTCTCCGCCCGCATTCGCGCGCTGTTGCGCCGCGTACGCCCGTCTGCGCCCGGGCACTCGCGGTTGGTGTTCGGCAACCTCGAGATAATCCCCGACGAGGGCAAGGTGCTCCTCGACAAACAAGAGCTGCAACTGACCAAGACCGAGTTTCGCCTGCTGTGCGAACTTGCGCACGACCCCGACGGCGTTTTTAGCCGCGGGGTTCTGCTCGACAAAGTTTGGGGCTACGGGTACTTCGGCGACGGACGGTTAGTAGACGTGCACATCCGCCGCTTGCGATTGAAAGTCGAAGTAGACCCGGCCGACCCGCAACATGTCGTCACCGTGCGCGGGCTCGGCTACAGACTGCAGTCGTGACCCGACTGTCATTCACGCGCCGAATCGGCATTCGCAATCGCATCCTGATTACTTTCGGCACCGGCGCCACGATCTTGTCGATCGTGTTGGCAACCACCACATATGGCATCACCAAGGCCAACCTGCTCGACCAACGCGAGTCGACCAGCATCAATCAGGCCTACATCAACGCCCAACGCGTGCAACGAGATTTGATTCGTGAACCCAGCCACTTCGCCGCCGCCCTCGAGCAACTCGGCAGCAGCGATCGCCTGCTGTTGTTCGACAAGGCTTGGAGCCGTTCGAGTCCGCTGTTCGGACCCACTCAACTTCCGCCCCAACTGCAGAACCGCGTGCTCGACGACAAAGTCGCCACACGCATGATCATCGACTTTCGAAACTCGCATTCGCTTCTGATCGGTATCCCCCTGCCGCAGATTGATGCATCGTATTTTGAGTTGAACTCACTAACCGAAATCGAAAACACCCTCTCTAGCGTGCGCCTCGCACTACTGCTCTCGGCGTTTATCACCATGGTGATCGGCGTCAGCCTCGGCGTAATCGCCTCGCGGCGCGTGGTGCGTCCGCTGGCGAATGCGGCCCGCGCGGCGCGCGAAATTAGCGACGGCCGGCTCGATACTCGGCTCGAACCTAGCGACGACCCCGACTTGCAGGCCCTCTCCACCGCGTTCAACGAAATGGTCGCCACACTGCAGTCCCGTGTCGAGCGCGACGCCCGTTTTACTTCTGATGTCAGCCACGAACTGCGTTCGCCGCTGATGACGCTTTCCGCCTCGATCGAGGTAATGAACTCGCGGCGTGATGAACTCGCACCGCGCTCGCAAGAGGCACTCGATCTGCTCGTCGGCGATGTGATCCGCTTCCGCGGCCTTGTCGAAGACCTGCTCGAAATCTCACGCTTCGATGCGGGCGCCATAAAGTTGCTGCGCGAAGACCTGAACCTCGAAGAGTTCTTGCGCCAGGCCGTGCGGGTCAGCAGCCTGCCTAATACCGAGATCGTCTGCGAGCCAAGCGTCAGCGGAGTCGTAATCCGCGGCGACAAGCGCCGCCTCGCCCGAGTAATCGCCAACCTCATCGACAACGCCCGCCTACATAGCACAGGTAACGCCACGATTTTTATTACGCCCCCCGACTCAATCGCCTCCAACTCGTTGTTCGCCGCGAATCGAAATACTGTCTGGGTGATCGTGCAAGACAACGGTGAGGGATTGATCGAGGGCGAGTACGAAAAGATTTTTGAACGCTTCTCGCGCGGAGGCATCGCCGGTAGCCGAAGCGCCTCCGAAGGTGCCGGTCTCGGTTTGGCCCTGGCCCGTGAGCACGTCACCCTGCACGGCGGTCGCATCTGGGCCGAGCGCCGCCGCGATGGTTTGACGGGCGCCCGATTCGTGATCGAGTTAGCGGTCGAGTCGCGCCCGGCGGTGGCGCTCTGATGAGCCGCAAATTCCTGCAGGTACTCTGCGCCGCACTGGTCGGCGCTGCGGTCTTAAGCGCCTGCGGCGTTTCGGTCGACGACACCCCGCGCGACATCGACCCCGCCAAGCAAGTAATTCTCGAACTACCCACGACGCTGCCGTGAGTTAATTTTCATGAACCCAGTCATCGCCATCGACGCTGGCACAACCGGCGTGCGTTCGCGGGCGGTGTTCGCTGATGGTCGTAAATCCATTTCTGCATATCGCGAGTTTCCACAATACTTTCCACAGCCGGGCTGGGTCGAACACGATGCCAATGAAATCTGGGCAGTCGTGCAAGCCACGCTTGCAGATGTAATCGCCCAACTCAATGAGCCCGTCAGCGCAATCGGAATCACCAACCAGCGCGAAACAGTCGTGGCGTGGGACAAGTCGAACGGCGTACCGTACGGCCGCGCCATCGTCTGGCAAGACCGCCGCACCGCCGCTCGTTGCGCCGAACTGCAAAGTGAGTTACCACTCGTGCGCGCCCAAACAGGCCTGGTTCTCGACCCCTATTTTTCTGGATCGAAAATTGAGTGGATGTTGCAACATGGCAACGTCCCGGTGACACATAATCTGGCGCTCGGCACCATCGACTCGTGGATCATTTTTAAACTCACCAACGGAAACGCATTCGTCACCGACCCCACCAATGCCAGCCGCACGATGTTGTTCGACATCACCACCATGCGATACAGCTCCGAGTTATGCGACTTGTTCGGCGTGCCGCAAAGCGCGTTGCCAAATGTTGTTGCATCTAGCGGTCGCTGCGCCGTCACGACCGCACACACGGGCATCCCTGCAGGCATACCTATTTCAGGAATCGCGGGCGACCAACAAGCCGCGTTATTCGGCCAGGCGTGTTTTGATGTTGGCAGCACCAAGAACACCTACGGCACTGGCAGTTTCGTGCTGATGAATATTGGCGACAAGTGTCCGCCGCCGATGCAAGGCATACTCACGACCGTGGCCGCAGGTTTTGGCAACGCTTCACCGACCTACGCGCTCGAGGGCGCCATCTTCGTCACGGGCAGCGCGATTCAGTGGTTGCGTGACGGCATCAACATCATCGACAATGCAGCCGAAGTTGGCCCGCTCGCCCAGAGCGTCGCCGATTCTGGTGGTGTCGTCGTCGTGCCGGCTTTCACCGGTCTCGGCAGCCCATGGTGGGATCCGTACGCTCGAGGCACCATCTTGGGCATCACCCGCGGCACGACGCGCAGTCACATCGCGCGCGCCGTCATCGAATCAATCGTGTTTCAAACCCGTGATGTCGTCGAGGCGATGTCTCTCGCGTCTGGCATAAAGATAAAAGACCTTCGCGTCGACGGCGGCGCTGCGGTAATGGATTTCATGTTGCAATTACAGGCCGACCATCTTGGCGTCAGCGTGTTGCGCCCGAGCGAACTCGAGACCACGGCGATGGGCGCGGCCTATTTGGCCGGTCTCGCCGAGGGCGTGTGGCCGTCGCTCAGCGCCGTGACTGCGGCCTGGCAACTCGACAAAACATTCGCGCCCAGCGCCCAGGCAACTGGTTACGACGAATGGTTGCGCGCGGTGGCTCGTTGTCGTTAGAGCGCCTCGCCAATTTTTAGCGCCAGCACCTCCGCCAGCATCACTGTCGGCATGTGCGTGTTGGCGCGCGGTAACTCGGGCATGATCGAGGCATCACACACCCACATTCGGTGAGTGCCAACTACCGCGCCCGAAGAGTCCACGACAGTTGTTTCGTCGAGCGGATCGCCCATCTTGCAAGTTCCAGAGGCGTGTAAATAGTTGCCAACACTTCCGCGCATCCAGTTCTCGAGTTCGGCATCGTTCATCTCCGTGAGTTGCGAGGCCGGCGTGCCGCGATCATCGCAGAACACCTCTTGCGCACCGTCCCGAATAGTCGCGCTCATGGCGATACTGAGCAACAGGTTCAAACCTGCGCGCAAACCTGTAACGTCGCGCTCGTCGCTGAGCATCTTGAAGTCGACGATCGGGTTCGTGCCACTCAATGCGGTGCGCACCGTGCCGCGCGAGCGCACCTTCATCAGGGCCACGCTCAGTCCCAACAACTCGCTAGTCGTGCTAACTCGATTCATCGGCGATACGTGCAAGTCGCCGCGGTTGTCGCGCGTCGAGGCCCGCAACACCGTGCTCGTAAATGTTCCGGTAGCAAATTTCCCGGTTGCAAATTTCCCGGTTGCAAATTTCCCGGTAGCTGGATGCTCGTTGACCGCGATCGTCAGCGCTAGCGAGACATGGTCGCTGAGGTTGGCGCCGATACCCAGCAACTGCACGTTGCTGCGCTGCAAGATGCACGGCGAAGCCAACGCTCCCGCGCACAACACGACGCCGCGCGCGGTAATCTCTTCGCCGCTTGTAAGTCGCACGCCGACCGCACTCGCGCCGTCGAAGAGAACCTTGTCCACCGAGGCATCAGCGCGAATTTCGAGGTTGGCGCGGGTGCGTGCACCGGTTAAGTAGGCATCGCTCACGCCGTGGCGCAAACCCGTCGCCGCGTCGATGTTCAAGTGCGCGGAGCCAAAACCATCTAGCGCGGTGTGGCTGATGTCGTCACGCTGGCGCACGCCGAGTTCATCGCAGGCATCGGCTAATAACAAATCTGCGCCACCCCACTGGGAGCGGGGCAACTGATGCATCGCTATCGGCAACGATGCAAACACTTGTGCCACCGACTTCCACGACCAGCCGCTGCAACCGTGGTCGCGCTCCCACGAGTCGTAGTCGTCTGGGTGACCCCACATTCCGACCATCGCATTCACCGACGAACCACCGCCCACGCCCCGACCCTGCGGGTAAAACACGGGGCCCTGCTCTTCAGTGCGTGTGACCATCAAGTCGGCAAACGTCTTGCCCGGCACCTCAAGCGCCTGTAAAAAATTGGTGCCCGCAGTGCGTGGGTCGCGCAGTTGTGGCGTGTCGTCGGGGCCGCTGTCAAGCAGTAAGACATCAATCGCCGAGTTCTCGCTGAGCCTCGCGGCTACTACCGCGCCGGCCGAGCCCGCGCCGACGACAATCAGTGGTGGTTTCGACACAATCTCATCATGCCCTATTCAATGTTGGTCGCCGTGGGCAATCCTTCTAGGTGAGCAAAATCGTTGTAGCGCATCAGGGCCCAATGCCCTGCGCGAATCTCAACAAACTCTGTCAGCGAGCAGTTCTTAGTGCGCACCTCGAACTTGCCAGTCGGCGGCGTGCCTAGCAATTTGCGCAGCAACGCGTCGACTACCCCGCCGTGGCAGGCGACGACAACTGTTTTGCCAAAGTGATTGCGCACCACTGCATCAAATGATTTACCAACACGGTTATGAAACGTAGCGATTGTCTCGCCGCCGGGAAAGAACTCTGCGTCTGGGTCGCCACTCCAGTCGGGTCGGCCGTGACGGCGCACGAACTCGTCGTAAGTCAAGCCGTCGCACTCAGGGCCCGGATCGTGCTCGCCGAAACCGAGATCAATATTCACGGGCAGGTCGCCGAGCGACGGCCTGATGATCTCGGCCGTTTCGCGTGCGCGCGGGTAGCCGCTCGAGTACAACAGGTCGGCATGTATCTCACCAGTAGTAAATAGTCTGTCGCGCAACTTCTGCGCCTGCAAGATACCCAACTCAGACAAGCCCGTGCACGAGCGCGGGCCACCCAAAATTCTGTCGACGGTGACCCGCGATTCACCGTGGCGCACCAGCACCACACGCGTATTGGTCATGTCAATTTCTCGACGAAGCCCTCGAGCTGGCGCAGGTTGCGGCACTCATACACGCCGTCGGTGTAGACGCCGTACTCGCCGACGATCGAGTCGCCCGTGTTCCAGTACGAACGCGGCTCGGGGTTCAACCAGTAAACGTGGCGGGCCCTTTTTTGAATCTCTTTGACGACCCAACTCTGCGCGGCGTGGTAATTGTTGCGCGCGTCGCCCAACAACAACACGGTGGTCTTCGAGGTGATGTCTTTGCCGTGCCTCTCCCAAAAAACTTCGAAGGCATGGCCGTAGTCGCTGTGGCCGTCGACCCACACCACGTCGGCCTCGGTGTTGACGCGGTGAATCGCCTCGCCGATGTCTTCGGTGCTCTTGAAGTACGAAGTGACCTCGTCGATACCGTCGATAAACACGAACGAGCGCACCTTCGAGAACTGGCCCTGAATCGCGTACACCAACATCAGCGTGAAGCGCGCGAACGCGGCGACGCTGCCAGAGATGTCGGCGATGACCATCAGCTCGGGCTTGGCTGGCCTCGGGTATTTAAACTTTGGATCCGCGGGCACGCCGCCGTAGGCCATCGAGTGGCGAATGGTGTTGCGAAAATCGAGCGGGCCCTTGCGTCCGTGGCGGCGTTTGCGCGCCAGCCGTGCGGCGAGCTTGCGCGTCAGCGGGTACAGCGCCTTTTTCAGACTCTGCATCTCATCGCGACTGGCATGCATGAATTCGACATCTTCGGGTAACGGCTTGCGCAGCGTCTTGGCCATCGCCTCGGCCCCGCGGTCGGCAACCAGTCGGCGACGAATCTCTGCCTCTACTTCTTGTTTGAACTGCTCGATGCGGCTCGAGTACTCGTCTTTCTCGAGGCGCTCTTCTAGCGCCGTCAACTCTTCTTGGGCGCGGTCGCGATTGGCCTCCATCAACTTGTCAAGCATGTTGTCGAGATCCAAGTTACGCAGCGTGCGGTATAGATAATAGGTGCCGCCGACAGGGCGACCTGGTTCCATTCCCGCAAAACGCTGCACCGATTGTCGGGCCAACGCGCGCATCATTGCTTGGTCGCCGTTCATCAGCGCGTTCATCAACATCGCCGCGATTTCTTCGGGCGTGAGCGAGTCCATGCTCCCGCCAGAAGAGCCCTTACCCTCGCCGGGCTTTTGCTCTTGCATCTTGCGCCACATCTCTTCTTCGGTGGCGTCGGGGTCTTGAGAGATGTCGTACTCGGGGCCGCGCAGCGAAAAATAGACCTCAAAAATGGTTTCGAACGCGCGCCAATGCGAGTTGCTCTTGACCAGCGTGGCGCCCAGCGCGTACTTAAACGCCTGGCGATCTTCGATCGGGATCTCTTTGACCGCCAGCATCGCGTCAAGGTTTTCTGTCAGGCTGACGGGCAAGCCGGCGTTGCGCAACTCGACAATAAATCCAGACATCAAATCGAGGACAGGCATGACCTCAACTCACTTTTCGGCCGACAGTTCCTTGGCCGCCTTGGCGATGTCGGTCTGGTACTTGAGCAGTACGTGGAGTGTTTCCTTGGCCTCTTTCGCGTCGATATGTTCGATGCCCAGCAGCATCAGCGTGCGCGCCCAGTCGAGCGTCTCGCTGACCGACGGCGCCTTCTTGAGATCGAGTTGGCGAATACTGCGCACGATGCGCGCAATCTGGTCGGCGAGGTTCTGCGAGATGTCGGGCACCTTGGTGAGCACAATTTCTTTTTCGCGCTCGAGGTCCGGGTAGTCAACATGCAAGTACAGGCAGCGGCGCTTGAGAGCTTCCGAAAGTTCGCGGGTGTTGTTCGAAGTTAAAAAAACCATCGGGATCTGCTTGGCCGTGATCGTGCCAAGTTCGGGGATCGAAACTTGGTACTCAGAGAGAACTTCTAACAGCAGTGCCTCGGTCTCGACTTCGACGCGATCTACCTCATCGATTAGTAGCACTACTGGCTCTTCGCTGCTGATCGCCTCGAGTAGCGGCCGCGTCAACAAGAACTCTTCGCTGAAGATGTCTTCGTGCACATCCGACCACGAGTCGCTGTTCTTGTCGGCCTGAATGCGTAACAACTGTTTCTTATAGTTCCACTCGTAAAGGGCCTTCGACTCGTCGAGCCCCTCGTAGCACTGCAAACGAATCAGGCGCGCACCCAAAAGTTCGGCGACGCTCTTGGCGAGTTGGGTTTTGCCCGTTCCAGCCGGACCTTCGACGAGCACGGGTTTGCCGAGCCGCTGCGCTAGAAAGACGACGCCAGCGATGCCCTCATCGGCCAGGTAATGAACCCTCTTAAGGCCGTCGCGGACTACTTGTACCGACTCAAAGCGTGTTTCCATCACGACAACTCTAGCGTTTTGGTCGCGAACGTTCTTCACCGAGAACGCCTCTGGCCGATATCAATAGCCAAAAGCGTACGCTAGTGATCAGACATGTCCGAATCTCGCTCATCTCTGTACCCCGAGTCGGGCCTGCTGCGCTCAAATCTCACAGTCGCCGCCGGAACCGCGCTATCGCGCCTCACTGGTCTCGCCCGCATCATCATTTTCGGCGTGATCGTCGGCCAGACCGCGCTCGCCGATGCCTTCGACGCTGCCAACAATGCCCCCAACGCGATCTACGAATTATTTATCGGCGGCGTGCTCTCGGCCAGCCTTGTGCCGCTGTTCACTCGCTATTCATCTGACCACGACGGCGATCACCGCGCCGATCACAGCGCCAATCAAATAGCCGATCACGGCGCTACCGAGGCGATATTTAGCGTCACGCTCGTGGCGCTCGTGGTTTGTACAGGGCTAGCGATTCTCGCCGCGCCGCAGATCTTTCACCTGTTTTCGTTGTACCCCAGTGCGGGCATCGACGTCGCGCAGTTTCGCAGTGCGGGCACGATGCTTACCCGGATTTTCTTGGTTCAGATTTTCTTTTACGGCCTAAGCGCGTTGTGCTCGGCGCTCCTAAATTCGCGTCGCAAATTTTTTGCTGCAGCGTGGTCGCCCGTGCTCGCCAACTGCGTGGCGATCGCGTTCTTGTTGTTGCTGCCGTTAACAACAACGTCAAGCCCGCCATCGTTGCTCGATGTGCTCGACAACCAAACGTTCAAGTTACTGCTCGGCCTCGGCTCAACGCTGGGCATCGCCACGATGGCAATCGTCATGTATCTCTCCGTGCGCACGACTGATCTCAAATTGCGCTTCAGACCAAATTTCAGTCACCCCGCAGTCGGCCAACTGCTGCGACTTTCGTTATGGACTCTCGGCTACGTCGTCGCCAACCAGATTGCTCTGGTGGTAATCAAGAACCTGGCATCGCCCGGCAGCGGCAACGTCGATGCCTACGCCAAAGCAATGGTGCTGCTGCAACTGCCGCACGGACTGCTTGCCGTCTCGATCGCCACGACATTCATGCCCGAGTTGGCGCGCCGAAGCGCAGCCCGTGATGAGATCGGTTTCGCGCAGCAGATGACGAGTGGGCTGCGGTTAACCGCGATGCTCGTGTTCCCTTCCGGCATCGGCTTGCTCATTCTCAGCCGACCGATTATCGGTCTCGTGCTGCAGCACGGCAATTTCGATGTCGCGGCCAGCATCAACACCGGCCGCGCGCTCAGCGGTATGGCGCTGGGCCTGATCGGCTTCTCGATTTACCTGTTCACGCTGCGCGGCTTCTACGCCCGCAACGACGCGCGTACGCCGTTCTTCATCAACCTCTTCGAGAACGCGCTCAACATTATTTTTGCGTTCGCCCTGGTAGGTCGCTATGGCGTTTTGGGTCTCGGCCTCGCCTTCTCACTCGCCTACATCGTCGCCGCGCTCGTTGCGCTCGTCGTCTTGCACGTCAAGGTCGAAGTGCTCAGCGTGCCGAGCGTGTTGCGCTCGCTATCGCCAATCGTCGCGGCAACCGTAGTGATGGGCGCCGCCGTTTACCTATGCGCCAAATTTGTTGGCACCGACTACGGCCTCGGCGCACTAGCGCGAGTCGGCTCGGGCTTAGCTGTTGGCGGGACCGTGTATTGGTTGGCGCTTATCGTTTTCAAAGTCGACGAACTGCGCGATCTGAAGTCTCGTTTGCGGCGCAAAAATTAGCTAGTCGAGTAACACAACGAGATCGTCGCGGTGCACGATCTCTGCTGGCACGCCGTCGGGCAGCTCGGCGCTCTTGCGCCCCGCGGCGGCGCTGGCCTGCACCGCGTCGACGCTCACCATGCCGCGCGCGATCACGCTGTTGGCCAAGTCGGTGATCTCGACCGTGTCGCCGATCGCGAAATCGCCGTGCACCTCGACCACGCCGGCGTGTAGCAACGAGGTTTTGCGGGTAGTGATTGCCATTTTGGCGCCGTCGTCGACAACAATCACGCCAGAGTGTTGCGCGGCAAATGCGATCCACAATTTACGCGCCGACAGTTGTCTGTCGTGCGGCAAGAATTGCGTGCCAGCGCCCTCAGTTTGGGCCAACGCCTGCGTCAACACATCTGGGCGCTCGGAGTGGGCAATAACAGTGCGCACGCCAGACCACGAGGCGATCCGCGCGGCGGCCAACTTTGAGGCCATTCCGCCGCTGCCCCGCGCGGTGCTACTGGCGCTCGCGTTCACAGACAGCAACGGGTCATCGGAAGCCACCTGCTCGATGAACTTGGCGTCAGGGTTGACGTTCGGGTCTGACGTGTACAGGCCAGCGATGTCGGTGAGCAATATCAATACATCGGCAGCGACGCTGTGGGCCACCAGCGCGGCGATGCGGTCGTTGTCACCGAAGCGAATCTCGTCGCTGGCGATCGCGTCGTTCTCATTGATCACCGGCACACAACCAAGTTCGAGCAGGCGCAACAGGGTTTGGCGCGCGTGCAGGTATTGATTGCGATCGATGAAGTCGTTCGGCACGAGTAAAACTTGCGCTCCGACCAGCGCATGCTCGTGCAACAACTGGTTGTACTCCTGCATCAACCTGCTCTGGCCGACAGCGGCGAGGGCCTGCAACGTCAGCGTGTCGGTTGGCCTGCGGCTCATGCCCAATGCGGCGACGCCGCCGGCGACTGCGCCAGAACTAACGACCAAAACCTCGTGACCCTGCGCGCGCAACTGCGCAACCTGCGCGCACAACGCAGATATTGCCGAGCGGCTAATCGCGCCGTCGTCACCAGTTACCGAAGTGGTCCCGATCTTGACAACGATGCGCACGACTATTGCTCCGGCGCGTATTCGAAACTGAAGTCACCGATCCAAACAACTGCGCCGTCGGTTGCGCCGGCGCGCGCGAGCAGGCGCGGCACGCCGAGGTTCTTCAAGCGCTCGTCGATGTAATTCATTGCGTCGGGCGTGCTGACGTCATTGAGCAACACCGCGCGTTCGACGGCACGGCCCTTTAGGCGATACTCGTTTTCTTTGACCTTGTCGACGTGCGTGCCCTCTGGTTCTGGGCGAATGATTACCGCGGCCTGTTGCGGCGGCACGTTGGCGCGCGCCGTCTTGACAAGGTCGGCGAGCTTGCCAAGTATTGGACGCACGCCGTCGCCGGTCACGGCCGACATCTTGTCGCCCGTCCACTCGATCATCGCCAATTCGTCGGCGGCGTCGGTCTTGGTGCCGACGACGATGCGGGGGCGCGTCAACAGCTCTGGTTCGTAGGCCTGCAACTCGCGCAGTAAAATGTCTTGCTGCTCTTGCGCCGACATGCCATCCATCGGCGCGAGATCAACCAGCACGCACAACACTCTGGCGCGCTCGATGTGTCGCAAAAATTGGTGGCCGAGGCCCTTGCCGTCGCTGGCGCCCTCGATGATCCCGGGAATGTCGGCTATCACGAACTCGGTCATCGCATCCAGGCGCACCACGCCCAAGTGCGGCTCGAGAGTCGTGAACGGATAGTTGGCGATCTTGGGCTTGGCCGCCGAGACCGCGCTAATAAACGTGCTCTTGCCCGAGTTGGGTAATCCGACGAGCGCAACATCGGCCATCAATTTCAATTCGAGTTTGAGCCAGCGCTCTAGACCGTGCTCGCCCTGTTCGGCAAACTTCGGCGCGCGTCGACGGTTGGATAAAAAGCGCGCGTTGCCACGGCCGCCCTGACCGCCTTGCGCCGCCAACCACTTCGAGCCGTGCACTGGCAGGTCGGCCAGAATTTCGCCCGTGTACATGTCGCGCACGACAGTGCCCTCGGGAACGTTGATCAACAATTCTTGTCCGCGCCGACCGTGCAAATCTTTGCCCATGCCGTGTACACCGTCGCCACCGTGACGGTGCGGGTGATCGCGAAACGCCAGCAACGAGGCTACGTTGTGATCTGCAACCAGCCATACCGAGCCGCCGTTGCCACCGTCGCCACCGTTGGGACCGCCGAAGGCGACGGGGCCTTCGCGCCTGAAACTGACGCAGCCGGCACCGCCGTCGCCACCGCGCACGTTCAGTTGGGCTTCATCAACAAAGACACTCATAGGGGCTGTTCAGGCTACTGCCCGTTATCGGCAGGCACCCTGCCCGTTATTCGCAGCACCCTGCGCGTATCGTGAAGCCATGACCACCGGGCCATCGCAGTCGCGCGCCGAATCGTGGGCGGCGACAATGCAGGGCCATCTAGCTGGCGAAACAAGTCATGGCGATGGCAGCGACGTTGGTGTTTCTGGACCGCAAATTCGCCTCAGTCACAGCGATTCTTGGGCGGGGTCTGGCGCAAATCGCCTAGTAGAGCGCGCCGAACGCGAGGCCCACGAAGACGACGCCTTGTCGCCCCTGGCCACCCGTGCCTTCGACGGCGGCAATCGGATGATCGCCGAACAGCCAGACCCGCTGCGCACCTGCTTTGAACGAGATCGCGATCGTATCTTGCACGCCTCGTCATTTCGCAGACTCGCCGGCAAGACGCAGGTGTTCGTCTTTCCGCAAGACCACCAGCGCACTCGCCTCACACATGCGCTCGAAGTCGCCCAGGTCGCCAGCGCGGTCTCGCGCGGTCTCGGCCTTAACGTCACGCTCACCGAGGCCATCGCGCTCGGTCACGACTGCGGGCACGGCCCCGGCGGGCACGCCAGCGAAGATGCACTCAGCCAATTCGTGCCCAATGGATTTGATCACGCGGTGTGGGGCGCCGACGTCACGCTCGTGCCGCTCAACTTGTGCACCGAAACGCTCGACGGCATTCGCAACCACTCCTGGTCGCGGCCAGCCCCCGCCACGCCCGAAGGCGAAGTGGTTTCGTGGGCCGATCGCATCGCCTATGTCTGTCACGATTTCGAAGACGCCGCCGCGGCGGGCATCGTCACAGCGCAGCACCTGCCAGAACAGGTGCAACAGTTCTGCGGCGCAACTCGCAGCAGCCAACTACGTGCCTTCATCGCGGCGATGCTCGCCGCCACGCAATCGTCTGGGCGTATCGGCATGACCGCAGATGTCGCCGACGCCTTGGCTTCGTTTCGAAAATTCAATTACGAGCACATCTACATGCGCGACGCGTCGCGCGCCCAAGCAAAATCAGTTATCGACTTGTTGCGCGCCTTAGTCGAGCACTACAGCGCACACCCGCACCTGATGGGGGCTAGCAATTCGTCAACCGGCCAAATCCCTTCGAACAACAGCACTCAGGCAGTGCACGACGCGGTTACCTACGTTGGCGGCATGACCGATCGGTTCGCCTGCCGACAAGGCGCGGCGCTGTTGGGCTGGGGTCCTTCGCGGCTCCCGCAAGGGATCGACACGAACTAGCAACTCTTGATGAGAGGGTGCGCTCGTGAGCGCAAGTTGATCGCTACTTAATCGCTGGCTGCTCGAGTGGCAAAACGTCAACGACCCTACGGCCGCGGCGCTCGCCAAACTTGACGCTGCCATGACTAAGAGCGAACAATGTGTCGTCTTTGCCGATGCCAACATTCTTGCCAGGGTGCACCTTGGTGCCGCGCTGACGTATGAGAATTGTGCCTGCAGTGATCTTGGTACCGTCAAACACTTTGACGCCTAAGCGTTGCGCGTTTGAATCACGACCGTTGCGGGTTGAACCGCCACCTTTAGTCTTTGACATGAATCAGCCTTTCACGATGTTCGTAATTTCAATCACCGAATACTTTTGGCGGTGACCAAAACGACGACGCTGGTTGGTGCGGCGCTTGTATATGAAGCCGTCGATCTTCGGGCCGGCAGCGATGCCAATTACCTTGGCGGTTACTTTGGCCTTCGAGAGTTGCTCTGGCGTCGAGAGCACATTCGTACCGTCGACGACGAGCACGGGCGCGAAAGTTACGACCGAGCCATCGGCTGCATCCAAAAGCTCCACTTGAACCTGCTGGCCCGTGGAAACCTTCTCTTGCTTGCCACCTGTTGCGATTACTGCGTACATACGGCTTTGTATCCTATCGGTGAGTTTCGAATATAAACAATCTTAAAAATGGGCAATTAGTCGATCATCGTGCGGTCGACGAGCACTCCCCGTCCTTCACAGGTCGGGCAGGCATCCGTGAAATTCGTCAACAACCCTTCGCCAATTCGCTTGCGCGTCATCTCGATCAGGCCGAGTTCTGAGATCTCGAAGGCCTGGGTACGGGTCTTGTCGCGGGCCAGGGCGTCGCGGAAGGCGTCTTGCACGCGGCGGCGATTCTCGCGAATCTCCATGTCGATGAAGTCGATGACGATGATTCCGCCGATGTCGCGCAAGCGCAATTGGCGGGCTATCTCGTCTGCGGCCTCCATGTTGTTGTCAAACACGGTCTGCTCAAGGTTCGACTTGCCGACGTTCTTGCCAGTGTTGACGTCAATCACGGTCAACGCTTCGGTGTGTTCGATGATCAGCGAGCCACCCGACGGCAGCCAGACCTTGCGCTCGAGAGCCTTGTGCAACTGTTCGTGTACGCGATAGTGCTCAAACATTGGCAGGCCAACTGCGGCGGCGTCGTAGAACTCGACGCGGTCTGCAAACTCGGGGTTAAAAGCCGAGATATAATCCTTGACTTCGTTGTACAACTCAAAGCTGTCAATGGCCACGCCGCGGTAATCGCTGCTGAACTCTTCGCGAATTACGCGCACTGCCAAAGGCGGCTCGCGATATAGCAGCGAAGGCGAGTTGGCGCGCTTCGACTTCTCTTTGATCTCTTCCCACTGACTAATCAGGCGGGTTAGGTCGGTGGTCAGTTCGTGTTCTGTGGCGTGCTCTGCCGCGGTGCGCACGATGATGCCGTGTTCCTCTGGTTTGATGCGATCGAGAATGCCGCGCAAACGACGGCGCTCGTTTTCGGGCAGGCGCTTCGAGATGCCGTAGGTGCGCGAGTCCGGGATCAAAACAATGAACCGACCCGGCAACGAAACTTCCTGCGTCAAGCGACCGCCCTTGGCGCCGATCGGGTTCTTTGTGACCTGGCACAAAATTAGTTGGCGGGCCTTGAGCACCTGCTCGATGCGCGGGTCAGGTCCCTGCTCGACGACGTCTTCCTTGTCGAATTGAATGTCGCCGCGATAAAGAACGGCATTCTTCGGCGTGCCGATGTCGACGAACGCTGCTTCCATGCCCGGCAAAACGTTCTGCACGCGACCCAAATAAATGTTGCCGTGAATCTGCTCGTCGTCGTCCGACGGCCGACTGACGTAATGCTCGATCAGGCTCTTCCCCTCGAGCATCGCCACCTGCGTGAACTCTGGGCGCACCTGCACGCACATGAAGTAGCGACCCAAAGGTCGGCCGTTGCGCTCTTTACCGCGGCGCCGCTCCATCAAATCAGCGTCCGTGCTGGGCTGGTTGTTGGTGGCAGAACTTCTCTCTGCAGAACCGCTGCGACCGCGACGGTTGCGCCCGCCCCTACGGTTGCCGCGCCGACTCTTTTTCTTGGCGTCCGTGGCAGGCTCGCTGACATCGGCATCGCCGTTGCCGGCACCGTTGCCGGCGTGACCGCCGTTGTTGCGGTTCGACTTGGCGGGTGCATCGTCGGCCAGCGCCATCACCGGCGCAGGGCGGGTGTCGCCGATCTGGGGCTTGCGCACCAGAGCCTGCTCGCTCGCCTCAGGGCTAACCATCTTGCCCTCGCGCGGTGGGTCCGGTAATTCCACAGGATTAGTACTTGAATCGCTCATTACATTCTCGTTTCTGGGTAAAACGGCAACCCTTCAGGCTCTTGATTGTTACGCGCCTGCTTTGCTACCGCCGCGCGGCGCTCGCGAAACCTCGGTTTCGCAGTTGCACCATCGCGTCATCAACTTGTGGCCGAGAGCGTGCTCCTGGCCTGGGTTTAAGGCTACCCCCGACTCGGGGTCGAATAACGGCATTGAACCGCAACTTCAAGCCCCTATTCGAGCCGTCGCATGTGGATACTTTGGACCAATCCGATGAGCAAAGCCGATGACGCCAAGTGCGATCCGCCATAGGAAATGAACGGCAGCGGCAACCCGCTGACGGGGGTGACGCCAAGGGTCATTCCGATGTTTTGAAATACCTGCCAAGTGAACATTGTGAAGACGCCCGACGCCAGAAGCAGCCCGAGGCGATCGCGAGCCATCTGGGCGACACGCCAGATGCGCCACAACACCACCCCGAACAAGGCCATCACCACCGCCCCGCCGGCCATGCCAAATTGTTCGGCGATCGCCGAGAACGGGAAGTCTGTGAACTGCACAGGGATGTATGCGCCGTTAGTCAGTGGTCCGTTGAGATAGCCCTTGCCGAAAAACCCGCCGGTAGAGACCGCGCGCTTGGCGAACCGCACCTGCAACAAAATTGTCTCGAGCCCCTTACTATTTGAGTTCTGATTGACCCACGCCTCGATGCGCGCCAACTGATAACCGCCGACTACGCCGCCAACAACTGTGCCGATCACCGTCAACAGTGCTAGGCCTGTGATCAATCCGATGTATCTGCGCTTGGCGCCAGCCACAAACAACAACCCGGCGACGCCTGCAACGATCACCGATGCCGAACCGAGGTCGGGCTGCATCAAAATCAAGGCGATCGGCGCGCCGAGAATGTACAAAGACATGATGAACTGGTGATAGTCAATGCGCTCGTTCATCACGTCGGCTAAGTACGCGGCGATTGCGAGCAGCACCACAGGCTTAGCCACCTCGGCGGGCTGAACCGAGAAAAATCCGAAGTCAAACGACAATCTCGCGCCGCCACTTACGGCGCCGGCCACCAATACCAACACCAGTGCCAGTATCACGCCACCATATAAAACGCTGAAGTGTCCGCGGAACCATTCGTGGCCGAGAGCCATCACCATCGCCATCATCGCCACGGCAACGATCGTGAACGCAACCTGCCGCTGCACATAAATGAACGGGTCAAACCCCTGATTAAGCAACCGTTGACGAGTGGCAGAGAAGGTATTGAACATCCCGATCACGCTGAGCGCAGCAGCCGACGCCAGCAAGATCCAATCGATGTTACGCGAGGGGTCTGCAAAACTGCCCGAGAATGCGCCGGCGCTCGCCTTCGACGGCCGCGACGGCCACCACTTTTGAAACTTCGACGCCGAAAAATTAAATTTTGGCATCAGTCTCGATTTTCTGATCTAACACCAGCCAGGCACATCGGGTTACGCAACCCGATCGGTGGCGCCGCTATGGCACGGTTTGAGTTCAGCGGGTCTGCCGGTGTAACCGCGTCGAGGCGGAGCTGTCCCGTCAGCGCGGTGAAGATGCACTTGACGACAGGTAAGGCTGCCTGCGAGCCATAGCCAGCCTTTTCTAAATAGGCAAAAGCCGAAAACGGTTTGGCGGGGTCGAGGCTGAAGGCGCCGAACGCCGAAGAGTCGTTCCACGGATAGTTGCCGAGTCCCTGCGCGGTGCCGGTCTTGCCGGCGATCGGCAACAACTTGTACGGGTAGCCGCGAAACGACAGTTCGCCGGTGGTCTTATGGTAATAATCGAAATTCACGCCGGGCCCCGTGATCACGCGCGCCAGGCCTTTCACGATTGGCTCTCGCCTATCGCCGCTCATGTCCAGCGTACGAATCGGTTCTAAATCGTCGAAGCGTTCGACGACCTTTGCCAACCCTAGGTCGACGAGACCAGGCGAGGCGTCAGGCGTGCCTGGCGCCAAAATCGTCTGCACCACGTGCGGCTGAAGCACATTGCCGCCGTTACCAAGCACGCCGTAGGCGCTCGCAACTTGCAGCGGCGTCGCCGACAACAAGCCCTGACCGATCGCGAACAAGATCTGGTCACCGACGTAGTAGGCCTTCCCCGCCTCTTGCGAGATGGCCCCGAGGTCGGCCATCATCCGCTTCAAGGCCTTGCTGGGGATCGTACCCGCATATTCGTACGGCAAATCGACGTTCGTCGGCGACCCAAACCCAAACTGTCGCACCTGTTGTTCAAGAATTGGCTGATAGCCGCGCTCGGTCAGAATCTGCTCGCCGATCTTGTAAAAAAATGAGTCGCTAGATACGGCCAACGCGTCTTCAAGCGTCACTGGCCCATAGCGACACGGCGAGCCCGTTGCCCGACAGAGTGCGTTTCTGAACACGCACTTGACGCCATCTCGGCAACGATCGGCGGGGATGCTCTCGAGTCTGTACGTACCACGGTCGTCTAACGTGTAATTAACGCCTCCCGACAGCTGACCGGTGTTCAATGCCGCGTAAGCGACAAACGGTTTGAACGACGAGCCCAGGTTGTAGCGCCCGGAGATCGCGCGGTTAACCAATATCGATTGATCGGGGTCGTCCGTGTTCGGGAATACTTTCGCGTAGGTGTCGTTCGTGATGCCCGAGTTGAACCACCTGGGGTCAAAGCGCGGGTACGAGGCCATCGCCACGATCTGGCCCGTGTCGTGATTGATCAACACGACCGAGCCGGCCGGTGCTTTGTAATAGTTGATTTCAGGAAACAACGGGTCTTGAGTACCGTCCGCCAAATTGATTGTGCCCGCCTCCACGCGACGGCGCAACACCAACTGCGTCTCGAGCGACTGCTCGGCGAACTGCTGCAGTGTCAGGTCTACCGACAACTGCAAATCGTTGCCGACGATCGGTTCGACACGCTCCATGAGTTTCAGCAGCCTTCCCAGCGCGTCAACTTCGTAACGAATGTACCCGGGTTTGCCGCGCAACGTCGTTTCGTACGACTGCTCCACCCCGTACTGTCCAACTCGCTCGTTGGGGTCATAACCGATCGAGCGGTAATACGCAAGATTGCCATGCCCTATCGCCCCCATGTAGCCGATGATGTGACTACCGATTGCGCCGAATGGGTAGTTGCGACGCCACTCCTCGCGCACATCGACGCCCGGGTAATCCTCCGTGCGTTCCTTCACGTATTGCGCCACTTCTTCCGAAACATCTTCCTTCAGCGGCAGTGCCTCGAGCGGTCCGAAGCGTTTGTCTTCGTAACGCTTAAGCAACAACTCAATGGGCATACCGAGCGGCCCCGAGAGCCTCTGAAACATCGCCAGACGGTCTGCCGGGTCTCTGACAACGCCGCGATCAATCGTCACTGTAAGAATCCGTTTATTACCAGCCAGTACTCGGCCCGTAGCATCAAATATTCTTCCGCGCTCAGGCAATAATTTAATGGTTCGCGTGCGCACTGCCAACACCACAGCCTCTGTGTCGCGCGACTCGACCGCTTGCAAAAACCACAATCGCACACAAAGCAGACTCATTAGTACGAGCGCGACGACCCCGAGCGCTGTTAATCGTTTTGGCGAACTTTGAACTCCCACCTAGCGACTCACCGCTTCGCGCAGAGTCCACCGCGAGAGCGGCACCAAAATCGGGGCCGTGAGCCCTGCCAGCACCGCCACCACGATCGCAACAGTTAATACGCGCGGGTTCAGCCAGCCGCTATAACCGACTATGCCCTGGGCCAAGGGGTTGAGCATCTCGCCGAGCGCACCGAAGATAGCGACGGCGATTACGCGGCTCCACCACGTTGGCTCGCGCACGAAATATGGCAGCAGGCCTGCACCGGTTGCCGCCGCAGCGAATACCAGCGATGACAACCCCAGCGGTGAAGTCAGCACGCAGTCGTAGATCACGCCGACGATCAATCCGGCAATCGCGCCGATCTCAGAACCGTGCACGGCACCGACCGCTACAGCGAACAGCAACATCAATGGGACCATCACGCCAAACGGCCGCAGATCACTTAGCACCGTCGTCTGCAGGCTCAATAAAATTAGCGTCAAAAGCACAAGTCGCGTCCAGCGGCTCGCGACAATCGCCAACAACCGGCTCATGGCGCCACTAGTTCGGTGATCGGCCGATACAACAAGATTCTTAGAAACGAGAGGTTGCTCAAATCGGCGACAAGTTTGATCTCGAGCATGGGGCCTGCAGTGCCGAGGCGTGGCACTACCCGTGAGACAACTCCGATCACGATGTCTGGCGGCGCCAGGCTCATCGAGCCGCCAGAGCTCACGATCGGCGCGCCAACCTCGATCGCTCCGAAGTGCCGATCGGTAGAAATAAATCGCACCATCGGCGCACGCGACGAACCCTGACCCTCGAGAATTCCGGTCTCACGAACGGCCAGTGCCCCACTAGTCGGAATCGTCAGCGTCGTCACGCCGACGGGCCGTGCTGGCACCGTGGTCGCGCCAGGGGTAAAACCCGGGATCGTTGCTGCCGGCACTGTCGTGGCGACAGTGGTATCGGGTATGGGGACGACCGTGACAGTCGTTGCGTTTGGTTCGTTGACGATCGTCGTCGCCGTCACTGGCTTCGGGGTGCTGACTACCTTCACCGATAGCGCATACTTGGGATCTGTTATCAACATCACAACCGCACGGTCGGTGAACACGCGAGTAACCCGGCCCACCAACCCTGCCGCGTTGAGCACTGGCATGCCGACTCGTATACCGCTCTCGCTGCCTTGATTAATTTCGATGCTCTGCGAGTAATTCGAAGGCGAATCGCCGATCACCTGCGCGGTCACCGAGTTAATGCCCGCCAAGGTCGGCAATCCGTTAAGGGCCAGCAACTCTTGCGCAAGTCGCACCGATGCGGCGGCGGCAACGGCGGCGCCCTCTTGCTGGGCGATCTTTTCGCGCAGCAACTGGTTTTGCATATTGACATCGTCGTAGCGGGTAATGCCGTACCACGAGTTACTCAGTGGCCTAGTGATCACGCGAGTAACGCCCTCAATCGGCCTGAAGACGACACCAAATGCCGCGCGCAACGACGAAGCCGACGAACTGCCCTCCAGGTCGAGCGTCAACAAAATAATCGAGGTCAACGCCAGCAGCACGATTACTCTGCGCCGATTTACTGACAGCACCGCCACGAACAAGCGCTCCGATCTACTCGAAGGCGGTCTGCATAGTCAGACCCTGTAGCGCTTCGATATTGTCGAGCGCCATGCCGGCGCCGAGCACGACCGAGTACAGCGGCTCGGGCGCCAAAATGGCGTTGATCCCGGTCTCGTGGGTGACGCGCTGGGACAACCCCGCCAACAATGCGCCTCCACCTGACAAGATCAGCCCCTGGCCGATGATGTCGGCGGCCAATTCTGGAGGAGTGCGCTCGAGAGTCAATTTGATCGCGTCAATGATCGCCACGACAGATTCGTCGAGCGCCTCACGCACGTCTTCGGTCGTAATCGCTTGCGTGCGCGGCAGGCCAGAGTCGATGTCTCGCCCACCGACGTCGGCTGTGATCTCTTCAGTCAGCGGCCATGCCGACCCCAATTGAATCTTCACCTCTTCTGCCGTATTGTCGCCGATAGCGAGGTTGAACTCCTTGCGAAACATAGCCACGATGGCGTCGTTCATCTCGTCGCCGGCGACCCGCGCGCTATGAGCAGTAACGATGCCGCCCATCGAGATAACCGCGACCTCGGTTGTGCCGCCTCCGATGTCGACGATCAGGTTGGCGCCCGGCAGGTGGACTGGCAAGCCCGCCCCGATCGCAGCGGCCACCGGTTCTTCAATGATGTACACGGGCCTGCGCGCGCCGGCGAACTCTGCGGCGTCTTGCACGGCACGACGCTCGACGTTGGTGACTTCTGAGGGCACGCAGATAATCATGCGCGGCTTGCTCCACCGGCTTGTGCTGACCTGCTGAATGAAATGGCGGAGCATCTTTTCGCAGACGTCAAAGTCGGAGATGATTCCGTCCTTGAGCGGACGCACCAACCGAATACTTTTCGGCGCTCTCCCCCACATCCGTTTGGCCTCGTGACCCACAGCAACTAGCTGCCCCGAGACGTTGTCGACCGCGACCGTGCTCGGCTCATTGAGCACGACTCCCTCGCCGCGCACATAGACCAAGGTATTTGCAGTGCCCAAGTCGATCGCAATATCGCGACTTAATGAGAGCGAATTACCGCGCGCCATTTTAGAGGTCCGGGAAAAATATCCCGATTTCGCGAGCAGCAGAGGCAGCCGAGTCGCTGCCGTGGATGAGGTTCTCTGTAAACATTGTGCCGAGGTCGCCGCGAATCGTTCCTGGCGCCGCTGCCTTCGGATTCGTCGCGCCCATCATCGCGCGCACGATCTCCCAGGTATCTTGCGGCCCCTCCACGACGATCGCCACGACCGGTCCGCGCGACATGAACGCCACGAGCTCGTTATAAAAGCCCTTGCCCTTGTGCTCTTCGTAGTGGCGTTCAAGGATGGCGGCGTCTAACTGGCGCAGCTGCATCGCCACGATGGTCAGGCCTTTGAGCTCAAATCGCGAGACGATCTCGCCGACAAGGCTTCGTTCGACGGCGTCTGGCTTGAGGAGGATAAGCGATCTGGTAGTCACGCGTTACAGGCTACTTGCCGATTTTAAAGAACTGCGTTCTCTAGTTTTTTGCGCGTTTTAGATAAGTGCGCGCAGCTCCCACCACGTACAGAGATCCGGCGACAAGCACAGCGTCTTGCTGCCCGGCATTGCGCAACGCAAGCGCGCAGGCCTGCTCGACTGTGTCGACAATCTCAATCGCGCCGCAACCTAAATTGCGGGCCGCATCGGCCAGCACCTGCGACGACAAACCGCGCGGTGACGGCGCGGTGCAGCAGATCACTAAATCAAATTCATCGGCACGCAACGCCGACAGCATCACGCTCGGCTCGCGTCCCTTAAGTGTTCCGACCACGAGAACCCTCTTGCCTGACGGATCAAAATCTTCGAAGAATACCTGCGCGCAGACATCTGCACCCGCTGGGTTGTGGGCGCCGTCAATGATCACGAGCGGATGATGGCACATCACTTCGAAGCGACCCGCCATCTCGACGTTGGCGAAACCTTCGGCCACAACTTCTGGCGTCAATGCGGCGTCAAAAAATTCTTCCACCGCCATCACCGCGAGCGACGCGTTATCGCCCTGGTGTGCGCCGTGCAGCGGCAACGCGATCCCGCCGTATAGTGCGCGCGTCGTGCGCACATCAATAACGCGTCCGCCGACCGCGATCTGATTGTCCAGGCAATCAAAATCCGTGCCGCGCGAAACAATGCGAGCCGCACCTGCTTCGCGCCAAATTTGCGCCAGGTCGCTATTCACATCTCCGACTACCAGCGTGCCATTTTTTTTGGCGATACCGCTCTTCTCGCGCGCGATGTCGGCAAGGCCAGGCCCCGCGAACTCTGTGTGATCAAGCGCGATGTTCGTGATCACGGCGACGCTCGAATCGACGACGTTGGTCGCGTCCCAACGGCCGAGCATTCCGACCTCGATCACGGCGACGTCAACTACTTGATCGGCGAAGAATCTAAAAGCGGCAGCCGTAATGATCTCGAAGTACGACGGCCGCACGCCTGCGATCACTTCGACATCGGCGACCGAGGCGACGGCTGCGGCCAAATCTTCGTCGCTGATCGGCTCGCCGTTGTAAGAGATTCTTTCGTTCAGCCGTTCGAGATGCGGGCTCGTGTACATGCCCACCGTGAGTCCGTGGGCCATCAACAACTTGGCGATGATCTGCGTCGTCGAACCCTTGCCGTTCGTGCCGGTGACATGAATGACGGGGTAACTGTGCTGGGGGCTGGCCATCACGTCCATCAACCGCGTGATGTTGTCTAGCGATGGCGACTCGACGCGGCCCGTCTTTTCGTAGCTGGCATGCTCGTCTAGATAGCGCAGCGCCTCCTCGTAATCCATCAGCGGATGTTACGAGTTAAGAGGCCGCTCGACGCTGACGTGCGACGCGAGTGCTGCGCGGCACGAGCGTTGGGCTGGCCTTGCTGAGCACCGAATCAACGTCGACCACGACCTTGGCCACATCGGTACGACCCGGCAGGTCATACATCACATTGAGCAATACCTCTTCGAGAACCGCGCGCAGGCCGCGCGCACCAGTGCCACGCAGCAGGGCCTGATCGGCGATTGCTTCGAGGGCTGGCTGAGTCAACTCGAGTTCGACATCTTCGAACTCGAAAAACTTCTTGTACTGCTTGAGCAGCGCGTTCTTCGGCTCGGTCAAGATCTTGATCAGCGCTTCGCGATCGAGGCTATGCACCGCGCCGACCATCGGCAAGCGGCCGACGAACTCGGGGATCATGCCAAACTTCAGCAGATCTTCTGGCATCACCTGGGCGAACAACTCGCCGGGATCTTTTTCTGACTTCGAGCGCACCTGAGCGTGAAAGCCCACGCCCTTGCGGCCGATGCGCGACTCGATGATGTTCTCGAGGCCGGCAAATGCGCCGCCGACGATGAACAACACGTTGGTCGTGTCGATCTGGATGAACTCTTGGTGTGGATGCTTGCGCCCGCCCTGTGGTGGCACCGAGGCAACCGTACCTTCAAGAATCTTGAGTAGCGCCTGTTGCACACCCTCGCCCGAAACATCACGCGTGATCGACGGGTTCTCGCTCTTGCGCGCGACCTTGTCGATCTCGTCGATGTAGACGATGCCCATCTCGGCACGCTTGACATCAAAATCGGCGGCCTGCAGCAACTTCAGCAAGATGTTCTCGACGTCTTCGCCCACGTACCCGGCCTCGGTCAGCGCCGTGGCGTCGGCGATCGCGAACGGCACGTTCAAAAGTCGCGCCAGCGTCTGGGCCATGTGCGTCTTGCCACAACCGGTCGGACCGAGTAGCAAGATGTTGCTCTTTTGCAGTTCTACTCCATCGGTACGAGCGGCGGCCGAATCGCGGTAGCGCAGTCGACGGTAGTGGTTGAACACCGCCACCGAGAGAACCTTCTTAGCCTGCTCTTGACCAACTACATAGTCGTCGAGAAAGGCGCGAATCTCGCGCGGCGTCGGCAGTTGCTCTGTGCCGACCGTGGCGGGCGCGGCAAACTCTTCGTCGATGATCACATTGCACAGGTCGATGCACTCATCGCAGATGTAAACCCCGGGGCCCGCGATCAATTTCTTGACTTGCTTCTGCGACTTACCGCAGAACGAACACTTCACCATCTCGGCACTGTCACCAAATTTTGCCATGATGTCTCTCGACCCTTCTTACCGAATCGGTCCACTGCGGTCAGTCGCCGCCCGCGAAGTAATAATTTCGTCGATCACGCCGTACTCAAGGGCCGCCTGGGCTTCGAGCGTGAAGTCGCGATCGGTGTCAGAGTGAATGCGCTCGATCGTTTGACCGGTGTGCTTGGCGATGATCTCTTCGAGTAGCTCGCGCATGCGCAGAATCTCTCGCGCCGCGATCTCGAGGTCTGTCACCTGGGCATAGCCAACCTGTCCGTATGGCTGGTGCAACAACACGCGAGCGTGGGGCAGTGCCAGGCGCTTGCCCTTGGTGCCGGCTAGGAGCAACACGGCCGCGGCCGACGCGGCCTGTCCCATACAGATCGTGGCGATGTCGTTTTTAATGAACTGCATCGTGTCGTAGATCGCGAACAGCGCGGTGATGTCGCCGCCGGGGCTGTTGATGTAGATGTTGATGTCTTTGTCTGGGTTCTCGCTCTCAAGGTGAATCAACTGCGCGCACACCAAGTTGGCGATCGTGTCATCGATGGGCGTACCCAAGATGATGATGTTCTCTTTGAGCAACCGACTGTAGAGATCTGAGACGCGCTCTCCCTTGCTGGTCTGCTCGGTGACGTTGGGAACGTAGTAGTTCCGCATGACGTTGTTGTCGCGCATTAACAGTCTCCTTGGGGTTGAATCAAATTGTAGTTGCAGCCTCGGTCTCGACAGTGGATTCGTCACCAAAAATAATGGACGCATCAATCTTGTTACCCAGCGGGTCGACCAGCTCGGCGTTGTGCAACAGCCAGTCGACGGCCTTCGACTTGCGAATCTGGGCCTTCAACTCGGCGATGGCATCGTTTTGCTCGTAGGCCTTGCGCACCTGGGCGATCTTGCGACCAACCTGCATCGCAATGCGTTGCAATTCTGTCTCGAGATCGTCTTCGTCGTCGACAATATTCTCGGCGACAGCAACAGCCCGCAACGCCAGGTCGACCTTGACTGCCACGCGCGACTGCTCGCGCATTGTCTCGATGAATGCTTCGGTGGTTTGGCCAGTCGCCGAGAGCCACTGCTCGAGCGCAATGCCCTGCGACTGAAACTGCTCGACCGTGTTCTTAACGCGCGACTGCAGGTCGTTGGCAACCATCGCCTCGGGCACTTCGATCGACACGAGCCCGCCGAGCGCGTTGGTGGTGCGATCAACGAACACGCTGCGGGCCTGATTCAACTTCATCGCCTCGAGCTTGTCGCGCACCGACTTCATCCAGCCCTCGATCGACTCTTGTTCGGCAACGTTGTCGGCCACCCAAGTGTCTGTTAGTTCTTCGAGCGCCATCTCTTGAATCTTCTTAACGGCGATCGTCATCTCGGCGACGTCCGTGGTGCCGTTCGGCGCTTCCGAGTAGGTGATGTTCGCGCCGAGATTGGCGCCGATCAATTTACTATCAAAACTCTCAGAGACCCAGCCCTTGCCCACTTCGTAAAGCCAGTCTTCGACGTTAAGGCCCGGCACCGGTTTGTCTTCGCGTATGCCAGTGATGTCGAGCGTGACTTGGTCGCCCTTGACGATCGCGCGGTCAACATCTTGCAGCGTGCCGTGGCGGCTGCGCTCTGAATGCATAACCTCTTCGATGTCGGCGTCCGCGACGAGCAGCGTTGGCAACTCGACGCGCAAACCTTTATAGCCAGGCACGGTCACCTCGGGGCGAACTTCGCAGGTGGCGTCAAATGTGATCGGCCCCTCGTTCTCGCCCGCCGTGATTTCGATTTGTGGCGTGGCAATGAGATCGATGTCGTGCTCGCGCACCGCGGCCGCCAAATATTCGGGGATCGAATCTTGGATCGCCTGCGAGCGCGCGGCGCCTAAACCCAATTGGGCCTGCAACAATTGTCGCGGCGCCTTGCCGGGACGGAAGCCGGGAATCCGAACTTCGTGCGCGATCTTATGAAAGGCCTTGTCGATATTGCGATCGAACTCGACCTCGTCAATTTCGACGGATACTTTGACTTTGTTGCCCTCGAGGGTCTCAATGATGCTTTTCACAGAGCGCAAAGTGTACCCTTTTGATCTGTGACAGCCTCGTGGAAACCGCATGCATTGGCAACCCCCCACCCCGACCAGATCAATCTCAAAGTTGGCGACCGCGTCGAGACCACCGTCGACATGCAGGGCGTGAAATCAGGCTCAGAGGGCAAAGTGATCCTGGCCAATGGCTTCAACTGGCTGCGCTACCGCGTGCGCTTCGGCGACGGCACCGAGGTTGGCGACCTCGACCAGCGCAATATCAAGCCCGTCGGCAAGGCGGCAAAGCGCCTGGCGCGGGCCGCCAAACGCAACTCGTAATTAATTGATTTGAAACCACTAAACATCGCCCACCGCTTCCCCGGCGTGCGCGATGGCTGGTCGCGCTTCGACGGCCCAGCGGGCACGCAGATGGTCGATGTCGCAATCCGTGCGATGAGCGACTTCGCATCCAGTGGTTCTAACGCCAACAATGGTGGAGCGTTCGCCGCCTCGCAAGATTGCGACGCACTGCTCGCGCGCACCCGCAACGTCGTCGCCGATTTATTTGGCGCAGACCCTGACGGCATTTGTTTTGGCGCCAACATGACGACGATGACGATGGCCTTCACTCGCGCGGTTGCCAAGACGCTCAAACCCGGCGACCGTGTTGTTGGCACCAAACTCGACCACGATTCCAACGTCTCTTCGTGGCGCATCGCCTGCGAGATGTCGGGCGCCGAACATGTGCTGGCCGATTTCGATCCCGCGACGGGCGTTCTCGATCCGCAATCTGTGATCGCGCTGATCAACGAGCGCACCAAGTGGGTCGCCGTCACGGGCGCATCGAACTTGATCGGCACGACGCCAGACCTGCCGCCGATCATCGCCGCTGCCCACGACGCGGGCGCCCGAGTGTTTGTCGACGCCGTGCACCTCGCCGTGCACCAGCCGATCGACGTCGCCTCTCTCGGGTGCGACGTGCTCGCCACATCGCCCTATAAGTGGTACGGCCCGCACGCCGGAATACTGTGCGTCGAGCCGAAGTTGCTCAACGAACTTCCCGTCGCCAAGGTGCGCCCCGCTTCGAATACAGGCCCTTCCCGTTTCGAGACCGGCACACCCAACTACGAGGGCATCGCCGCGGTTGAGGCCGCGGCACGGTTCTTGCTTGAAGAAAACATGCTTGGCGTGATGCAGTACGAAGCAAGCGTTTTTGAGCCCCTGCTATCTGGCTTGCTCGCAATTGCGAACGTGCGCGTGTGGGGCCGGCACACGCTTTCGGGCCGAGCGCCGACCGTGGCATTCACGATCGACGGCCTCTCTCCAGATCGCGTCGCCGAGTCGCTAGCGCGCGATCGCATCGCCGTGTGGGCAGGCAATTCGTACGCAGTCGAGGCAGTCGAGCAGATGGGCCTCACCGCGACTGGCGGCGTGGTGCGCGCGGGCGTGGTGCGCTACATCAATCACACAGATGTCACACGACTTCTTGACAGTGTTCGCATTCTCGCGACTAATCACTAACTCGCATCGCTAGGCTGTTTCAGTCCGGGGAGTGGCGCAGTTGGTAGCGTGCCTGGTTTGGGACCAGGAGGCCGGGGGTTCAAGTCCCCCCTCCCCGACAAATTATCTTTACACCACGGTTCCCAACAATTAGGCGCGGAATTTCGAACCGGTGGGATCGAAGAGTGGCTCTTGGGCGACCACACCGCTCGCCCATTCGCCGAAGAATTCGACTTCCACCGCAGTTGCCGGCTCAGAATGCTGGATCGGCAGATACCCGTAACCGATTGCCTTGCCGATCGTGAAACCTTGCCCACCGCTTTTCACGCGGCCAACAATTTCCCCGCCGATACGGATTGGTTCATTGCCGAGTGGCACGCGACGAATGTCGTCAAAGAGCAGCGCCACGAGGCGTTTTTCCTCTTTACCCCGAGAGTCCGCGAGAGCACCCCGCCCGATGAATTGCTCTTTGCCTAGGGCGACGGCAAATCCAAGCCCCGCCTCCCAGGGAGTCGTCTCCGAGTTGATCTCGCCGCCCCACGCGCGGTATCCCTTTTCAAGTCGTAGCGAGTCGATCGCTTTGTAGCCGCAAGTCATCAACTGGTACGGCTCGCCCGCTTGCAGCAATACCTGCCACAGCGCCGCGCCGTATTCGCTGGATACGTAAAACTCCCAACCCAATTCACCGACATAGGTAATCCGAGTGGCGCGCACCGGAATATCGCCAATGGTGATCTCACGCGAATGCATGAACGGGAAGGCTTTGCCACTCACATCACAAGGCGTAATGCCAGAGAGAATCTCCCGAGCCTTGGGACCCCACAGTCCGAAGCACGCGTACGCACCGGTCACATCTTCTAGCAGCACTTCCACGTAGCCCAACTCTCGCCGCTGCTTCTTTAGCCAACCAAGATCATGTGTTCCGAACGCCGTTCCCGTGACGATGAAAAACGAATTTTCGCCCGTTTGGGTGACCGTGAAATCGCACTCGATTCCGCCGCGCGAATTGAGCGCCTGGGTATAGACCGCTCGGCCATCTCCCTTGACAACGTTGTTGGCGCAGACGATGTTGAGAAACTCTCCAGCACGCACGCCAGTCACGCTAAATTTTGCGAAGCTGGACTCGTCGAAAAGACCCGCCGACTCTCGAGTCGCACGGTGCTCGGTAGCGATGGCCGACGACCAATACTTTCCGGCCCAGCCATATGGCTGAAGTGAGTTGTCGGTGGCATGTGATTGGTAATAATTGACGCGCTCCCAACCAGCCTTCTCGCCAAAGACCGCTCCAGCATCGCGATGCCACAAGTACACGGGTGATGTTTTGAGCGGTCGTGCCCTTTGGCGCTCCTCACCCGGATAGTGGATGTCGTAGTACGACTCGTAATTCTCTTGAACCCGCTTCATTGTGAAGGACGGAGATTTGTATGCCGCACCGAAGCGACGGATGTCCATGTGCCAAAGATCCATTTGAGGCTCGCCGGCGATGACCCACTCGGCCACGACCTTGCCGATGCCGCCAGCACCGGCGATGCCGTGGGCACAAAAGCCAGCGGCAACATAGAAACCGCCGACCTCTGTTTCGCCCAAACAAAACTCGTTATCGGGCGTAAATCCCTCTGGCCCGTTGATGAAGTTCTTGACACCGAGCTTGCCCATGATTGGCACGCGTCGTTGGGAGTTGACCGCGATTTCTTCGAAGCGCTCCCAATCTTCGTCTAGCAAGCGCGAATTGAAATCGGCGGGGATGTCGTCAACATGGGCGTGGCTCGCCGTCCATGGCTTTGAGTTGCGCTCGTAGCCGCCCATCAGCAACCCAGCAACTTCCTGGCGGTAGTACACCAAGTTGTCGGGGTCACGCAACGACGGCAGTCGAGGCGCAGTCGGGTCTAAGAAGTTTTCGGTGATCACGTACTGATGGCTCATCGGCACGATCGGTATTCGCACGCCGACTAGGCGACCAATCGACGGCGCGTACATGCCGCCACAATTCACCACAACCTCGCACTCGATGTCACCCTTGTCGGTGACGACGCCGGTGACGCGACCGTGGCTCATCAAGATCTCGACCACCCGCGTGTTGGTGACGATCTTCATCCCGTGCTGGCGGGCACCAGCGGCCATCGCATGCGAGAGCTGCGACGGGTCGACCTCGCCATCGGAAGCCATGTAGCACGCCCCCACAACTCCGTCCAGATCAATCAGCGGAAACATTTGCTGCGCCTCGGCGGGAGAGATCTCGTGTAGATCGAGACCAAAAGTTCGCGCCCAGCCGATTTGGCGCCGAATCTCTTGCATTCGCTCTGGCGAAGAAGCCAATTTGATGCTTCCGGTTTCTTTCCAGCCGGGCGGGGTACTGGTGAGTTCCAGCGCTCGATACAGCTCTACCGAGTGCATGTTCATTTTCGTCAGCGTCGGGTCTGCGCGAAGTTGACCAACTAAGCCAGCAGAGTGAAATGTCGATCCGCTGGTCAGTTCGTTGCGGTCCAACAACACCACATCACGCTCGCCCATCTGAGCCAAGTGATACGCCACAGATGTGCCACCAACGCCTCCGCCGATGATCACGATCTTGGCCCGTGCTGGCAGCGAAGTCGCACCCATAAATATAATGTATCCTGCCGTGGTGGGGGACGAAGAGACGAGTGGAGTGACAAGCCTCGAGGAGACCTATCGATACCTGTTTGACCTCGTACCGCGATTACAAGAGCGCACCGCCATCCGTGAACTCTCGGGCGGACTCACCAATCGCAACCTCGCCGTCGAAACACAATCTGGCACATACGTTGCCCGCGTTTCGAATAACTCATCATCGCTGCTGGCAATTGACCGGGACGCCGAGTACCAGAACTCCAAGATCGCGGCAGAGGCGGGCATCGGCGCGCCAGTACACGATTTCATGCCTGATCACGGCCTGCTAGTCATCGGTTTTCTCGAGGGCCGCACGTACGGCCCAACCGACGTGGCGAACAATCTGCCACGTATCGCCGAGAGCTGCCGGATCTTGCACGCCACCACTCCGTTCGTCAGCGACTTCAACATGTTCGACATTCAGCGCCGCTATCTCGCCACAGTCCAAGAAAATGGTTTTCGACTTCCTGAGGGATACCTAACGTATATGCCACAGGTGCAGACAATGTTCGATGCGCTGCAAGTGCTAGACGAAGGTACCGTCCCATGCAACAACGATCTGCTACCGGCAAATTTTATTGATGACGGTGAGAAGATCTGGATCATCGACTACGAGTACTCGGGTAACAACGATGCCTGCTTTGAGTTGGGCAACATCTGGTCGGAGTCGTCGCTCGATTATGAATACCTGCAAGTCTTGGTCGACGCTTACTACGGTCGACATCGCCCCGAAAAACTTGCGCGGGCCTGGTTCCTGGCGTTGATGTCAAAATATGGATGGACACTGTGGGCGTCGATTCAGAACTCCGTTTCTAGTTTTGACTTTGACTTCCTGGCATGGGGACAAGAGAAATACGAGCGGGCCAAATCAGACTTCGAAAGCCCGCGTTTCGCTACGATGCTCGAACAGGTAACGAAACGAACTTCATGAACACAACCCTCGACGCCGCAAAGTACGTCTCGTTCGTCTCCTTTCGCCGCAGCGGCGAGCCCGTCGCCACGCCGGTGTGGATCGCCAATTTCGAAGGCTCGTACGGGTTCACGATCGAATCGTCTTCGGGCAAGGCCAAGCGCTTGAGCCACACCAGCGCCGCCACCGTGCAGCCCTGCAATTCCCGCGGCAAGATCACGCCCGGGTCCGATGTTTACAAATGCACCGCCACGGTCGTACGCGGCGATCGCGCAGAGCTAGTGCGCGATGCGATCGCTAGCAAGTACGGGCTGACCTACAAATTGTTCTCGGTGTACCTGTGGTTCTCTGAGCGCTTCGGCAAATACAAAAACGAGTCAGAGACCGCCGTCGTGTTCACGCTCGACAGCGCCTAACTCGCGATATTGAAACTCTGCGCGCCGGTCTTCATCTCGGCCAATATCTCTGGCAGCGGCGCCACGCCGATGCCGGGCCCGCTCGGCACTGCGATGTATCCGTCGTCGAGCACGAACGGCGTCGTGATGTCGCGGGCGAAATAACGATTTGACGCCGAGGTGTCCCCCGGCAAAGTAAAACCGGGCAGCGCCGCCAGAGCCAGGTTGGCCGCGCGACCGATGCCGGTCTCGAGCATGCCACCACACCAAACTGGCACACCGCGCGACAAACACAGGTCGTGAATTCTCTTGGCCTCGAGGTACCCGCCGACGCGGCCAGGCTTGATGTTGATGATCGCGCAGGCCCCCATCTCGATTGCGCCGCGCGCGACTTCGTATGAGGTAATGCTCTCGTCCAAACAAACTGGCGTGGCAATCTTTTTCGACAATTGAATATGACCCACTAGGTCTTCTTCTGGCAACGGCTGTTCGATCAACAGCAGGTCGAACTCGTCGAGTTGCGCCAGGTGCGCGGCGTCGTCGACCGTGTACGCCGCGTTGGCGTCTACCTGCAACAGCATTTTCGAGCCATATGTTTCGCGCACCGCGCGCACATGCTCAACATCACTGCCCGGCTCGATCTTCAACTTGATCCGCACGTAGCCCTGATCTAGATACGCTCCGACCACTGCCAACAACTCGTCGATTGAGTTCTGAATGCCGACCGAGACGCCCGAGGCGACTTTGTTTTGACTAGCGCCAAGATAACTCGCCAAAGATTTATTGGCGACCCGCAACTGGTAGTCGAGCAGTGCCGCCTCGACCGCGGCCTTCGACATAAAGTTGCCGCGCCACGGCCTGGCCGCGGCGACAAAACTCTCGGCCGTCGAATCGCTGCGCACCAACGGCAGCAAAAAACGCTCGATCACGCCTTGGCAGCCGTCTACAAATTCAGACGAATAATCCGGCGTAGTGCCCGCCACGCACTCGCCCCAACCCTCGTGATCGTCGCCGACCACATGGATGTACAGCAACTCGCGATCGGTTTGGGTGCCAAATGAAGTTCTAAACGGCGAGACCAACTCGATGTGCGCTCGAACTAGTTCGATGCTTTCGATCGCCACGATTACAGCCTCGCACCCACTAACTCGCCAGAACTAATCGATCCGGGAGCCCGCGCCAAAACGTATTCATAGTTTTGGTTTAGGCCGAGCACCCGAGCACCCGGCTCGGCCAAAGCCCTAAAGGAGTGGCGCTGCTCGGCGCGCCATCTCTTGGCGGCGGCCAGATCGCTGCCGCGCAGGTTTTCAATGTCTTGGGGCGTACCTATATATAGGTACGAATCAGTTACCCCATTACTAGGTGTCACAAACGCCCCCGCGGCCCGCGAGATAGCCGACCCGGCCGCCGACCCGACAGCCGTAACTTCCCAGTGCACCAGCAGCCGATCGCTCTGCTCGCCCTGGTTGATCGAGTCGTTCAAGTCGCCGTAAAAATTCTCGTGATAGGAAACAACATTGGCCCCGAGCTTGACCAAGTTAAACCAGGCGTTGCGGCGCACGAGCGGGTCAAATGTCCAGCCAATCTTGCTGTAACCATGCTCTCGCGCCCATTCAAATTGATGCATTTTGAGCGCCAGGCCAACCCCGCCTCCAAGATATTCGGCGACCACCCCGGTCACGTGCGAATGCAAGATTCCGGTGTTCGAGGCCAAGGCAAACGACGCCCCGACGTATTTCCTCTCGCCGCCGACCACGACGCTGGCCAGTGCGCAGTATCCTCCGCTGTGAATAGCGGCGATAATTACCTCCGGCGAGACCATTCCCGCTACGCCCCACACCGAATCGAGAATCTGCACGGCAAGGGCACTATCGACGGGGCTCGAGGCCAGGCGAATCTCGGTATCTCTCAACATTGGTAGTTACGCTAGCAATGCGCAAAGATAGAGCCCATGCCCGTCACCGTAACCATTGTCGATCACCCGATTGCCGCCGAAGCGCTCACGCACCTGCGCGACATCAACACCTCCAACCAATTCTTTCGCGCCGAGATGCGCAGGCTGTCGCTCGTCGTTGTCGCCGAGGCGGCGCGCTCGCTACCAGTCATTAAAATTCGCGTCACTACTCCGCTTGCAGAAACAGACGGAGTGCAAATCGCACAGCGCCCCGTGCTCGTACCAATTTTGCGCGCGGGCCTGGGCATGTTGCCGGCGGCGATGGAGTTGTTACCCGATGCCGACATTGCAGTCGTCGGCGTGCAACGCGACGAGCTCACACACGCGCCGAGCGAATATGTCGCCAAGTTGCCGTCGCGTCTCGACGGCCGCCACTGCATCGTGCTCGACCCGATGCTCGCCACTGGCGGCTCGCTAGAACACGGCTGCAAGTTGCTCGCCAAACGCGGCGCGCCGCAGCCGATCATCATCGCCTGCGTGTTGGCCGCGCCAGAAGGCATCGAGTACTTAAAGAAATCGGGTATGAACCTGCACATCGTCACCGCCTCGGTCGACGAGCGGCTCAACGAGCATGCCTTCATCGTGCCGGGTCTGGGCGACGCCGGCGACCGCCAGTTCGGGCCGCCGAATTAATTCACTAGCCGAAAAATGTCGCTGCAATTTCGCTAAATAAATTCAAGTCAACAGTGCGCGTCTTGCCCTGCGTAACGGTCATCGACTCGCGAACAATCTGGCCGCAGCGCAATACGACCATCTGCCCGAACGCGCGCTCACGCACTGCGTCGATTGCCGCCAACCCAAAACGCGTCGACAAAATTCTGTCATAAGCGGTCGGCGTGCCGCCACGTTGCAGATAGCCGAGTTGCACCACTCGCGACTCGTACCCCGTGCGCGCCGCCAACTCTGCACCGACGAAGTGCGAAATGTCGCCCTGCACATGCTGTCCGTCCTTGGGCCGGGCACCCTCGGCGACGACGACGACAGATGCGTAGCGTCCGCGATCATGGCGCCGCGACACGATCGCTGCTAACTCGGCAATGTCAAAAGGCTGCTCGGGGATCACGATCGCCGTCGCCCCGCCGGCGATACCCGAATGCAGGGCGATCCATCCCGCGTCGCGACCCATCACCTCGACCACCATCACGCGGTCGTGACTCTCGGCAGTCGTGTGCAACCTATCGATCGCGTCGGTGGCGATCTGCACCGCAGTCTGAAAACCAAAAGTAGTGTCGGTGCCGACGACATCGTTGTCAATTGTTTTGGGCACGCCGATAATCGGCAAGCCGTGCTGCTGGTACAGCATCGAAGCAACGGTAAGCGAGCCGTTGCCGCCGATCACGATCAAGGCATCTAGGCGCTGCTCAACAAACGCGCGCTGCGTGCGGGCGACGCCGTCTGTGCTCTCGAACGGGCTACCCCGTCGCGTCCCCAAGATCGTGCCACCCTTGGGCAAGATGCCGCGAACTGCCGCCATATCGAGCGCAATTGTGCGCTGCCCCATGACCCCATCCCAGGCGTCGTAAAACCCGACAATCTGGTCGCCCTGAGCCTCGCCCTTACGCACTATCGCCCTGATCACCGCATTCAGCCCAGGGCAATCCCCGCCCCCAGTCAACACCCCAATGCGCATGACCCCAGCCTACGCTTGAAGAAATGGTCATATATCGGACACATGTCCGCACCGATTCGAATTTTGGTATATGTTTATTGCATCAAAGCCGTCCCCACCGAAACCCAGATGCTTCGCCAAGTCACGCGTAAGCGCGCCCAGTTGGCCGAGACGTTGTACGAACTGCGCCTGCAGAACGATTTCAGCCAGGCCAGACTCGCTAAGGTCGCCGGAGTCGACCGCAAGACCATCAACCGCATCGAAAACGGACACTTCTCGCCCGCCCTTGACACCATCGTGCGTCTGAGCTGTGCCCTGCGGGTCAAGCCCGACGCCCTGCTCAAGGGCTAGGCCCGTCCAGAGTTGCCAGAGAAGTTACCCACAGACTAGGGTCAGTCGCACTAAAGTAAGACACTCGAAAAACTACTAGGGGGA
>Ga0209284_10000517_pt1 | contig 63015 bp, 68 predicted proteins | sample FRY03_FD_187211 | JGI IMG/M metagenome (GOLD analysis project Ga0209284, IMG submission 187211) | Freshwater microbial communities from Lake Fryxell liftoff mats and glacier meltwater in Antarctica - FRY-03 (SPAdes) (version 2) | ecosystem: Environmental > Aquatic > Freshwater > Ice > Glacier...
GTCCGGCGGGATGTTAGTACCGACAGCAAGCTTTGCCAAGGTGATGGCGTAATCTTCAATCCCGGCCGTCGGGACCTGACTGCCTCGACCAGAGGCGTGATCGTGCTCGTCAACACGCGCCCAGTTGTCGGCAAGCTGTCCGCTATCGTAGGGATCAGTAGTAAGGTTCCAAACCTTAAGCCCTAAATTTGGCGTGGTAATCATTTAGACAAAAAGCTTCTTCCAAGTCTCTTTCCCCACTATACCATCAACGGTAAGCTTTTTAGACTTTTGGAATTTTTTAACGGCGGCTTCTGTTTTGGCACCAAATTTGCCGTCTGCTTGGACCTTAAGCTTTTTCTGAATCGCCTCTACGCTCTTGCCTTTGCCACCGAACCTAAGTGTGCGGCCGGGGAATCTAGGCGGGGTTGGTGAGGATTTGGGCTTAGGCTTAGGCTTGGTCGGGGCAGGAGCAAGGGTCCCGCCTGTGTCAGGCTTGGGCTTGGGCTTGACTGCGGCCTTGCCGTCCCGAATTTCTTTGGCGAGCTTGAGCACATGCTGGAACGGATAGCCTTCTCCGCAGTCGCCATGGTTCCCTCCCTCGGCGCCAAGGTAAGAGTGTTGAACGACTCCCGAAAGCAAGACCTTGCCCTTAAACACTCGGCCCCTGCGGATTGGGATGTTATGCTCCTTAGACCAGTAAACGATCCACTCTGCGGTGTTCCGCAACTGCTTCTGATTCTCTTTGAGCCATGTCGATTGAGCAGTAGCCGCAAAGCCGATTTGCTCGATGTTCAAAGAGGCGCTGTTATAGGCCGCGCAGGTCCATGCTTTCTTGCGATCATCGACAAAGCGCGCATCGTTACCCTCAGCGTCATTGCCAACGTGCGAAGAGGCTTGAGCAGACGGATTGCTGAACCAGCTCGCCAAGTTCTTTAAGTCCTCAAGACCCGGGCGATTATGTCCTTCGGTCGTATGCAATACGATTAGCCGGATCTTAGATCCCGGCTGGCGCTCGGACTGGTTGGTTACGTAGTTTGTGACTTCTGGTTTGGGGGTCATCATCCATTACTCCGCAGGTAACGGCCCATTGTTAGGAGAAGCCAGAAGGCGACGGCGGTTTGCCACTCCGCGACTCGCTGGTATACCAGTGCTCTTTTGAAGGAAGACGCCTTCAGGACTCTGAGCTACGTCGCCAGCCCTATAGTATAGCAGAACCTAAAGCAGAATGCGAAGAACTTGATCTTTGGTTGCGCCTGAGTCAAGAAGCTGGCGTACATGATGATGGTCAACCCGGATGGCATAGCGTCGGTTGACCTCTCCCTTGACCACCGAGGTCCGGAAAGAATCGGACAGCTTGGCCGCATCCTCGTTAGAGAACCCTAGCTCTGCAATCAACATCACTCGATATTCTTCCAGCGATGTCATGTTGGTGTCGGTAGTTGCCATTGTCTGTTGCCCTCTCTGGCAGATCAGTCTTTCAGATTTTGCTCTGCCCTAACCTTTTGAGGCGGGATGACAGAGAATGCAGCGTATAATGCTAGCAATGCTACCACAACCCCAGTCAGCGACAAGCTGAGGCCGGGATCGATGACCCGAGCCGCGACTAAAGCGCTTAGTGTTGCTGCCACTACGCCTTTCAGTGCTTCCACTTTTGATTTGTTCATTGTTCTCTCCCCTATTTCTTCTTTTTTGCAGCTTTGTAACGGGCAAACCAATATGTTGCGCGTGGAGTCATCCCTCCGCGAAACGTCATGTGCCATGGTTCCGACATCGCGTCTGAAGAAAGTTTTCCTCCTGCGATGCCCCACCTAAATCTATGACCGTATTTTCTTACCATGGCTTGCATTTGGTCAGACGGCAAGTCGCAGGCCTTGCCCAGACCATGATTGCTGGTTCCGGGTCGAGCGGCTAGAGGTCCGTTGCCGTTTTGATAGTTGTTGTAGTACTCCACTTGCTTGGCGTAAGTCCTATACGCACTGTTAGGACCAGTTGGAGTAAGCCAGACCCCTGTTTCGCGGCCGATGAAGTATCTCATCGCCAAGTAGCTGCGTGCCGCTGCCCCAGAAGCAAGCCTTCCTCCCGGGATGCTGGTCAGAGCGCTACTAGGAAATTTTCCATTTGAGTAACCCATTTGTTCTCCTAATATTTACACCACGGAGCAAGGGTAAATTGTTTGCTAGCGATTTAATAAATGTCCTTCACAAATTCATCGAAGCCTTCGAAGTCAGACATGGCCCCATCGGGATAACCGCCGTGACGCACCGGCAGGGCGTGTTTCTCTGCCACTTTAAGAACTGAGTCGCGCAATTGTGGGTGGGTTTCAATTATGGCAATCGGCTGGGCATACTCAGCCTGCCAATATGCCCCTCCCACGTCGACCTCGCCCCATCCCATGATGGCCACAACGATGTTGTTCTCGTTATCTTCTAAGCACAAGTTGGCTCGATATGTGCGGCAACCGATTTTGTCCTGACAGTAGAGCGGTTCTCCAACCGGCCAAACCTCAGCGGGCTTTTTTAGTGTCTTCAATTGGTGCCCGTTTGTATACCCAAACCACCGGATCCCGACCGCAGGTCGATCTTCAGTAATCGTATAAGTGGTTAAAGGCACGATCTAATTATACTCAATATCTACGATCTTGTATCGGCCGCCCGAGAAGACTTGAAGAAGCGCCGTCGTAGGGCCGTAAAAAGTGGCACTGTCGACTATCAGCGAGTATGATCCGGGGATCACACTCAAAGTGGCGTTGCCGTCGCCGTCGGTAGTGGCGGTCGTGTCTGAATATGTGTCGCCAGTGACATTGGGCGTTCTGGCAGCTTCCCGAATGGTCACCGTGGCGCCATTGACATTGTCTGTCGTAAAGCGCTCTTTGACATTGATGGTAATGCTTTCGGATCCCGGAAGGATGTTGACGTAAACTGTGTCGGCCATCATCCTTTACCGTCTTGCTGCGATAAGCGATCTAGCGCTATCAGATTCCGCAGGACCCGCCTCGACACTTTTCTTCATCTTCTTCAAAGACTACGCCGATATGATTTATCGCCTGTTCATAAGGAACCGTTGTTAGGGGCTGACCACCACGGCTGCCGTCAGGATAGGCGGTTACGCCGCGAAGCTTAGGCAGATGCTTATAAAGCATGTCCGCAAACCCCTCGGCCTCCTTTTCATCCTCAATCGCGTAAGGCAGGTTGATAGTAGACGAAATTGCATGATCGACCCATTGCTGAACCCATGCTTGAAATACAACGCGCTTTTCCACATTATAAGACAAAGCATAAGCGTCTTCGATGCTGTCAGGGTCGACACCATCCCGCTCGATCAATCTTTGAGCAGTCGGATCGATGACATATTGGTAGTTGACCTTGTCTTTCCCATTAGTCTGAGCGGTCCGGACGCGACGCTTGAAAGCAACAGCGAAAATCGGCTCGATGCCTGTAGTTGTCTCCGCAACAATTCCGATGGTGCCGGTCGGAGCGATTGCTCGCGTCTTAACCGGCCTGCTGAGATTGTGCTGATCGGCCCACTCGGCTGCGTGATCCGTAGACGAAGCATAGAGGTCTAGCCATCCGGCCAGCTCGTCATTCGGTCCGTATTCGTAGCCCTTCTTAAGAAGCCATTCGTGGATCCCCATGAGGCCTAGGCCAAGGCGTCTGTTCTTTTCACGAACGTCATGGACCTTGTCGTAGGGGAGATCTGAATACACCGTCCCGGCGACGAGGAAGAGCGTTCCGTATTTGACAAGATCTGCCATCTCTTCCTTACTTTCTACATTAGCCAGATTGATACTGCCCAAGTTGCAGACGTCCGAATCGTCATGGCTAGTTAATTCTGTGCAATTAGAAATGATCACACCTTCGGCCATAAACGAATGCTCCAAAGCGTGCACATCGGCACAATAAACGTCTTCAACGCCATCTTCTACAACCTCGATCACCTTCACGAAAGACTGACGGTAGGAGACATAGTCACCCATCTTGGGCTTTAGCCGATGTGTCGGGATGGTTTCAGCAAAATCTTTGTTTGAGTCCGAGGCGACAACCAATTGATGAATCTGGCCTTTGCCATTGGAGATATGAGACAGGATGCCAACCTGCTCAAGCGCCCTTGACACGCCCCTCAGGAACCCTCGGTGCTTGGAAGAAAGCCTGATTCTTTGTTGATTGCCTTCGTAGTTTCCGTCAGCATCAAATAAACCGGCGATGAATGATTTTATCGTGTCGCTATCAGCTTCGTAAAGATCTTCTGGGAACCGGTCTTTAGGGCGCCCAGACCATTTTTCATCAACGCTAAAGTAGAGACGCGTATAACCTCTGCTGTCAGATTCGTTGACTGAGGCCGCTCCTACAAGCGCCGGGGCGCAGGCCTTGGATTCTTCTGTACAAAGCGTAAGGTCCACTCCGCCAGCCTTATGGAAAGACCCGTCTCCATAAATGAATCCGAGCGTATAAGCCTCTTTGTCAATTTGGGTGCTGACAGGGTCCGGCAGAGCGACATGCAGCCGGTCGCTAGGCCGAAGGTTCTTGGCCTTAACGCGCACGATGGCATCCAGCCTCCTTCTACTTTTGCCTAGCCCCACCCACTTCTCAACCAAGAATTCGTGGTCCGGCTCGCAACGGATGTTCCGTCCGCCAGTCATTGTAACCTTGAAAATACGGGCATCTTCGTATGTCTTCGCGAAGACGACATTCTCGGCCCACCGCATCCCGGTCCACACCGTCGTGGGTTGGTCCACAATTGCCCCTACGGCCTTGTAGCCTTTGTCGGTCAGCACATGGGTCGCCGCCACTACTGGCGCATTCCTTAAGGTCTCGCCAGCATTGTCTCCTACGTCAATACTTAGCCCCGGCTCGGCAGTTTTAACCATGTTCTCGACGGTCATTTTGTAGATCTTTTTGGCGATCTCGTGCTTGTCGTGCGACTCGTCGTCGTAGGCTTGAAAGAATTCGTCATTGAGGAGAACAGAAATATTCGTGAACTCCATCTCGGCCGGGAAAGAGAAGTCCTTTTCTTTGATCGCCCGAATTTCATCCGGCCAATTCTTCATGTTGATGAAGTCTTCGCAGTCTTCGTGATCCCACCTAAGACCGGCCCAGATCGCGGAATTGTGAACAAGGTATCCGTTGGTTACGAATTCACTTTTATCCTCTACCTCGATGTCCCAAGTTTCGACAGAGCGGGCCGGTCCGATTCCAATAACCTTGACCGGAGTGAATGTTTGTGGACCAAAATCTTTCTCAATTTGGTCGATGGAGATTGATAAGTCGTCCTTGCGCTTGGTGCTAACAAGTTTTCTTGGCAGCGAATATGAATGCTGGCTCCCGGTGCGGGGAGTGTAGGCGGTCTTATGACCGATGCCTCCCACCATGTCTAGATAGAGTTTAACATTTTTGTTGCTAACAATGTTCAGATGATAGAGGGACTTCCAGTTTCCTCGCTCTGATCGGACCAGACAGATCCGGCTTGCAACGCCCAGCGTTGAAAGGAGGATTTGGACTTCCTCAAGGTGTTCCTTGTAGACCGATGAGGCAATATTAAACGGTCGAGTATCACAAGATCCGTCTGCGTCTTGTAAGCCAGCCACATAAGCCGCTCGGATTAGCGGTGAACCATTTTGGATAAATTTAGGAATCGATATGGAGACCCCGCTTTGCTTAAACTGAGACATGTAGGAAGCAAGCTGTACCGAATAGACCATGACAACCGAACAGTCTCCGTCACCTTCTACGATCTTGACTCCCTCCGCCCACCTCGAAAGCTCACTAACGGCGGCTTCAATAATTTCTGGACGGTCGTTTGCGCAGGCGATACCGATCCTTCCATGTCTTTTGGTCCCAGAACTATTGTCGTCGCGTAAGGATACGTGCCCGTCGCCATGGATCAAACCAAGAAGCCATGCAGACCCTTCATCAAGGTCTGGAACGGTTATACTCTTTACCGACGCCAGCCGCATCGCACGCCAGCTTCCAAGTGCCGGTTTGTCGTATGTGTTTGCTGGCCAACAAGTATCTTGTCCTTCGGTACAAGCATTCACAAAGTAAAGACTGTCCCCATCTTCAAGGTCCCCCGCTTCTTTCCAAGAGTAGCTCCCGAGTCCGTCAAGAACTGCGACCCTGTGGTTTGAGGTGCACTCTAGTGCCCCATTCTGTGTTTTTACAAAAATTGTATCTTGGATGCCTTGATTAATAACCCCGGTTACTTTGCGATATCCATCAGAAGTCATAACATTATCTCCGACCTGAACTTCAGAGATTGCCTTAGTTTCGTACTGGGTGTGAACGGGAGAATCAAATGGCAAGCACCTTCGAGCACCGCCCTGCATGACGCCGCGACCAACCTCATTGACCATGCGCATCAAGCTCAAAGGCCCTGAGGCTACTCCGCCAGTACGACGGATACGGGAACCCGAACAGCGGACCTCGGAATAGTCTACACCGATACCAGCGCCCGTTTGTAACGCCATGGCCGACCTGTATAGAAGCTCTGCCCAACCCTCGCGACTGTCTTCAGCCTTAAGCAAAAGGCAATTTTGGATTTGATGAAGCCCTCTGCCGGATGCGTATAGATAACGACCACCGGGCATGAACTTGCGTTGCTCAATGAAAGATAAGATCTTCTGAAACTCTTCGTCGTAAGGGCCGTAGCCGAGAGTGCCGAGGACGTTAGAAGTCACTCGAAGGGCTGTCTGTGGCCAATCTTCAACGACATTTCCATCTTCATCTCGCCAAGCGTATTTCTGTTCGTAGACGCTTCTGGCGAACTCGCTCATCTTGGTCTTGGTCTTGGTCTCTGGAGCCTCTGTCTTTTCTGGCTCCGCTACATCTGGTGGCATCATACTGATCTCTTTTCTGACTTCTATATGTCGCAGACTTATGTCGCGTAACCGTTAGTGGTCGTCCAGCCTTTAGTTGCAGTGGAAAGCTAGCTTGCTCAAAGCATCCGCAGAGTCTATCAAACTGAATCTAAGATTGAGGCTTGACACGCATGGTATAATCGCGCACGGGAGCGCGTAGCGCGCCCGCGCACTGGGCCTCATAGTGAGCGTAAACTACAACTATTATGTTGTTTAGATTTTAGAGACACTACAGATAGAATTTTTAGAGAATTTAGATTTGCGTGCTAACTCATTAGCAACGTTTCCCACAGACCAATGTTTCCCGCCAGCGCAAACGTCCAGTTTGGGGAAACACTTGCATAGCTTCAGTTGGTCTGCTACAGTCGTCCTGTTGGTAGTTAGTGCCTCCTCGGGAAACGCCTCGGCATGCTGTCGGGGCGTTTTTCTGTTTGGGCTTCCAATCTTCGGAGGTTGCTGCTAACATCCGGTTATGGAGCTTCGCCCATATCAGGCGTGCAGGACTTCAGAGGGCTGGTGGCCAGTTGAAGTCGAGTCGTCAAGAGGCGACGGATCGAAGTATGTCGTCATGGTTTGTCCATGGGGCAACGCTGTCGAGAACATCTGCGAATGTGCCGGATACACATATCGCGGGGGCTGTCGGCATCAAACCGAAGCGATGGATGCACTTTGCGGCTGGATGGAAATCCATGATCCGCAAAAGTATGTCCAGACAGACGATCAACGACGACTAAAGGTCTGCCCTTGTTGCGGAGGACCGACGGTTTGGAAAATGGAGGTAGAGGATGAGTAATCTCGATACGGTCACAGAACAATTGGCCACGGCCTACAAAGGATGGAAGTCTGGCGAGAAAGCCAAGAACAAGCTTCGCGATGAATTCTTTGAGGCTGTCGACTCGCAAATAACAAATGGCAATCTGGCCGAAAAGTATTCGAGCGTGGATGCCCCAGATGAACTTTCGGCCCGGGACCGGTTCAAGAAACAGAACCCGACTTGGGTGATAACTGAAATCCGAAAAGGCGAAGGGGATGTCTGGGAAGCCGTGCTGACCGAGAACCCGGAGTTCGTCGCCTTCACCTACGTCAACAAGGATCTAGGCGTCGTATTTCAGAAGCAGGTCAGCTCCGGGTCGGTTTACATTGACGATGAAAGGCTTGCCGAGGAAAACCCCGATCTCTATGAGGACGTGACGTTTGTCCCAGAGCCAGAGCGGAGACTTAAAGACCTTGAAAGCCTCCCTCCGAATCTGCTTGCCAAGCTGGCTGATTACATCTATGAAGGTCGGCCTACCGTCAAGTTGGCCGCTCCTCGCAAGGCGAAGGATGAAGAGCTTGAATAACAAATTCTACTTCACCGTGACGGATCTGGCCCGGTTCCTTGGCAAGAGTGCCGTGACGCTAAGGGGATGGGAGCGCCAAGGTCTGGTCGTCTTCCCTCGTGATCCGGGCGGAGATCGCAAATTCTCGCTGACAGATGTCAGGCAAGTAGCAAACGCTGCTCACGAACTTGGTAGAATCAATCTTCAGAGATTGCGCTTAGTAGATGCATCTGTTACGATGCTGTCCATGATCGAGAAAGAAAACCGATGAATCCAGACATGATGGAAACGAGTATCGCAATTGTTGGCGGCCCGCAGAGCGGCAAGTCCGCATTCGCTATCGGCTTGCAAGAGTCGTTCGCGGACGGCCCGGTGGCCGTGATCGACGACTACGTTGACGGCATCATGGAGCAGATCGACGGCGTCGCAGGATTTCGCGGCAACTACATTTCGAACTTGGCAATCGCCTTGGGCCGGATCGGCCTTGAGAAGCACGCCGAGAAAGACCATGCGACGGTTATCACCGTAGGTAGCCTACTTGAGACCTCGGTTTATGCGGCGATGACCTTCGAGACTTTGCAGAAACAGGTCGACTCGGATGCGGACAAGTCCGACCTGCTGCGTCGCGTTGAGGCGACGATGAAGACCTTGGCCTGCTTCTACATGGACTCGTTCTTTTACGACTTCGTGTTTTATTGCGGACCGACCGGACACGCCAATCTCGCCGACTTTGAGACGCAGTTTGAAAAGAACCTTCAGGCATCGTTCCAAGCTTTTGCTCTGGTGCCCGTTATCCCTCTGCCGACCGAGGGTGGAGACCTAAAAGAGATCACAGACAATCGTGTGAAGACAGCAATTGCCAATATCGAGGAGGCCAACAGTGAAGGTGACGCTCAAGGGTCAAGAACTCCGCTTAAAAAGGCTGTCTGACCCTGACTACACAAGGGCCGAGTCTTTGGCCCAGATGTCTGGGATCCCGCTGGATGTCTGCCCTACATGTGGCGGCAAAGAAGAGGTCATTCCTGACTCCGGCGGCGTCATGGATTTCAAATGCGGGACCTTCTGGTATATGGGCGAAGAGAACTTTTGCGACTGTCAGGCTCAGATCGCATTGCGTGCGCGCTATCTGTTAGCCAACATCGGAGAGCAATACATGCGCCTAGACTGGTCTGGGTACATTGGACCCGACGAGGTCAAAGAGAGCGTCGGCCTTTACTTGGCGCGCTGGCAAGACTTCCGGATCAACGGGATGGGACTGGAGTTTGGCGGCAAAGGACTTGGCGTTGGAAAGACTTTTGCGGCAACCCACATCGGCAAGGAGATGGTCAAAAGAGGCCAGAATGTCTTTTTCATTCCGTTCGTAGAGATGATCAGTGCGTACCAATCCGATAACGTGCGCGAGCTAGAAGAGCGCATTAGGACAACCACATATGTCATCCTCGACGAACTTCTTCCCCCTCAGTCAGATCGCCAGAACCAGTTCTATGCGACTCGGCTAGAAGCGGTGATCCGTCACCGGACCAACTACAACTTACCCACCATCATCACAACCAACCTTGACCAAAACGAATTGCACAAGTTTTATCCTCGGACGTACTCTCTGCTAGCTGCTAAACAGCTCAGAATCGACATGTCAGGTGAAGACGCCAGAGTCGGTAAAATCGCAGAGCAGAACCTCGAACTCGTGGCTAACGGAGAAGTAAGACCGATTACATGACGACCCCGACTGAAGAAATTTTTGCGCTTGATCTAGACTGGGATTTGATCCAGCATCTGGCAATCGCCGAATCTGTGATGGCGCTTCAAGGGGAGCGCGTTACCGAGAAGCTGATCGAAGATGAAGTCGCTCGTCGCGTCCTGATCTTTCAGACTGAACACGTCAGAGAATATGGGACTGCGGCCACGCCATCTGTACTTGAGGACGAATTCCCAGAAATTGAGATCGGCGTACCGCAAACAGTAATCGGCGATCTTATCGTACGCCTGCGCGAGCGCTATATGCGCAATCACGGGCGGGGGATTATTAAACGGCTTGCCTTGATCGCCAATGACGAACCAGCCGCCGTAGGTGATGAAATGATGAGGCGCGGGCGCGAGCTAGTTGAGCTTACGGCCAAGCGTGGAGAAGTTTTCACCGCAGACGATGTCGACCGGGCGATGTCCGGATACCACAAGCGGGCAAGGCTAGGTCAGGGTCCTTCCATCGGCTACAAAGAGCTGGACGAACACTTTTACGGACTCAAGGGCGTTACCTTCCTGCTGGCCGCTCCGAAAACTTATAAGAGTTGGTTCACAATCAACGCCGTTCTTGAGAATGCCATCCGAGGACAGAACCCCTACCTCTACTCGCTAGAGCTTCCGGCAGACGAAGCTGACTTCCGTCTCAGGTGCATGGCCGCCAACATCCCGTATTGGAAGTACATCAAGAACTGTCTGACGCCAGACGAAGAAAATCGCATCAGGGTCGCCACTCAAGAAATCTTGGAGACCGGCAGCTACAAGGTCGGGAAGCCTGAGCCGGGTGAAAGAACGGTAGACATGATGGTCGAGCGAGCCTTAAATTCCGGGGCGGACTGCATCTTCATCGATCAGCTTCAGTACATGGAAAACCGTAAGGGCGTCAATCTGGGTTCGGCAAACAACACCGGAGACTACTGGGAGGTTGCAAATGACCTTCGAGACCAATCAGACGAGATCCCCATCTTTGTGGTCCATCAGTTCAACCGCTCCGTGATGAACGCAAAGGAAATGCCGGAGATGCAACAAGCAAAAGGATCGTCGGCAATCGAAGAAGTGGCCACGCTGCAACTGGCCCTTTGGTCAAACAAAGAGATGCGGAAGAACAACCTTGTCCACCTAGGGACATTGGCTTCGCGGAACTTTGGATACGGAACTTGGGAAATCAATGTCCAGCTTTCTTACGGATGCAAGTTTGAGATGATGGGCGCTGTAGAAGACGAAGGGGAGTAGAGATGAAATACACCCAACCAAATTATGTATATTCTGACGGAAAGAAGTTCATGAATCCTGAGCTATCTGAGATGATTGCTTGGATCGTTCTGGGTGTCGAAGACGAATGGATCAGGGGCAAAGAATACGACGCCGAGCGCACCTTTTGGGCGGATCGCATCAAAGAGGCCAAGGATAAGATCCTGTGATGACGGAGGTCCCATACAGGGACTTTGTTGACCGCATCGACATTGATGCGTGGGAGGAGGCCATCGGGTTTGTCCCAATCAGCCAAAAGGAAAACGAAGACCTCGGCTGCTGTTTGGATCCATGGGGACAGCACCAGCACGGTGACAGAACCGGCAAGTTAGCGATCAACCGTGACAAGCGCTTATACAACTGCTGGGTTTGCGGCGGAGGCACGATTCTGACATACACGATGGGGGTCAAGGACATCGATGTCGCGGGAGCCACCGCTTGGCTTCATCAGTTCACTCGTAGGGTCGAAGACACCGCTGAACGCTTTGAGGCTGAGATAGAGCGCCTTCTTTCCGAAGACGGCGCCATCGAGCAGAAGGCCTCCATGCCGTATTTCAATGCGGCCGTCCTTGACAAGTGGAACGATTATTCAGACGGGATGCTGGAATGGGCACTCAGACGCGGGATATCAATCGAAGTGTTACGCCGTTACCGAGTCGGGCACAATCCCGATTTGATGATGCGCTACTTCACGGGGCCAGCAGCCGTCTTCCCACACTTTTTAGGTGACCGGCTGGTCGGCTGGCAGTCGAGATGGATATGCGACTTCCCCAAAGACATCCCCAAGTACGTTTTCACAAACGACTTTCCAAGGGAGCGCTCCGTATACGGCATCGATCAGATCGAAGGAGGCGCACCTGTCGTTGTCTGCGAGTCCGTCCCAACTGTCCTTTTTCTGGCTTCGAACGGCTACCCGGCGGTAGCAACCTTCGGGGCCTCAGTAACCAAGGATCAGATTTTGTGCCTGCGCCGACTACAGCAAGGAGTGATCCTCGCTCCGGACAACGACAAGGCCGGGGATAAGTTTGAGCGCATCCTAACCGAAGGGTTAGAACGATACATCGACCTTAGAGTGGCCGAGCGAGTCCCGGACGATGGTGCCGACCTAGGAGACCTAGTTGGTGAACCAGAAGTGCTTCGATACTTGATCGAGACGTCCACTATTCCCGGCCTCTGATCCGTCACGTAAATAGTATGGCAATCCGTAAATATCAGCGCGTCGAGAAGGAGGAGATTCTGTCTCCCGATCAGCACCAGCAGGTAGGAGATCAACTCCACCGGCTTGGGAAAACCTCCGCCACAGAGCTTAATGCAGATGAGCGCGAGGATCTGAAGATCGATGACGAAGATAGTTTGCAATCTGAGAAGATTGCTGATACGGTTCCTGAGTAGATAGTCAAGTCATGGCGATAGTGCCTGTTTGGCCTAAGCCCTAACCAAAGGAGAAGTAAATGCCGAAGTTTGAACCACGGCGCGGCTTTGCCGCAATTGAAGAAGCCGCTACCATAAAAAAGGGCGGTAACTTCCGCCCCTTCGTGCCGGAGATCAGTTGGCGCGAAGACAACGAGAAGAAGTACATTCTCGTCCTCACCCCCCTCTCTGAAGTGATCACGCTCGATGTGCACGAGTGGGTCCCGGTCGGTCAGGGCGAGAAGGCAAATGGCGACACGTACACCAAGTACGAAGCGTTCATTTCCCGCAAGGACGGCAGCATCGGTGAAGATTACGACGACCTTGAGGATCGCCTTAATCGTAAGCCTCGGACCCGGCACATCGGCGTAGCCGTTGAGCTTGAGCCGATCTTTGAAACCGTCAAGGGTCGTCAGCGGCCTAAGGGGTTCACCGTCAAGACGGATACATACACGCGGAAAACAGAGGACGGCGAGGAGGAAGTGACCCAGCCAGTGATTGGTCTGATTGTCCAGTCCGCCCTACTCGTGTGGTCTTCTCTAGGATCCTTAGACGCGTCTCAAGGTCCGCTGTCGGCGCTACCAATCGAGGTGACGCGACGCGGCAAGGATCGCAACACGAGGTACGACTTCGTCCCATTCGTCGATGCCCCGGTAGATCTTTCTGCCGTCGTCGACCACGTAGACGGAATCTCGTATCTCAAAGAGAATCTGGCCGATGTTATTGCGGCGGCTGAAGCAGCCGATGACGAGGTTGGGGCTGCGCAGGGAGTAGCCATGACGCTCTTGGATCTCCGCATGGTCGAACTACGGGACAAGGATCGTTACGACGAGCTTGTGTCTCCGATTCAAGACCTCCCTGACCGATTTGGAAGCAATAAGACCGCCACCCCGGCACGGTCGGCTAGGCGCTCGCCGCGTCCTGCTGAGAACGATGACGTCCAAGAGGCAGCGAAGGTAGAGCCGCCTAAGGCGGATCGATTCGCAGCCCTAAAGGCCAAGATCGAAAGCAAGTGACAACGGAGCCATGCTCACGCAGGATGCCATCGCATGGGCCGGTAGAATGCTTGAAGATTTCTACACGATCCATAAGAACGAGAACGCCCGCGATATGGCGGAGGCCGTCACGACCCTGAGAGAAGGGTACGGTATCGACGACGAGATTGCGGATCTATACATTCGTTGGATCCACAAATTCGTCGGCGAAGAATATGACGAGCCAATGCTGTTAGGCCTCCTCGTGGGCGTTATGGCTTCGGAATACGAAAAGTGGTAAAAATTGGATAATGCGTGACCTTTGCACCGATCCATAACCACAGCGGATACCCCGCTGTAAGGAGGTGGTACGTCCGATATGAATTTTGCCCCCATACATAATCATTCGGAGTATTGACTCCGCTCTTGACGGTCTTTCGACTTGTCGAGAAATTGCCATCCGCTGCCAAGAAATCGGATGCTCATGCTGCGGTCTGAGCGACCATGGCACCGTTTCAGGACACTTGGAGTTTGCTCGTGTAATGGGCGAGTACGGCATCAAGCCGGTATTCGCCGTCGAGGCCTACCATGGTGTCAAAACGGAGTTCAATAAAAGCGAGCGCGACCAAGCCCATTTCGTGGCCGGAGCGCTAACTGACGAGGGTTTGCGCAATGTGTGGCGCATAGTCGATGCAGCGTCAGACAACTTCCGCTTTGTCGGTCGCGCCAATTGGGACATCCTTGAAAAGTACAGCGAGGGGGTGTTCGCTACATCGGCGTGCATTCAGGGTCTTGTCGGACAGGGGGTTCTCAAGGGGGATCCTTATGAGCCTCTGAATAGATACCTTGAGATCTTCAAAGACAACTTTTACATCGAGATCCACACCTACCCCGGTGAGGAACACGAGCGACTAAATTTGGATCTGGTCAGCATCGCCCAAGAAAGGGGCATCCCGCTGATCTATTCTACAGACGCACACTTCGCCGGACCTGACCAATATGAGGTCCACGATGCCTACGTAGCCGCACAAACTGGTGAAGATGTGATGATGGATCCGCAGGACAGGAAGATGTGGCATCCGAAGGCGCTGTTTATTCAAGACGAAGAACAGATCCGCGAAAGCCTGAGCTACCTGCCAGACTCGGTAGTCGACGAAGCTCTAAGAAACAGCGGAGAGCTTGGCGAGAACTGCAACGCTCAACTGCCGGGGGTCGAGCGTCATCTGCCCGCCTTTATCCCTGCTGAGTGCCCATGGTTTGACAAGAAAGACAAGAAGAGCAGCGCAGCCGCCCTGTTTGTTAGCTTGGTGGAAAGCGGGATGGTCGAGCGCTACGGCGACAATGCTCCGGTCGAGACATGGGAGCGCGCCGAGCAGGAGCTTGAGGTCTTTCTCGATGCGGGGCTAGAGAATTACTTTCTTCAAACTTGGGATTTCTGCCAGTACTGCGACAACAACAACATCAAGAGGGGTCCGGGTCGAGGCTCTGCTGCTGGGGCGATTGTCGCATATGCACTTGGCATCACCGATGTCGACCCGATCAAGTACGGACTGATCTTCGAGCGGTTCTACAATCCGGGTCGCGAAAAAGGGTTTCCTGACATCGACAACGACTTCCCGGTCAAGGACCGTAAGCGCGTGCGCGAATACCTGATGGAGCGCTGGGGTCACGACAAGGTGCGGACAATCGGGACCATCACCCGAATGAAGCCCAAGGCGACCATCGACCGCACCTACAAAGCTTGCCGCGTCACCTTCGAAGAGAAGGAAGCCCTAAAGCGCATTGTAAACCGGGTTCCTGACATCGACATTCTGGGACCGGACTCCATCGGCTGGGACGAAGAGCTTGATCCCGGCAAAACGGTTTATGTCCTTGACCCTAGTACCGAAATTCCGGGAAGGATTGATGAGTGGTTAAGCGGCCTGCACGAAGACCGTCGCGGAGTCGTCAACTATTGGCTAGAGATTGTGCGCCATGTTTGCTCCCGGGTATCCGGATATGGGGTTCATCCGTCAGGGGTCGTCGTGTCCGACGTGACCCTGCAAGGCGAACTCCCCTGCATGTGGAACGCCAAACAGAAGGTGCACGTAACGTGCTTCCCGATGTCCGACGTTGACCGCCGGATGTTTGTCAAGCAGGACCTTCTGGGTCTGCGCAACCTCGACACCCTTCAGGACTGGGAGGATCAGGTCTCTCCGCTGGTCGGCGCAATCGACTGGTCGTCATTGTCAGACGACGATTTAGAAGAAGAGGGCTGGAGGCTTTTGGACGTGGGATTGACGTTAGGGGTCTTCCAAATCGAGAAGGGTTACGCCCGCCAACTGTGTAAAGACTTCAAGCCTCGTAGCATCGAAGACCTAGGGATCATCGTTGCCCTCAACCGCCCCGGCCCAATCCGCTCGGGAGCACCTGACTCCTTTATCGCCCGACGCAATGGCGACGAAGCTGTTACCTATGATCACCCCATTCTTGAGGACATTCTGGAGCCGACCTACGGGTGGTTCCTTTATCAGGAGCAGGTGATCGCATTCTTTTCGAAGCTTGGATTCAGCCTAGGCGAAGCAGATGCCGTGCGCAAAATCCTTGGCAAGAAGAAGCCAGCAGAGATGAAGGCTTTGCGCGACGGCAAGAGAGAGTGGTCTGGCAAGGGGTACTTTGATGCTGCCGAAGCGGCTGGAGTCGACCCTCAAAGTGCAGACGCCATCTGGGCCAAAGTCGAGGACTTCGCTAAATACTCGTTCAACAAAAGCCACGCGATTGCCTATGCAACAATCGCCTTTAGAACCTTGTACGCCAAATACAACGCCCCGGCCCAATTCGTTATGGCTTGCATCCGAACGAACCCTGATGATGCGGGTGATTATGTTGGCGAGGGTCGTCGCATGGGGATCAAGGTGCTGCCTCCTGACATCATGAGGTCAGGCACAGAGGTGGCGGTGGTCAATAGCGACATCTACTTTGGGTTCAGCAATATCAAGGGCATCGGCAAAGGCAGCGCTGAATTCTTGTGCCGGTTGCGAGACGAATACGATCTGTCTAGCCCTGAGCTTTTGTTTGACGCCATCGAGCACAAACAGAAGGGTTGGTCTGAAAGGCAGAAAGAGGGCAAGCTCAAGGAAAAGTCGCCCCGGCAACAATTTCGGCAGCACCTCATCCCCCTGTTGGAACAGGCTGGCGCGTGGCAAGACTATGAGTCTCAAAAGCTAACGATGTCAGAAAAGCAGAAGTTAGAAAAAGAGCTTCTGGGTGTGATCCTTACCGACGACTGCGACAAGATCTTTGACAAAAATGCAGACGCCATCGAGAACTGCGACTCTTACGCAGATCTTGAGCTGGGCGACGGGGAAAAGCTGCGCCTCGCGGGAGCCATTTCTTCTATAGTTGGGAAGAAGACCAAGAAGGACGGGAAGGCAATGGGGATCGTCACAATTGAGCATCGAGGCGACTCGACCGAATTCGTTGTCTTCCCTAGGCAGTGGCAGGACTACAAATTCTTGTGGAAAGAGCGCACACCTGCTATATTTACTCTGCATAAAGGTGACCGAGGGGTGCGCTTTGAAGACGCCATTAAACTGCAATAGGATTATATGGATACTGTAAAAAAAAGAGCAGCAGCAGAAGCAGTCAGACTTGAGCACAAGTACGGCATCAAGTCCGGGTCCACAGGCGGCGAAGTCTTCAAACTGAACGTCGTCCCCACCGGATCTCTAGCCCTCGACTACGCACTGGGCACGGGCGGCTGGCCATTAGGTCATCTTGTCGAGGTGTTCGGCCCCCCTGACATCGGCAAGTCCTCCGTCATTGGCTTCAACGCGATCAAAAGCGCCCAGAAGATGGGTCTGTTTTGCGGCATCATCGCTTTAGAGCCGGGGTTCGATGGAGACTGGGCGCAAAAGAATGGTGTAGACCCAGAGGCCGTCGTTGTGGCCCGCCCCAACAATGGGGAAGAGGCTTTCGAGATGTTGTACGAGTGGGTAGCTGACGACATCATCGATTTCGTCATTTTCGACTCCATCGGATCCGTCATCACCGCGTCCGAATTAGCGCAGGACGAAATGAAGTCTAGGGTTGGAGGTCAATCTAAGCTGATTACCGACGGCGTCAAGCGCGTACTGGTCCCCACATGGAAGAACAATAAGGGGATCATCTTGCTTAATCAGGTCCGAGACGACATGCGCAGCCGGATCCCCGGTCAAGTAGAGTCACCCGGAGGCCATGCCCTGAAGCACACCTGCGCGATTCGGGTTCAGCTTAAGCCCACTGGCGCCCCATTCAAGGCCAAGGTCGGAGGGGAAGACGTTGTTATTGGTAGGACCATAGTCTCCATCATTAAGCGTAATAAGCTTTCCGAAGGCTCTAATCGGAGAGCCGAGTTCGACTTCTATCAGATGGAAACCGACGAACATAGTGTCGGGATCGACATGGCCAAAGACGTGATCGCAACCGGCATCAGGACTCGGGTTATTGAAAAGGCTGGAGCGTGGTTTCGTCACCACGCCTTCCCCGGCGATAAACAGCAGTTGCAGGGGAAGGATGCAGTCAACGAGTTCTTGCTCAATGATGAAAAGGCCCTAGAGGGAATCCGTCAGGAGGTCCTAGCGGTCATGTTAAAGAAGCAGCTAGAGGCCACTAGCACAAAGCCGAAGCTAGAGGTCGTTAGTTAATGGCGAAGCGAGGCAGCACGAAGGCCCTGTCGGTGGCTCACGAACGGTTCATCGCCGAAGCCTATGGCGGCAGGCGGTCCCCATCTTCGGGCGCGGCCGAACACGACCAAGGAGACGTCCGTGCAGCGACAGATGGGACGCTGCTGGAGTGTAAGTACAAAGGTTCTCCCGCAGACCCGTTGAAAAGCAAGCCATCAATTTTGACTGTGATGGAGAAGATAGCCGATGAGGCTTGGTCCGAAGGGAAAGAGCCTGCCGTCGCTTTACGATTCTTCTGGCCAGATAGCCCCCTAGCCAACCGCAACGGCTGGGTCGATCTCACGGTCCGACTTACTGACGATGACTCGGTCCGATCTGAACTAATGGTCCGATCTATTGCGCGAGGCTGATGGTGTCGATCAAACTAGATAAGTCCAAATTCCTTCGGAACCTTGCGGTGAATCGCAAGCTGGTCCCTCACATAGATAGCGCCTTGGCAAAGGGCGACTTTGTTTGGGAGTACAGCTACTCTCCTAAACAGGGAGACGACGCATGGCACCCCTCTGGAGATTGCACCCCCAGCCTTAATGAGCTTTTTTGGAAGGTCAAAGACCCAGAACCAGAAAAGATTGGTTTCGGTCTCTACAAGATCTTTCAGGTCGGCCACTTTTGGCACCAGTATCTCCAATGGATCGTCGAAAAGCAGTTAGAGTTCGCCGGACCAGAAGACATCGAGCGCAGCGGCAATAAGCGCTGGGGCGAAGGCCCGTTCCATTGGGCCAGAGGCTCTGGCGATATTGCCCCTTGTCGAATCCCCGAGCACGGCGACTATTGCGTTGACTTCAAGACGATGAACTCTTTCGACTACAAAAAGCAGGGCCTGCCGGATTGGTGCGCCGAAAAATACGAATGTCAGATCAACATCTACATGGACTTCTTTGATCTAGATCAGGCGCTGATCGTAGGGATTCTAAAAGATTCGCCGCACGACATGAAGGAGTTCGAATTCAGACGAAACCAGCCACTTATCGATGCCATTTACCACAAATGGCACCTTGTGTCTGAATGTCTTGATCAGGGAGTGGAGCCACCGGAAAACGAAATCGTAGAGCTGCCCTTGCAGGGACCGGTAGCCCAATAATGATTGTGATAAGCTTTGACCCGGGTGCCGAGCGGATGGGCTATGCCGTTTTGGAACAGTCCAAAAATAAGGACATCAAAAAACTCGGGTACGGACAATTAGGAGTCCAACGACAACGTAATAAGCAGAATAAGCTAGAGGCCTATCACGCATACCGAATGCGGTTGATCGATTTTTGGCTTAAAGAAGCACCAATCCTGATTCGATCTTTCACCCCTGATATCGTCGTTAATGAAATCGTTCCGGTCGTAGGTGGCGGGAATTTTGTCGCGGCGACACAAAGCCAATTGGCCGGAACCGCCATCACCATTGTCCAAGCAGTCGCCAAGCAGTACGATTTGCCAGTGTCGCAAATCGGGGCCACCACAGTAAAGGCTAAGATCGGTGGAGGTAAAAAGGCTACAAAAGTAGCCGTTAGAAACGGCGTCTTCAAAATCCTACCGGAACTTGAAGTGCATAAAAAAGAATGGACCAAAGTGTTTGACGTAAGCGATGCGTTTGCCATTGGTTTAACCCACCTAGGATGTGACAATGGCCGGGAGTAAGAGCCTGCTGCTGGAGCCAATCCCTCCGCATAGAATTTTAAGAGAAGTATACAGGCACTACATGGAGTACAAGGCGTGGGTCTCTAGCACCGGAGGGTCTGTCATTGATCATGGGTATTTCGTGTACAATGAAGACGGGACCATTAAACAAAAGATCTCGGTCAGCATCTCGTTTTGGGATCTGCATGATGCACTTCACAAGCTTTCAAAGCGCAAGCGAGAGGCCGTTTTCTACAATGTCCTTCTCGACTGGAAACAGCGCGACGTGGCCGACAAGATGGGGATCACCACGGTCAGCGTTGGGCAATATGTCGAGCAGGCCATGTTACAATTGAGTGAAAGATACTTTGCTGAGGAGTTTGAGCACGATGATGCGCCGTAAGCCAGAACGAGTTTCAACCGAAATCATTCCGGGCCAAAAGTATACGCATGGACAACTTGACCTGATAGCCGAACAGATTCTACGCGACGACGCCAAGTCAGAGCTTTGCAGAGAGTGCGAAACGCGAGGCGAGATCACTGGCGTTAATAAAACCGAGACTCAAAGCGCAACCGACGAAGAGGGTAATCGTCTCGTTCTCAACTTCCCAGAGTATGTTTGCGCAGAGGGCCACGCATGGTTTCAGGGGGAGGGGTCGGTTCGAGGCATCGGGGGCGACAATCCGGTGCTGTTCGAAGAGCACCTTCAGTCAAGAAAGCGTCGCGAGATTTATACGACCGTCGGCACCCCGGATCCTAACATCGTGTCTGGGATGTATAATCGGACCCACCCCCAAGGTCGCAAAGTCAACAGCGCAGAACAGCGCAAGAAGAACGGCGCTAGCTATTTTCGTTAAAAATGCCCAAATTCGATAAATCTCAAACACCCGCCAGCGGTAAGGCGCCGGTCAAACGCGCCGCTGCACCCGGGATCACGGAATCAAGGTGCCACGTCTGTAAGTCCCAATATCGCAAGGCGATTGATCGTATGATCGCCATGGGAACTTCTTATGTCGAGATCAGTCGCATTTTCTCTAACGAAGAAGAGACCATGGATCGAAGGTCCATCGCCAACCATGCCGAAAAACATCTGAATTACGAGGAAGCGGCTATCCGCCGAATCGTAGAACAAGAGGCCCAAGAGGCTCAGCAAAACGTAGAGGACGGCATTCAGGGGGCGCTTACTCGCCGCGTCTATCTCAACGTCGGCCTACAGAAGGCGCTGGAAGCCCTGTTAACTGGCGAAGCCATGGTCGAACCGAAGGACGCTATTGCTATCATCCAGTTGCTAGACAAACTGGACAGTCAGTCTGAGGGGGCCGCCCTTGAGGAGATGCGAGTGCAGTTCCAAGCGTTTGTTCAGGCAATCAGAGAGCTGCTGCCGCCTGACAAGTGGCAGGCCATTTTGGATCGCACCAAAGAAATCTTGGCGAATAGTGACACCCCAATCCTCGAAACTTCAGATAGTTGATGACGATCTTGTTCGTCGTTTAACCGACGATGAACAAGAGCGGGCGGTCTGGCTATTTCTGGAGCCGCACCTAGACTTTGACGGCCACTGGTACGTCAACGCGTTTGATACGGCCTTTTACCTTGACCTGCACGAGGACGTGGGACCTTACAAGGTGATCTCTCCCAACAACCTAGGAGCTTTCTTGGGTCACTGCCAAGAGCTGGGATATCGGGTCGCCTTCTTTGAAGACCCGGCAACAATATTAGACACCTATGAAGGGCTGAACGATGCGCCAGAGGTTTCGGTAGAGTCGGACATGCCGGGAACCGTCAAAGGACTGTTCCCCTATCAGGTGCAAGGGTTCAACTTCCTCAAGGAGAAAAGCGGCGCGGTTGCGATGTGGAGCACAGGGACCGGCAAAACGGTTCTCGCATCGGCTCTTTTAAAATACCGCCTTGACCGTAAAGACTTCGACACGGCTTGGTTTGTCGTCAGGAGTCACAACAAGGTCAATACGCAGAGGACCCTGAAGCGCCTTACCGGCATCGACAGCATAATCATCGACGGAGACAAGCGCAAACGCAAAAAGCTCTATGAGCAGATGTCAGAATCTGACGAGCCGGTGGTGGTTATCACTAATTACGAAAAGTTTAGGGTAGACGAAGAGCTTTTGATCCCACTATTCGAAGGTCGCGTGTTTTGCATCTGGGACGAGATGCCAACGAAACTGAAAACGCGCACAACGAAGCTATACAAGTCTGTGTGCTCTTGCCTTTACACCTGTAAGACCCCGCAGGTCAATGCGGAAAGGGTTCGCCCTGAGTCTCTTTACCAGCTCATGCTTTCGGCCACCCCAATTGAAAACGACCCGGAGGACTGGTTCAATTGTGTGCGTCTCCTCGACCCCACCGTTTACGGCACGGTCAAAGACTTTCGAAACGAGTTTGTGGCCAGTTACAATTGGTTCGACCGCAGCAAGCCCGAGGTCTGGCACCGCCTTGACAAGATGGGGCTTATGGCGTCTTCAATCTGTCATCAGGTTGATAAAACCGATCCTGACATCGCCTCTCAGTTCCCCGAGGTAATCGAAACCCCGGTCTATATCGACTGGGACGAAACAGACCGCAAGATCTACGACAAATTCGCTCAAGAAGTCGCCAAAGCTGACGATGACGAAATAAATGTCTTGGCCGCCATCGGCGTGATGCAGATGCTATGTGACGCCCCTACGATGGTCAATAACTCCGCTGCCAGACGACAAGCCTTTGAGGAGGCGTATGAGGCCTTCCTAGAAGAAGGGGGCAAGATGCCTACTGTCACTGGTTCCGAGGCCGCCATGAGGCTCTTAACGGCGCTAGGAGGCAAGCTGACAGATGAAAGGCACAGCAAGCTGGAAACTCTTCGCCAACTAATCGTCGAAGACCACCCAAATGAGAAAATTGTGGTGTTCAGCGCGTTCAATGACGGCCTTATGCCGATCCTAGAGGCCAAGCTGACGGAATGGGAGGTTAGCTATGTGCGCTATAACGGATCCCCCGACGAAAAGCAAGCCGCACACGACGCATTTTCCGCCGACCCTGACATCCAAGTATTCTTGTCGTCCGACGCAGGATCAGACTCCATCAACCTTGAGCAGGCAAGTGTGGTAATCCACTACGACCTTCCGTGGAAATGGTCCACGCTAATTCAGCGCCAGAACCGTATCCATCGCGTCACCTCCGGATTTCAGACGGTAACCTTCTACACTTTGCTGATGGCTAATTCAGTTGAAGACCGCAAGCTGGCCTTAGTCAATAGAAAGTTGGGCTATCACGAGGGGACCTTCAAGGGCGCCATCGCGGACCAATCAGCTTCGGCCCGCATGACCAAAGACGACCTGCTGTACATCCTTACGGGTTAGACAGATAGACCTGTTTGCGGGCGTATAGCTGTCGGCCTCGGCTGTCCCGAATTCGCAAAACTGCCTGCACGCTGTAGTGGCTGTTGATCCAAGTTGAATATTGGTGTGTAGCGGGACTACCCCAGCCTTCGATGCCGTCTCCAAAGTCCCAGTGGTATTCTAAAATTGTTGCGTCTGACACCGACGCCGTGGCAGTAAAAGTGATCTCGGTGTTGATGGGCGTATAATCATAATCAGTGGTATAGGTTTCCGATCCCACGGCGTAGGAATATGGGACCAGCGCCTCCGCATGCGAAACCTCAAATGAGACCTCTACGTTTGGAGCCTTGGTCGGCCCCGTGAGAGACGGTAGGTCTGGCACGACCAAACTGCCACTGCGCGCCGAAAAGCTGAACGCGCCCTTGTCGTAAGCGGTCATACTATCGCCACCGTTGTTTGACTGGCATCTTGCCGCCCCTGATCGTCGGTTACGGTCAGGCTAACGTCGTAGGTTCCCGGCAGCTTGTAATAGTGTTTGACTTTAGGACCGAAATCGTTAGTGCCATCTCCGAATGACCAATACCAAGCGACATTGGTCCCGCCCGTATTTGAAGAGCCGGTGCCGTTGAACGTCGCGGTATTCCCACTGGCCGTCGCAGAGATGCTGGCGGCGGGTGATGTAGACGGAGGTTCGGGGTGGGCGTCTGGCCAATATAGACGACCAAGCTCTGAATACTTGGGAAGCGTCTTCACCTCTGTAACGAAGGAGTTTTGTCGCAAGGCCTTGCCTCGGATCTGCACCTCTTTGCCGCGCTCTTTGAAAACGGTCCCGCCATCAACGGTGTTAGTGGTGTTCTTAAACTCTGTCCATCCGTCTGGCGCCATCCCCCAAGGATCTGGACGGCGTGATCGACCGCCCCACTCAAGAGAGCGCGCTGTGATGGAGAACCTGTCGATGTACCATGTTGTATCAAGGGAGGGTAACGACTGTATGAGCATAAAACGGTAGTCGCCAGACTGCAAGAGGTCGTTCTTTAGAAAGAACTTGACCGTACGCCATTTGTCGGGCGCGGACCCGCCGATAGACAGGGGCACGATGCGTGCGTTTTCGCCATACAGAAATGCTTCTAGAGAGGAGCCGGGGGAGCTGACACTTGGGAAGAACAGGTCGAATGTTATTTCAGTGTGGCTGAAGTCGTCAACGACAAATTTGTTAGTTTGGATTCCTTGGTGGGGGCGCCCCGCTGATGTGACAACTTCGAACCCGTCTTTAGACGGAGTTTTGTCGCGGCTAGTCGTAACGGTTGTCCCGCCCCACGGAGCGGCCGCGATAGATTCAAATAGTCGCCTGTCCGAGGATCCGGCGACCTGTAACTGCGCTCCATCAACGGGGGTGATGCTTTGGAAGCCTTGGGTCACCACCTCACCATAAGACTGGGACCTTGGCTGGATGCTTGCCAGATAGGCATCGCCGTCGGCAAAATTGGCGTACCAACCGAACCGGCCTTTACGCCGTTTCAAAATTGCGTCATCAGTAACCACGGTGCTGTCGAACACCTTGCCGTAGGCGTCTGGGTTGCCGAAGGACCCCGCTTCGTCTAGCCGGTATATGCGCGCCCTAATGCTGTTATTTTCAAGGTCAACGATCAAGTAGTAATGCCTGCTTGCCGACAAAGAAAACCCGGAGAAAGTCTGCCCGTCTCCGTTTGCATTTTGAATGGTCACGCTAGCATCGCCGGAATACCAAGTTAGCCTCACCTCAATGAAGAAATCAGACACATAGTCAGGAAGCCTCTCTATGTCAAACTGGGTGTCTCCATCCAAGGTTGCCTGTGTTTCAATGCTGAGGTCGGCTTGAGTTCTGGAGTTATACTTTGCTACGTCGTAGTCAAGCTGATTCCCAGCCGAATCTAATTCAGCCATCGTGGTCCCGTCGACATCAAGCTGAGTTTGCAGATCTAGAGGGATTTCCCGAAAATAGAGTGAAATGCTGTTTTTGGCAGAATCGGTAGAAGCGCCTAGACCGAGTGCCCCCTCCACATGTTGGAAGGCCACAGAGTAGGTCCCGTCATGCGCATTGATCGAGTCGATTATGTTGGCGGCGCCCACTGCTTCATCCAGACGCCAGTAGCCCTCGGGAGAATCTAAAAGAACCTCGTCGTAATAGCGCCCCGGAATCGCCCGTGCCGTTTGATAATGCTGTCGTACTCGTCCCGCCGAAAGAGCACTGGGGTATACGGCGACCTCATCGACGCTACCAAGAAAGCTGCTGGAGGCAATTTTCAAAGGTTGGCTTGTACTGGCAACGGCCTGATTAGAAACGGAGGTGGAACCTACGTTTTCGCCGTTGTGATAAAAGGTAATCACAGTGCTGCCGGACACCGGTTTGTAAAAGGTGACGACGATATGATTCCACTCGCTAATCGTGATGATGTCGGTTTGGCTAACGGCTTGGTTTGGCGAGTTTCCATCTGTGGTCCAGTCGAAGACAATCTGTCCGTCGGCATCAAGAGACATTTGGTAGCCGCGCTGATCGGCAGCGACGTCCCACTTGGTGATAAGCGCTGCAAGTCCCTCAATGCTAGACGGATTGGCCCATATTTCCAAAGAAAAAGAGCCTGAAAAGTCTAGGGCGGCGTCATCCGGAACGCTAATGAAGTCTCCTGCCTCAATCGTAAAGGCGTAATCCTGATCGCCGGTTGCAGCAAGCAGCGAACCAGATGCAAAGGAGGCGCCCACGGACATGTCGATGGGCATGGGGTCCTTTGAAGACGAAGGCTCGTCAGACCGATACAGAACTGGCCATTCGGAGACGCTGGATGGAAACTCGTACGGATCGTAAAGCGCACCGTTAGGAGAAACGGGCCTAGAGGCCCTGTTGTACAGGGTGTTCATGTCAATCGGAGCGTGCACCCAATCGGCAGCGACGCAACGAATGGCTGTGGCCCTAAAGGTGCATATGTCGGATGCCTCAATGCGAAACCGGATCCCTGTGACAGCAGATAGATCGATAGTCGCCAGAAGCGATAGCGAGAAACGAAACTCGCTGTCACCAGCGATTAGACTGATGGTCGAGCTGCTAAAAGAGACGCTGTCTGTGGGTCCGGCATCAAAGTCTCCTTCAGGGTTTGAAGTGAGATCAACATAAGACAGCGCAGGGTCGATATCAGAAAGCGGGAAGTCCGGGCAGGCTATGCTGACGAAGTCTTCATCTGTAAACGAGGTGAGGTCGATCCCAACCACGCCCCCGGTCCCCGTGAAGGATAAAAGCGCTTGGGGATCTAAAACGATGACCTGAGTCATCGTTACGGCCTAAGGTTGCCGTACTGCTCGGGCAGGCTGTCTTCTTCGCTGATGTCTACGAAGTAGTCATCAGGGGTGTCGCCACGGACAAAGCCACACTCGGCGATAAGACCTCGCATGGTTTCATTAGCTGAGATGACCGCCAATTGAGTCGCCCCTTGATCACGCGCCCAACCGGGGAAGAACGCGGCAGCCGATTTGAAAACGCCCTGACGCTGCCGACTGTCCTCTAGCCAAAAGCTTAGCATGTAAAGGACGTCGTCTTTGCGCTTAATACAAATGTTGCCGACGGTTTTATTTTCGACCTTCCAGTCAATGTGGATAAAGCCGTTGTCTTCTTGGCGAACCGAGCTTTGAGCATCTTTGATGTGTTCTTCAGCCCAGCCTTCAAGTTCCGCGTGGCTGCTCATAGGTTCCTAACTTTCATAATTTTAAGAACCCCAATGCTCAGCGAACGATTATCCCAGTGCGCAGAAGGGTTACCTGTCGTGGCAAAAGCGGTGTTAGCATCGGTCTCTGATTTAGTGACCGCTGTGGTAGAAGCATCCCCGTTGGAATCGACATAGGTTCGAGTGCCAGCATCCGTAGAACTACCAGAGCTGCCCGTATCCGACGCCCTGCTGTACCAGTTATACGCACCGTTGTCGTTATTGTGCGATATCGTCTTGCCCGCGATACTGTGGGTGTGTCCGTAAACGCCGTGCGTGTGTGACATGTAATGAGAATGCGAAGACACCGTGTGCTGATGGGTCATCCCGTGCTGATGACCGCCCACGGTATGAGAATGAGACTGGTCTGTCGTATTCGAACCAGCTTGGCCGCCAACTCCCGGTCCGGTTGTCTCGCCAGCGACAGGATTATGGGTCCCATTAGCCCATCGTACTGAGGCGGCCACTGCGCCAATCGTAACGCGGTTAACTAGGTTTGGAATGTTGCCGCTTGAATAACCCAAATCGTTGACGATGTCCGACCAAGGGGATCCATCGCACAGCGCATAATCTGATGGTAACACAGAAGACCAAGGCGCAGAGGCCGACGCAGGGGGGAACCAATCTAAAATTGTGCCAAGAGGGACGATGGCGATACTGTCGTCGATCTTAGCGGAAGTGACAGCGTCATCTTCGATCTTTGCAGTCGTTACGGCACCAGCCGCAATCTCCGCTGTGTCAACAGCAAGAGCGTCGATCTTCTCAGTCGTAACAGCATCGGTCCCGAGCTTCGCGGCAGTAACCGCGCCCGTGTCAAGCTTAGCCGTGGTAATCGACCCGTCTTCAATCCACGCAGTATCAATGGAGCTGTCGCCCCCCGGGCTGGCCTCAAAGTAGTCGGTATAGACTGGACGCCCCGGGATGGAGACCTCTAATTCATACGAGCCTCGATCTACCCAACCGTCGACGCGACCTGATGCGTCGGTAAGCAGTGGCTGAGTGCGTACTGTGCCAGAAGAAGACGTCGTATAGACAACGGCAGCCAAACTGGTAAGGCGGTCCACCATTGACACTTGGGCGTCCTCTACCGGGTTGTAAGGTGAGACCGGATTGAGGACTACTACTGGAATCTCGACGCGCATTTAGGCAGCCTTTAGTACTGATTGTGTTGTGTTGACACCAGCGACGCACGAAAGCTCTAGCCCGCTGATGTTGTTGCGGTCAACGTTTGTGCCCACTGTGCCCCGGGTCCACTGTTCGCCATACCGAACCGTTGTCGCTCCGGCCAAAGATCCGACCTGCTCTAGGTCTACAAGATTCATGCTTAGCAGGTCTAGATAAAGCATTGGGACCAAGGCGGTGACGTCTTCATTGATGAAGCTACGGATGTCGGCATGGGACTGTTTGTACAGTTGTCCTCTTTGAGATAGCGATGCCGCGTCGTAATTTCTGAAACGACCAGATTCGCTGTCAAAGTTTTCGCTTATAGAAATATCAGCTAGTTGCATGCGTCACCCAATTGAAATCGACCAGTTCAAAATCGTTACTCTCAACATTTATGTTGTCGCCTGCGCTCTCGATGTAGGCTGAGTTGTCATTCTTAGATGCGTAGTGGTCTCGCAAGAAGGCGATTTCTTTGACTCCTGCGTAGTAGGCCAGATCCTGAGAATAAGATGCAGATGCGACCCGATAGCGATGGCGGCACTCAATCGGGAAGGACATTACTGGGAAGTTTTTCTCTACCAGCACTAGCTCCCGGTCCAAACTAGACACCTCGGTTGTCATCGCTCGTTGGCGGGCAATCTGTTCACGCGGATAGTCCGTGTCGTCAGTGAACCCGTAGTCATATAGAATGTTTCCGTCTTTGCCCAAATCAAATGGCCGCTTAAGGTAAGGCCTGAACAGGGTCTTGATCTTAAACAGAGTGTCTGGGTCCACCTGATCGGCCAAAGAAGACTGAGCGCTGTTGAACTGGTTGACGATATCGGCGTTTGGCCTATTGTCGACGACATCGAAGGACGAGAACTGGTTGCGGATATCGTCAAGGAAGTAATTGTAAGCCAATTGCATAAGGTCATAGCGCAGGTGGCTGACATTTTTCACGTATTTCCCTGCGCTCACTTGGTCCGCATACACTTGCATGAAGTAGTCGAACACCCACTTTGGATGCTTCTTGTAAATGGTGGGAGTCTGAAAGTTTCCGGGCGAGTAATACTTCCCCTGAAGGTGCGTGAATTCAATTTTCACGTATTTTGCAGTGATGGGTCGAGGAAGCGTGTGACGGTCTTTCCGAGCTGCCAAAAAAGTGGCAGGAACGCGCTCCCAGAGCAAGTTGTTCCAACTGCTTTCGTCTGCGCCCGGAATCGGGTCGTTCGAGTAGTAGACATGGAACCATACTCCGGGGGTGACCGGGTCTAGCAGCAACTGGTCGACTACGACAGGGTCTTGTCCGTCGCGCAGATCAAAATAGAGACTTTCAACAGCAAATCGAGAGGGGTTGGGTTTTGAAAGCCAGAACCCGTCTCCGGACCCGGCGTTGCGATTGCTGTTGCGTACAAGAACGCTTCGGTAATTGTTTCCTAAAAAGTCGATGCCATCGTCAGCGATTCCTGCCAGAATGCGGAAGCGCAACGAGACCGTGGCGGCGCCTTCCAGAATCTCGGTTACGCCATCAGCCTCAAAGGCCCGACCGCGACCTTGTAGTTCAAGAGGGTTAGGAGAAGAATACCAAGCCTTGTCAGCTCCTTGTTGGATGCTGTAGATCACTTCGTTAGATCCCGGCACCATTGAAAGAAGCGCGGGAGTTCCAAAAAAGTCAAACGGGTACTGCCTCCCCGGCCTCAGAGGGCTTTCGCTGATGTCGGGCACAAGCTTAATCTTTGCACTACCAATGGTCACATGGGTCCCGTCATAGACGTCCACCGGCTGGTTATGAACCCCCGTGTTTGAACGCCCGCGAATCCCCAGACGCCATCTGTAGCGCCATTTGTCGCCCACATCATAAGGATCAAAGTAGGCGGAGATCCAAGCGCCCTCTTCAGCAGACCCTGAGGAAGCCGAATGAGAGGCCCCAAAAGATTGACCCTTGATCCCTCCGGTCCATCCGCTTGCAGGAACGTAGTAGTCAAGCCTCCAGTCTAGGCTCGCTATGTCTTCCATGTCTTCTGCAACCGATACGAAAACTTGAAGGCCCGTCAGGGGAGGAGTCTTGACCGCCGTGTAACGGTCAGTTGTTAAGTTGGGATCGTCTGTCCCCCGTGGATAATCGCTGGGCAGCAGGAACTCTTGATAAACCCATTCTCCGCTGGTCAGATCCACATAATGGTTATCGTTTGCCGCAAACTGATTTTGGTTGACAATGATCCCGCTAAGAGTCTCGCTGATTTGGCTAGACGGTCTCGAAGTCGGCTTTGCTACAGAAAACGTGGTCGACCCGATTAAAGAATCTAGCGTTCCCGTAAAGTCAGCCATTTCGACCAACCCTTAGGTTTTTGACTTCAACACTAAACCCATGCTGGGTGTCGGTCTTAGCGTCATACAAAAAGCGGCTATCAAGGTTGGTGCTAATGTTCATGCGAGTGAAGGAGATCCGAATAAATCGCGCAAAGATTACTTGCCCCGCGTTATCAGTAAAATTGTACTTGGCGTAGCTCCACGGCAGAGTGTCATTGTAACGAAAAGACTTTGAAAATTCGACACTGGGCGCTGGCTTTACGTCAACAAACCGGCGGAGCGGAGCGGCGTCTAAAGTGTCGTAAGATATCCCAACGTCAAATGGTTTGTTAGTGATTTCGAATGTCATAAAGTTGACTGGTTGAGGGGACCCTAGGTCGATTTCTAGATAGTCGGTCCCCTCGGGGCGCTCTATGGAGGCCCAAAACTGATCGTCTTTGTACTTGATTTGAGGCACGTTTTGGAGAAACGCGTGGTCGGCGGGATAGATTCCGTTCACAAGCGACTTGCCGTTAGACTGCGCTGACACCGTCAGCGGCTCAGCGTAATCGGCCATTGCTCGGTCAGCCGTCAATCGTTCGGTCGGATTGATTTGAGTGAAACGAAGAGGCAACGCCTTGATCTGCTCATCGCTAAAGACGCCAACGTGCTCGGAAGTTATTCCCGGTACGTAATTTCCGTCCCATGGAACGTTCGTGCCTTCGGCGTAACTGGTCGCGTCGTCTAGAACGGCGTCCGTGTAAGCGGTAACAGAAGAGGCGGAGTGGAAGCCGACATAGTGTTCCGGCCTGTCTTGACGGATTCGCGGAGCCTCCTTTTCTTTGCCCGCCTCTATCCAATAGAAAGAGTTGACGGCGGGCCAGTTAATGTCAGGATTACCACGAACGTAGCGCAAGATTTCGTAGGATTCGCTAGTAGACGCAACAGACTTCCACGGTTGGGATGTACGAGTACCAGACCCAGCCGAAACACTAAAGAAAGTGTCGACGGGCTTTAGGTAGTCCAGAGCGGACTGGAGGTTGTGCTGTAGTTCGGGATCTATGACCGCGGCTTCGTCGACAGATGGGACCCCGTCAGCAATCGTTGTGATTTCAATGGTCGGAGACACCCCGCCAGTCAAAGCAGAGAACGACTTCAGCCTAGGAAGATCCTGACCGGCTAGATCGCCCGTGAAGGTGACGACATAAGGCTCTAGATATGTAGAGGCAGAGATGGTGCCCGGGCCACCCGAAACGCGCACATTGTCATCTCCGATGTTCTGGAGCGCCTGAAGCGCAGATTGGACTTCGTTGGCGGTTGCGTCCCAGTCAAGCGTCGATGTCGTCTGACCGTTGAAAATTAACACCCAGTTCCCGGCAGTAGGGGCACCCATGATCTCGACCTTTTGTTGCTCGGACCGGCTGACATCAAGCCTTGGGACCACAATAAATTCAGACGTAGATAAGGTGCTGCCAAAGTATTCATACCCCTTGGGGTCATCTGAATGGATATCAAAGAGGGATTGGTAGTTTTCGACAATGCGAACATTGCGGCCAATGCCAGAGCGCGCAGCAAGCTCCATTCCGAAGAGAGTGTTGCCAGCACGGGCTGCATTGAAGTACTCGGTGACGCGACTGCGATAGGATTCGTCTTGCGCCCTGATGAGGTCCCACTGTTCGCGTGGCAGCAATCCGGTGGGGTCTTCCTCATGGCTCTCGGCCAGTACGCGGCCAAACCGAAACGGGTTGGCGAAGTACTTTTCAAGGTCGAACACCTCGACATTGTTGTCGGCAAGGTAAAGGCGAGCCTCTAGGGCGTTCTGCCGAAGCCATCCGACTCCAGCGGGACCCAGCAGCGTGTACATGAACCTGATAAAGTGCGTATCAGGGGCCTTGTTGTAAATAGAATCCGGGAAACGATCAAGATAATTTTGAGGATGGGTCGGACCACTTAGCGGTTCAACAAAGAACTCTTGTCGGATGGCGTCTGTGAAAGACGGGAGGTTGGTTGTCCTACCGACAGGAGTAAATGCCGTGTTTGCCATTACAACTGGTTCCAAACATTCTGCGCACGCGGCCTTAGGATCAGGCCAGCGACTGAATCGCCGGTAGCAGCCACCGTCGGGAGGCTTGGAAGCTCATCATCTTGTAGATAAAAGTCGCTATTGAAAACATAATCACCGCCAGTTAGACCAGTTGGGTCAGATGTAATCAGGGGGCGCTCACCGGCACTTGAAAAGGTGACCACAAACGGGGCGGTAGGAGTCCCGTACCCCGTGACAGAGGTCACCGGGAACGATGCGGCAGTCATAGCATTAAGGACTGGGGTGACGCCATCGTCGAAGTTGATAGCGCCTGTTTCGTTCCCCTCATGAGACAGTGTAAATGTGCCGCCCGTTGGGCTTCCGACAATGTAAAATTGTTGTACGGCTGTTGCGGTGGCGTTGCCCCCTACCCGATGGTCAACCAAAACATTCAAAAGCGGATTGCCATAGATATCACATTCGACCAAAGAGTCTCGACTCGTAGTCAAATCGCGAGACCAGCGAACGTTATCTACCCCGGAGACATTGTGAACAACTTGCAGAAGGTCAGACAGTTGGATAACTGACCCAAAATATTGGCCAGACAGATAAGAGTTCACTGAGTCTGATATCGATTGGCTGATGTCACTAATGCCGACTCCGGTGGAAAACATAACGGTGACATCTAATTTGAAGAACCTAGTCTTAGCGCGGTGCGCAAGCACATCTGCCGTGACCTGCTTCTGCCCTTCCAGCGCCACCTGAAGATCTATGACATTACGGTCATACCGATAATTATCGATGGAGACCGCAGAATCCGTCGTACCGGCAATGGTGGTGCCAGAGTACGGGCCTTCGCTGTAATCTGCTTCGACAAGTCCACCTACCCCGGTGGCCCATTCGATTCCGTTGCGGGCACGGACCGTGTTCCCGATCTCGGTCACATCCTCTACCGCCCAATAGTGGATGTCTTTGGTATATGTGGCATCAGATGTGGTGATCGTGTCCGGCAAATCTGTCGTGGGCTGCCAGAAAAGTGGCGTAAAAATGTTTCCGACGACAGGCCGACGGTTGGGCTGTCCCACCCTGCGGAAGTTTTCAACGCTAAGAAGTGCGCTTTCATTGCTCACAAAAATGTTCTGGGAGCCTTCGGGCCTTGGGATAACGGCGCTTGCTGTGACTTCGTTGCTTCCGTTGATAAACACATCTACACAATTGAGGACCTGTCGGTCCCAGTCATTGCGCGAAGCAGTAGACATATAGCTATGTTCAAATAGCGCGATGTCCTGCGGGCGGACAGCTTGGACCGTTGTGTCTGACCCCGAGAAAACATTGGTAAATGTCAGGTTGGGTTGATAAAGCGTAGACGCATCGAGGGCACTTGGTCCAGTCTCTGCTATGCGCCCCCTGTAAGCGTCGCCTCGATCTTTGGATGCGTCAGTAGCATTAAGTGAAAAGTCGACCCCAGTGCGATAGAAAGTTGCCCCGGCCCCGCTCTCGCCATTTGACACAAAGTAAGGAATGGTGTCGTAAACATGCTTCGAGTAGGGAACCATAGACAAGGCCGTTGTGTAATCTCCAGCGGAGCCGTTTCCGATAATAGAGCTATCGGGATCTGCGGTTGCGTCGTCTACATCTGGCACCTGAATGTATTCGCGGTAGCGGCTGATCGGGCCGACCACATTTGCCTTGGTCGTATTTTGCGTAGATACAGCAAGAGCCAGATACTGGTCTTCGGTCCCCGCCAGATTGCGAAAGACGGTATTTTTAAAGCGGATCTTATACTCATCGTCCGACTCTCGCTCGACCCCACCTTCGGTCGGGACATCGTTGGTTACTCCGACGATGCCAAGAATCGGCGTAGTCCCAAACTGGCTAATCGATCCGGCAGAGACATTGCCTAGGGCACCGGCCACACCGCTACGGACGGGGACGGTGACCTTAAGGGACCCAGCAGGCAAAGTAACGGGTTCTGAGGTCAAGAAAATGAGAGATGTGACTCCCGGGCCTCCGTCTACCGAGACGCTGGGAGCGATAACCTGCGTGTTGCGAGGGATCGGGACATCGTAAACGGAAGCGGTTGTGCGCCTGAAGGTGACATAACCGGTAGCGCCTCGCGCCTGCTGACGCCCGAAGCCAAACATGCCTAAGAATTTGTCGACATCGGTCCCGAACTTGGCGTCCAAGTCAAAGGCCCCGGTCAATATGTTCATGTCGACTTGGTTCTCGGCCAAGGCCTGTGCAACCGTGTCGATGATCTTGCGCTCTGGCGTGCCAACTTCTCCCGACAAGTTGGGGTCAAGCAGCCGGAGCTGCTGGAGCATTTGTAGAGCTAGATCTCTTTGTGTAGCCATCAGACTGACGCCTGCACGGGAATCGAAATTTGGATAGGGTCATTACGCCCGGTAGTGATCTCTATCGTGACGGTGACCGTGTCTTCCTTGGGATTGATAATGATGCCGTTGATTTCGTACAAGATCTCGTCCTTAGTCAAAGTGGCGTTTTTGAACGCAAACCTATCGGATTTGGCTCTGGTGAATTGAGTGGATCTGTAATCTTGAAGGATGCGGCTAATTTCAGCACGGATTTTAAGCAAGGCGGAGTCGTCTTGTCTAAGACCAATCATGCTTGGCCGCTCCATGCCGTTTTCCATTCCGCCATCGATCAAAGACCCGTACCGGATGTGCAAATTATCAGTGCCCATAGGCTCTAGTACCCAGTGGGCCAGATCTTGTGCGACTTTCTGATGACCAGTTGCGATGCCCAATTGGGCACCAGTGGTCGTAAAATCGCCGTTACGTATTTGCAGGCTCCAACTCATCCTGACTATTACCGGTCGGTTTCGAGTAGATCGCTAGTGGCACGCCCCCAGCCATTATCGGGCGATCACAAGTTTTGAAGCCATGGCGCTCAAACATAGGGGCACTTGTAGGGGTCCCACCGATCCTTCCCTCCCTGACTCCGATTGTATGCCAAACGCCAAGCGCTCTGACAACGGAGGTAAAAATCCCCTGACCTTGGTGCTCTTTTTCGATGTAAAGCCCTTGGAATTGCACCACAGAAGTGTCAGCTTCGTCGATGATGGCCCATCCGTGCCCCACCCTCTCTAAGTCTAGGATCCACTCAAACTGGACCTCTACCCTGTTACGCAGACCGTTGCCATCCCCGGGATTGTGCATCTCGGATTTAGACTGCACTTTACACAAAAACTCATCACAAGAAAAGGCTTTGGCCAATGCATATTCTGCTCCGGGATAGTCTAATAGTATATCAAGGTCGGCCATTCGATCACGCAACGCCTTCAACGATTCTCCTTGCGGTGCCGGACGATCATTAGCTAACCCTCACTGGCGTTATCGCCATAAACTTCTCAGAAGAACTAATCGAGATGCTTTCCAGAGATAGTATATATTGTCGCCTGTCTGCTGCTGCGCAATGATTGCCCCGTTATTAGAAGCCCGGTGAAGGTGCGAACCAGCACCAGCAGTAGTGCCAGTGTGAGTGTGAGGGACAGACTGACCACCAGATTGATTGCCGCTGGCGCCAACACTATGGGCGTGTGACAAAAGCGTCTCCAACCCGTCAGCGCCCTTAACGTTAGGGTTAGGTAATTGAAGAGTCACTACGCGACACCAGTAACTATAAGATTACGAGTTATCCAATTGTTAAGGCCCCCACCGCACTTATAGGCCAGTGTAAACTTATTAGTTCCTGCTGTTAGTCCAGTAATAATATATGAGCGCCCCAACCCTACGTAAGTTGACGCCGGAACGCTAACAAGCACCCCGTTTGCGTCGGTGGCGCCCACGGCGTTTAACTGAACAGAAAGACGAGATGGGTTTGCGGTACCATTAACCACGGTCGCAGTCATGTCAATCCTTGCTGTCGTACCTGTTACAAGCGAAACACTAACCGCCGTCGAGTCACTACTAAGCGTTGTGACATACGAGGCCGAGGACGAATTGGCAGAAGTGTTAGAGAACGCGCCCAACGAAGTCACACAAACCCAAACGGTCCCATTATAGATCGTCTGGATGCCCGTAGGAACGGCGTTCGTGGCTCCCGTTGCTGCCGGTACGGTCGGGGCTGTCAAATAAACAATCATTCCCTCGGTTGGAGAACCAATGGCTGAGTCACGCGCAGCCTCGTTTGTAAAAACTGACGTAGCAGTGATAAGGGTCTTGTCGGGTCCAACAACCAAATCGCCTTCAATGGATAGGCTCCCTGCAACCAAGGTGTTGCCCGTAATCTTGGTGTCTCCGGGATTAAGCGTTGAGACATCGCCAAGACCATCCTCAGGGATTTCGATTCGGCTATCTAGAATCCAGTAACCGTCATCTCGGCGGATTGTCCAAACCTCTCCTTCTGCTGGCCAACGGAACACAGCTCCGACTTCCGTAGCTCGGATCTGAACCATCGCGCCGTCTTTCAGTGTCCCCTCGATACGACGGGTGGCGGGATCGACAGTGATGATGCGTGTCGCCAATTTGCGACCATATCCGCCCTGTAGGTATCTGCTGACTGGCATCGTCTATTAACTCTCCTGATCGATTGGGTTTTGATCAATCCGCTTGCGTTGAGAGCACCCCGGCCCTTACCATCCCGGCACTAGCGTTTTGGCGTGTTCCCATCTTGGCATCGGCTGGAGCGACAAATTTGACCTGAGTCTCAAAGCCAGTCTCGTAATCGAAGGTGTGAGTGACCTCGTCAACATACATTTGCAAGTCATGCTGAGGGAAGCGCACAATGCCGCCGGGATAAATCTCAGGCATAAAGGTGAGCGAAAAGTCTGCGTTAAACTGCTGGCTCCACATCAAAGAAAACTTCTGGTATGCCAAGAAGGTCTCATAGTAAGGGGAACGGACCATCGGGGCCTCTTCGAAATGCGGACGAGCGCCGTACTTGCGTAAAAACGCGATGGCTTTATGTTTCTCAGCTAGCGTAGGGCTGTCCAGAGAGACAGGAGGCTCGTCTGGTTTATCGCCATCTTCGCCGATCTGAACGGCATTCTCGTCTTTCGGATTCATAAAGCCCGCTGCAAATGCGTCAAAAACTGTAACGATCCCGTTAGTCTGAACGCGATCAAACATGTTGACGCCATCATAAAGACCAGCGATGTCACCAACCACATAAACATGAGTGGCTAAAGCATCATCTGTTAAGTCGACCTGACCGCTCAGTATTTCGATGTCTTCGATATCCCAGTAGGGAGTTCTATGATTTTGTCCCCCGAAGTAGTCTGGGTAAAAGGCAAAAAAGTCGCCATTCGGCAAAGACTGGATGTTCCGCAAGCAAGCCTGAGCAAGCTGTTGCACAAATGGGAACAGGGGCTGATCATTCATAAGCGACTTCTTGCCGCGAAGAGCCAGACTTTCTACGTTATTAAAAAGTCCGGGAAGATCAATATAAGTTACAAAGGCAGTGGATTTAGAAAGTTTTTCGACGGTCCGAAGGTCTACTCCTCCTTCCGGGGTTCCCGGGGTAGCCGATTCCTCGTCCGACCCGGTCCGAGGCGAAAACCCATTTGTGCTACGAGCCTCTCGCCAACCAACAGGAATGAGCTTGTTGCCGCTACCGCCAGACTCAGCGAACTTCCTGCCACCGTCCATCTCGAAAGTCATAAACGCGTGTGAGTCACTCGGATTACCGGGGATTTCGTTCACCCAAACCGTGAACTCCTTACCTTCCCCAGCCTTACCCCACACATTCAAGCCGGTAGTCGTCTGAGGCGATGTGAGCAAGCCACCAGCGTTCAACACAGACGAAACGAACCCGGAGCAATCGTACCCGTTCGGATCATTGAAGCTACCGTGGCCGCCACCCCACAAGTACAACTGCTGTCTCTTATGGATTTCGTCAACACGAGCAATCATCCGCTCAACAAGCGCGCTTGACTGATTGGCTGGCTGCCCGCGAGGACCAGTAGTGGAACCTTCATGGTTGCGATCAATCGCTGGCATTACTCTTCGCTTCCTTGCAATCGCATCGACCCCGCCCTGATCATCCCTTCGTGAGCCTTCAGGCGGCCCACACGGTTCCCGTCGCCACTGTTGATGGCTGCCGGGGCGCTTAGCTGAGCTTTAGTCATGAACCCCTGCTCCATGTCTGCGATATGTTCGACTGAATCGATATAGCATTGGATGCCATGAGACGGAAAAGATACTATGCCGCCGGGATACAGCTCGGGCATGTAGGTAAACGTGAAGCCTGTGACAAACTGTCGTGACCACATCAGCATGAACGTTTGGTAGGCAAGAAAGACTTCGAAGTAGGGGGAGCGGACCATTGGGGCTTCTTCAAAGTATGGACGGGCGCCGTACTTGCGCAAAAACGCCAGCGTTTCGTCTACGGCAGCTTTAGCCTGCGCTGACGGCGGGTTACCATCTTCTGTTTCTATGCTTTCATCGTTGCCAGTATCGTCTTTTAGGGCCACCTGCCCTGCCGGACTGAAATTGTCTGATATGAAGTTTGACTGGAAGGCCTCAAACACTGAAATAACCCCAGCAGTTTGAATCTTGTCAATCAGATTCACTCCATCGAAGTTGGCGATGTCACCAACTACATATACATGGGTCGCCAAACTGTCGTCAGTCAATTGCATATTGGCGTCAATAATTTCGATGTCTTCAATTTCCCAGTATGGCGTTCTATGATTAAGGCCGCCAAAGTAGTCCGGATAAAAGGCAAAGAACCCCCCGTTTGGCAAAGATTGAAAGCTTCTAAGAGAGGCCTTGCACAACTGCTGGACAAACGGAAGGAGCGGTTGATCGTTCATAAGGGATTTTTCTCCCCTAAGGGCTAGCGATTCCGCCATTTCCATAATGCCGGGAAGATCAATGAAAGTTGCAAATGCAGCGGCTTTAGCAGTCCCGATGATTTGTTCAAGAGAGGCCGTGTCCACATCGGCATCAGTAGAGCTTGGGGCCGTGTCACCAAGTTGGACGACCTCTCCGTTTTGGGCGCCTTTGACCCAGCTTGTTGGGTCAGTGTTTCCGTTTCCGCCCGGACCATACCGAGCGCTCCCCGGCTTGGAAATGAACATGTGGATATGCTGGCTTCCGCCAAGGCTTCCCGTTCTGCCAAGCGGCGTCCCGGCCGGGACCTTTTGTCCCTTCTGAACGCGCACAGAGGACGGAAGCATGTGGCCGTAACCAAGATATGAGCGGGCGGGCAAGCCCGTCTCTTCGGGCTTAGTTGGAGTGATACTAACCATCGCTTTACCCGTTCTTGATCCTGACCCCGTGTACCAGCTCTTGTCCACTGTCGCGATTTCACAATCAAACGCCGCAACTAGAACCGATCCGACATCACACACAACATCGACCCCACGATGGCCGCCCGAGTAGTTAGAGCGTGCGGCTCCATATTCGCATCCGCTACAGTTGCCGACGGCCTTCGCCCCTACGCTTGGTATAGGCCTGACTACGGCAGAAGGGCTGTCTGGCTGCCCGCGAGGACCGTCTGGCTGCGCACGAGGATAACGAGGAGCCGCTGGTCTAGTAGGTCCGGGCATTACTCTCCTTTTACACTCGGAGGAGCTGGGGACGGACCATTGCCCACCGTAGGAGCCTTGTTCATTGCCATGCTCCCGGCTCTAATCATTCCCTCATGGGCAGAAAGGTTGCCAGTTCTAACGGTTTGCCCATTCTGATTTCGCGTGATGGCTGCCGGGGCACTTAACTGCGCGGTTGTGTGGAAGCCGCTTCCAAAGTCGGCGACATGGCTGACTGAATCGATATAGCACTGTATCCCGTGCCGAGGAAACGAAACGATGCCCCCCGGATACAGCTCGGGCATATACGTGAACTCAAACGTAGTCACAAACTGTCGTGACCACATCAGCATGAACTTTTGATAAGCAAGAAAAGCCTCGAAGTAGGGGGAGCGGATCATTGGAGCTTCTTCGAAATAGGGACGGGCGCCATACTTCTTCAAAAAGTTGATGGCCTGCTCATTATTAATGTTAATTTGAGCGCTAGAATCATCTTTGTACTTATTGTTATCCTGATTGTCGCTCATTGGCTTTCCTGCAAGGGGTCCGTGATGGTACGGATCTGCTTCAATTTCAGTTTGGTCGCTTGTCGCAGAGGTCGGGTTGCCAGACAGGAAGTCTGCTTGAAATGCAGTAAAAACTGTGGCCACTCCGCCACTTTGGATTTTGTCGAATAGATTCACTCCATCGAAGTTGGCGATGTCACCAACTACATATACATGGGTCGCCAAACTGTCGTCTGAAAGATCAATCTCTCCGTTCAATATTTCGATGTCTTCAATCTCCCAGTATGGGGTCCTATGATTGAGGCCGCCAAAGTAATCGGGGAAGAAAGCAAAGAAGCCTCCGTCTGGCAGCGACTGAAAATTACGTAGCGATGCTGCACATAGCTGCTGCACGAAGGGCATGAGCGGCTGATCGTTAAGAAGAGACCTTTCGCCTCGCAAAGCCATCGACTCTGCCATATCCATAATGCCGGGGACGGCGATGAATGTGGCAAAGGCGCTAGCCTTGGCGACCCCGGCAATTTGGGCGAGGGTGGCTTGAGTGGCGTCGTCGCCCGGAACCGCCGCGCCCCCGTCTTGTGTGTCCGAGCCATCAAGCCACGGCTCAGGGTCAACCAACGTGCCATTACGCTTTAGACCAAAGTGCAGGTGCGGCCCGGTGGAGTTGCCCGTGCTCCCAACCGCACCGATGGTGTCGCCCTTCTTAACGCCCTTTCTAACCTGAACAGACATCTTACTAAGGTGCAGATATTGTGTGACAGTCCCGCCGCCATGATCAATTTCAATCATCTTGCCCGCGTCGCCTGCTATCGCGGCAAAAGTAACACGTCCGTCTTTGACGGCAAAAACGGGCGTCCCTTCTGGAGCTTGGATGTCGATGCCTTTATGATCGCTAGACGCTCCGGCAGTAGGCGAAGTCCTAGGTCCGAAGTCAGAACCGTCGCCTGTGCCCATTTTGTATTTGCCGGGGACAGGCCACATGGGCTTGTTGCTCTCAGTCGGCGGAGTTCGAGGGCCGTCTGGCTGCGCACGAGGATAACGAGGAGCCGCTGGTCTAGTAGGTCCGGGCATTACCGATACTTGCCCCAGCCGCCGCCGTCTCCGGCATTACGTGAAGACTCCCATGGCTGCATCCCGCCCGACTTGAAGAGGGAGAGAGCCGCCTTGGCGTTGTTGAAAGGGTTGCGCATGTCGCCATGTAAGCGGACTAGATCCGGATGCACCTTAACATAAATTTGCCACAAGCCCTCGCAGCCGATGCTGTTAACCAGACCGGGCTTGAGTGATGACTCAGCGAAGGCCACGCGACGAAATAGCTTTGCGTCCTTCTCGCTAAAGCCAACATACTTCGCTATAGAAAACACCTGACTGGGGTCCAAAACGTCAGACCCATTTTCAGGGTACACTCGATCTAGGCCTTGGAGTTCAGCATCTTGGACATTGTTGTCCCCGCTATCACCACCACCATTGTCAAGTGCGCTGCCGTAAGACCCGCCACCGAGCGCCCCCTCCAAGAAATAATTGAGGTCGGCGCGGGCCGACGCCTCGGCCGTTAATGCCATTTCCTTGTAGATGTTTTCTACGGTGTCGACGATGCCGTCAGGCAAACTTTCAATGAAAATTGTTTCATCAGACCAGCCGCCGATTTCAATAAGTGTGTCAAATAGCAATCCGCCTATCGAACCATCGGTTTGCTTTACATACGGGGTTCCGTCGGGCCTGAACTTTTTCGCAGGGGCTGTTTCTTCTTGGGGATTTGTGATTCCGCCAAGCTGCGCGTTGACCTGCCACCCGTGAGACTGAAGAAACTCCCAAACAAAAGGAAGCCCCGGATCGAAATAGGTGTAGAGAAGGCGCTTAATAGTGCAACTGGCTTTGATCTTGCATGTCCCGGGGAATAGCTGGATGTACGGGGTCGTATCACAAAACCCAGTGAACACTTGCATGGGCCGATCTTTGATCCTAGTCATTGTGATCACGATAGGGTCCATGGGATGGAAAATTGGTCCCCGTGTCGACGTCTTTGAAACCGAGTCGTAAGTCTTGCTGTCCGTCCAGATAAACTGAGGGTTGCGGAACTCTACTTCGGCCGTGCTGACTGCGTCGATTTGGCGATTAACCGAACAGCTTGTCACGTAGGGGCTTAGATCGTAAATGCCAGAATCTGTTTTGACAAATACATCGACTCTTGGAGTGTAAACTAGGCGTTTCAATCTGCTCTCCTAATCTCTACGTCCCCTTTGCCCGAGAACTTAAGGGCCTTGGTGATTCCCGGTTCAAGGTCGATTTTATAATGTGCGTCACCCGCTTGCCCCGAGCCGTTGTCTACCTTAGTGATGAACCAAGTCTTGCTGGGTTTTTTGGGGTCTCGAATCTCTAGCTTAAAGCGGCATTTCAAACCGGTCGGGGTCCCGTCGGTCACTTCGCCCTTGATATCAAACAAATCCGCTAAAAACCCTCCGTTACGGGCCAATTTCAATTTTTTATTGGTGCCAGCAACGCCCAGTTCAGCATAACTGAATCCATTGTTCTTGGCTTCGTTCCCGCAGGAAACATCTCCTCCGCTGTAATCATCCGTAGTGGCCCCAACCTTAACCCATTCGCCCTTGCCGACCCCAGACGTAACCGATCCGCCATCCTCATTCACAGCGTAGCCGCTTAGTGTGGCGGTCCCAATCATTTCTTTTAGCAGGAGTTTGATGTCTTTGAATGCTTCTTCGCTGGTCGTTTCGCGATCCGTGACCATGGCGGCCACTAAGCTGATGATGCCCTCTGGTAATCCTTCTATGAAAATGGATTCAGGATCCCAGCCGCCGATTTCATTCAACACATCAAACAGTAGTTTGCCAATGCTTGCGTCATTTAGGCGAAGGGATTCATCTTCTACGCTTTTTTCTCCGCCGAGCTGCGTCAAGCCGGTTTGAGTATTAGTTTGCCAACCCTTTTCCTCAAGCCAAGTGTGGACAAAAGGAAGTCCCGGATCGAAGTAAGTATAAAGAAGTCGCTTCAATGTGCAAGAAGCGGTTAGTTCTACAACGCCCGGGTAAGCGGAGATGTAGGGGGTCGTGTCTAGGAACCCAGTGAACACCTGCATAGGACGATCTTTGATGCGGGTAAGCGTAACGGTGATCTTATCCATAGGATGGAACACGGGAGCCAAAACCTTAGACCCATCGGAGTCTGTGCGCTCGCCATCGGTCCACATAAACTGCGGATTGCGCAGCGTTAAGTTAACCGTACTGACGGCGTTCTGGCGGCGAGTGACGCTACCCTTAGTGATGTATGGGCTGACATCATACAAACCCGTGTCAGTCTGAATAAAGGCGTCGACCCTAGGAGTGTAGACGAGTCTTTTCATAATCCCTTAGAGATTCGGGGCAGTTGGCGTCCCCCAAAGTCCAGTGGACGGAGTTTCGCGAAGCGGACCCCGTCCTTCCGTCGGCTTGGGTGGTTTGGGTGGTTTGGTTGGTTTTGTTATCTCCTGAAACTCGTTTCTTGGACGCGCCGCAAAAAGGGTCATAAAATCCGTCATCTCTTTTGGCTTCCAGCTTCCGTCTTCTAAGCGACCGGGGCCTGTGACCATCTCGGCGACTAGAAACTCAAACTCAAATGTGGGAGCGGGATCAAAACGCTTAGCGCCAGCCTGAATGTTTTTGATGTACCCCTTGGCGACCCACTGGTGAGGGCGCCCTTTGCGTGCAGTATTTGAGCCGGGGTTGGCTTCTCCCCTCAGGTCTTCATCGCTTTTTCGTCCGTTGATGCTTAGCTCGATGAGCGGATCGAAGTCTGCGTCATCTTGCGAATAATATCGCGACGATAATGCGTTGTACTGGGATTCACGCACAAAAATGGCAAACAGGTTTCTTCTGTAGCTGTCAGCGTGTCTGCCCCTGATCGTGATGCTAGGCTGAGACAGGTTGTGAGGGAAGAATTGACGAACGCTACGGCTCTGCCCAGTCGATCCGTTGATGTTGATGGTAATGTCCATGTCCTCGATCCAGAAATAGATCTCACGATTAAATTGGTCCGTCAGCTTTGCGGTGTAATTGTTGGTCGACGGATCGGTTTCCGAAATGTATCTGACCCCGTAACCTTTGCGTATGGGTAGTTCGGCCCCCGGCACATGTTTCTGGCCGTGTTTGTCGCCAGACGGGGTCCAATAATTACTCATCTTGCCCGCCTCCGCTAGGCGGATTAGGAGTCGGAGCAGGAGCGCTAGGCGGATCTGTTCCTTTGCCGCCGCCACTTAGGAACGCCGGTTTTGAATAATCGGCATTCAGACTCCGGAAGTCAGCAGCCAAGTAGGCTGGGATCAATTGTTTATAGGTCTCGGACAGATCTTTATAATGTCCTCGGACCTTGCCTTCCTCGTACTGCTTTGTGGTCGGACCAGAAAACGGGTCGTCTACCTTGAAATCGAATGCAGTGTCCTTTCCATCTGCAACGGAGCTAGTATTGAGCGTCGCTTTCCCAAAGAGAGACACCTTTTGGGTGGTCATATAAGTCTTCCCCGACTCCGGTAGGATCGCTTCTCCTAGCTCCTTATAAGCCTGCTGGCCAATGCCCCAGTCAGGTTCTACTACGGCGGCCTGCATGGTCCATTCAGGGACGACGATGTCGCGCCCATATTTGAAGGAGGGGAGGGACTTAGGGATTAAGTGGAAAGTCCAGCCTCGTTCTTCGTAATACATGTGGACGGGAGTAGACTTGTATCCGTCTGCCCCCTGCCCCGTGTTACCTTGGGTGGCGCCCTCCATGTATTCTACAAACCAAGCAAAAATTTCTTCCATCTCCCGGTAGCTTCCAATACTTCCAGTAATGGTCATGTCTTCAATGAAGACAGACAGGATCTGAATCACCTCTCCACCATAAGTTGGGTAATTAGCCGTGTTGAGCTGATAAGACCATTCTATAGAGTTTGGTTTTACCTGTACACTAAGCGTGTTGTCTTCTCCTCTACTGGGATCTCTAAACTGAATTCCAGCCATTATCGACCCCCCCCGGCGAAACGGTATTTGCTTGTAGACCCGGCGCTTGCGGCATCATCATTGGCCCGCCCGTCGCCTCGGTTGGCGTCGTCCTTGGAAGTCACTAACCGGAAGTGCTTCGCCGCCTCTCCTCTTAGCTCGATATAAGTCTTATTAGGGTCGGCAGCATCGGGCAGCAGTCCGTCAGGCAACCCCTTATCCGTAACAAAGCGTTCCATTTCTTGCTGCTGCTCAGATATGATCTGCTCAAGCCGATCCCACTCTTTGTTGTGGACCCCGCCCTTCCTGATTTGGGCAATGTCGGCACTCCTATAATTGGCGATTTCATCTATCTCTTTCTTGTATTTCTGGCCGACTATGAAGTCAGGCTCGCCCTTCTCGCCCGGGATTCGCGCCTGACGGATTTCGTTAAATGCCTCGCCCTTCGTAAAGATGTTGGGATCGTTGTCAGTGGTCCTCCCATCTAAGAGAGCTTCGACAGGAGTTTTGCCCCCCCAGCGCACCTCCCGGCTTTCAGCATTGAATTGATCGGCGTACCCCCCGCTGCCAAGCATCGCTTGCATCAATTGCGAGTAGCCCTTTTTGACCTGCCTAGTCTGCGGGTCCATAAGCTGTCTCAATACGTCCGGAGACATATCCGTGTGTTGAGCCATGAGTCCGATCTGCTGCTCCCATCCCCCAGAGATAGTTTTAAGACCCATATCTCCAAGCTTCCCCGGAGCTTTATTCACCAAAGTTTCGAAGCCGCTTGTGGCAGTTCCAAGTTCGTTGACAGACTGGATCATGGCGGATATCTTCTGGCCGCCGCTCATGCTTGCCTGAGCGTTAGGCATAAGTCCAGTTGATCTAAACGCTGCGGACTGGTAGAACGGGTTCTGCATGTATTGCTCCATAACGGCAGGGGGCAAGCCTCCCACTCCGGTAAAATACTCCGTGTCCTTGACGGCTTGCATTGCCGTTCCGCCCATTTTTTCATAGGTCTCGGCAAGCTGCAAGGCATCTTGAACCATCTGCTCTTGAGTTACATGAGCGACATCGGCAGCCTTTGGATAACCCTCGGTCAAAAGCGTGAAGAATTCATTCATGTCGGCGTTGCCGTATCGAAGCGCCTTATCCATAAGCAAAGGGGTATTCGGATTTTGAGCCATCCGCTTGTTGGACTGCATCATGCCGTCGTAGCCTTCTCGGTAACGATCTACCAAGTTGTCAGAAGGGGACCCGCCACCCTGTCCTCCAGTATAACCTAGCGCGCTAAGCTGCTGATCAATGAAACCCACTTGCTCACTGTTGATGCCGCCCTTGGAAGCCGACCTTTTAACCTGTTGAAATTTTTCTTCTACGCCCTTGGTAAAGGTTTGGTTGAGGAAGGGAACGCTGAGTGGCCCGAACTGTCCTCCTGTCCCGTAAGCATTGGCTGCTAGGCCACGGTCGAGGGTCGGGGCCATGGCAGTGTGATAGTTGCTGGCGTACTGTTGGGCAATTTTGTAATTTGGGATATATTCTGCCGCTTTATAAAGGCCATAGGCTGCTTGAGCAGATCTTAGACCGGCGCCCTCGGTGTCAGGGTTGTTACGATGACGTCTTTCTGCCGTCCTTTGCGCGATTCCGCCCATTGTTCTCAAAAGAGAGTCTGCTTGAAACTCTCCGAATTGAGGGATCAGCAGCGGCTCGGGAGCCTCAGGAAGCTGTGCGAACGGCCTTGAGGCACCAGAACTTGCTCCTCCTGTCCCGCCTCCGCCTCCGCCTCCGCCTCCGCCCCTGCCCGGATTTGAATACCCTCCCTGAGACACATTCGGCAAGTCGATAGGCGTCATATTACCCCACAAGGCCTCGCGCCCACTCGCTGTTAGACTTTGGCGCAGGCTGTTGAAGAAGCCAGAGGAGTGGCCTTCGCTCGGCCCCATCCCTGCGCTAGAGATCGGCTGACCGTCAGGGCCTAGTAGACCGCCGCCGCTCCTAGAGGCCTGTGCAGAATGGCCCGACTTGTAGAAGTCTGCATTGATCCCCTCGGCAAGATTCTTCTGCGCCCTTGTGGCTTCGGCTATATTGACGGAAAGCGCATCAATACTTGCCTTGAGCTGGTCGATCTCTTGACGAAACGACCCCATGTTCTCGGTTAGCTGCTGAAGGTTTACGGACCCCAAAAGGTCTACAATCCTTACGTCAAGTGGATTTTTGTCGTCGCCGAGGGCCATCAATGTTTACGTGCCAGTAACATCCTTGTAAGTTCGGTGCCAATCTGCTATCATAATTACAAACCAACACAAGGAGAAACACATGGGGAAGATTATTGACTGGGTACTCACCTTGATTAACGTCGTCTTGGATGAGCTTAACTACTCAATCGGCAATCCTCACTTCCAGAAAGATCCTGACGGCTCTATCGTCTACAGGCCCTCATGGGTCAGTTCAGGCCACTACCGTGGACGTCATTTCATCCCTGACGAGCAACAGGGACCCGTAAACGAAATGGCCGTTCGGTACTTCCATAGGTGCACGCTTCGAGGCTGCGGCTGCGGATACGATGGGATTTGGATCTATCCATCGGGCTGTTCGGCGTTGCGTGAGGACATCCTGTATAATCGCTATAAGGGCTACTAGAAGGCTCCCATCCGCTTCATGTCGTCGACCATCGCCTGAAGCTCGTCCACGTTGTCCGGCTGCATCTCAATGAACTCCATGTCATCGACCTGAGCCATCTCGTCTTTGAAGATTTGATTGTAAAGCTCAGGACTGTTAGCGAACACAAGCCCTTTGAACTCAGCGTCGCTGGTCTCGAACTGAGACTCATCTTCCTTACGAATAAGGAACGAGAGCAGCTTGGACATTAGGGAGTTTAGTCCTCCAGAAGATCCAGCGTTTCGTCCGCCTTCTCCGAATCCGGCTCCGAATCGCCCTTGTCTGTCGAGGAATCTGCAAAGGGCGTAAACATAGGCAGGTTCCCTTGCGATAAATCCTCTGCTGCTTGCATGGCTTCAGATTGTCGCTCTTGGAGATCGGTATAAGTCTGGAAGACAGCCGCTGCAACTGGCCAGAACCAATTCTGCGTAATGTATTTGAAACGCGCTCTGGCGTAAGCCATACGGTCTGGACCGGCCTGAGGACAAAAGGACTCGTTGCCGTCAACAGAAACCAAAGCAAGACTGATAACTGCCCATACCCACGCTCGGGACTGCCCCAGAGTCTCAACGTACTCCTTCATGAGGGCGGAAGCCATAAGCTCTTCGTCGCCGCGCAATGTGCGGACCACAAAGCTGTGTCCGCAGAACTCAAGATCTTCCTGTAGATGTCCGAGCCAAATCAGACCGTCAACGGCCTGCTGAGTCTCTGGCGGGAACTGTGCCAGACCTTCAGGTTCCTGTACTTCACTTGTCTCCATATACTTTCCTTTATGCTCCGTTTTAGGAGCTTATCTTTTATATCAGGAGTAAGACTTCGGCTGAGGAGAGACGTTGCTTTCCGCATCACCCAGTTGGTTACCGGCGAGCAGGTGGTTCCTGCCGCTGCGCGTTAGGTGGGTGTAGTTTACGACAATCTGCTTCAGGACTTCCATGGTCCCGACTTCAATCGTTTCGCCATCCTGAAGTTGCGAAATGACGCAGTTCCTGTACTCTTCTGTGTAGTAGCCAAGTGCGTTCCCCACCGCCGGGTTGAGACCGACAGCACGGTTGGGCGGCTTGATGTACTTGATAATGTTGATTGGAGTACCAAGGCGGGCGACATTGTCAAAAATACCAGCAAGATCTACAGGACCGCTAGTCTCGTTGCCCGGACTTGTGTTCAAATATCCAGCAAGGCGCTCCCAAACATTTGATCCGTAAAGCTCGTAAAGCTCAAGCGTGAGCGTACCCATGCTTGTCGCCTGTGGGGTCACAAGCTCGACCGGGTACGGAGTATCCATCGGGTGGATCGGCACAGTGCCCGGACCGACAGGGGCAGGGGACTGATGGCTGATCTGACGAGCGTACAGAATGGGACTTCCATCCCACCAGAATACGGTGAATCCAGAGCCGCCAACGCGAGCGCGTGTGCTGTTGCTGATGCCCCCCGTGAAAGACCCGTTTCCTGTGGGAAATGCCATTAGCCGACCTCAGCAGTTGTGTTCGTAGTTGTAAGCGACCCGGTATTAAGATTGAGCGAGAACCCAACATTGATGTAATTGACCGGGAAGGCGGGCCGGTAAGAGAACCGTACCTCGATGGTTGTTGGATCCAAGGACAATGTGCGAGCCTGAACATCACCGAAATCCACAATGTCCTTGACGAAGCGCAAGTTGCTCAGTACACTGATAACGGCGGTTCGTACTACCGTAGGGGCGGCGCTATCAGCGATGACCTTGCCGATAACCTGAGTCTCCAGCGTGTCGCGCACCGACTCGATGACACGATGCTTGGCGCGGACAATTGAGATCTCACGGGTGGCAGACCCTCCGGCAGTGTCCAAAGTGATTCCGTGACGGATGAGTACCGACCGACCGCGCTGTTCGATTACAGTCAGGCCAACCTCAGCATCAGCGTTCTTGTCAGCTTTGGACCGGTAATCGGCGACTGACTGGAAGCCAGAAAGGCGCTTACGGGTGAGCGGAGCCGATACGGGCTGAGCAGCAAGCACCCCAGCGATTGCGGCAGCCACATACTGGCCGCCAACATGGATCGTCCCGCTGATGGCGGGAGTCGACCTAGTGAACTTGGATGGGGATACGAAAACCATCTGCTCAGATATTTCGCCGTTATAGCGAGAAGCGACCGTGCTAGCGTGCGTGCGGATCGTTTCCTGTTGAGCCACAGATGAAGACGCCGAAGAGTCTTCGCCGACAACGCCGATGATGTACTGCTGCTCGGTCTTCATAAACTTGATGTGGTCCTGAAGCGTCTGGATAACGGACAGTTGTGTCGAATCGCCAACGCTAGCGTGCGACTGACCAATGATTGGGACAATGATATTAATGTCAACAAGGTCTCTTAGGGCTTCGTAATTAGAAGCCCATGTTGTGGCTGAAGCGGCTTGGCCATCAGCGGGCGACTGACGAGTTCCGCTATTGTTGTAAAAGAGCGGGAGCAGCGTTAGCTCTTGGGCGCCGTTTTCAAATGCGATCTGAGCCGCGTATGTCAAGCGAGAATTAATCTCTGTTCCGGCATCGTTGTAGGCTGTGCCAAAGCGATCTTCAATGTCGGACAGGGTGTTAAGCTTGATCGGGAAGTAGTAGTCGGCAGGAGTGAACGTATAGGTAACGTAAACGGTGGCTCCATCAGGGATGTCACCGTCTTCATCACGGGCCAGAGTATGAGCAGAGGCGTCAAGATCCCAGTCGTCGTCACTGACATAACCCTCCGGAGCTAGGCCCGGGTTGGTTGCGTCCATGACTGAAACAATCGACCCAGAGGTCATGGTCGCATCGACGGGAGCGCTCGGTAGCACCACGGCTGTCTCGCCAGCCAGAGTGATAACATCAGTGCGCTGCTGAGTCCCTTGGGCCTGTCCGATAATACAAACGTTTGCAGGGGCAGCTAGCAGCGGATTGATCACCGGCTCGGTGAACTCGGTTACTTTTACGCCCGGTGGTGTATAAGCCATCTAGTCTTTACCTTGTAGAGGATCATCATAAGATAGGTCATCATTCTGATTTGCTATCCCGATGGAAATTCGTTTAGCGGGTCGTTAAGAACCGGCGTCCATTCGCCTCCGTCGCCGACATCTCCGGTAGGGACTTCTTCCGGACCTTCTAGATACGGATACGCCAAGACCTGCTCGATGAACGGAGCTGGTAGGTCTGGGGGCAAACTATAGAATTCGCCGAACACCGGGATGCGATAATTGGACAAGTAGAGCAGGTCGTCTTCGCTCTGCCACGGCACATTCTGCTGTGTCTCTCCAAAGCCCATAATGTTGTCAGAATTGATGTTGATGTAGTGACTGGCCGAGTCTGGGTATTGTTGCTGGTTGCTCGTGTAAATTCGACTAAAGAAGCGATTGGTGTAGGCTTCTAAGTCGCCCATGGCAATTGTTTGCACGAGGCTGTCAGTGATGAGGTCGCGATCTAAAGACGACAGAGAGTAAGTCGCAAGCTCGATGTCGCCCTTATAGAAATAGTGTTTGAATTTGAACGTCCCGGCGTAGCTTCCATCCGCGTTGCTTAGCTGGATCAGCTCTTCATGTCCGATCCCGGCGTTTATGATCTCTTTTTCAAAGAAACGAACAATGACTGAAGGGTAGTCTGATTCGGTTCTAGGAAAGTCAATAGTCACCTTGGTGCGGGCTAGATGCTCGTCTACGTGGTGATCAAAAACGTCACGCAGAGCATCTACTGCCGCCGTTTTGATATACGTTTTGTACTTGATGGTTTGTTGAGGTAAATAATTCATCGGTCGACGTTGACATCATAAAGGACATGTTGACGCGGAAGCAGGACCATTTGGAACCCTTGGTTGATGACATAGCGGTTTCCTAGGTCTCCGCCATATTCTTGGCTCCCTCGATGGTCAAGCCCACGGAGCGAGACCGGATTGACCATCTTTGCCTGATACCTTTCGAAAGTGTCAACAATGTCGCCACTGCTGTCAAGTTCGACATGGATTATGAGATCATTATCGTTAATGTCAGGCCACCACAGAGATTGCGCAGTCGCGGTCTGGATGCGCACAAGGACCCCCTCTGGAGTATGCTTGTAAAAGTCTTCAGCAACGTCAGGCTCGACGATGTAAGTCAAATATCCCGGCCCATAACCTCTGTACTTGGGGGCCTTGGTTCCTCCGGGCACATTTAATTCAGAGGTATAAATCGTCCCGTTGGTGTTGATATATTCGTTCTCAGATTTAAGCATTGAGACATACCCAGTACCGAGAGAAAGCGGGTCACGGTTGCGCGTTTGCCCATAAACGTCGTTGAAGTTAGGAGACTTTTCGGCGACCCCAAGGTTTGCGTCGCGATCCGTGAACATCCGTTTGATGATTACGGGGGTCCCCATTCGCCGCATCGTTTCGCTTGAGGAGCGCCTCAGCCGCTTGATGTCACCGGGCACGTTTGGCTCCCCGACATACCGGAGCACCCTAAACACTCCCTGAGGATGCCTGCGGACCTGAAGCCCTTGTACGACAAACGTCCCGGAGGATGTCATGGTCGGCATGCTGCTGGGCGCGCCAACAAGCATTTCCGCCTCTGCCACAAGGTCCGAAGACCGAGTTTGGTTTCCCCCTACGAAAAGTCCAGACTCCCCGCTAAGTGGTTCCAGTGCCGTCCCGTACTCAGTCATTGGAGCGGGATCAGTCTAGAGTCAGAGTTAGTCCACCTGAGGTAATACTGAACGAGTCGCCAGTGCCGACAGTGACACTAGCCGAAAGCGGCCCGTACCAGAGCAGATTGCCGCCAGTCAAGGCGTCGGATACGCCAACGGCGACGATGGTTCCCCAAGACCCGGTGGCGGATCCGGACGAAGGCCAATTGATGGCAGACGAATTGGCGATAGCTCCGTTAGAGGCGCTGCCCCAAGCAATTTGTTGGCGCGCATACCCATCGGAAGCCGTAACCTCGGTTCCAGATGCGCTGTCGCTAGGGGCGACAACATAAAGCGCCGCATAAGTGTCTGTGGGCTTAGTCCAAAGGGTCTTGCCCGTGGAGTGCTCTAGTAGAGCATTTTCAAGATAATTTGTTAGATTGCCAGCCATGGTCTGTCCATTACACGTCAGTCAAGTGCCAGTGTGAAGGGTCCGACAACCAACGTATCTCCATTAGCAACGGTGACCGGTTCATCGAAATAAGCAAACCAAGCTAAAACTCCTGCTGCTGTGTAGATCCCCACTCCGTCGACAGTGCCCCAGTCTGCGGTTGCTGCACCAAAGGTCACGCTTGACGAACGGGTTATAGAGCCGCCGCTTGCGGACCCCCAATTCCCAGCGGCAAGCTCTTCTCTATCGTATCCGTCTCCGGCCGGAAGCTCTCCCAGACTTGTGGTCCCAACGGAGACCCCTTCTACGTCGCCGCTTTTGAAAAGCAGTCCGGCAAGCATGATGTTATGGCTGTATTCGCCAACCCCTGTCAGATAGTTCAGAAGAACATTAGAATATGCGTTGGTAATGCCAGCCATTACCAAAATCCACGCCCTACATTCCGAGTCCGCATCGGAGCCGGGATAAGGCGCCCCGCCTTAGCAGAGACGAGCAGGCGGGACTGGCCGAGTCCGAGGAACCGGCGCTTGAATAGGGCCAAGATCCGCCTGTACTGCTCTTGCTCAATGGCGTAAACGGTTTGCCAGCGCTGGAGGTAGTCTCGACGGTCATGCCATGCGATCTGTGCTCCAACCGGATTGGGCTGCTCAGCGTAAGAGCGCATTAGGTGCCGAAGCACCGCCATAAATACGGCTTGAGAGATGAGAGGAAGGTCCGCCGTTGCGTATGTCTCTGCCCCTCTTTGATGTACGAAAGCGCCTTCTCCGAGGTCGGTGGGAGGATGCTGGACGTTAATGTCGAATAGGGCTTCGCTGATAAATGCTTCCATCTTGTCCTTGTTGAAGTAGTTCAGCGTCATGTCGCGCAACCACGGACCCTCGTCTTCTGCGTCGAAACAGTCTTCCAGCTTTCTCCAAGCCGCGTCAGCAATAACCCAAGACGGAGAAGGAGAGGCATCATCGAAGGGGTCGGCGACCTCAAAGTCGGAGCGAGCCGACTGCCTCCCTTGCAGGGTCGTGAAAGCGGCTACGACTAAGTACTGTCCGACCTCGTCGGTCCCGTTCCACCGCAGGGTCCCGGTGCCGTCGTTTTCGACGGTCCCGATAACCGGACCCACCTTAGTTTTGTCCGGCTTTTGGATCGTAAAGTTGACGCCAAGGACATTCGTTGTGATCTGCTCATCGTTGCTGTCATAGATGCCGACACTGATCTCAGCGGTGTCGTTGAGGCTAACCAGATTCTTTTCTCTGTCGTAACCGAGACTCATCGTAGATTACATGCTCGATGCGGTGCTATAACCTCTGACATGAAATGTGAAGATTGCGAAGGCAAAGGCCAGATTCGTGAAATGACCATTATGGGCGTGTCGCTATTTCGTTGTCCGGTGTGCCGGGGGACTGGGACAGTCCATCGTGCACAGACACAGGCGCGTAGTGCGGATTCCGCATCTGCCAAGTCTGTACGCCCTGCTTAGACTCTTTTACGACGGTCAGCATAGGCTCGTTAATCGCTTCTGCGGTTAAAGTTCCCGTCTGCTTGAAGTGGCTGTCGTTTTCCGGAGTATCCTCAGCAAAAGCCGTCACAGCGTCGTAGGGGTCCCCTGAGACGACGCGAGGGATGTCGGTGGCAACGGGTCCAGATTCCATGTACTTGCGCACAGCAAGTGCTGCATTGCCCTGTGAGGGGACATAGATCGTGTACTTGGCCTTTGCCATCACCTTTTATGGCGCAGGAGGCGGTAACAAAAAGCCCCGCCGATAAGGGCGGGGCCTTTCTTTATTCGCCCTTCTTCCGGTGGCACGAACAGCAACAGAGCGAACCACAATGCTCACATTCGACGTCGTCAGCCTCAAAGTCTGACGTTGCGTGATCAAACGACTCGCAACACTTGCAGACGTGATCAGACTCGTGCAAATGAGTTCTTTTCAGATTGTTACCGGTCTGTTGAAAAAACTTCATTCGTCGATACTTGCTTCAAGGCGCTTGATTTCAGCCTTATGTCGCTCAATCAGAACGTTTATCTGATGATTGTGTGACTGCACGACGGGATCGATGTCCTTAGTCGGGGCCTTAGGCTTTTCAGCGTTGACCTTCTTCTTCTTCTTAGGAGCCATTTAATTCCTTTGCGTCGGCTGCACGCTTACATTGAAAGCCGAGCGGAGCGAATCTCCGTCCGCGTCACGAGCAAGCTGATCTAGCTGGCCCTCTGTGACTTCGTTACCACGGGCACCGGGAGGGGAAACAACCTCAGGAGATTCGCCGGAACTGCGAACGAGCTGATGGTTGTTCTGCGTGAAACGACCGTCTCCGGTGTTTTCCACTGTGGCCACTACCTCTCCCTGCTTTTCGAATACCTTCTCGACAGTGGCTTCGCCCTCATATGGCTTGCCGTACTCGTTGAGAAGCTGATCAAAAGCCGTAGGATTCACACTTTGGTTTGTGGCCTGCTTGTGTAGGATGTCTTGAGCCTGTTCAGATTCCAAGATCTCCCAGATCATGCCGACGTTCTCGATAACGCGAGCGTCATCCATCTCGTCCTTGGTCAGCGAGGCCATGTCGCCGCGCTCTCCACGAGGCTTCAGCTCAATGCGTCGGCCATTCTCTAGAGTACACCGGACAATGATGTTCCGGATGTTGCGAACGAACTTCGCGACATTCTTCTTCTTAGGAGCCGCCTTCCTAGGGGCGGGCCTGTTAGCTGCAACCGGGCGTTCTGGGGTTGCGGCTTTTCCTCTGGGTGTTACTTTCTTCGGTGCCATTTGGCACTCCTTTCCCTTGTCAATATAGAACTGGGCTTGGTGACCTTGCGGTCCTTACTGATTACTTGACGGAGACCGGGCTAAATATAACGGTTGCCCTTTCTGCTATAATGTGGTTATGCATAGATTCATTGCTTATGTCGATGATCAAAAGATCTACGGTGGCCGCTCGCTAGAAACAGCGGTCAAGTTGGCGCACGCTCAAAGCCGCGAAGGCAAGCACAATGTGATCGTATACGACAACGATTACGCCGACGACGGGATCGGCGCTGTATATGTCGACCGCTGGGATCAGTCCGATATCGATAAATACAAGCGCGATCACCCTCCAGCTTGACTTATAGGCCTGCCCCTGCTATAATATGCTTATGAGCAACGCAGACAAGGAGAACGAAATGGACCTCACCCAAACGATGACCACAACGCAACTCGCGATCCCAGAGGGGTTCAAGACCGGCACGGCAGGACGGCAAGGCAAGAAGGTTCACATCGCCTACCCGAATACGCCCGACCCGACACGCCCGCAGCATTATCGCGCAGTCTGCGATCAGTGGCTTGACCTCCATCACTTCGTCGAGCCGACCGACGCATCGATCTGTAACCGATGCCTGCAATCCCGATGCCTGCCGATTACAAATGCGTGATAACTACTGGGACCTAGTGGACTCCGACCCTCGGCCGTGGTCACGCGATCAAAAGATCCTCTTCTGGTGGGTGGCCTTGCTGCTGCATAAGGTTGTCCAAGGCGGAATCATTGCCGCCCCTGATCCGGCCCCTCTCAAAGACGATGAGGTCGTTCAGGTTTTCAATGAACTCCTCCCCAAGGAAGGTACAAACGAGCGTAGCTACTTGGACGTGATCTGGGTTTACAAAAACCAAACTGTCATCATCCCCACTTCGGAAGGCAACATGGCTACCATCAAAAGCGGCAAGATCGAAGTAAATTTCTTACTGAACCTTGCGCTCTAAAGTTCAGTAACAGAGATTCTTACTGAACCTTACTCACACCGACAGGAGAACCATGATCATCAAGACCAACAAAGTCCACACAATCAAGATCAATGCTGACAGCATTGAGGATCAGCTATGAGCGCGTTGTCAAATAGCGCAGCTCTATGGCTGCTCACCGCGTCCTGCGGCAACAACGGAGGAGGCCTCCCGGACTGTGGCCACCTCTACGGGGAAACGGACTGCGGGCGCTCCTGCGAGGCTCCAGACGGAGAGCCGTGCCTGCACGGATACTTGGGCGCACGGGATAGTGCGGAAGCCCTAGGCTGGATCACCAACGAGGACAACGTCACGGATGCAGGAGTCGCCGCGATGGTGTCCATATCGTTAGTTTAGCTCGCCCTAGAAACAAAAAGACCCCCGCTTTCGCGGGGGCCTTGAATGCGTCCTATTCAGCTATCTGCTTACGCTAGACCGCTGATGTCGAGCTTGTCCGGGGCAGCAGTGCTGCTAGCCTTGACGATACGCGAGAGACCGCGACCGTTAAGGATAAGCATACCTACCAGCTCGTCCATAACCCAACCCTTGTAGAACTGCTCAACCTGATGGTTCTCTTCAACGTCAAGTGAATACATGACGGGGAAGACACCAACGAAGTCAGGCTCGGCTGTTAGGAACACCTCGCCCTGCGGGACAATGATGGACTTCTGTAGCTGGAACTCACCGAACTGGGTGATCTTCTGGCCATTGAAAACCTCATCCTTGAACGCCATACCAGTGACGTTGATGTCCCAACTGTAGAGATCGCGAGCATCAGCCGGATGGATGAGCACACGATTCGCCTCTAGCTGGTTGACCTCGATCTGCGATACGGCAGTGTAGAAGTCCTGCGGCTCTAGCGCGCTGCCAGAACCGACAAGGACAGTCTGCTCGTACCCGTTCGAACCCGAACCGACAACAACGTTGCCGGTACTACCGAGCTTACCACCAGTCGGCGCAGTGCCGACTGTGCCGCCGTCGCGAGCGCCGCCCAGATCCTGAATCGCAGCCTCTAGAAGAAGGACAAGACGTGCGTCTTCCTGCTTCTGGATGGCCTGACGAGTCTCGTCCTGAGCATACTCAACGGCATTGACACGGAGGTAGTACAGGTCCTCCTTGCGAATCCGGGGGAAAGAAGCGATCCTGAAAAGCTGCGGGAACGCCTGCTTGCCCTCGAATGGGGTGATCTTGACTTCAGAGTCCGTGCTGTTAAGGATATACGCACGTCCTAGGTCGTCAAGGATATCATACGGCATGAGCGGGCCTCGCTCAAGCGTATCCTCGACAAGAACGTTACGTACGATTCCCTCGTAGCGTAGACGGATCTGGATAGGACCAATCATACCTTGGCCGATACGCCTCATGGCGCTCTGCTTATCGGCAAGGATGGCCTCTAGCCTCTTAGCCTTCGCTTGCTTCGTCAGCTTCGGAAGGTCCTTGATTTTCTCCTCATAGTCAGCCGAGGAAATGGCTGTGCGTGCAGTTAGTTCAAGTGACATCTAAATCATTCCTTTCTATACCGCTAGGTCGATTACGATGCGGCTTGCGCTAACACGCTCGATGAGATACGCGACAAACGGAGTGTCGGCGTCAGCCGAACCTCCATCAAGCTGCGAACCAGCACACAGGCGGCCATCTTCGCCAGCATAAAGCTTGACGTAGTTACCCGTTGTGGCAGGAGTCGCGGTCGCGGCAGCAGCGAGACCGGCGTCATTAAAGGCGGGGGCCAGCAGTTCGAAAACTGCATCCGGACCGCGCCAGACACCGACGTTCTCCTCATCACCGATGTCGTCAAGGTCTCCCCCGACGAAATTGGCCAGAAGGCCGAACGGACGCTCCACTGTACCATCGTTGATCCCGGTAGCAATGGCCACCGTATCGCCGACAGTGCGGACAACAACAAGTCCAGCGGCAAGGCTAGTCTTAGTGATGAACGCATCAGCAGTGCGTGTATTAAGCGGGCTTGTATCGCCGCTCTTTGATAGATAACGAGAACCGTCAGCGTTGCGGAACGAAGTACGTCCCGTATCAGCATTAGGACCCGTTAGGGTCTGCGCATCAAGAGTCGCAGCATACGGCGTGGCCTGAGTTTGTGCGTACAGGGGCCGGATGAGGCGCTTTTGATACTTATTGCTTAGATTTTTTAGTCTGAGCATGGTATCCTTTTCCTTGGTGTGGGTTTCACGCCTAGTTCTGACGCTACGCCGTCATAGATTCTCATAACGGCGAAATGTCAAAAATAAGTGAATTACGCTCCGAAGAGAAATTCCGGAACTTCTTCACTTACCGGCTCTTCCTGCTGAACCGACGCGCTACGACCTAGGGCCGGGAGCCGACTAGCGACTTTCCGACTCTTGCGTAGACCGGCGGTCTTTACGCGCTGTGCATAACCAAGAGAGGCTGCGACCACTACGGTCGTCTCCTTCTCCAGCTCAGCTACTCGCTCATACTTCCGGGCGCTATCGAGCAGACCAAGATCAACTTCAAGGTCGGCAAGTTTAAACGCCATGAAAATGTGCGAACTCTTGACACCATCTTCGCCCTCTAGGGACTCGTTGGTGACAGGAGACTGCTGCATGGTGACACCATTACCTTCAGTGCCGCTCCATGTGTTAGTCGGACCCGAACTGTTGGCGGGCGAGGTGACGTGATCAAGCACATCAACACGCTCGTCAGGGGTTCCTATCGGGTCAGCAGGGGTGACTCCTTGAACGGCAACTCCGCCGCCTAGGCCGCCATCTTCGCTGGGGAAGGCAACGTCATCGCTTGCTTCAATGCTCCAAGCGCTTGACTTGACGCCGTCCTCGCTAGCGGGGAAGGGCTGGCCGGAAACAGGGTCCGCCTGCTTCTCGACGGCAGAAGAGCCGTCAGTGTAGGTCTGCGTAGGGATGGCCTCGATATTCTTCGAGTGCTCATCTCCAGTACTGACCGTATCAGAAGAAACATCGCCGTCCCCGACACCCTCAACTCCGCCAACGCCTTCAACGCTGGTCTGAGCATCGGCCTTTGACGCTTCTTCATTGGATGCATCCAAAGCGCCGCCAACACCATCAACATCAACATTTCTGTCAGGCGTAGCGACTGCTGGTGCTCCACTAGCTGCATCAGCAGTGTGGTCCATGTTATTTCTCCTTATCGAGCCAGCAGCCGCAATGAAATCTTCAGCGGTTCTGACAGACGTAGTGACAGGCTTGTCCTGATCTTCTAAAATCTCTTCTTTAGGCTCTTCGGTAGCCGGAGCGTTGTTTGGAACAACTTCCGTCTCCTCAGCAGCGATACGAGAAGGAATAGATGTAATCCATGCCATGTCGTTGTTTACGTGAGCGAAGGTTTGCACATTATTAGTAGGGGCTTCGTCATCTTCGAAAGCCTCTTGGCCTTCTTCGCCGCCCTTTGCCTTGGTCAGATCGGGATTATCTAGTCCCTCCGGAGGACGCATGTAACCGCACACGTCGCACTCCTCATCATCCATGGTGGACCCGCAGACTGGGCAGATTACCTCTTCGCGCAAAGTATCTACTTCGCTCGGGGCTTTAACCATCTCTGCCTGAGGGATTTCGTTTTCGGAAGTTTTTACCGACGACGTGCGCACTTCCTTAAGCAAAGCGGTTTCATCGGCAGGATCAAAAACGGCTGATATCTCAAAAAACTGGACCCCAAAACAATTTTCGTAACTCTTGCGTGATTCTTTCTTCCCGGTCTTAGGGTTGACGTAATCGAAATGAGCGCCCTTCATCTTAATGTGATTGCAGTACTCATCGGGAGAGGTCGCGCTGTTCTTGCAGATGTTGCATTCGCTGCGCTGAACATCGGCGCCCATCGAAAATCCATCAATGCCCGTGTCGGCGCTCTTACTCCCCTCGACAATAGCCTTAGCAAGCCGGGGAAAGCTCTTAGCGTCGACCTCTAGCAAAAGCTCTACCCATGTACCGGGCAGGTGGTCTCTATCTACTCCATCAGACGAGTAGTACGGATCAAGCGAAGCGGTCTTGTGATCGTCGACATGGAGCTTCGCATCTACAATCACGCCACGGGCACGCTCAGGGTTAGAATTATGATGATCGACAAAGATTGGCTTACCGAGGAAGGTGCTATAGCCAAACTCGGCATTGGAGTCAGCCTCTACGGTGAATCCCTCGCTAGCCGTATGACGATCAAAAACGTCCGGTCCGCCAGCCAGCTCTACAGAAGGCCAACCATCATGGTTCTTATTGACGCGGGAAGAAATGGCGCGGATACGAGCATACAGATAACCATCATCAGTTCGGTAATCCTCAAATTCGGCGATCTTAGAAAGCGAAGCCGTCTTAGAACGATTCTTAGAACCCTTAAGGTCTAAAACCTGAGTTGACTCAAGCGCTGCGTATTTAGTGAAAGCCATTACTCTTTACCGGCGGGCTGTTGATCTTGTATAAGGTCTGACAACCGGGCTTGGGCGTCATAAGTTAACGACTTAAACGTCGCTTTAGCGCCCTGTTCCTGCCTCTCGGGCAGACCCCAAGACTCAATGAGTCCTAGGATCCGTCCTCGAAGCGTGTTGAACTCAACGATAAGCAGATCTTCCTTCTGCTTTGTCATCGCCTGCTTACAAGCGCCTTCAGTACACTGCCTTGGCGCTTGATCTTCTTGACCTCGTATCCCTGCGGTCCGAACTCAGCGTCAAGCTCGGCCTTCGCCTGCTTGATCGTGACATTAGCTGGGCGCGATGCTACAAATGTAGCCGTTCGCCTGCTAGAGAAAGCCGGAACCCCAATCGGGGTGGCTCCCGGACCCGGCTTACCTGCCGGAGCCTTTGGAGGAGCCGAAAAGGCTTTTGGCTCCCCAAGGTCCATCTCTGGACCCATGCCCATATCTGAATCAAGCCCATGGTGCTTATCCTCAAGGTCCGGGTGAGGCTTAACCGCATCCAGAACCTGCTCAAGTAGCATCAGGATCTTGTCTTCCTTGCTGCCCTCGTCGTCAGTGAGGTCGTCGATCTCGTTCAGCTCTTCGTCCGGATTATCCTCACCGCTTTCTTCCTTGTCCTCAGATTCGTCCTCAGGGAACTCGTTTTCAAGAAGCTCGTCGTCACCCTCGGAGTCTTCTACCTCGCCTTTGGGGAAGTCCGTCTCTTCATCATCAGAGGGCGGGAATACAGCCGTCTTCGGCTCTAGGATGTCGGCCACCCAGACCTTGCCGCGCTTACGAATCGAAGCAATTTTGGAACCAGACTTAAACATCGAGTGATCTTGTAGTGATTCAAGAGCCTGCTCCTGCGTCATGCCGGGGCGACTCTTGACAGTGCGTCGTGTTACCTTCATTTTTTAATCTCCTGTCGAGTTACAGTCCAAAGAGAAAGAAGTCGTCGTCTACCTCGACACGGGCCTCGTAATGCGTCCCAGATAGATCGAGCTTGTCGGCGTTACGAGCAACGCCCGCTTCCTCGATGAAATTTCGTTGTTCCATGGGGGTAAATTTGGCACCACTCTCCTTAAGCCAGTCGCGAGACAGCTTAGAGGACCCCATTACAGAATGTGGGCGGGAAAGATCGGTCTGATCTACACCAACAGTGGGCCTACCAATATCGTCCATGTTTTCTTCTAGTCCCGGGTCATTACTTCCAGATTCAACATCATCCGGATGGTTTTGATTTACGGGAACGAAGCTTAGTTGTTCCAATAGAGCTTCCTCATGAGAAATTTCGGTCCTGTGCTCAAGACCATATTCGCCAGTGAGGGTGTATTCGATTGAATCCGGCTTGACCGCCTCAACGCGGATCATGTCAGGAATGTCATAGTTCGCGCTAAACATCTCATATTCCTGACCGGTCTTCAGTGGATCGCCATCTTCATCAGCCCAAGTGTGGCTGCTGTCTTGCTCCTCAGACGAATCTTCGACTTGGATCTCGTCAGCGGGCGATACGCCCAAATCGTTGTCAAAGTGGTCGCCGTGCTCTTGAAGGTGGTCCTTGTCAGCCCGCTTGAGTACGTTGGCCATGGCCTGCTGGGGATCTTGCGGCACCTGCATATTGGGCACCGGCATATTCTCACCCGGAGGGGCCTCCTCGATGGCAGGCTCAGGCTCCCCGCGACCTTCAGGCGGAGCGTCCCGGCCGATAACATCAGAAAGCTCCGCAGCATACTTCCACGGCTCCATGATCATAGACGGGATTTCGGTTTCGCGGCCCTTATCTTGCAGGTATTGAGCTACAAGAGCCTTCTGATCATCGTTTTGGGGGCCTTGCAGTTGGTCAGCAGTCTTGGCGACCTGATGCATCGCGTTGCTGTTAGAAGT